>ERZ1106976.4390-NODE-4390-length-9925-cov-23.543262_pt1 | contig 9925 bp, 7 predicted proteins | sample MGYA00403687_ERZ1106976 | MGnify/ENA primary metagenome ERZ1106976 (study PRJEB35170, sample SAMEA104062446) | human gut metagenome | biome: human gut; feature: human-associated habitat; material: faeces | place: Denmark | collected 2013-02-22 ... | reverse complement strand
CATCCGTACACGGGAAACTGTTCGTGAACAGCAAAAACTCCACGTTTCCCATAGTACGGAGCCGGAGCAGTCAGCCCTGCCGCAGATCCGAACACGGCAGCCGCAGGCGGCCTCCATGCGCGCCAATACGGAATCCGTGACGCCGGATACCCCGCAGACACTGCTGCCGGATATCAAGAGCAAGCGGAAATACATTGCGGCGCAGCAGCCAACACAGGTAACGCCTGTGCAGGCAAACCCACAGCAGGCCGCGAGAGAAATGATTCAAGGTGATATAAAATTATGTAAACCGCTGTTTGCAAATGAAACTGCCCCTCTGCCAACGGGCAAAAATGCCGCTCCTGCAAAACCTGTGCGTGTTCAGAAGCAGGTGCGTCCGGCTGCTGTGAGAAAGCAAAAGATCAAAACAGCCCCGAAAGCGAAAATCAAGTCCGCCACATCTGCGGGAAAAGCCTTGCCATGCAAAGCGTCGGCGGCTGCTCCCAAGCAGGCCGCAACTGTCATCCGCAAAGGGCAGGTGCTTCGGGATACGGCGATCAAAACGGCGAAAGTAGCAAAAGAGGCCGGAAGGAAGGTCCTGCGGGCAATCGTGGCAGCGGCAGAAAAGCTGGCCGCAGCTATCGGCGCAGGCGGCGCGGCGGCAGTTTCCGTTGTTGTGGTGATCCTGCTCGTGGGGATGCTGTTCGCTTCGCCGCTTGGAATCCTGTTCGCAGGCGAGGACACCGGCACGGAAATTAAAATCCCGGACGCGGTTGCGACGCTGAACGGCGAGTTCACCGACGAAATCTACCGTATCATGGAGGATCATCCATACGACGAGCTGGATATGCAGGAGGGCATGGAAGCGGCCATGCTGCAGAACTGGCGGAATGTGCTGGCTGTGTACGCGGTCAAGGTCTCAACCGACGAAGAACATGGGCTGGACGTTATGACGATGGATGAAGAAAAGCTCCAGCTTTTGCGGGAAGTTTTCTTCGACGCCAACAAGCTGGTGTACGAGCTGACGACCAGCATCGTAGATGGCGCACAAAAGACGATCCTGCATATTTCACTGCAAATTAAGGATGCCATGCAGATGGCAGATGAATACGGCTTCACCGACCAGCAGCGGGAAATGCTCGAAGAATTGCTGAAACCGGACTATGACGATATCTTCCTTTCCCTAATCGGCAATTACCAACCAGACGACACGCCCATCGGCCCCGTCGACATTTCGGACATTCAGGGCACGCTGCCGGATGATCTTGATCCGCTGCGAGAATCCATTGTCCTGACGGCGTATCAGCTTCTTGGAAAGGTGACGTATTTCTGGGGCGGCAAAAGTCTCGTCCTCGGCTGGGACAGCCGCTGGGGAACGCCGACGACGGTTACCGCACCGGGCAGCGGCTCGACCGGCAAGGTGCTGCCGTTCGGATTGGACTGCTCTGGCTTTGTAGACTGGACATTCTATAATGCCACGAGCGGTGCATACCTGCCCGGACGCGGCGGTGGCGCAGCTTCGCAGCATGGCTACTGCACCAACATTGCATGGTCAGACGCGCTGCCCGGCGATCTCGTCTTTTACGCGGATGACAGCCACGTTGGGATCGTCTGTGGCTATGACAGCGTAGGAAATATCCTCGTCATCCACTGCTCCGGCGGGCAAAACGGCGTGGTCGTGACCGGGCGCGAGGGCTTTGCCGTCGCAGCCAGACCGGATTTGTTTACGGATTAGTCCAATTTGCTTCGTTTGTGCGGCATTCTTTGTTGGCTCTGGTGAATAGCTTTCTTTCCTTTTTCCTGCGATACTTGGCGTACCAAAGCGAAAGGAGACTGTAATGGAAACAAGAAAAAACCTATGCGCCATGCTGCCGGTCACACTTCATACCAGAGTCCGGCAGGAGCAGGAAAAAGCCGGGATGACCCTCGGTGAGTATGTGGAAGCCATGATCACAGAATACTACGACTGGAAGGACGGAAGAATCATGACCGGAGAAATGAGAACCTTAGCCGCGCAGATCCCCGCAGAACTCTTTGACCGACTTGACCGCTACCTCAAGGAGCGCGGCATCAAGAAGAAAGACTTCTTAGTCGACATCATCACCCGCGCACTGGAGGCAGCCGAAGCCGATGAAACGCTCGCTCCGACCGAATCGGTCATAGAAACGCCGCTGGGGGACGCCGAAGAAACATCGCCCCAAGACGCGCTGGAGGAACAGCCGGAAGCGGACGAAACCTGAACCAAAATCAAGCCCCCGCAGGTCAAACCTGCGGGGGTAAACCTTTGTTGCAAGCTGTCAGCCGACACGCGCCCGCGTGTCGGCTTTTCTGCGTCCCGCTGGGAGAGCAGGACACCGGAAGCTCTAAAAACCGCGCGTTGGAGCGCGTGGGACGAAGTACAAAAAGCACAAGGAGGCGCAGCACACCCATGTTATCTGAAACGCAAAGCAAAAGCGCAAATTTCCTCCGGATTCTTTTGACGCTGCGCGCCTTACGGCAGCGCGGAACCATTACGGAAGCAGAGTATCGCAGAGCGAAAAAATACTATCTGCACCTGACCGGCGCGGACATTATCCTTGCAGACTGAACAGGCCGCTGTGTCATTTGCACGGGTTTCACAAAAACAACCGCTACTGATTCAGCGTTTGGTAGAATTCAAGGTCAATCGAAAGATATCAGTAGACTTGAACCTTTTTCCGAATATACTTGTCGTTGACAAAAACGCCGAAAGGAGGGAAAAACATGCCCATTGCAAAACTGATCTCACCGGCCACCCGGCAGGTACTCTGCAAACTGCGTGTCGCGGCTTACTGCCGGGTGTCCTCCAATTCCGCAGACCAGAAAAATTCCTTTGCCACGCAGGAGCGCGTTTACAGGAAGCGGATCACGGAGAATCCGGATTGGGAGCTGGTCGATATTTTTGCGGACGAGGGGCTGAGCGGCATGAAGGCGGATACCCGCCCGGAATTCCAGCGGATGATCCGGATGTGCGAGCTGCGCCAGATCGACCTCATCCTCACAAAATCCGTCTCCCGCTTTGCCCGCAACGTCAAAGAAGCGCTGAGCTACACGCGAAAATTAAAGCTGCTCGGCGTTGGGGTGCAATTTGAAGAAGATGGCGTCAACACACTGGCGATGGCCGATGAGATGCTGCTCAATACGTTCGCCGCCATTGCGCAGGAGGAATCCAAATCCATCTCACAAAACGAAAGGCTATCCATTGTAAAGAGAATGGAACGTGGAGAATACATTGCAACCAACGTACCGTATGGATACCGCTTGATTGATAAGAAACTTGTAGTTTACGAACCGGAAGCAAAAATTGTTCGATGGATTTTTGATGCGTATCTGAACGGCATGTCTGCAACTGAAATCGCGCGAGAATTGACAGCTCAAGGAATTCCGACCAAAGACAATAAAGCAAACTGGAAATCAAACCGGCTTACATATATGCTTTCCAACGAACGCTATGCCGGTCATACGCTTCATCAAAAGTTTTATGGAGAGGCAACTGTCCCATTCAAACGCCATCGCAACTGTGGGGAGTACGATCAATTTTATGCAGAAAATACGCACGAAGCAATTTTAGCGCCCGATGTTTATGAGGCTGTGCAGCGTTTATTGGCAGCGCGAAGAAAAAAGACGGAAAGCGTCAAGACCACAAATACATATCCTCTTACAAGCCGCATTCGGTGTTCCGAGTGCGGCGCTCTCTATCATCGCAAGACTTCCAATGGCGTAATTAAATGGGTATGCTCCAGACACGCAGCAGACACAGCCGCCTGCGGCTCCCACTATTACAGTGAAGCGCGCATTTATGATGGCATCATCACCATGATCAACAAGCTGCGCTTCTGCGAGGAAGATATCCTCGGCCAGACAATTCAGAAGCTGGAATTTGCCGCCGCAGCCTATAAGCGGAATAACAGAGCGGCCAGCCAACTCAGCCAAAGTATCGCTGAACTGAACGCAAAGCTGCTCGCGCTGGAGCGGCTGCGATCAAAGGGATACCTCGCCGCCGACATTTATCATACACAGGCGCGGGAGATCCGTCAGCAACTCGGTAAGCTGAAAACAGAGCGCTACAGCAGCTTTGAATCGCGGATCACAACGATGTTGGAGGATGTGCGGAAGCTGAAATCGCTGATCGATGAGCTGGAACAGCCGCTGGAGACGTTCGACGAAAAGCTGTTCCATGAGATCGTCACAGACATTTGCATCAATAACCGCGATGAGATGACAGTCACCCTGCTTGGTGGGCTCAAATTTATAGAACAGATTTAAGAGGGACAGGTATGAAAAAGATTCGATATTTACCGTTTGGCTACACGATCCGCAACGGTCACACCGTGATCGAACAGCAAGAGGCCGACATTGTCCGCAATATTTTCAAGGCGTACATTCAAGGTGCATCCCTTAAAGAGATCGCAGAGGATTTGACGGCAAAGCAGATCTCATACACAGAGCGGACCTGTGTATGGGATAAGGCGCGGATTTCTCGGATTCTGGAGAATGCGAAGTACACCGGCGATGAAGAATTCGAGACGATCATCGACGAAAACATCTACGAAGAAGCCGTCGCGGTCAAAAGCGCACGGCGCTGGAATCAGGCAGCCCAGGAAAGCGAAGGCATCCGGCAGATCCGCGACCGTGTCCGCTGCGGACAATGCGGCGCGCCCATGCTCCGGCATATCAATTCCAAACGCGAGATCCGGGAAAGCTGGACGTGCAGCAATGCAGACTGCGGCATTCGGGTGCGGATCAGTGACGGAGAGCTGCTCCGGAAAATCACGCTTCTCATGAACCGCGTCATCGCAAATGCCGATCTCATGCTCCCGCATCCAAAAATAAAGCACAGGGATTCCGCAGTGGTGCTGGATTTGCAGCAGCAGATCTCTGACGAAATGGAGCAGGAACGCCCCAGCGAGGAACGGATCGCTACGTTGCTCTGCGAAATTGCAGGTCAGCTTTACAAAGAAACAAACGCCAAAACGCAGATCGCCGCGCAGATTGCCAGAAAGCGTGCCTCTCTGATGAAGCTGCAGGATGCGTTCAACGCCGCATATTTTTCCGAACTGATCGACGCCGTCTCCCTTCATGTGGGAGGTGGCGTCGTTCTGCATACAAAAACAGAAACCGATATCTGCGAAAGCGAGGATAAACCGAATGGAAGTCCAGAGAATCCCGAAACGGATAGTTTCCGTAATTGAACCCCAAAAGTCCATCCTTGTAGACAAGGAGAAATATCACCAAAAGCGAGTGGCGGCCTACTGCCGCGTCTCCACAGACTCCGAAGAACAGCTTACATCCTATCAGAACCAAATGCGCGTTTATACAGAAATGATCGCCGCCAGGAAAGAGTGGGAGTTTGCCGGCCTTTATGCCGATGAGGGCATCTCCGGCACAAGGGCGGACAAACGCCCGGAATTTCAGCGCATGATCCGCGACTGCCAGAACGGAAAGATCGACTATATCATCACAAAATCCGTCTCCCGCTTCGCCAGAAACACGGTAGAGTGTCTGGAATATATACGCTCGTTGAAAGCGCAAGGCATTGGGATTTTCTTTGAGGAACAGAACATTGACACGCTGAAAAGCGACAGTGAATTGTATCTTGTCATTTACGCAGGCTTTGCGCAGTCCGAATCCGAGAGCATCAGCAAGCACATCACATGGACCTACCGCAAAAACTTCGAGGATGGGAAAGTGAGCTTTCAGTACAAGCGGCTGCTGGGCTACAGGAAAGGCGAGGATGGCAAACCGGAGATCGTGCCGGAGGAAGCGGCCATTGTAGAACGGATTTTTGAAATGTTTCTCGCTGGGCAGCCAGTGGGACTTATCGCGCAGATGCTCCAATCCGAGAACATTGAGATTCCCGGAAAGGATCTCAGCTTCAGCAAGAACATGATTATGAACATCCTGCGGAATGAAAAATACTGCGGTGACAGCATTCTTCAGAAAACCGTGACCGTAGACTGCATTTCCAAAACACGCAAAGCGAATCACGGAGAAGCGCCGATGTACCTTGTCGAGAACAGCCACCCGGCGATCATCAGCCGCGACATTTTCCACCGCACACAGGAAGAACTGGCGCGACGAAAGGCCCTCCGGCCAAAATCGGATAAGATGTCTATTACCCAAAGCGGGAAATACTCCAAATACGCGCTGAGCGAGGTGCTGCACTGCGCCGAATGCGGCAGCCGATACAAGCGCGTGACATGGAATATCCGCGGAAAGAGGAAAATCGTCTGGCGCTGCGTCAGCCGTCTGGATTACGGAAAGAAGTACTGCAAGGATTCCGTCACGCTGGAGGAAGCAGCCCTGCATGGGGCCGTTGTCCGGGCGCTGAACCGCTTTCACGCGGAGGACGAGTCCACATACCTGACGCTCATGAAAGCCACCATTGGAGAAGCCATCGGCATAAATGGCGGTTCGGAGGAAATCGACCTGCTCACGCGCCGCATCGATGCGCTGAACAAACGGATGCTGGAGCTGGTCAACGAAACCGTTGCGGCTGGAAAGGACGTGGAGAGCAGCGAGGAGGAATTCAAGGAAATCTCCAACCAGATCGAGCAGCTCACCCGCCGCATCGCCGCAATTCAGGAGAGTGCGCGCGGCGATGCCACGCGGCAGGCGCGGCTGGAGGAAATTCAAGATATCATTGCCAGGCGAACTACCAACGAAACGCAGTACGATGACAGCATCGTGCGGCAGATGATCGAGTGCATCAAGGTGCATGGCGACGGCCGCTTGACGATCATCTTCGGCGGCGGGTATGAAATTGAGGAAACATTATAAATACGAAAAAGCACTTCACATTGCGCTTGAAATGGCGCTGAAATGTGTAGAAAACTCTTCGGAGGTTGTCCCAGCATTTTAGGGACAACCTCCCCAATATGCAAAGTGGCCCTGTTGTAAGAGCTTTCTCTGGATGGAATCATAATTTGACGTTGGGGTCAAAAGGTCATTTGTTCGAGCAGTTTTCAGGTGAAAAAATGCGAAAAATATGATAGAATAAAAGAAAACACGGGTGGTATGTTTTCATGTCATACAGAGCAAATCCCAGTCAGCAGCTCTCAATATTTGACCGGAGTCTTCGTCTGACAGAGCGGGAAAGAAAATGTCTGGAAAAATCATGGGCAAAAGTGTTTTCCGATGAGATCTTCCCTGCAATCGATGAAGAACGCTTTCGTGTTCTATACTCTGAAAATGCATCCAGACCAAATACGCCGGTAAACATCATCGTTGGAGCATTGATCATCAAAGAACTCTTTGACCTCTCTGATGACGAAATGGTGGAGAATTTGATGTTGGACATCCACTATCAATACGCACTGCGCACTACCAGTTTTGAAGAACAGCCGTTGAGTGACAAAACATTGTCCCGGTTTCGCCGCCGCTGTTATGAATATGAGTGTGCCCACGGCGTGGATCTGTTTCATGACTGTGTCAAGGATCTGAGTGAAAAAATCGCTAAAATGATGGGGATCAATTCCCGTATCAAGCGAATGGACTCTCTGATGATAGAAGCCAATATCCGAAATCTGAGCCGCATTGAACTGTTGTATTCCTGTGTTGCCAGAGCGGTAAAGTACCACCATAAAAACCATACCGGCATGGATCTGTCCGGCCTTGAGCACTACACCGATCCGGACGACCGCAATCTTGTCATTTACCATAGCAGAAATATTGATATTGATACCAGGACAGCAGCGATCATCAAAGATGCGGATATATTGTTAGAGCGCTGTCAGGACAAATACAGCCATGTGAAAGAGCACCAGTTGTTACTGCGGTGTCTGGAGGAGCAGACCGCTATTGATAATGGAGGGCGCAGGCTTCGCATCAAAGGGGAAGAATCACCGAAACCGACATCTCTTCAAAACCCGACAGACCCAGAGGCTACCTTCAGTGCCAAGGCTGGAAAGAAGCACATCGGCTATGTGGCGAATATCGTAGAAACTGTCAGTAATGGCGGTTCTGTCATCGTGGATTACCAATATGAGCAAAATATCTATTCCGATTCCCGTTTCCTTGGCGATCACCTTGACCAGCTGCCACCTCAAGAAGCACCCGCTTTTATTGTGATGGATGGAGCATATTCCGGGCAGATGCACCGGGATGCCGCAGCAGAAAAGAATGTGAAACTGATCAACACAAGTCTGAAAGGCACACCGGTGCCAGACATCTATGCAGATTTTGAGATCAGCGAGGATGGCGAACAAATTTTGCGGTGCCCTGCCGGCCATAAGCCGATCCGTTGCAAATATATTTCTACAAGCAACCAAGTGAAAGCATATTTCCCAAATGAAGCTTGTTCTCAATGTCCACATCTTGAACACTGCCATCCAAAACTCAGAAAATGTTCCAGCTTGATCGTGCTATCCCGCTCTGCCATAGGGCGTGCGAACCAGCAGAGACTCATAGCAGCAGAAGACTTCCGTAATTGGAGAAGGATACGAAACGGAGTTGAAGCGATCCCGGCTATTCTGCGAAACTGTTATCATGTTGATGAGATGCCGGTGCGCGGCAAGATTCCCGGCAAGTTTTTCTTCGGCGCTAAAATTTCAGCAGTAAATTTTAAAAAGCTGCTTCGGCAACGAAGGGGCTTCTGTTGTCATTCCCAAAACCCCCTGCTCACATAAAAACATTGGTAAATACCGATAAACAGGATAGATCATCCGGCTGACCTCATTACTTGGTCAGTCGTTTTTTCTTTTATGGCTGGCTTCTTAGACAAAAAACCATGCTTTTGACCTCAACGTCATAATTTGATACCATCCAGAAAAAACAGATAAATATTTTCTGCAGAGCGAGACTTTGCCGAATTCTCCTGTATAATAAGGAAAACTGACAAAGGAAATAGAGTTATGATTTATTACATTGCAGATATGCATTTTGGACATACGAATGTGCTCCGTTTTGATAATCGCCCATTTTCAGATACCGCGCAGATGGATGATACGCTGCTTCAAAATTGGAATGAGCGTGTAACGGCTGACGATACCGTCTATGTTTTGGGTGATGCGTTCTGGAAAAACGAAGAAAACAGCATTCGAATCATCCAGCAGCTCAACGGTCATAAGCACCTGATTCAAGGAAACCACGACCGCGTGAAAGGAAAGCTCCGCCCTTATTGGGAGAGCATCGAGCAGTACGCAGAGGTCAACGATGAGAATCGGCTGGTGATTTTAAGCCACTACCCGATTCTGTTTTATAAGAACCAGCATTATGGCGCGGTCATGCTATACGGTCATGTACATAATACACGCGAGTGGAAACTCGTTGAGAAGTGGAAGAACGAGCAGTGGGCGATGGGCATCCCCAGCAGATTGATCAATGTCGGCTGCATGATGGATTACATGAGATACACACCGCGCACACTGACGGAGCTGCTGGACGCCAACCCGATGCCGGAGATCGCCAGAGATCGCAAGGACGGAAGCGCAGTTGAAAGCGCGGAGTAGCAGAACAAGCGGGAAAGGACGTGGGATCTGAATGAAGGTTACACCGCTGAAAAAACAGAGTAAGAAAAACCAGCGCAAATTTCATGCAGCCAAGCGCGGTTCATGGAACGGCGTCTCCCCAATCACCCGTGTTGTGCAGAGCAAGCGGATTTATGACCGGAACCGCACAAAGCAGGAAAGCCGTCAAAGTGGAGATCGTTGACAGAATCGTGCAGACCGCACAAAATTCCATAAATCCCACAATATCTTTTTTGGTTGCACAGCAGCAACCAGCAGTATGAAGCAGCAAGCTCCAAAAACCTTGCCCCAAAAAGCTGAAACCATTGAAAACACTAGAAAAACCGCTGATATCTTAATTGGTGCAGCTTGCCATAAAAAGCTTCGAAATCAGTTGATTTCGGAGCTTTTTCTTGCATTTTGCAGTCAAAAAGTTCAACCATATTTTTGAAGTCACGTTTTGACCCAAACCGTGACCCAAA
>ERZ1106976.4389-NODE-4389-length-9926-cov-4.360450_pt1 | contig 9926 bp, 9 predicted proteins | sample MGYA00403687_ERZ1106976 | MGnify/ENA primary metagenome ERZ1106976 (study PRJEB35170, sample SAMEA104062446) | human gut metagenome | biome: human gut; feature: human-associated habitat; material: faeces | place: Denmark | collected 2013-02-22 ... | reverse complement strand
CGATCTAGGCAGTAGTTGCGGCAGCAGAAGAATTAAGATCACCAGTGATTATGCAGACAACACCATCGACAGTAAAATACGCGAATTTAAACTATTTTTATGAGAATGTGAAAGTTGCAGCACAGGAATCAAGTGTTCCAGTAGTGATTCATTTAGATCACGGAAATAGTTTTGAACTTGCAATGCAGGCGTATAGAACGGGATATACTTCTATTATGATCGATGGATCACATGAAGGATTTGAAGATAATATTGCACTTACAAGTGCCGTTGTCAAAGCATGTCATCCGGGAGAAGTTCCAATTGAAGCAGAACTTGGAAAAGTCGGTGGTAAAGAAGATGATTTAGATGGTGGAGAGGGAGATCCATATACAAATCCACAGGAAGCGGCAGAGTTTGTAGAGCGAACAGGAATTGATTCTCTTGCAGTAGCAATCGGAACGGCACATGGAGTTTATAAAGGAGTTCCCAAACTTGATTTTTCTCGATTAAGTGAAATAAGAAAAGCAGTATCCATTCCATTGGTGTTGCATGGAACATCAGGGGTTCCGGATGAAGATGTGGCAGAATGTATAAAACGGGGAATTTGTAAAGTTAATTATGCAACGGACTTAAGAATTGCATTTACAAAAGGAATTAATCAGGTTTTAAAGGAAAATCCAGATACGATTGATCCAAAGAAATATAATGCAAAAGGTAGAGAAGAAGTTAGAAAATATGTAATGCATAAAATGAAAATATGTCAGAGCATAGCAAAGGCGTAACGAAAAAAGAGAGTTTTGGGAAATATCTCAAAACTCTCTTTTTTACTGATTGATGCCCGGCATAATAGTCTTCACATACCGTGAAGCAAACTTCGGACAATTCGCCCTAATATAACTATTATTCACCTGTGCCGGACTAAGGAAATCAGAATATACTCCATAAACCCCAAGTTTCATAAACTCTTTCGCAAAATAAGCATTATTCACGGAATGTGTATATGAATAAATTCCTTGTTTTGCAAGCAGTTCCATACGATAATCATTGATATCATTCTTAGGAGAAGTGATCGCTTCAATACCATTTTGTTTACAGAACTTTACGACTTTATAAAATGCTGCATCTGGCTGTTTGTAAGTGGTGTATACAAAATGCTTGAATGGATGCACGCTTTTTACAGCCCAGTACATTCTCTGATTGTAGACCTGAACGATCACACGGTCTAAGAGGTCTTCTTTACCGACTTTTTTAGCTGTCTGTACAAGAACATTAAATTCCTTTTTTGCATCTGCAGGCTCTGTGCTTTTTGAGTCTGTCATCAGATAGAAATCAGGATATTTTTCCATGAGATTCAATACATCAAGGAAAGAAGTTGGTGTATATTTCCCATAGATCTTAGTATTTTTGAATTTACGGTAACTGACTGGGTCGCCTTTTTTACTGGTTGGATCAGAAAGTTTCCGACCCCATTGGTGCTTACCAATCGCAACGTTGTCCTTAGTAAGAAGGATGTCCATTTCAAAGACACGATAACCCTTCTGATAAGCAGGGTAAAAGCCATCGATGGAATTCAAATAATCTTTGCCATCAAGCCCGCCCATTGCATGGGCAATGCTGTGGTAAGTATACCAAGGTTTCAGTGTTGTTTTTTCTTTTTGTGCCTTTTTACGAGCAGTGTTAACATCTTTTTCACGCTGGACCTCAGATTGTTTTGCCAGTTGCTTTTGATGCTTTTTATGATATACCGAATAAGCACTAAAAGCTCCGCCAGCAACAATAACAGCAAGGCAAAGTGTTAAGATATGTGGAAGAAATCGTTTTAATCGGTATTTCCAGACTACATATCGGATTTCCTTTGTTTTTATTTTTGAAAGTCTCATTGCTAAACTCCTAGCTTAATAAAAATGTAACATTTGAAACAAATAATTAATATCTATCCATTATAGCATAAACCTGTGTCGAAAAAAAGAACGAAATCCCATACAAAGTAAGCTGCCAATTAAGATCAGTAAGATGATCATAACGGCGCAGTGAAAGAAAAATGCATCTGGAAGGATCATGATCACAGGGTCAGTAGCTTCATCAAAAATCCAATAATCATTTCGAAACATGATCTCATGAAACAAAGTAAAAGCGGCATCCCAGTTGACCGCACATAAAATACCAACGATTACGGGTAATAAAACAGTTATAATAGAAGCTGATCTCAAAAAATCAATATTTCGTGACCTTATTTTTCTCTTTATGAGGAAACAAGATAAGATCAGTGTGATCACGCAAAGATATTCGATACCAACAAAGATTCGTTTTACTTCTTCAAAATGAATCTTGCCCTCTCTTGACATAGGTAAGGTCAGTTTTAATTTGCCAGAATAAAAGAACTGATGCTCTTCCGATCTGATTATAATCAATCAAAGCATCATAATTTTCACGAATCACTTTTTTGGAAAAACCGGAAGTTTCTTCTATTTTCAAAGAGGAAATATCATGATAATATAAAGGTCGGAAGTTTAATGTTATCGTTACGGATGCACTGATGATAAATAGTGCAAGACATAAGGATATCAGGATATTTTTCATAGATGTTCTCATCCTTTCTGTAAATTGTAAATGATCATATCTGCTAATGATAACAATCTTAACATAAAGAAATAAAAGAATTCAATGAATTTAAGAGTATAACAGGAAGGACAGACTATGAGGAAAGAACTTCACTGTCCACAGATCATAAAGGACGGTAAAACCATAGGATATGGCGGCAATCAGGAATGGTTTCCAGGAGATTTTCAGCGCCTGGCAGGATGTGGAAGTGTGACAGGCAGCAATATTGCAGCTATTTATGCACTCAGTCGGGAAGATTTTAAAGATTTATATCCGATAAAAGATAGTCAGAAAGCAGCAGACTATGAACAATATTTAAATTTGATGCAGACGATGTATCGCTATATGAAACCTGGATTTATGGGATATCCACTGATTGGGAGATTTGCGAAAGATTTTAAAAGATATGCAAAAGATCATGGAATCACATTAAGTTCAGAACAGCTATTTTTACCCAAAAGTAGAGAACAGGCATTGGATTTTATCTTGCCAGCATTAAAGGAAGACCATCCAGTTGCATTTCTGATCTTAAGACATCCGGCGCATGAATTAAGAGAAGATAACTGGCACTGGGTGACGATCACAGGATTTGATGAGGAAGAAGAGAAATTGATCTGGTCGAATTGTGGAGAGTGCGAAGAAATCGACTGGAATATGCTATTTGATACAGATAAGAAATACTATGTAGGAATCGTAAAATTTAAGGAGGAAGAATGATGTATGATGTGATCTTTAAAAATGGAAATGTCGTTGATGTGAAAAATGAACAGATCCTTCAGGCAGATATTGCAGTCAAAGATGGAAAAATCGCAGGAATTGGTCATTTTTCAGGGGAGAATGTAATAGATTGTACAGGAAAATATATCACACCTGGATTCATTGATGCACATGTACATATTGAATCTAGTATGGCGACACCAATGGAATTTTCCAAAGCAGTTATGCCGCATGGTACAACGACGGTTATCGCAGATCCTCATGAACTTGTCAATGTCAAAGGAAATGAAGCGATGGAATACATTCTGGATGCAGCAGGCGATGCCCCACTTGGAATCTATGTCATGATGCCTTCATCCATTCCAGCGACACCATTTGAGACAAATGGGGCAGATTTTACGGCGGAAGATATGAAGCAGTGGAAGGACCATCCGCTTGTCTTAGGACTTGGAGAAGTGATGTGTTATCCAGCGGTTCTAAGCAAAGAAGAGCAGATCATGAAGAAATTAGAGCTGTGTAAAGGAATGGTCATTGACGGACATGCACCGGGACTTAGCGGAGAAGACTTAAAGGCATATGTGGAAGCAGGAGTTATGACAGATCATGAATGTACATCTTTTGAAGAAGCCAAAGAAAAATGTCTTGCAGGCATGAAAATCTTAGTTCGTGAAGGAAGTGCAGCAAGGAATGTAGAAAATATAGTTCCGGGACTTGTCAAAGAACCAGAATTTATTGCACATTTTATGTTCTGTACCGATGATAAACATCTTGATACTATTGAAAATGAAGGACATATTAGTTACAATATAAAGAAGAGTATCCAGCTTGGAATGAATCCAATATCAGCGGTAAAGATGGCAACATATAATGCTGCAAAGACATATGGTTTAAATGATATCGGAGTATTAGAAGAGGGAAAAGATGCGGACATCGTGATCCTTGATTCTTTGGAGAGTGTCGAAGTACATTCTGTATACAAACAAGGAAGAATTGTGAACACAGAATTCTTTACAAAAGAAGCAAAACCAGTGAATGAATCCATGCTTCACACCGTTGTATTAAAGAATATCTCCAAAGATAAGATTCAGGTAAAAGCAGAAGGAAAGATCCCTGTGATCGGAATGATCCCAGGGCAGATCGTCACGAAGTTTTTACAGGAAGAGGTTCCATCAAAGGATGGGTTATTTACTCCAGATAGTGAATATTCTAAACTATGTGTATTTGAACGTCACCGCGGAACAGGCAATGCAGCTGCGGCACCGATCAAGGGATATGGGATAACCAACGGTGCGATCGCAACATCTGTAGCACATGATTCACATAACATCATTGCGGCAGGAGATAATGACGAAGATATCATCAAAGCTGTACAGACGATAGAGGAGATTCAGGGAGGATACGCACTGGTATCTGAAGGCAGAGTTTTAGGTACTTTACCGCTGACGGTTGCGGGGCTTTTAAGCCAGAAACCGGCGAAAGACATCCAGAAAGGTATCGAAGAGCTGTTACAGAAGGCATGGAAACTAGGAATATCCAGAGATATTGATCCATTTATCACATTATCATTTATGGCACTTCCAGTGATTCCATCATTAAGACTGACAGACCTTGGACTTGTGGATGTAGATACATTTCAATTATTAAAATCATAAGGAAAGAAGAAGGGTACAATGGCAAGACGAAGAAAAAGAAGACGCATCAACAAAGGAAGAGTTGCAGCACTATTGATCATTATCCTGGTGATCGCAGCAGGAATATTTTTTGTAACGACAAGATTTGGAAGAACAAGTTATGCATCAGTGAACAAATCCATGGGAGAATACATGGTAAAGGCAAATGATGATCTGCTCGGTAAAGGAACAGACAAAGAATTGAAGAAATCACTCTACGTTCCAAGAAAGATCGATAAGACAAAGAAACTGATCGCATTTACATTTGATGATGGTCCATTAAAAGGAAATACAGAAAGAGTATTAGCAGCATTAGAGAAGAACGATGCAAGAGCAACATTTTTCATGTTAGGACAGAATGCAAATTATTATCCAGAGACAGTCAAGAAAGTCTTAGAGTCAGGTAATGAAGTATCAAGCCACACATGGAATCATACATACCTTCCAAAGTTAAGTGCTGCACAGGTAAGAGAACAGGAAGACAAGACAGCGAATGCAATCTACAAAGCATGTGGAAGTAAACCAGTCAGCGTAAGACCTCCATATGGAGCGATCAATGAGAATGTTAAAAAAGGAATTGATACACCACTGATCCTTTGGAGTGTTGACACCTTAGACTGGAAGACAAAGAACACAGATGCGACTGTTAAAACAATCTTAAAACATGCAAAAGACGGAGATATCGTGTTAATGCATGATATTCATAAGCCAACTGTTGCAGCAGTAGAGAAAGTATTACCGATCCTTAAGAAGAAAGGATATGAAGTTTGTACAGTATCCGAGCTGTTAGAAGCTAAGGGTGTGAAAGCAGGCAAAGGTGATAAAGTCTTTAGTGCAACTGATATTATTAGAAAATAATGAGATTTAGAATTTGAAATTTTAAACAAATTGGAAAGGATTATCATGTTTTGTGATGATCCTTTCCTTTTTTTGTTTGCAGGAGATTCCATAAAACAGGATTCTTTTTACCAAAAAGACAAAATCAAGAACAAACCAGATGCTAAAAGGAGCTATTTTGCTGTTTTGTTCTTGAATCAAAAGTTAGTGTATACTAACATATAACCGTAAATTATAAAAGAAAGGAAGAGAGAAGGAGTTTTTCATGAATGAGAAACGAGAAGTAATCCTGCCATCAGATTTTTCAGGAGAGAAAGGAAAGATCGTCTGTTATCGGATCAGCTCATATCTGGAGCTTTTGTATATTGATATCAGATCAAGAAGAATCCCAGAAGTCCAGATTCAGGCCTACGAAGGGGAAGCGGTCATGACAGTGAATTTCAGTTTCCTTGGCAAGTGTGAGGTTCTTTTGAAAAATGGTGGCGGTACTTATGTGGATACCGGGGAATATTCAATCGACTATGGGACTGCTTCAAGAGAAGCGGATGAATTTTACTATCCAAGAGCACAGTATCATGGAATGGAGTTGATCTTGTATCCATGTCCAGAACTTGACAAAGAACTGTCATTAAATGGCAGGAATACCAAAATGAGCGTTGAATTAAAAGAACGGTTTCTGGGAAGAGAGACACCATTTATTTCAAAAGCAGATGCAAGAATTGAACAGGCAGTGAGAGTGATTCAAGATGACATTGAAGCAGATGCAGATATGAATCTTCTTGCGGTGGATGTCAGCCGGTGGCTTCAGGTTCTTTGCAGCAAAAGGGATGCGGTGGAGACAAACAGGGTGTACTACTCAGGTTCACAGATTCAGATTGCGAGAAAGACCATGGATATTCTGACAGAAGATTTAAGCAAACGATATTCTGCAGCGACACTTGCGAAACATTTTGGAATCAGTGAGACAAGTCTTAAGAATTATTTCCAGGGAGTATATGGAAGAGGATACAGCGAATTATTGAATGAGATCCGAATGAAAAAGGCAGCAGAATTGATTCTGAAAAATTCAATGAAAATATCAGAGATCAGTGATGCAGTAGGATTTGCGACACAATCAAGATTTGCAAAAGCATTTAAGAATTATTACGGGGCTGCACCGCTTGAATATAAGCGCAAGCACAATTTAAATAAGGACAGCAGACAGATGGAATTGTCCGACAATAAATAATTTACGGAGGTGAATATAATGGAAGAAAAGAAAGAAAAAGAAGAAAGCCTGACAAAGCAGTTATACCATTTCGCAGGCAGTTACAAATATTTAAGCATTCTCTCAACCATTCTTGCAGCGATCAGTGCATTTGTTGCGTTAGTTCCATTTTATTATATTTGGAAAGTGATGCAGGAAGTGTTAAGAGTCAGATTTGATTTCTCAAAGGCAGCAGGAATCAGCACTTATGGATGGCGTGCGGTAGGATTTGCGATTCTTGGAATGATCATCTATATGGCGGGCCTCATGTGCTCTCATATCGCAGCATTCCATGTACAGGCACAGATGAGAACAGCAATGATGAACCACATCATGACATTACCATTAGGATATATTGAAAGCGAAGGAACTGGTAAGATTCGAAAGATCGTCACAGATTCCAGTGCAGCAACAGAAACATATCTGGCACATACCCTTCCAGATAAAGCAGTTTCCAAGGCAACACCGATCGGACTTATCATCTTAATGGCAGTCTTTGACTGGAGGTTAGGAATCATGTGTCTGATCCCGGCAGCGATCGGGTTCGTATTCATGAGTTCCATGAGTGGAAAAGATCTGGCAGAAAGTATGAAACAGTATCAGAATTCCTTGGAAGTCATGTCAGCAGAAGCGGTTGAATATATTCGTGGAGTTCCCGTTGTCAAAACATTTGGACAGACGGTATTTTCATTTAAGAGATTCAAAGAAGCAATTGATGAATATGAAAAATGGACACTGGGATTTACGAAAAAAATGAGAAAACCAATGGTTGGATTTACAACAGCGGTCAATTCCATTTTTGTATTTATCATCATTGCAGCCTATGTATTTGGCGGACATGAGATCACAGCAGCATTTGGGTTAAACTTATTATTCTATATCATCATTACACCAATTTTAACAACAACATTAATGAAACTTGCATACGCAGGCGAAGCCCAGATGCAGGTCGTTGATGGATTAAAACGTATGGGTGATGTGATGAACAGACAGTCATTAAAAGAGACAACCAACGGACAGATTCCAAAAGACAGTTCCGTATCTCTTCGGGATGTAACATTTGCATACGAAGGGGCAAAGAAAAATGCAGTCGATCATATTTCCATTGAGATCAAAGCGGGAGAACATGTCGCATTTGTTGGACCTTCTGGCGGCGGTAAAACAACCTTAGCATCCATGATCGCAAGATTCTGGGATGTCAAAGAAGGAAGCGTAAAGATCGGCGGCGTTGATGTGAGAGATATCACAAGCAGTGAACTTATGAATCAGATTTCTTATGTATTTCAGGACAGCAAATTATTAAAGATGTCCATCCTTGAAAATGTCAGACTTGGAAAACCAGATGCAACCGACGAGGAAGTTATGCAGGCATTAAAAGATGCGCAGTGTATGGATATCATCGACAAATTTAAAGACGGCGTCCATACAATGATCGGAGCCAAAGGAATTCATGTATCCGGTGGTGAAGCACAGAGACTTTCAATTGCCAGAGCATTTCTTAAAAATGCTCCAGTTCTGATCCTTGATGAAGCAACTGCATTTGCAGATCCAGATAACGAACAGAAAGTACAGAAAGCGTTTGAAAACTTATCAAAAGACAAGACCGTCATCATGATCGCCCACCGATTATCAACCGTTACAAATGCAGACCGTATCTATGTTTTGAAAGACGGAGCGATCGCAGAAGAAGGAAGCCACGGCGAATTATTAAAGAGTCACGGCATTTACGCCCATATGTGGGAAGAATATAACAAATCAGTGAACTGGAAAGTAGGGGGTGTATTATAATTATGAGAGAAAGATTAAAACATAAATATGCCCTTTCTGAACAGGGTGTCAATGATATGATTAAAGCGGTCATCATCGTAACAATTGCAAACTTAGCATTTATGGTTCCAGTCGGACTTCTATATCTGCTAGCATCTGATATTTTAAATGGTGGAATTCCAAGTTCAAAATTGCCAATGTATATCGGAGGAATGGTTATTTCAATATTGTTGATTATTATTACAACATACTTCCAGTACAACGCAACATTCCTCGCAACTTATGTGGAAAGTGGAGTCAGAAGACGTACACTGGCAGAGAAATTAAGAAAGATTCCATTATCATTTTTCGGTAAAAAGGACCTTGCAGACCTTACAAGTACGATCATGGGAGACTGTGCATGGCTGGAAACAGCAAGTTCTCACTTTTTCCCACAGTTATTCGGTTCCATGTGTTCCACAACGATCGTAACGATCTGTTTATTCTTTTTCAATGTAAAAATGACATTGGCAGCTGTATGGGTATTACCAGTTGCATTTTTTGTTGTATTCGGTGCAAGACCAATTTCACACCGATTAAATGAAAATGCAATGAAATACAAACTGGAATGCCAGGATGGAATTCAGGAAGGGCTGGAAACCGTTAGAGATTTAAAATCATACAACGCAACAAATACCTATATGGAAGGCTTAAACAAAAAGATTCAGGCTGTTGAAAAACACGCCGTAGTATCCGAAGCGATCAACGCAATGTTCGTATGCCTGTCACAGCTGATCTTAAAAGTAGGAATCGGAACGACAACCTTAGTCGGAGGAATCTTATTTGCAAAAGGAGAAATCGATGCATTAACATTCTTCATGTATCTGCTGGTCGTATCAAGAATGTACGATCCATTCCAGGTAGCATTAGAGAATTTATCCGCGATCATCTCCACAGACACACAGTGCAAACGAATGGATGAAATCTTAAGCCACGAAGAACAGGATGGAAATAAAACACTAAGCAATCAGGGATATGACATCAACTTTGATCACGTAGGATTTTCTTACGATGGAAATGAACAGATCTTAAAAGACGTAAGCTTCACCGCAAAACAAGGCGAAGTA
>ERZ1106976.4365-NODE-4365-length-9965-cov-5.136024_pt1 | contig 9965 bp, 9 predicted proteins | sample MGYA00403687_ERZ1106976 | MGnify/ENA primary metagenome ERZ1106976 (study PRJEB35170, sample SAMEA104062446) | human gut metagenome | biome: human gut; feature: human-associated habitat; material: faeces | place: Denmark | collected 2013-02-22 ... | reverse complement strand
TTGTCATGCTATATAAATGCAATGGGTGGTGTTGAATTCGGTGCGCCGTTATTACAATCTGCCACAGCGAAAATGAGCGAAGACGGTAGCGGAATGCTGACCATACGTCTTGGAAAAAGTCAGGTGGAAATATATTCTGTAGAATGCAACACATTTATCGATATAGCGCCCTCTATCAGCAGCGAAAATAATTCAGTTACCAACGGTACTCTTGGATACTACACAGAAGACGGTGTGCTGGATACAGACAATATTTCGTATACGCTCAGCTCCGAGACTGCAAAAAATGCCCGCGATGAGGATGTTCATTATGTAGATTCTATCACTTTTCCCGTCAATAAGAACATTGAAACCTATTATCTGACACTATATATAAACAGCAACGTTATGGGTACGCAATTTACAAAAGACACTTATCCTGCAACGGTTACCGTTAATTGGGATTCGCTTTCCTCCAGCAGCAACAGTATCCCTATGACCTCGAAAAACCCGCAGGAAACAACAAATCCTTCCCTGACACCTGACAGTATGGATGGACTGAACATCTATCCGGCAGACGAAAAAACCGCTGCAGTGAATACGACACCGAGTTATACGGTGTACTTAAATGAGCAGCTTCTGCTGATTTTTATAGGTGCGGCGGTTGCTATAACCGTCATTGGTGTTGTAATCGTAGCATGGAGAGAAAAGAATGAAAAATAAGTTATTCGCTGTACTTTTATGTTGCCTTATGCTTGTTGCTGTTTTCGGTGGATGTGCTTCGTCCCCTCATAATGCGCCTCCAAAAAGCAATTCAGATGAAATGACGATTGTTTCAACTTCGGTAGCAATCTGCGAGATATTACACGAACTTGGATATAAAAACGTAATCGGAGTGCCGGAAACCTCCGGAAAACTTCCTGAGGAATATAAAGAGCTTCCGACAGTTGGCGCTCCTATGAATCCCGACCTTGAAATCATAAAAAAACTGAATCCCGATTTGGTTCTATCGCCCCAAACTTTAGAAGCAAGCCTTGCGGAAAGTTACAAAACGGCAGGCATCACCTCTGCTTTTCTGGATCTTTCCAGCGTAGAAGGAATGTATAAGGCGATTACCTCTCTTGGCGAACTGCTGAATTGCGAAGACCGTGCAAAGGCTTTGAATGAAGAATATGCAAGCTATATGAAGTCGTACAAAACGGCTGTAACAGGAGGAGAAAATGTTTTGCTCTTAATGGCATTCCCCGACGGATTTTATCTCGTGGCCACCGAAAACTCCTATGTAGGAAATCTTGTTAAATTGGCCGGCGGTAATAATGTTTACGGTTCAGATTACAAAGGCGATGAAAACGGATTTGTCAATATCAATCCCGAAGATATTGTAAGCAGAAATCCGAACCGGATTATGGTATTTGCCCACTACGCCGAAGCAGAGGCTTTCTCCTTTATGGAGAAAGAATTTAAGGAAGATGTTTCTTGGTGTTATTTTGATGCTATAAAAAACGGAAACATCACCTATCTTCCAAGCAAATATTTCGGTATGAGCGCAACACTATCGTGGACTGAATCCCTCGATTACCTCAAACCGATACTGAGCGGTGAGTAAAGTGAAAAAAATATCGACAAAAACCATAATCCTATTTTTAATAACTGCATTTCTTCTTTTGCTTTGCTTTTTTTGGGCAATAAATACAGGTGGACTTCATACTACCGTATCACAGCTTTTCAGAGGATTGTTTCTGGAATACGATGAAACCGTGGCGATCATTTTGCAGCTTCGTTTTCCAAGAATCATCGTAGCAATATTAGGCGGCGCTATAATGGCAATGTCGGGCGTTTTAATGCAGGCGGTCATGCGCAATCCTCTCGCAGATCCCGGAATTATTGGCGTTACGTCAGGTTCTGCGTTTGCGGCAGTGATTGTGTCTTCATTATTTCCTTCTTTTGCGGCACTGACACCTATCTTCTCTTTTGTCGGCGGTATAATTGCGTTTGCTGCTGTTTATTTTCTTGCTTGGAGCAAGGAAATCAGCCCGGCAAGACTGATTTTGACAGGTATCGCAATTGATACGTTTTTTACAGGTCTGTATCAAGCCTTTAACGCACTTACCGGTTCGACTTATACGGGCGCGGCAAGTATCATCAATGCAAATATTTCTCTAAAGGATTGGGAAGATGTACACATTCTTCTGATATATGCGATTATTTCATTCATTGCCTGTATGTTGCTTGCAAACCGCTGTAATCTACTTTCGTTTTCCGATAAAACCGTTATGAGCCTTGGTATCAGCGTTAACAAAACAAGGCTTATCGTGTCTGTTGTGTCAGTTTTAATGGCATCGGTATTCACAGCTATTATTGGTGCGGTCAGTTTTCTCGGTCTCATCGTTCCGCATATTGCAAGGTTACTTGTGGGAAGCGAACATAAGAGATTGCTGCCGTTTAGCGCACTTCTCGGAGCACTTGTATTTTTGTTTGCCGATACCTTTGGCAGAATGATCGCATATCCTTATGAAATCAGCGCGTCAATTATTATGGCGTTCATAGGTGGTCCGATGCTTATAATCCTTTTGAAAAGGAGCGGTACGATCTATGGTAAGTAATGAATATTTGTCGGTACAAAACCTTTCCTTTTCCTATGATAAGAAAAGTCCTATATTGCAAAATGTCAATACTTCATTTTCCAAGGGAAAGATCACTGCACTGATTGGTGCAAACGGCTGCGGCAAATCAACCCTGTTAAATTTAATCGCAGGAATTATGAATGCTGACAGCGGAGTTATTCTTTTGGATGGGAAAAGCATAAACGATTATAAACGAAATGTTCTTGCCAAAAAAGTTGCGGTTGTTCATCAAAGCAATACTGCTCCGTCGGATATTACGGTAAGAAAGCTTGTGGAAGCCGGAAGAACACCGTATAAAACATTATTCGGGAAAAATAACGCCGAAGATGACGCGGCTGTAGATCAGGCACTATTAGATACGGAAACGAAACATCTTGCTGAGCGTACAATATCTTCCCTTTCGGGCGGACAGCTTCAAAGGGTCTGGCTGGCAATGGCATTAGCACAGGATACGAAGATATTATTACTCGATGAAATAACAACCTATCTTGATATTCATTATCAGCTTGAAATAATGCATTTGGTACGTAATTTAAACCGTAAAAAGGGTATCACTGTCATTATGGTGCTACATGATATCAATTTGGCATTGGAGTTTTGTAACGAAGCTGTAATCATGAAAGAAGGTAAAATCATTTCGCAGGGAACGGTTCGGCAGTCCGTTACGAAAGATGTATTAAACGAAGCGTTTTCGGTTTCTTCCGATATTATAACTACAGCAAACGGCAGACAGCATTGTGTATTCAGCCGTAAAGGAGAATTGTATGCGTGAGAACAAAGTGAACAAAAGAAAAACAGTCGGATATACGATGGTCGTTGCCGGCATTACCGCAGTCTTGTGTTTACTGCTGTTTTTATTCGTAGGATACAAATATTTTTTGAATCCCGACGTTCAATTCGAGAATGATCAGGCTTTTAATCCGCAGGTAACGCTGTCTAAAAAAATATCAATTCCCGGATTTGATACATGGACAATAGATGCGGGTAAAACAAAAGCAAGCACTCGTTTTTACAATCCCGAATCAAACACCTGTTATTTCGTAGTCAGCGTTATCTTAAATGATACGGGTGAAGTGATTTATAAATCGAAATACATAAAACCGGGTCAAGTCTTGTACGAAGTCGAACTGAAACGGGCTATGGAACACGGAACTTATGATGCAACCTTGCATTACGATACCTACTCTATTGCGGATAACTCACCGATGAACGGCGCTGATGTGCCGTTTCAATTGGTCGTTAACTAAACTGTCTCAAAGGGCGTTACGCCTTGAGAATAAAATTTTAATGGCGTAAAACGCCGAGAAAGGAGTACATAAAATGTACAAAATAAAAAGTTCCCCTATGGGGAAAATTCTGAGCTGGGTTCTTGCATTGGCTGTGATGATGTCAATGACTGCCGTAACAGTTTTCACGGCAACACCCACCGAAGCAGGTAATTACAATGTGGACGCAACACTTTCCTGCTATGTAAACGCTATGGGCGGCGTTGAATTTTCTGACGGCTACGGTCTTATGACCGGAACTACCGTTGAAATCGCAGAAGACGGAAACGCTAAAGCGACCATTAATCTCGGAACAACTTCAGGACTTTCCATTTATGGCGTTGCTTGCACTGCTTTTATTGGAACAGACGAAGCTCCCGGTGTTTATGTGAACAGTGCTGTTTCTAAAGAAGGCGTAGCTTACACCATCAGTACCGACACCGTTGCTAATGCAAGTGGTCAGGTCAATTATATCACTTCTATCACTCTTCCCGTTGATACTGCGGTAAGTGAGTACACAATGTGGCTCTATCTTGACAGCAATGTAATGGGTTGTCAGCTTGGCGATGGTTCAGGCACCGGTTCTTCCAACACTCCCGGCGTTGCAACCAAACATACTGCAAAACTGACAATCGATTGGAATTCTGCCCAAAAGATCGTTGAAGCAACCGAAAGTAAGAAACAGAGCGCAAATGTCGAATATACCGTTACCGGAGGTTACGAGGTTGAAATTCCTGCCACCATCACCGTAGATGCTACTACTAAAACAGGCTCCTATACTGTTACTGCTAAGAACTTCATTCTTGACGAAAATGCTTATGTTACCGTTACCGCCAGCGAAAGCGGCAAGCTTGTAAGCGGAAGCAATGAGCTTGCATTCACCAACGCCTTAGAAACCGGCAATCTTACAAAATCCGGAGATACTCTCGACGGTACTGTAACAGTTACCGACGATGCCGCTAACCCCGGAAAATACACCGGAACCATCGATTTTACAATCAATTATTACAAGGGCGAATAATTGTGTCGGGGCTACCGTTTGATATTCAAACGGTAGCCCTTGATTATGTATAGAAAAAGTCACAAATAAAAAACACATTTGTAATAAATTTTTTAGAGGCGCACATCTCCTTGTCAGAGGAAGTTCAGTTATCATGAGCGCCGTAGCAAACAAAAAGATAAATAACCTATGAATTAGGGTGATAGTGATTCATTTCACTATCACCTTAAAGTTTAGATGGCGTAAATTACTTGTTTTTGGAATAGTCCTTTCCTATATTACAGGCGTATCATTGGAATAGAGTAAAGAGGAATATTTGCAATAAAATCAGGAGGAATGAAGTAATGCGTAAAAATAGCAGGTAACATTTGTATATGCCTGATTGGAAAGAACGAAAGAAACAACTTGACAATGAAGTTGTACAAGGATTGTAAGTAAGCTTTGAGGTGACGAAAAACAAACAAAAGCGAAACTGAATAAGTTAGAGGGATGGTTCTCACGGCCCATCCTTTTCTGTTGCTATAAGTCCATCTAATATTTTTGCCGCAAGCGGCACTTTTATCACATGAGCACACTCTTTTTCACCCTTTGTGTCGAAACGTATGAACAAAAGACGAAAGAAACACGAAATGTTTACGCAATCCTGTTGATTTTTGCGCAGAATTGTGATATACTAACATTGAGGTGATGATAATGACTTTGAAACAACTAAGAATATCCAAGGGACTCAGCCAAATCGAATGTGCTGATTATCTTGGTATGTCCGTGAGGAATTATCAGAATTACGAAAATGATGAACGCAAAATAAAAACCGCAAAATACAATGCTATCTACCAAAAGGTTGAGGCTTATGGACAGAAAGTGCCCACATCTGCTACCGTTTTGAGCATTGGCGGGTTTCACACCAATGTTGTCACCGGTGAAAGTATACAAGCACTTGTGCGCGGTGTCGCCAAATATCAAAAGAGAGATTGCTATGACCTCTTGCAAGAATTTATAAAGAGAGATATTGGCGGAAAAATTTGTATTCTTTACGGCTTACGTAGGACTGGTAAGACCACCCTACTATTCCAAATGATTACTTCTCTTCCCGTGGAGCATACCGCTTATATCAAGATCAAGACCACCGACAATATGTCTATGCTGACAAAGGACCTTGATGTTTTGAGCAAGAACGGATACAAGTATGTGTTCATAGACGAAATCACCTTGATGGAGGATTTCATCAATACGGCGGCGGTTCTCTCCGATATATACGCCATGATGGGTATGAAAATCGTCGTTTCGGGTACGGATTCCCTCGGCTTTGCTATGGCAAACCGAGACGAGCTGTATGACAGAAGCATAACGATCCACACGTCCTTTATTCCTTTCCGGGAATATTCGCGATTGCTTGGTATTGATTCTGTGGATAGTTATATTGAATACGGCGGAACGCTCAAGATGGAGAATATGAGTTTTGATGACCCTGATTCCGCTTTCGATGACGTTTCCTTCCGCGACGATGAGAGCACGAGAAAATACATTGATACCGCAATCAGCCGTAATATTCAGCACACGCTGAAAAACGACAGCTACGGCGAGTATTTCAATCAGTTGCGCGAGCTTTACGACAAGGGTGAGTTGACCAATGTCATCAACCGAATCGTTGAAAGCATGAACCACCAATTCCTTTTGAGCGTGGTGCAAGAAGAATTCAAATCCCATGACCTTGGTTCGTCGAGACAGCTTCTTTTGAAAGAAGCACCTGCAGAGAGAGCGCACATTCTCTATGACATAGATACCAAAGCAATTGTTGACCGCCTGAAGGTATTGATCGAAGTGAAGGAAAGACGCGAGACCACGGTGGAAATCACGCAGGAGCATATTGAGAAGGTGAAAAAATATCTCTTTATGCTTGATTTGATTGTAAATTGTATCGAACGCCATGAGACGCGCGGACAGTCCGAACACACCGTATTCTTCCAGCCCGGTATGCGCTATTCCATAGCCAAAGCGCTTGTTTATTCTCTGAAGCAGGACGAATATTTCAAATCGGTATCGGAGCTTGATAAAGAATATATCGCAACGAAGATTCTTGACGATGTAAAAGGCAGAATGCTTGAGGATATTGTGTTGCTTGAGACATCCAAAGCCGCTCCTCGTAGCCAAGAGGTGTTCAAATTCAAGTTTGATGTTCGCGGCGAGTATGACATGGTGATCTATGATAAAGACACAAACACCTGCCGCATTTATGAAGTAAAGCACAGCGACAAAATCGTAGAGCAACAGGCAAGATTCTTGCGTATGGAAGAATTGAACGAGATTACCGAAAAGAGATTTGGCAAAATCACGGGCAAATACGTAATTTACAGCGGAGAAACAAAGGACGTGGATGGGGTTCAGTATGTGAACGCCACTGAATATTTGAAGAGCTTGTAAAAGCCCTCGAAGTTTATTCGCAAAATTTACAAGACCTATTGTGAAAAACAATGAGGAGGTCATCAACTATGGATGAAATAACAAAGAAAAACGCAATAGTTCGTGCGATGACGGAAATTGAGTGTTACCCCGTTATTCAAGATGAAGTTGCTACACAAGAATATACCAAGATTCCTCTTGGTCAACTATCTGCAATGGGAGCAACTTTTGCTTCGATTGCACCTGCGCTGAAGAATGTTTTTAACGGCGTTCAAAACTCAGGAGTAGGACAACAGTTATACAGTATGCGGATTCCAAATGGTTTACGGTTGGGAGAAAGTCTGCAAATTGCCAAAGATGGCGGTTTGCTTGGAAACGTTGTAGATGCAAGCGGAACGATTACGCAAAGAGCACGTTTTGAGGCGGTTCAAGGAGCCGCCGGAACGGTTGCTCAAATTAACCCGGCTATTATGCTGATGGCGATAGCTATATCAACCATCACAAAAAAACTCGACCAAATTGAAGAAGCGCAAAAGGATATTATCGAGTTTTTACAATTGAAAGAGAAAGCTATGTTGAAAGGCAATATCGCTGTTCTGCAAGAAATACTTGACGAATACAAGTACAATTGGGACAACAAAAAATACAAAAACAATAAGCATATTCAAGTTCAAGAAATAAAGCGCGATGCGGAGCAAAGCATAATTTTCTGCCGCGAGCAAATTGAAAAGAAGGTTACTAAGAAAGGATTGTTGCATAGTGACCGAGATGTAAAATCCAAGATACAAAAAGTTCAGTACGAATTCAAGGATTACGAGCTTGCAATGTATATCTTCTCCTTCTCATCCTTCCTTGAAGTAATGCTACTTGAAAATTTTGATGCCGGATATTTGAATGCCGTAACAAGCAAAATTCAACTGTACGCAGGTCAGTATCACGATTTGCATGAAAAATGCTATCAGAGGATAGAAGGTGATTCAAAAACATCCATCGAAGCCTATACCTTAAAAGGTGTCGCAAGCTTGAATAGAGTACTTGGGAAAACAATTGCTAAAATTCCGAAAATAAGCGATGGTCAAGTAGACGAAAATCTTATTGAAGCCGGTGATAAGGTTCAAAATTATAGCGAAAAGCGCACAGAAAATACCATGGAACTTTTTGCGCACGAACATTGTGCTTGCGTTCGCCCGTTTGTTGATAACATCAATGCGGTGAACAAGATTTACAATGAGCCCGTAGAATTGCTTTTTGACAACGAAAATGTATATTTCAGTTTGTCAGAGGCGACACCCACTTGAGAAAGTGAATTTTCACTTTTTAGTGTGAAAATTGCCAAAAAGCGAAGAAAACACGAAATATTTGAAGGATTTGTAATAAAACCATCGGGCGAAATTAGCCCACTTAAAATCAAAGGCTCAAAATGAGCATTTGATTTGTAAGTTGGTCTGGTTGAAAATCAACCGGACCACTTCGTGCCAATTTGGCACGAAGAAAGCATAATAATTCCCGCGAGGTTGTTCCCAAAAGGACAACCTCGTATTTTTTTGCAAAAAACCTATTGACAAAATCCGACTCGTATGGTATACTCTTATAAAAGAAGTTATAGTTCTTTTATTCTCGATTGAAATTTGCGGGGCGTTTATGAAGCGGATGAATGAAGAAAAACTGAATCAAATGGCGGAGTTCATTCACCGCTACATACGGGAGAACAACGGCGAGTCGCCCAAATTCAAGGACATCCTTGAGTACATGGAGATGAGCAATTCGGTTGGATATCGCTATCTGACCACCCTGCGCGACCGTGGCATTGTCAAATACAACGGTAAGGATACACTTTCCGTTAAAGGGCAAGAGTCGATGAAGACCGCCTTCCGCCGCGTTCCCATCGTTGGTTCGATTGTCTGCGGCTCTCCCGAGGACAACCGACAGGAGATACGAGGCTACGTTGCCATTCCGGAAGAGTGGCTGGACGGCGAGTGCTATTTGCTTCGCACGTCGGGTGATTCAATGATCAACATTGGCATTGATGACGGTGATCTAGTCCTCATTAAACGCGCGCAGGAGGCTTATGACGGGCAAGTGGTTGCCGTGCTCACGGACGAGGGCACCACGCTCAAACGCTTCATGAAGCGCGAAAACGGGCGTCCCTGGCTGCTTGCAGAGAACAAGAGCTATCCCAAAGAACGCCGCGAGATAAAACCGAGCAAGATTGAGATACAAGGTATTGCCCTGAAGGTAATCAAGGACATTAAGTGAGGTGATTCTATTGCGTAAGGCTACACAAGATAAGATCCCGATTGCAAAGTGCGCTAACCCCGAATGTGGTTGCACCATTCTCTATAGCAGCAATCCGCGCGAAAATCGCAACGTAACCGCGCGCATAGCTGAACCGGGATACGAAGGTCCTACATATCTTTGCCCTCGCTGCAAGAAAATGCTTGTGGTGATTGAGAAGCCAAAGGTCGCCGCAGGATACGTGGCGGTGCCGATTATTTAATCAGTATAATAATAACAATGAAAAGTGAGCCATCCTCTCGGCTGAGAAATCGGGAGACAAGGGTGAGTATCAGATTTTATTACAGAAGCAACCTCTGTCTTATTCTGATGCTCGCCATTTTTGTTTTTTGGGAAGGAGTGGTGCTTAACGAAAGTAATGTCTTGTAGTTGACAAAAAATAAAAAACACAATATAATTAAG
>ERZ1106976.4360-NODE-4360-length-9987-cov-29.471708_pt1 | contig 9987 bp, 7 predicted proteins | sample MGYA00403687_ERZ1106976 | MGnify/ENA primary metagenome ERZ1106976 (study PRJEB35170, sample SAMEA104062446) | human gut metagenome | biome: human gut; feature: human-associated habitat; material: faeces | place: Denmark | collected 2013-02-22 ... | reverse complement strand
CCTTCCTTCTGAAGCTTCTGATACAGCTCCAGAAAACCAGCCGTCCTTTGCACCTGCAGCATCACTTCCGCAATCGCACTCTTCTTCCACCTCGCAGCAAGTGGCGCATTCTCCTCTAAAAGGAGCACCGAATCCCTCCGGATCATCTCATATATAATTGCTAAAATCTTATGCATCGCAGCAAGGTCACACAGCTCCTTTAGCTGTGAAAACCTTTCCGGAAGATGGTATTCCTCATCCCCCTGCATAAAGCACCGAAGTGCCTGTAACAGCTCTTTTTGTGTATTCGTCATCATACCCCTGTTTCCCGTTTCTGGTATTCTTTCTCCATCTCTTCTAGGAACACCTCTGTCTGCCGGCACAAATACTCCGGCTTCTTATAACTGCATCCGCCACCTTCCGCAATCGTAAGCGCCCCGCACATCATACACGCAAAACGCTTCTTGCAGTTCTTGCATTCAGATGGCAGCAAAATCTCATCCGTCGCCTGATAGATTGACTTCCATGCATCCGAAAAGCCAATCTCAAATGGTCTGGCTACCGGCTCATTCATCATGCCGCAAGGCGTCATTCGTCCGTCCCATGTCATCCAGAATGAAGACCGTCCCGCCATACAACCCATCTTCTCATCCGGGGTACGCTCACACTCTTCCTCACCGCCCATAAAGTCATCTCTTCCTTCATGGAGTGCCTTCAATCGAATCTCAAACTCCTCCTTAGACAGGCGGTACTTATCCGCCATCGCTCTCGCTCTTCCAGCCTCTTCTGCTGTAAAACGCACCGCATCATCCGTCACGCCGTCCTTCGCACTACGTACCGGCGGAAACATATAAGTCGCCGCATTCACCTGGATCTCCCTTCTCTTGCCAAATGCAAAAATATCCTCCATATCATCCAGATTGTACTTCGTAAAGCTCGCATTGATATTCACAAAAATGCCCGCATCGTGCATCAGATCAATCGCCTTCGTAGCTGCATCATATCCGGTCGGATGTCCACACAGCTTTTTATAAGTCTCATTTCCACCACCATAAAGTGTCACATTCACCTTCATCGGCGGATCCTTCTTTAACCACTCCACGGTCTCCTCATCAATCAATGTCGCATTCGTATTAATTGAGATGAGTAACCCAAGCTTCTTTAACTCTGTATAAATCTGTCTAAAATCTTTTCTAAGAAATGGTTCCCCGCCAGTCAGCAGCAAGAAGAGCATTCCCTCTTTTGCACAGGCTTTTCCCATCTCAATCCATTCTTCTGCTGTATACTCTCTTCCCCTCGCCCGCATCTCTGCTTCACTCATTCGAATGTAACACATCCTGCAATTCATATTGCATCTCGGTGTCAATTCAAATGTACCGGAAAGCGGCACTTTATTGTGTGCCGCCTTCTGATACAGATATTTTCTAAGCTGCGCCTGCACTGGTGCTTGTTGTTTCTTCATGAACTTATTCCCCAATCTCTTTTAATTATCAAGTATCTGTACTCCCATAATCTGACTGCTGTCCGGATTAAAATGTGCCGCAACTGCCTCTGCTTCCTTGCCTGCGCCCACATTTTCAAATGGTGTACGGTAAGTAATTCCGCCAAAATAAGCGCCGCCAATCTGTACGTACTTATAATAAACATAAACTCTCTTAAGCTCTTTATCCGTCTTATTCTTCAGCGTAATCTTTCCATTCTCAGTCTTTAACTCTACCTTATCCTCTTCTAGTGTCGGCTGATCCATATATCCCGTAGCCGCATTGCCATATGTATAAGTATCTTTATCTGAAAACTCTCGCTTATTGCTCTCAAGTACCAGCGTAGAAGTTCCCGCCGGAAGATTCGTCACCTTAAAACTCGCCGTCTCATTGCTATTTACCTGAAAATCAATCAGCGCCACCTGAAGCATCTGGTCAGAATTGTTCGTAATCAGCATCGCTGTTACGTTCTTTGTCGCCTCGTCGCTTCCATCTTCTATAAAAGAACCGGAATAAGCACCGATGGACTCAACCGTGAGGTTCGGATCGGAAAGGACAATTTGCTCTGCTTTTTCCGTCTTGTCTTCTACACCTACTTTGGCTGAATATCCTTTGATTTTATCAGCATCCAAAGTATCCTTTCCAGGTTTTACAATTTCATATTCGTTGGTTTCTTTTGTTTCTTTCTGTGAAGAACTCTTATTTGCCTTTAATGCAAAAAGTATTACAACTCCCACCACTATTATAGCTATTGCAACAGCAATTATAATCCCTAATTTCTTTTTCTGTTTCATAGTGCCCTCCATTTTCTCATCTTTTTATCTTTTACTATAAACTATCTTCCAATAAATTACAACCTATCCCTCAAAATCTCCTTAAACCTAGAATAGTGAGAGTGCACTCCACCCTCACTAATCTGCATTCTTTGTTTTATTGTTATCTTATAACTCTTTTAAAATTTCGTTTTTCACCGTATTTACTGCGTCCTGATCCGGGCGACAGGAGAGATGGTAAACGGGCACATTTTCAATCAAATCCTGTAATAAATCCAGAAATCGAATGACGTATTCCTGATTCCATGCATTTACTGTTGACTCGCTATACAATCTCACAAATGCATCTTTTACTCCCAACCTTTTAATTTTATTCTCTTTACCTTGATCCAAGATAACAATCGCTTTGATTGGAGCTGAGAAATTTGTATATATTTTCGATGTACCAGCATATGGAGAACCATAAACCGTAAACTCTCCTTTTTCTTTTCTAATTAAGGCCCTGTCGCCGTTTATTACTTTTGCTCCTTCATATTTTTTCCACAAATCGGCTTGCGTAGATTTTCCAGTTCCCGATGGTGCAGAAAATAATATTCCTTTGTCTTTCCAATTTATCACAGATGCATGAAGTTGAAATCCCTGATTTATTATGAAAACAAGCTCCATTGCCAACATTCCTGAAATATGGAATTCTCTTAACAATTCATCCTTGTACTCTTTTTGTAAATATATCTTAAAAAGTGAAAAATCCTTTTTACTATAAGAAAGCATCACATATTTTTTTTCTGTATGTACGCTCCAAAAAAAATATCTTTGAATCGTTTCCTTCGTCTCGTATATTTTAGACTTTCTATCATCGAACAATAACTTTCCTTCTATTTTCCAATTTTCTGGAAACATTTCTATTGTATACTGAGCATTGATTTTCTCTGCATATTCAATACGATAAATTTCCATTTCATAGAATTTTTCGATAACAAACGGAGCATTTATCTGAATAACCAAATTTGCCAATTTAAAATAATAACGATACATTCTTATCCTTTCATCAAAAAAGGAGCTATGCATTTATACATAACTCCGTTTTATCTTTATTTGCTATGACTGGAACAAAGGACTACCCTGTGTATGATAGCATATTGTGTCATTATCATCATCTGCGTTCACTGTACACGAAAGCTTCTCTATAAACTGTCCTGCTTTAATCGCAGCTAATGTAAATGGATCAAGTTCTTTACTCCATTCATCATAATTAGCTGAATAACAAGTGTCTCTTAGATTTGTTTTCACTGTACATGAACCAGCAATAAACTGGTTAAGCACAAAATCTTCTATAGCAATTTCAGGTTTTCTGTATTGTTTTTTCATTTCCTATCTCCTTTCCAAATTATTCATATTCAACTACTTTTCTATCTAACCATGATAGATGTTGAATATGGCATATTGGTCAATGAGCCGTTCACTACAGCATCCACACTGTATTTTGCCTCACCTCTTTGCTTAATAACTTTAAATGTTAATTTCCACTCTTTGTTTCCATCTGCATCAATAGAACTTGTCTTTTTCGTAAAGGATGTTACAACTGCTCCTGTAGGATCTGTAACCTGTACATCTGTTGCCTCTTTTTTGGTGACAACTGTCATACTTGCATATTTTCCTCTTGTTACATTTGTAACTCCGAATTTAGCGCTCAAGACTGCCTCATCATTTCCTGTCAGAACATTTCTTCCTGCCAGATTATATCCCATCCTTGTCAGCTGGCTTGGTTTGCTCAGTGTCATATCTGCTGCACACTTGATATTTGTCAGAGATATAATATCATAATTGTTATAATCTACCGTTGTATTCAACACAATTACATCGTAGCTGTCTGCTGTCCATCCTTGTGCTTTAATTACTTCTTTCAGATCAATATCATAATACATATCTGTTGATGTGTTGATAGTATAATTTTTTACTTCCTGATATTTTGTCTCTTTTACATCATCCGGTTTTACATAAACCGTAAATGCCTTGTCTGCTACAACTGCATCTGATTCTGTACTTGTATCTGCTGATACTGATTTTGCTCCAACCTGAAGTGTCCAGTCTGCATCGCCTACAGGTGTAGAAACCTTAAATGCCACACCATTATCAATTGGCAGATACAGTTCATTATTTGGTCCTGCTTTCATGACATCTGCTAATGTTTCTGCACCTAAATATGCACCAATCTCTGGCTTCTCTGGAAGATACTGCTCTACTGCTGTTGAACCACCGTCAATCAGGAATCCATTATTTCCATCTGGCGTTACAAGATTGATTGACGGACTACTTCCTAATAACATTCCTCTCAGTTCCTGCACTTTTGTATTCTTCTCTGTCTCAAGATAAGCACTCTTGTCTGCCAGTGGATTATAGATTCGTACACCATCAATATAGATGACCGACTGTCCTGTGTAAGTTTTCAGTGCTTTCAGATATACTGTATAGGTTCCTCTTTGTTGTAATGTAGTGCTGATAACCGGTACCTGATACAGGTCACCATTACTATAGAACGTATCAACAGGAATTGATTTTACCAAATCTTTGGTTCCTGCTTTAAATACTTCAGGATTTCTGAAGTATTCTGCATCTTTCTTTCCATTGTATACATATGCGATAAGACCTGCTGTATTCTCATTTGTTCTGGATACAATGTCAAATCCGTCTCCTGTGAAAGTGAAATATGCTCCATCTCCATTATTCATTTCCGTAGCACTATTTCCACTTTCTTCCAAGTCACCATTGTAAGCCTTGTCATGTCCGTAATTTTCACTCTGGTCATTACTCTGTGAATATGTTGGGTCATTTGTTGGCTTTGAGCCTGAGTTTGTGTATACAATCTTTACACTGCTGTCATCATTTTCATTGGTTGCATTGAAGTTATCTTCATAGTAAACAACGTTTGCCGGCATTGTCTTGATTGTACCATGTACTGTTGTACCAGTTTCTGGGTTAGTATCATCCAATTCTGTACTCACCTTAGCAATATTTGCTGTATATTTGTAATTCTCAACCTTATCCATGAATGCAATTGGCTTGAATGTTACTGCGCCATCTGCTTTTCCAACGCTATCAATTGCAATATTAGAACCGCTGCTAATTGTAGTTTGTGTATTTTCTTTTGCTGGAGTGATTGTTCCTAATTTAGCAGATGTAGCCATATCACCTTTAGCTTCTTCATTGTAGAATTTACCGCCCTGGAATAAGCCATCCCCATTTGCATTCGTTTCTGCAATGTTTGACTCTAAACCGTAATCAAATACATAAACCTTATCGGTCGCCTGATATGTAAGTACAGTAATCGTACCATTTACTATTGCTCCATCACTGTTAGATCCTGTATAGTTAGCTGTGTATGATTTGTTTGGCTCTGCACCATTGAAACCTTTATCTGTATAAGTCAGTCCATCGGACGTGTTAGAAACAGTATAGCCTGTTTCAACATTAGCTGGTTTATAAAATGTATCTTTTCCTGCTTCAACATAAATCACTTTATCCGAAGGTATAGTCATGGTGGCATTGGTAATCGTTAAAATTTCATTAGAACCATCTGTAACTGCAGCACTTTCTTTGAATTCTTGTCCACTTACTACCCATGACTTTCCATCAGTAGTTTTTGTTTCTGTTACTTTAACTTTTGCTCCTGTCGGAATACCTTCAAAAGCAGCTGTCTGACCACTCTTTAATGTAAAGTTACCATTTGCGTCGGTTACATAGTCATTTCCATCTACAGTATATTCCAAAGGATATGCCGAATATCCATATTCATCAGCTTCACCATCCAAGTCAACTTCCACCTTGAATGGGAACTCTGTATTTTTCAGTGTATCCGGAACATCACCATCCCATGCCTTGGTTATATTCACAGTACCTACCTTTGGTGTATTTACAAAGTTAACGTTGTAATTTACTTTTGTCAAACCTGATGAAACATCTCCTAATTTGAAGGTTGAAACCAGTCCATCTCCTCTATTTGTGGTTTTTCCAGTTGAAATATCCGTAACAAACCATCTAGTATTATAATTGGAATTTTCTGTCTCTGTAATTGTAAAGCCTGTACCAATTATTAAGCCTTTATTACCATTGTCATCTGCTTCTGTGTATTCAAAGTTCTTTGCGTATACATTATCAGCAAGTCCTTCTACAACTCCGTCTGTTGTAGTATTTCTTTCTGTACCTGTACCATTATAGTCTTTTTCATAAGTGTATTCTGTTCTTGTAGTATCATTATCTTTAACTGTAAAATCAAAATTATCTTTTGTCTCTACAACTGACTTTAATCCATCATTTACTGGTTTAGTGTCAACGTCTTTACTAAGTGTTAAACCTGATGGAATAGGTGAAAAGTTAAAGCTTACAGACATATTGGAATCGAACATACCACGTTCCATGTAGAACATCTTCAGTGTATGTACTTTTGAATCATCTGCCATGATATCTTCAAAAGTGTTTTTACCCTCTGTCTTAATTTGTGTAAATTTCTTTGTTCTTTTCTCTGATGTCTGATTTGCACGAGTAGCTCCATCTTTCCAAGCAGCCGTTGTGGACTTATCTGGTGTAAATGCGCTTTCAACTGTTACATTTTTCTCTGCGAAGTCAATTGTTCCGCTTGCCATTCTATGTGCACCACCCATGTCTAAAACAAGGTAGTCATCAATAAATACCCACACATCATCATCACCAGTGAAGTTAAATGTTATGTCCTGACCATTGATTTTTCCATCTTTTGATAATGTAAATGGAATCGTAAATTCAGTACCAAATCCCATATTTACAGCTTTACGAGGATCTCCTGGTTTGTTCAATGGATAGAATCCATCTTCTGGTGCTGTACCATCATTTGTTGTTTCATTTTTAATATGCTCCGGACTTTCATAGAAACAATTCTTTTCAAAATTATAATATACAGCATAATCCTTTCCCGAATCATAAGAGTATGTAATTACGCCATTTTTATCCTTTGTCTGCTTGAATGGGAACTGTAAACCATTGTAATATTCAGATAAGTTCTTGTTGTTATCAATTTCACTACCATTTTTATATGGATGAATCGCTTCCCCAGAGAAATAAGGCAGAACAACACTTGAATTCATCGGATCTACCATTTTCCCATCAACCAGTTTATCACCTACTAAACCTTGTGCTGCTGCTCCATAAAAGCACTTTCCCTCAGTTGTGGTTTTTTCTTCTAAAGCCACATTGGCACCCACACTAAAGTTATTAAGTCCATACCAATTTCCATTTAACATGCGTCCATATCTATTTTTGGTATCGAACATGTTACCAAAGTACAATGGATATGTATATTGACATGCTTTTGAATCTTGACCAGAACTATTATACCATGGGCTTCCCGATATTGCAGCATCTAAATAACTGTAAACATTTGCTCCTTTTTCTGAGCCATAAACAACTGTTCCTTGATTGTTGTCACTGTATCCTCTCGTTTTATTTCCTGAGTCAAATCTAGCATCATTGATGTAATCAACCAAATTAGTGGAAACATAAAATCTTTCTTTTAAAACTTCATCTCCGGTACTGTATGTTGTCCAATGACCTTTCCAACATTGTTTTGACCCCTTTTGGAAAGATGTAACTTTATAGCATGGATATGTTGTTTTTAAATCTGCATTGGCATCTCTAATAGAAACTGCATTTGTTTCTCCTGTATTCCATGTATTATCTGGTGTAAAAATTACCTTTGTAGCATTTTCAGCAATTTCCGCCTTATAAATATTGTCACTGTCTGCAACTTTCTCCATCGCAAACAACTTATTTACTGGCGTACCACTGGCATCTAACGCGTGAACACCTGGCGTTGTCCATCCTGTTACTTCTCCTGATATTTCAAGATAAATAATTTGCGTATCTGCCGCTTTTACGGGCTGTACTTGCTGCACAGGTATCACGCTAACTACCATCAAGATGGTAAGGATGATTCCGAGCAACCGTTTCTTAAATTTTTTTCTCATACTTTCCTCTCCCTTCCCTTTAAATTGAGTATGATTAATATGTTATTTCTACTGCTACGTGAAAACATAGTTTTAGCAATAGATTTATTCTAAAATATTCTAAAGTTTTTTTGATGAAAATACAATAGGTAAATCATCCCAAAAATGTTATATTTTGTATAACTTGTAGATTTTTTTATATATAATCTAAAAAATTTGATATAATTTGGTAATTTCCCTACTATACATATGAAGCCATCTTAAAAAATAAACATTGAGACTCGTTTTCTCATACACCTCTATTTCAATATCCCAGCCTCTTTAATGCGGTCCAAAAACTCCTGCACATCCGCCTTCACAGTCTCCTCATCGGCATCGTACTCATCCAAAATGCCCTTCACAATATTTTCAAATGTCGTCTCCTCCTGCAGCATCTTCCAGATGGAAACTCCCACTTCATTGACCGTTATCATTCCGTTAAAATCAAGCACCGTTTTACCGGTTGGGATAATCACATAATCTCCTGCAATTTCTCTTAATACAAATCCATCGTCTACTCTCATTTTTTCTCCTCATTCTTTCTAGGATATTTCGTCTTTCTTCCTATATAATATAGCATGTCTGCTTCGCATCATCAAGTTTGAGTTGATTTCTCAATCTCCACCACAGCCACCTCCGGCAGATTATTCACCCTCGGCAACGGCTCGTTGGCGCTTCCAAGCCCACTCGACACGAACAGATGCAGCCGCTCCTTCTCATACATGCCATGCACATACTTTGGAAAATATCCCTGGTCTCCGCCAAACACTCCCCCCGCAAATGGCACGACTACCTGTCCACCGTGGTCATGTCCGCTCACAACCAGATCCACATCCCACACCGACGCCGCATCTCCAAATATAAAGGAATCCGGTCTGTGCGCCATCATAATCTTCAAACGTTCCGTATCCTGAAAATCCATCAGAAAATTCTTCACATCCTCCGGTGCCGCAGCCGCCGAATCCTTTCCATCCGCTCCAAATGCATAGGAAAACATCCCCCCAATCCGCAGCTTCGTCCCGCGAATATCCACATCTACATACTCCTTATCCAGAAAATGTGCTCCCGCCTTCTCAATCTCTGCCGGAAAATTCCAGTCCGTCTTCGCCATATAAGACTCCTCATGATTGCCAAGTGAATAGCACACCGGCGCCAGCTTACTAAGCTGCTCCACCAGCTTCACCGCAACCGTCGAATCCGCTGAATCCTGATTCACAAAATCCCCCACCATCAGAATAATATCCGGATTCTGCTCCCGAATCTTCTCCACCAGCTTCACATTATCCTTTCCAAACTCGTGCTCATGCAGATCCGAAATCACTACCGCCCTCACCGGGTCCACAGCCTTGTCCGTCTCATACGAAAATGTCCTGACCGTCAAAACATTGTATGACAAAAAGATGCTCGCAGCCGTGATAAGTGCAACGAGGAGAATGAGTGAAATTGTTATTTTTAAAAACTTGTGTTGTTTCATGGTGATCACCTTCTTGCGTGAAACTTTATTTCAATATTTTACCACAATCAAGGCAGTTGTGCATCTGTTATAACCAATTTACTTTTACATAATCCCCCTATTTTGTAAGCGATGAAGCCCTGTCCTACTGCCAGTACCTGCAATTATCTCAACAAAAGAGGAAGCAACCTCCGCGTTCTCGCCCAAAGATTGCTTCCTATAATTTACATTGCACTACAATATTAGCTCACAAGCCATTTTTTTACAGTTTCCTCATCAAAATCCAC
>ERZ1106976.4352-NODE-4352-length-10002-cov-3.274254_pt1 | contig 10002 bp, 6 predicted proteins | sample MGYA00403687_ERZ1106976 | MGnify/ENA primary metagenome ERZ1106976 (study PRJEB35170, sample SAMEA104062446) | human gut metagenome | biome: human gut; feature: human-associated habitat; material: faeces | place: Denmark | collected 2013-02-22 ... | reverse complement strand
TCATCTTCTTCCCGCTGTTGGGCTTCTCGATCAACATCATCTCGCTGTTAGGGCTGGTATTGGCGATCGGACTGGTGGTCGACGATGCGATCGTGGTGGTCGAAGCCGCGCAGGTCAACATCGAACGCGGCATGAAATCCCGCGAGGCGGCGATCGAGGCGATGCGCAACGTCGCTTCGCCGATCGTAGCCACGACCGTCGTGCTGCTGGCCGTCTTCATCCCGATGTCGTTCGTGGGCGGAATTTCGGGGCGGCTGTTCCAGCAGTTCGCCGTGACGATCTCGGTCTCGGTCGTGCTCTCGGCCTTCAACGCTCTAACGCTGTCGCCCGCGCTGTGCGCCTTGCTGCTCAAACCCCGCAAGGAGGCGGCGAAGGGTTTCTTCGCCGCATTCAACCGGCGGTTCGACCGCTGGCTGGAAGGCTATTCCTCGCGGATCGCCGCCACCGTGCGCCACATGGCGCGTACCGCCGTGCTGTTGCTGGCGATCGGCTGTGCGATCGGTGCGGCATGGTACTTCATGCCCGGCGGATTCCTTCCCGAAGAGGACCAGGGCTACGTGATGGTCGTGGTGAATGCCCCCGAAGCATCGTCGCTGCGGGTGACGCAGGAGGCGCTGGTCGGGGCCGACCGCATCATCCGCTCGCTGCCCGAAGTGCAGTATACCTCCTATGCCGCTGGGTTCAACATGTTGGCCGGCATCGCCGAAACCGACAGCGGCGTGGTCTTCGTCAAGCTGGTCGACTACTCCGACCGCAAACGCTCGGCCATGCAGATCGCCGCGGCGCTCAACGGGATGCTCTACGAGGGGCTGCCCGAGGCCGAGGGCTTCGCCTTCATCCCGCCGTCGATTCCGGGTCTGGGCGTCACGTCGGGCCTGTCGGCCGTTACGCAGGATTTGGAAGGGCGCGGTACGGCTTACCTGGGCGAGCAGACGGTGCGTTACCTCGATTCGCTGCGCCGCCGGCCGGAAATCGCTACGGCCACCACGTCGTTCAACGCCGGCGTCCCGCAGCGAAGGCTGGTGATCGACAAAGCCTACGCCATGCAGGAAGGGGTGGAGCTGAGCGACGTCTATTCGGCCATAACGACCTATTTGGGTGGTGCTTACATCAACAATTTCAACCGTTTCGGAAAGTTGTACCAGACCTATCTGTCGGCCGCACCCGATTATCGGACGGACCGCACGTCGCTCGACAGCTATTTCGTGAAGAACGCCCGTAACGAGAGCGTGCCCGTGTCGGCTTTCGTCAGCGTGCGCGACACGGTCGGCCCGGCCTATATTTCGCAGTTCAACCTTTACCGCTCGATCGCCCTGAACATCGCACCGGCCGACGGCGTATCGTCGAAGCAGGCGATGGAGGCCGTCATGGAGGTGGCCGGCGAGGTGCTGCCCGCCGACGTGGATGTAGCGTGGAGCGGAACGTCGCTCGTCGAGAGCAACGAATCGAAGAGTTCGTCGCTGGTTTACCTCTTGTCGCTGGCGATCGTCTTCCTGGCTCTGGCGGCGCTTTACGAGAGCTGGGGCCTTCCGGCGGCTATTCTGCTGGGAGTGCCTCCTGCCGTGCTGGGCGCCTTTGTGCTGTTGTGGTTCGCTCATCTGTTCGACTCGCTCTTCATCAACGACATCTACATGCAGATCTCGCTGGTGATGCTCATCGGACTGGCGGCCAAAAACGCAATTCTGGTCGTGGAGTATGCCGACCGGCTTTTCTTCGAGCAGAAGCAGTCGCTCGTCGATGCCGCCGTCGGCGCCGCCAAGCTGCGTGTGCGCCCCATTCTGATGACCGCCTTCGCCTTCATATTGGGGGTGATGCCGTTGATTTTCGCCGACGGCGTCTACTCCACCGCCCGCAACATCATGGGCGTGGCGCTGGTGGGCGGCATGTTGCTGGCTACGCTGCTCGGAATCTTCATCTACCCCTCACTCTACTACCTGATCGCCCGTCTGGGACGGTTCGAGCGCAAACGGGACTTAAAATCGCAGAACCTATGAGACGCACGTTGTTTTTGCTCGTCGCGCTGGCCGCTCTGACGGCCTGCAATCCCCGGCTCTATCCGCCGCAGGTGGAGACGCCGGACAACTACCTGTATGCCGGCCGGTTCCGGCAGGATTCGCTCGCGGGCAGCGAGGAGTGGTGGCATGTCTTCCGCGATCCGACGCTCGACTCGTTGATCTCGCAGGCGTTGGCGAACAACCGCGATCTGGCCGTCGCCTACTCGCGCGTCGAGGAGGCGGATCGGCAGATCGCCGTGGCGCGCGCCGGGTTCCTGCCTTCGTTCGGCGTCGGCGTATCGGCCGAAGGCGACTATAATGCAGAGACGAAGATCGTCCAGAAATACGCCGTCGAGCCGCAGATGACGTGGGAGGTGTCGCTCTTCGGTGCGCTGAGAAACTCGACGCGGGCGGCGCGGGCCGAGCTGCTCTCTTCGCAGTGGGCCTTGCGCGGCGTGATGTTGTCGCTGACGGCCGAGGTGGCCACGACCTATTTCCAGTTGCTCGGCTACCGGCGTAATTTGCGGATCGCCGAGCGCAGTTATGCCCTGCGGCGAGAATCGGCGGCGTTGATCGACTCGATGTATCGTCACGGGATGGCCAACGGCGTGGCGCTGCAACAGGCGCGCAGCCTGGTCTATACGGCCGCTGCCGATATACCCACCTATCGTCGGGCCGTGGCGCAGATGCAGTTGACCCTCTGCACACTGCTGGGCGAGAATCCGCAGCGTCCGCAGGATGTCGGGGCGGGCGTATGCCTCATGGAGGATTACCGGCCGGTCGACGTGCCGGTGGGACTTCCGTCGGAGTTGCTCGAACGGCGGCCCGACATCATGGAGGCTTATTACAATATGGAAGCGGCTGCCTACAAGGCCCGTTATGCGCGCAGCGTGCGTTTTCCGTCGATCGCGCTCACCGGAGCGGGCGGTGTGGCGGGAAACACGCTCAAAGAGATGACTTCGGGCAAACCGTGGGTGTGGTCGGCCGTCGGACAGATCACCCAGCCGCTGTTTGCCTTCGGAAAACTGAAGCGCACCGAGCAGGCGGCCGTCGAGGTCTACAAACAGCAGGTATATGCCTATGAGCAGACGGTCATCGAAGCCTTCGCCGATGTCGAAAAGGCGTTGGTGAGCATCGAGACCTATCGCAAACAGGCCACGCGGCAGGCGCAGCTGGTGCTGGCCAACAGCCGGATCAGCGAGATGAACCGCGAGTTGTACCGCAACGGCATGTCGGCCTATCTGGACGTGATCGACGCCGAACGCGAGCTTTACGCTTCGCAGATGCAGTTCGTCGAGATCGCCGTGCAGCAATACGTCAATTACGTGGGACTGTACAAGGCGCTGGGCGGCGGATGGTAGCCCTTGCACCGCGGTCGGGAGAATACCTATATCGAGGTATCGGAAAACCGCTTTTTTCCGTTAACTTTGCGCGGCGAAGTTAATTGAAGAGAAAAATGCGTCTTTCGGAATTGAAAACCGGACAGTCGGCCACGATCCTCAACGTACTGGGACACGGCGGATTCCGACGCCGGATCATGGAGATGGGTTTCGTGCGCGGCAAGCGGGTGGACGTTTTGCAGAACGCCCCGCTGCGTGACCCGATCAAATACAGGATTATGGATTACGAGGTTTCGCTGCGGCGCAGCGAGGCCGCGATGATCGTCGTCATCACCGCCGAAGAGGTGCAGCAGCAGCTCTCCGTGGCGGGGGAAACGCTCTCTGCACCCGACGATGCGGATTTCGAGGAGGCGATCTCCACGCGCAGCCGCACGATCAACGTCGCGTTGATCGGCAATCCCAACAGCGGCAAGACCTTGCTGTTCAACGCCATTTCGGGTGGCCACGAACATGTAGGCAATTACAGCGGGGTGACCGTCGACGCCAAGCGCGGCGAATATCGTTACGGAGGATACCGGTTCGTCATCACCGATCTGCCCGGCACCTACGCCCTCTCGGCCTATACGCCCGAAGAGTTGTACGTGCGCCGCCATCTGGTGAACGACACGCCCGACGTGGTCGTCAACGCCGTAGTGGCCTCGAATCTCGAACGTAATCTCTATCTTACCACCGAACTGATCGACATCGACCCCAAGATGGTCGTGGCGCTCAACATGTACGACGAACTCGAAGCGAGCGGCGCCGTACTCGATTACGAGCATTTGGGCGCAATGCTCGGCGTGCCGATGGTGCCCGTCGTGGCCAAGACGGGGCGGGGTTTGGAGGCGCTGCTCGACACGGTGATCGCCGTCTACGAAAATCGGGATCCCCGCGTGCGCCATATCCATATCAACAACGGCCCTGTCGTCGAGCAGGCGCTCCGGCCGCTGTACGAGCGTCTGCGTTCCGACCGCGACGAGCTGCCCAAGCACTTCCCGCCGAGGTATTTCGCCATGAAGCTGCTCGAACGCGACAAGGAGGTCGAAGCGCAGCTGGCCGACTGTCCCCATTTCGCCGAGTGGATCGCTTTGCGCGACCGTGCCGTGCCGCAGGTCGAGGAGGAGTTGGGCGAAGACGTCGAAACGGCGCTGGCCAATCAGAAATACGGTTTCATCTCGGGTGCGCTCAAAGAGACCTTCACGCCGGGCGGCAAGGAGCAGGCGCAGACGACGCATATCATCGATGCGTTCGTCACGCACAAGCTGTGGGGGTTCCCGATCTTTTTCTTCCTCATGTGGCTGATGTTCTACTGCACGTTCAACATCGGCGCCTATCCGCAGGAGTGGATCGAGACACTGGTGGGCTGGATCGGTTCGGGGTTGCAGCAGGCGATGCCCGACGGAGCGTTCAAGGATCTGCTGATCGACGGCGTGATAGGCGGCGTGGGAAGCGTGATCGTCTTCCTGCCCAATATCATCATCCTCTACCTGTTCATCTCCTTCATGGAGGATTCCGGCTATCTGGCCCGCGCAGCCTTCATCATGGATCGCGTGATGCACCGCATCGGACTGCACGGCAAGTCGTTCATTCCGCTGGTGATGGGTTTCGGTTGCAACGTGCCGGCCATTATGGCCACGCGCACGATCGAAAGCCGTTCGAGCAGGCTCATCACGGTGCTCATCACCCCCTTCATGTCGTGCAGCGCGCGGTTGCCGATCTACATCCTTTTCGTCGGAACCTTCTTTCCCGACCACGGCGGGCTGGTGCTCTTCGGACTATACCTGCTGGGTATCGCGTTGGCGGTGGTCACGGCGCGGCTGATGCGGCGGTTCCTCTACAAGGTCGACGAGACGCCGTTCGTCATGGAGCTGCCCCCCTACCGTATGCCGACGATGCGCGCCACGCTGTCGCACATGTGGGACAAGAGTGCGCAGTACCTGCGCAAGATGGGAGGGCTGATTCTCGTGGCGTCGCTCTTCGTCTGGTTCCTGAGTTATTTCCCCCGTCCCGTAGCGGGCGAACCGGAGATCGAACACTATGAAAACTCCTATCTGGGACAGTTGGGGCGCTGGTGCGAGCCTGCCGTCGAACCGCTCGGCCTGAACTGGAAGGCGGGCGTGGCGATTCTGTCGGGCGTGTCGGCCAAGGAGATCGTCGTCAGCACGCTCGGCGTGCTCTATTCGCAGGATGCGACGGCCGACGATGCGTCGCTGGCGCAGACATTGCGCGAAAGCGGCGATTTCACGCCGGCGTCGGCATTGGCATTCCTGGTCTTCGTATTGTTGTATTTTCCCTGTATCGCCACGATCGTGGCTGTCCGCAACGAAGCGGGGCGCGGCTGGGCGCTGGCGTCGATGGTTTACAGTACAGCCGTGGCATGGTTCGTGGCTTGGATCGTCTATCATCACATCGCCTTGTTGTTGTAAATGAATTGGCAGGATATAGCGGTTGCGCTCGTCGGCGTCGCACTGGTGTGGATCATCGTCCGGAGGCTCTTTTGCCGCGGGCGGGGAAACACCTCGGGCGGTTGCGCCTCCTGCGAACGCAATTGCCCGCTGCACGACCTGAAATCCTCCGACAAGAAAGGCCGCTCCTGAGAGCGGCCTTTTCGGTTATTTCGCGATTGTGTTACAGTGCGAAGAGAATGAATATCTGTGCCGTCAGCACGCGCAGGAACATCACGACGGGATAGACCGTGGCGTAGCTCACGGCCGGCATGTCGTTGCCTGCCGTCGAGTTGGCGTAGGCCAGTGCGGGAGGATCGGTCGTACTGCCCGCGATGAGACCCATGAGCGTATAGTAGTTGACCTTCATTCCGAGCCGGGCGATGAGCGAGACGATGAGCAGCGGAACGACGGTGATGATGACGCCGTAGCCTACCCAGCGGTAACCGCCGCCGACGATCGCGTCGACGAAACCGTCGCCCGCGCCGATACCCACGGCCGCCAGGAAGAGCGTGATGCCCACCTCGCGCAACATCAGGTTGGCGCTCATGGTGGTGTAGGTCACCAGATGGAAGTGGGTGCCGAAACGGCCGATCAGGATCGCCACGATCAGCGGGCCGCCCGCCAGCCCCAGTTTGACCGGCTGCGGGACGTTGAGCAGCGGAATCGAGCCGAGTAGCACGCCGAGGGCGATGCCGACGAAGATCGTGACGAGGTTCGGCTCGCGCAGTTTTTTCATCGAATTGCCCAGCAGGTCGGCCACCTGTGCGATCGCCTTCTCCGAGCCGACGACCATCACGCGGTCGCCCACCTGCAACTCCATGCCCTGATAGGGAATCAGATCCACGCCGGCGCGGTTGACGCGGGTGATGTTGATGCCGTATTTGGTGCGCAGGTGCAGGTCGGCGAATTTCTTGCCGTTGATCGAAGGTTTGGTGATGAGGATGCGCCGCGATACGAGCTGGCTGTCGAGCGATCCCCACTCTTCGAAGGGCATGTCGATGATGTGACCCAGAAAGGCGGTGATGGCGTCGGTATCCTCCGACGAGCAGACGATCAGCAGCTTGTCGCCGATATGCAGGCGGCTGTCCTGCGTGGCGACGGTGATATGGTTGTCGGCGTCGGCGATCCGCGAAATGACGAACGAGCGGTTGATAAGCTCCTTCATCTCGCCCACCGTCCGGCCGTCGAGTACGGCGTTGGTGAACTGAACCGATATTTTTTCAGCGTATTTCTTGTGTTCGTTGCTCATCGCCGCCAGCGCCTCGTCCTCCTTCTCGAAACGGATGCGCAGCGCATAGCGGATGAAGATCATCGAGAAGATGATGCCGATGACGCCCAGCGGATAGGCTACGGCATAGCCCAGTGCGATCGAAGGGTCGTTGATCCCCGAAGCGTCGCTGTAAGCCTGTTGTGCGGCGCCCAGTCCCGGCGTGTTGGTCACGGCGCCCGACAGGATGCCGACCATGGTGGGGATCGGCGTATCGGTGGCCAGATGCAGCGCATAGGCGGTGGCGACCCCCAGTACGCCGATGAGCGACGCCAGTCCGACGAGCTGCATACCGCCGTTCTTGAACGACGAGAAAAACCCGGGCCCGACCTGTAACCCGATCGAGAAGACGAACAGGATCAGGCCGAACTCCTTGATGAAGCTCAGCACGCCGGGGTCGATCGTCATGCCGAAATGGCTGGCTGCGATGCCGACGAAGAGAATCCACGTCGTCCCCAGCGAAACGCCTCCGATCTTGATTTTCCCCAGCAGGATTCCGACGGTGATGACCAGCGCCAGAACGAAAATGGTGTGCGCCAGCGTATCGCCGAAAAAGAGGTTGTACAACCAATACATACCGTAACGAGATTAACCTATGACGAATTTTCGACAAAGGTAGTACTTTATTGATACTAAAAAAAATTAATAACAGAATTTTTCGAACAACGGAACCAGCAGTGCCGTGACGATTCCCATCAGCGCCATCGCCAGTCCGCTGAGCGCGCCTTCGACGGCGCCTAGTTCGATGGCGCGCGCCGTGCCGATGCCGTGGGCGGCCGAACCGAGCGCCAGCCCGCGCGCCAGGGGGTTGCGGATACCGCATCTGCGCAACAGGCGCGGGCCGACAATACTGCCGAAGATGCCCACGAGGAAGACCACTACCGAGGTGACGCTCACTACTCCGCCGAGCGGTTCGCTGATGGCCACGGCGATCGGCACGGTGACCGATTTGGGGGCGATGGAGTTCAGAATCGTGCGGTCGGCGCCCAATGCGCGGGCGATATAGACGACGCTCAGCACCCCGACCGTACAGCCGACGCCGATCGAAGTCAGAATGGGAAGCACCTGCCCGCGCAGGCGGTCGGTCTGTTCGTACATCAGGTATCCCAGCGCGACGACCGACATGCCCAGCAGGAAGTCGAGAATTTCGGTGGCCTGACGATAGTGGCCGTAGTCGATGCCGCAGACTTTCAGAAAGAGTATCAGCGCGACGAACGCCAGCAGCGTCGGGTGGAGGATCGCCAGGCGGAGGCGATGGTGCAGCGCCACGCCGCCGCAGTAGAGTCCTACGGTGAGCGTGAGCAGGAACATGTCGGAGTCGATGAAGGTGCGGATCATGGTTTGCGGCCGATTTTCTGGAATGTCCACCCTACGCTGAGCAGGACCAGCAGCGTGCTGACGATGCTGGCGACCGCGATCGCCCACAGGTGTCGCGCGATCAGGTCGTAGGAGACCATCAGTCCCACGCCGAAGGGAACGAAAAAGAGGCCCATCAAGCCGAGCAGGAACCGTGCGGCGGGGCGTACGCGGTGCGGTTTGACGATCCGCAGGCGCAACGCAGCGAAAAGCAATACCATGCCGATCACGTTTCCGGAGATATAGCTTCCTGTGAAATAGGCGATTGCATTGCCTGCCAACCAGAACAGAAGGATATGGAACAGTCCCAACACGGGCGCAAATATACGACGAACGGCGGCGAATGTGTACCGTCCGATCGAAAATAAGTAGCGGAATCGTGTCGGGATGTTAATTAATTTAATTATCTTTGTGCTGTTAATGATTTCACACTGAATCTTATGGGAAAAGGAGTAACTATCGAGCGTTCACATCGTCTGGACGGTATCGGCGAGTACTATTTTTCGCGTCGTTTGCGCGAAATCGCCGAAACGGAGGCGGCTACCGGCCGTCAAATCATCAAGTTGGCTATGGGCAGCCCCGACCTTCCGCCTGCACAGACGGTCATCGACACGCTGGCCCGTGAAGCGCAGCGCCCCGACGTACACAAGTATATGTCCTATCAGGGGGAACCCATCCTGCGCAAGGCTTTCGCTGACTGGTACAAGAAGTTCTACGGAGTGGATCTCGACTGGAAGACGGAGGTCTACCCCCTGATCGGTTCGAAAGAGGGCCTGATGCACGTCTGCATGACCTTCCTCAACGAGGGCGACAAGGTGCTCGTACCCAATCCCGGCTACCCCACTTACAGCGCTGCGGTAAAACTCGCCGGCGGCGAAATGGTCACCTACGCGCTGAACAAACAGACGGACTTCCTGCCCGATTTCGAGGCGATCGAGAAGGCCGGACTGGACGGTGTGAAGATGATGCTCGTCAACTATCCCAACATGCCGACGGGACAGACTCCGACGCTGGAACTCTTCGAGCGGATCGTGGCTTTCGGCGCCGAGCACAACATCCTGATCGTGCATGACAATCCTTACAGTTTCGTACGCAACAAGAACCGCCTGAGTATCTTCCAAGTGCCGGGTGCGAAAGAGGTGGCGCTCGAACTGAATTCGCTTTCGAAGGGGCATTCTATGGCCGGTTGGCGCGTGGGTGTCCTGCTGGGCAAGGCCGAGTGGATCAAGGACGTGCTCACGTTCCGCAGCAACATGGATTCGGGAATGTTCTATCCTATTCAAGCCGCAGCCGCTACGGCGCTCGGACTGGGCGAGGAGTGGTTCACGCAGCTCAACGAGATCTATTACGCCCGCGAGAAGCAGGCCTATGCGCTGCTGGACGCGCTGGGTTGCAAATACCGTCCGGGGCAGGCCGGTCTGTTCGTGTGGGCCGAGCTGCCGGAGGACTACGAGGGCGACTCGTTCCAGTTTTCGGACGAGGTGATGGAGAAGTGCGACGTCTTGGCAACGATGCTGACAGGCGCGGATTTGATCATTTCCGTGGTAAATGCGACCGCG
>ERZ1106976.4350-NODE-4350-length-10006-cov-5.050246_pt1 | contig 10006 bp, 10 predicted proteins | sample MGYA00403687_ERZ1106976 | MGnify/ENA primary metagenome ERZ1106976 (study PRJEB35170, sample SAMEA104062446) | human gut metagenome | biome: human gut; feature: human-associated habitat; material: faeces | place: Denmark | collected 2013-02-22 ... | reverse complement strand
AATTTTTGTAAAATTCATCCAGCAGAAAAATAAATTTTATCAAAGGAAAAAGGAGAGAACGAACATGACAAAAACAACATTAAAAATCGATGGTATGATGTGTGGAATGTGTGAATCCCACATGAATGATGTGATCCGCCAAAATTTTAAAATAAAGAAAGTGACATCTTCCGCACGGGATGGGGAGACGGTTATCATCAGCGAAGAGCCGATTGATATTCCGTGGGCAAAGAAAGTAATCCATGAAATTGGTTATGAGATGACCGGCAGTTCCAATGAGCAATACGAAAAGAAAGGACTGTTCCGCTTCGGGAAAAAATAAGGAGGTTTTTTACCAATGAAAAGGCAAAGTAAATTCTTTGGAGAGTTCAAGAAGTTTATTCTGCGTGGAAATGTGATGGATATGGCGGTCGGTGTTATTGTCGGCGGCGCATTTACGTCCATTGTGACATCCCTGAATGCAGATATCCTGACTCCGATCCTGGGAATTTTCGGAGGCACGGACTTTTCTTACCTTACGGTTACGCTTGGAACAGGAGAAAATGCACCGGTTCTGCATTATGGCAATTTTATTACTGCAGTAATCAATTTTCTGATCACGGCACTTGTGATTTTTATTATGTTGAAAGTTATCAACCGGATCACAGAAAAACTGAGCACGTTAGCAGGTATGGAGGAAGAAAAGCCGGAACCGGCAACAAAAAAATGTCCATTCTGTTATTCGGAAATTGATATCAGGGCAACCAGATGTCCGCACTGTACATCCGTACTGGATGAGCAGGAATAAAAACAAAATAATAACACTATTGGAAGGGAGTGACAGAGCCATCATGGTGGTCACTTCCTTTTCAAAATCAGGCGAGCATGAAATTAGAAATAGAAAAGAGGAAAACAATATGGACGAAAACACAAAAAAGCGCTTAGACCAGCAGTTTGCTTTTATCCGGGAAATTGACAGGGAAAAATTTATTGGGAGACAAACCTATTTATCGGATGGCAGGCGAAAGGAAAATGATGCGGAGCATGCCTGGCATATGGCGATCATGACCATGTTGCTCAGTGAGTATGCGAATGAACCGATTGATGTGCTTCATACAATCGGCATGCTTTTAATCCATGATCTGGTGGAGATTGATGCCGGAGATACTTATGCTTATGATGAGGAGGGAAAGAAGACACAGGCTGACCGGGAGAAAAAAGCGGCCGACCGGATTTATGGTCTTCTTCCGGAAGAACAGGGAAAGATGCTGTATGATCTGTGGCTTGAATTTGAGGCGCAGAAGACGCCAGAAGCAAAGTTCGCGCGTGTGATGGATAATCTACAGCCTATGATGTTAAACGCCGCTACAGACGGCAAAGCGTGGGTAGAACACGGGGTGCATCTGGCACAGATTATGAAGCGTAACGAGCATACAGCAGAATATTCTGAAACTTTAATGGAATATGCAAGGGAAATGTTTATACAGCCGAATCTTGACAACGGGCATATCATCGAGGATGAAAAGAAATAGTTCAGGGCTGTAATGCAGAACAAAAGCGTGTGAAAACCAGAAAATTTTCACACGCTTTTCGTCTGCGTTTTTTTATGAAATTGTCATGAAATAATTACGCATTTTTTGCATCGTTGTACTTCTTTACATAATTCTTGATACGATCGTATGGATTTAACAGATCGCTGATAGAAGAATCATGATTTAAAGTATCAATGATATATGCAATATATTTACTCATATCGCAGCTGATATAGTACTCACGGGAGAGAAGCTCCGGAGTCTGATAAATCAGGTTTGTGGTTACTACACGGTAAATCAGGCCTTCTTCGTATGCTTTATCGAAAGAAGCAAGTCCGTTTGTGAATAATCCGAACGTAGAAACAACGAAAATACGGTTTGCTTTACGCTTCTTTAATTCACGTGCAGTGTCAATCATGCTTTCGCCGGAGGAAATCATATCATCAATGATCAGTACATCTTTGCCTTCGACGTTGGAGCCTAAGAATTCATGGGCAACGATCGGGTTACGGCCGTCTACGACACGGCTGAAGTCACGTCTCTTGTAAAACATACCCATATCAATGCCAAGTACGTTTGCAAGGTAAATGGCACGGTTGGTGGCACCTTCGTCCGGGCTGATGATCATCAGATGCTCGGCATCAATGGTCAGATCCTTTACGTTCTTTAAGATACCTTTGATGAACTGATAGGAAGGCATTACATTCTCAAAGCCATTCAGAGGAATCGCATTCATAACACGAGGATCGTGAGCATCAAATGTGATGATGTTGTCGATTCCCATATTGTAAAGTTCCTGCAGTGCTAATGGGCAGTCAAGAGATTCACGGGCAGTTCTTCTGTGCTGACGGCTTTCGTACAGGAATGGAAGAATGACAGTGATACGGCGGGCTTTTCCGCCGACTGCAGCAATGACACGCTTTAAATCCGCAAAGTGATCATCTGGAGACATATGATTGGTATGTCCGCAGAGTGAATAGGTCATGCTGTAGTTCGTAACATCTACCATGATATAGAGGTCATAGCCCCGGACAGACTGATTGATAACACATTTCGCTTCTCCGGAACCAAATCGTGGAATATGAGGCTCGATGATGTAGCTCTCTTTGTGATATTCCTTGAAAGCAATATCGTTGTGATGCTCGTGTTCGCGATGCTCTCTCCAGGTGGACAGATAGCTGTCTACTTTTTTTCCTAATTCCATACAGCTTGCAGTCGGAATCAGTCCGAGAGTACCGGTTGGCATGGTTTCCAAAATTCTTTCGTCGTTTGGCATGATTTTCCTCCAGGTTTAAATTAATTGATAAACATATATGCATATAATAGACCCATAACTATGGGGTATTATCTGGAAATGATACGTGTGCGTTTCTGTTTGCGGATATCTTCTTCTGTGAACAGATTGATAAAAGTATAGGAATCTAAAATACGTGAAAATGTTCGTTCAGAATAGGACTCCTTGATCCGTTCCACACTCAGGTTGGTAGAAATAATGGTGGATTTTTGCCGGATCAGCCGTTCATTCACACACAAAAACAGCTGGGAAGAGGTAAAAGAGTTAATCAGTTCTGTTCCCAGGTCGTCGATGACTAACAAATCGCAGTCGAAAATATTCTGGTGTGTGGCAATTGCATCGGAATCTTTTTCAAACACACCTTTGCTTAATATATCAAATAATTGAAATGCTGTAAAGTAAATTACGGAATATCCGTGGTCAAGAAGTTCTTTGGCAACACAGTTTGTCAGAAAAGTTTTTCCGACACCGGTTTTTCCGTAAAACAGCAGATTTTTTGGCTTGTGATCAAAATCGTCAATAAAATAATGACATTCCCGCACCGCTTTTTGTGCGGTTTCATAAGAAGAAAGTCCTGTCAGCGGATTTTTTTCCTCTTTCGAATAAAAATCGTAGCGGAAATTGTCAAAATTTTCAATACGGAGTATTTGGCGAATGTTGGACTGGGCATAGACGGTATTGATAATTGCCTGTTTAAAACAGTGGCATTTTTTCCCGTCGATATACCCGCTGTCTTTGCAATCCGGACAGGTATAAACCGGGTCCAGATAGTCTGCCGGATACCCGCTTGCAGTAAGGAGCTGCTGCCGTTCCAGAGACAGGGCACTTAGTTCCTGCTTTAAGGAGGCCAGTGCATTGGTGTCTCCATCAAGATGCAGACGCGCCTGACGGACGGAAGAAGATGCAACACTTGCATCAATTTCCTTCAGACGGGGAAGCTTTTTTAAAACCTCCGCACGCCGTGTTTCGAGAATATGACGGTTATGCAGTTGGCGCTCATCGTATTCATGCATGATCTCATCATACTGTGCATTGGAAAGCGGCATTTGATTCTCCTTTTATTGCTCAACAGATGATATGGGAGTGATTATGACCGGATCGGAGAGTTTAAAAGCATGGCTTCCAGACTCTTATAGTCATTTTCACGGGATTCAAAGTTATTAAAATTGTTTTTCTTCGGAGAAGCGGCTGCATTTGCTTTCGCTGCGGCTCTCTCCTTTTTCTTTTGCTGATGGGTGGCGTCGAGGCGTTTGACATCTTCCAGAGAATGTACCTTGTCGTTATACCAGCTGGTCAGAATAGAATCGGCATAACTGAAACTTGACTGACCGGTACTGGAAATGGTGCGGGCACAGGCTTCCTGGATCAATGACAGATCAAAAGCGTATTCTTTGGTCCATTTGCGGATCATGGCTGTTTCGGAATCAATAAGGTTTCTTCCTGTGATGCCGAAAGCTTTCATGACGGCGTAGTACGCTTTGCTGCGGACGGCGGCTTCACTTTTGGCCTGTTCCACAGAAGTAATTTTTTTCTCATGCCATGCCAGTGCCACTTTATTCAGATAACGAAGATTTGTATGTCCTTTGCTGACGCAATATTCCACCAGATAGACGATCAGTTCGGCAGAAAAGTGAAGATCTTCATGCCAGAATAAGATCGTGTTGATATCATTCTCACTGAATGGATGCCGGATATAGGTTTCCACGACAAAAAGCATTTCCTGAATATCCGGATTTTTCTGAAATTCTGCGATTTCATCCAGCGTATAATGGCGGATCTGCGGTTCCTGCGGCTGATTCGCAGGCTGGGAGCAAGAAACGTTTTCCCCTGCAGCGGATGCTGGTGTTTCTTCCAAAGAAACAGCAGACGGGGCAGGAGAGGAAGATGCCTCTTCCGTGTTTGTGGAATCTTCCGGAAACGGAAGAAGACCGATTCCGCACAATTTACCGTCGGCGGTTTCCTCCAGAGAGAGGAGTCCTTCTTTCTGCCAGTAACGCAGTGCACGCTGAATGTCCATTTCTGTATTGTTAAATTTGTCAGCAATTTCAGAAATTGTACAATTTGATGCATGAGAATGGATGCACCGTAATAAATATAAATATACCTTAACAAATTCCCCGTTTGCTGACGGCATAAAGCGGTCAATAAACTGGTTGGGAACGATTGTGTCCGTGGCTGGACAATCATTGTGCAGCTGAATGTTTATCATATGTCATAGTACCTTTCTTATTATGCATTTGTGATTATAGCACAATCATTTTCCAAATGGAAGAAGAAAAACACCCGTAAATCCCTGGTAATCAGGGGGATACTGATTGTGAACAACATTGTGGATAAAGTGGATAAGTCCACCAAAACGTACAAATTCAAAACGGAAAGGAGTGGATAAATATAGACAAAAAATCCACACAGAACGAAGAAAGAATCAACGTTTCTATGTGGATAATGTGGATAAGTTATTTTCCAAGGAGGGATTCGCCGATTTCTACGACATTTCCGGCTCCCATGGTTATCAACAGATCTCCGTTCATACAATTTTTTAATAAAAACTTTTCGATCTCTTCAAAAGAAGGAAAATAGTGCGCGTCTTTTCCTTTGGCTGTCAGGCGCTCCAGAATATCTTTCGAGCTTACACCGAAGGTATTCTGTTCGCGGGCAGCAAAGATGTCTGCCAGAACAATGACATCTGCCATGGAAAGTACTTCGGCAAAATCATCCAGAAAAGCTTTGGTGCGGGAGTAGGTGTGTGGCTGGAATACCAGCACCAGACGCTTATGCGGATATTTCTGCGCGGCGGTCAGTGTCGCACGGATCTCTGTCGGATGATGTGCATAATCGTCAATGATGGTGACACCGTCTACGGTTCCTTTGTACTGGAAACGGCGGTTGGCACCGTGGAAAGCGTCCAGACCTCTGATGATGGCATCTGTGCTGATTCCCATGGTACAGGCAAGGGCGATGGCGGCCATGGCATTTCCGGCATTGTGTCGTCCGGGAACGGCAAGTTTGATTTCACAGATGGCCTCTTTGTTGTGCATGGCGGTAAAAGAAGGACAGGCTTTGTCATCATATGTCAGATTATCTGCATAATATTCACAGGAATCATCAAAACCGTAGGTGATGATCTGCTGTGGAAGTCCGTCGGTCAGTTCCTGATGGTCTGCAATTTCTCCATTGATAATGGTTGCTCCGTCTGCCAATGTATTGCCGGCAAATTTACGGAAAGAACGACGGATGTCGTTGATATCCTTGAAAAAGTCCAGATGTTCTGCTTCTACATTTAAGATGATGCTGTATTTTGGACGGAAATTCAGGAAACTGTTGGTGTATTCACAGGCCTCCGAAACAAAGATTCCGGAATGACCGACACGCAGGTTTCCTCCGATAGAGGGAAGAATTCCGCCAACAGTGATGGTCGGATCGGATTTCGCAGCAAGAAGAATCTCACTGATCATGGAAGTTGTGGTTGTTTTGCCGTGGGTTCCGGCAACGGCAACGGAATTGTTGTAGTTGTCCATGATCTGTCCAAGCAGTTCTGCACGGGAGAGCATTGGCAGTCCCTGGGATCTGGCCTCTGCAAATTCCGGATTATCCGGATGGATTGCGGCTGTGTAGACAACCAGATCAATGCCGGGAATGATATTTTCAGCACTTTGTCCATAAAAAATCTGAGCACCTTTGGATGCGAGCATGCGGGTAAGATCGGATTCTTTTGCATCGGACCCGGAAATCGTAAAGCCTTTTTCCAGAAGAATTTCAGCGAGTCCGCTCATGCTGATTCCGCCAATTCCGATAAAGTGAATATGAATGGGGTCATTAAATTTTAATTTATACATCAGGATTACCTACCTATTTTAATAAAGTTTTTTTCTATTATACCACTCTATAACCAAAGGCGCACCCGAAAATATATTGTGCATTTTGCCAAAAAACAACAAAAAAACTCAGCATTTTTGTATAAACTGTTGTACATAAAAGGATAATATGATATACTACAGTAATAGTAAGAAACAAACATAATATTTAGAACAGACGAGGAGTGATGACGTGATTAAGAAAGAAATGATAGCCATGCTTTTAGCAGGCGGTCAGGGCAGCAGACTTGGAGTTCTGACATCGGACGTCGCCAAGCCGGCGGTAGCATTTGGCGGCAAGTACAGAATTATCGATTTTCCACTCAGCAATTGTATCAATTCCGGAATTGATACGGTTGGTGTGCTGACGCAGTATCAGCCACTCCGGCTGAACACACATATCGGCATCGGCATTCCGTGGGATCTCGATCGGAACAATGGTGGAGTGACCGTACTTCCACCGTATGAGAGAAGCAATAACAGTGAATGGTATACCGGTACAGCCAATGCCATTTATCAGAATCTGCGCTATATGGAAAGTTATAATCCGGAATATGTTCTGATCCTTTCCGGAGATCATATTTATAAGATGGATTATGAGGTTATGCTGGACTTCCATAAGGCAAATCATGCGGATGTGACGATTGCGACGATGCCTGTTTCCATGGAGGAGGCAAGCCGTTTCGGAATTGTGATTGCGGATGAAAACAAAAAGATTCAGGATTTTGAGGAAAAACCGGAAAAACCGCGGAGTAATCTGGCATCCATGGGAATTTATATTTTCTCCTGGAAAGTATTAAGAGATGCTCTTATCGAATTAAAAGATCAGCAGAGCTGTGATTTCGGAAAGCATATTATTCCGTATTGCTTTAAAAACAACAAGAGGCTTTTTGCATATGAGTTCAACGGTTACTGGAAGGATGTGGGAACACTTGGCTCATACTGGGAAGCCAATATGGAGCTGATTGATCTGATTCCGGAATTCAATCTTTACGAGGAATTCTGGAAGATTTACACGAAGTGCGATACGATTGAGCCGCAGTACATAGCACCGGGGGCAAAAGTGGAGCGCTGCATTATTGGGGAGGCAGCAGAGATTCATGGAGCGGTGATCAATTCGGTAATCGGACCAAACGTATATATCGGACCAGGGGCTGTCGTGCGGGATTCCATTATTATGAAGGATACCAGTATCGGCAGGGATGTAACGATCGACAAATCCATAATTGCAGAAAACTGCAGAATTGAAGATGGGGTAACACTGGGAATAGGAGAAGCAGCACCAAACAAATTAAACGAGAGTGTTTATTCGTTTGGACTGGTAACAATTGGAGACGATTCTGTTGTTCCGGAGAATGTCAAGGTGGGCAAAAACACTGCCATTTCCGGTGTGACAGTAAAAGAAGATTATCCAGACGGGGTATTGGCAGGCGGCGAAGTAATCATTAAGGCAGGTGACAGAAAATGAAAGCAGTAGGAATTATTTTGGCGGGTGGCAATAACAACCGGATGGGAGAACTGTCCAGAAAACGTGCGATTCCGGCGATGCCGGTCGGCGGAAGTTTCCGCTGCATTGACTTTGTCTTAAGTAACATGAGCAATTCGCATGTACAGACAGTTGCGGTACTCACACAGTATAATTCCCGTTCACTGAATGAACATTTAAGTTCTTCAAAATGGTGGGATTTTGGAAGAAAACAGGGAGGTCTGTATCTGTTTACACCGACCGTTACGGCAGAAAACAGTGACTGGTATCGTGGCACGGCAGATGCCATGTATCAGAATATTGATTTCCTGAAAAACCGTCACGAACCGTATGTGATCATATCCAGCGGTGACTGTGTATATAAGATGGATTACAATGACCTGCTGGAGTTTCATATCGCAAAGAAAGCAGATATTACCATTGCGTGCAAGGATATGCCGGCGGATGCGGATGTCAGCCGTTTCGGAGTCGTCCGTATGAATGAAGATTCCCGGATCACGGATTTTGAGGAAAAACCGCTGGTAGCACAATCCAATACGATTTCCACAGGAGTGTATATTATCCGAAGAAGACAGCTGATCGAAATTCTCGAAAAATCGGCGGAGGAAAACCGGTTTGATTTTGTTACGGATGTGCTGGTGCGTTACCGCAATGTAAAGCGCGTATACGGATACAAACTGAACACTTACTGGAGTAATATAGCAAGTGTAGATGATTACTTCCGTACAAATATGGACTTTTTGAAACCGGATGTGAGAAAGTACTTTTTCCGCGAAGAGCCGAAGATTTATTCAAAAGTGGATGATCTTCCGCCGGCAAAATACAATATGGGATCGGATGTCAGCAACAGTCTGATCGCCAGTGGATGTATTATAAACGGCAGGGTAGAAAATTCTGTTTTGTTTAAGAAAGCGTTTGTAGGAAAAAATTGCGTGATCAAGAATTCGATTATCTTGAATGATGCATATATTGGTGATAATACGCATGTAGAAAACTGCATTGTGGAGAGCCATGGAACGCTTCGGGCAAATACATTTTATTCCGGAGACGATGCTGTCCGGATTGTTGCAGAAAACAACGAAAGATATATGCTCTAGGGAGAGACTAGAAGGGGGATACATATGCAGATTACAGACGTTAGAATTCGCAAAGTGGAAAAAGAAGGCAAGATGAAAGCCGTGGTATCTATCACAATCGATGATGAATTTGTCGTACATGATATCAAAGTGATCGAAGGGGAAAAAGGATTGTTTATCGCGATGCCGAGCAGAAAAGCCGGTGACGGAGATTTCCGGGATATCGCACATCCGATCAATTCCGATACAAGAGACCGTATTCAGAAACTGATCCTTGAAAAGTATCAGGAAACAATGGCTGTGGAAGAATAAGAACTGCAGATGAGCGGGCCGCTATGGGGATAGCGGCTCGTTTTTTGCTTATGTTGATGAGAAAAATATACGCATTCATGCAGAAATAAAAGTTGCATTCCTTACTTGCCAAATCCAAAATCTTCTGTAAAATAGAACATACGGAATAGAACAATGGAAATTATTTCATCATATTGAGAGGAACAGAACAATGGAACAGTTAAAAGCAGTCATTCTTGCAGCAGGAAAAGGAACCCGGATGAAATCAGATCTTCCGAAAGTGGTTCACACGATCGAGGGAAAATGTCTGGTAGATTATGCAATTGACGCAGCAATCGGAGCAGGCGCAGATGATATCTGTCTGGTAGTAGGATATAAACATGAAGTAGTGGAGCATAGCATTTCCCACAAAAATGTGAAATTTGCATTACAGGAAGAACAGTTGGGAACCGGCCACGCAGTAAAATGTGCCAGGGATTTCTTAGGGGATGAGG
>ERZ1106976.4336-NODE-4336-length-10040-cov-3.022233_pt1 | contig 10040 bp, 7 predicted proteins | sample MGYA00403687_ERZ1106976 | MGnify/ENA primary metagenome ERZ1106976 (study PRJEB35170, sample SAMEA104062446) | human gut metagenome | biome: human gut; feature: human-associated habitat; material: faeces | place: Denmark | collected 2013-02-22 ... | reverse complement strand
AATATAGCAACTGTCGGAAGAAAAATAAAAAAAAACTTCAATCGGTTTATGGAATCTGTGTGAAATCTGCATCTCTATATCAAAAGCGAATTAATAGTAACATTTTAAAACGATAAAGTTATGAAAGCAAATCAATTCAGAGCAATGATGCTCGTACTGCTCATGGCAGTTGTTTCTTTAGGTGTGGTGAACGCGCAGACGCTGACTGTGACGGGTACGGTGACGGATGTTGCGGACGGGACTCCGATTGTCGGTTGTTCTGTGATGCTGAAAGGTACTACTAAAGGTACGGTGACAAATGTAAATGGACAATATGCTATTCAAGCGAAGAAAGGAGAGACGTTGTTGTTTCAGTTTATCGGATACAAACAAGAAAGCAGAGTCGTCAAATCTGCCAGACTGGATATCAGGATGAAAGCTGATGAGGTTGCGTTGGAAGAATGCGTGGTGGTTGGCTACGGAACCCGGAAGGCTAAGGCTATAACAAGCGCTTATATGGCGATATGTCCTACACCTGCGTATGATATGTGTGTGAATACGGAAGAATATGGTTCCTTTCAGGAAAATGGCTTCAAAGAGGTGGCGGATGCAGCGCTTTCTACTTTCTCCATTGATGTAGATGCAGCTTCTTACAGTAATATGCGTCGGTTTGTCAATAAAGGTGAGTTGCCTCCGGTAGATGCTGTCCGTACGGAAGAACTGGTCAATTACTTTTCTTATGACTATCCGAAACCGACCGGAAACGACCCTGTGAAGATTACAATGGAAGCCGGAGCCTGTCCTTGGAATCCTGCTAACCGTCTTGTCCGTATCGGACTGAAAGCAAAGGAGATTCCTACGGATAACTTGCCTGCCTCCAATCTGGTATTTCTGATTGACGTGTCCGGTTCTATGTGGGGAGCCAACCGGTTGGATTTGGTGAAGTCTTCTCTTAAATTGTTGGTCAATAACTTGCGTGATAAGGATAAAGTAGCCATTGTTACCTATTCAGGAAGTGCCGGTGTAAAACTTGAATCGACTTCGGGCAGTGACAAGCAGAAGATTCGTGAAGCGATAGATGAACTGACGGCGGGAGGTTCAACTGCCGGTGGCGCAGGTATTATGCTGGCTTATAAAATAGCGAAGAAGAATTTTATCTCTAATGGTAATAACCGTATTATCCTTTGTTCTGACGGTGACTTCAATGTAGGTATTTCTTCGGCAGAAGGACTGGAACAGCTAATCGAGAGAGAACGGAAAAGTGGAGTGTTCCTGACTGTACTGGGGTATGGAATGGGTAACTACAAAGATAAAAAGATTCAGGTACTTGCCGAAAAGGGAAATGGTAACCATGCTTATATAGATAATTTGCAGGAAGCCAACCGTGTGCTGGTCGGTGAGTTTGGCGCTACGCTTCATACGGTGGCGAAAGATGTTAAGTTACAGGTTGAATTTAATCCGGCACAAGTACAAGCGTATCGTCTGGTAGGTTATGAAAGTCGTCTGCTGAAAGATGAAGATTTCAATAATGATGCAAAAGACGCCGGAGATATGGGCGCAGGGCACACGGTGACGGCTTTCTATGAAGTGATTCCGGTAGGAGGAAAGAATACGTATGCAGGAAAGGTGGATGAATTGAAATATCAGAAGAAAGAAAAAGTGAGTGTGAAGCCTACCGGTTCTGACGAACTTCTGACAGTGAAACTCCGCTATAAGGCTCCAGATAAAGATGTCAGCAGGAAAATAGAACTTCCTTTTGTGGATAATAAAGGTAACAATGTATCTTCCGATTTCCGTTTTGCGTCTGCCGTAGCTATGTTCGGGCAGTTACTCCGGGATTCTGATTTCAAGGGTGAGGCTACTTATGACAAAGTAATCAGTCTGGCTAAACAGGGATTGGATCATGATGATAAAGGATACAGGAGAGAATTTGTCCGTTTGGTTGAGGCTGCTAAGGGAATACAGCAAGAGAAATAAATATATCCTGTTAGTATAAGTAAGTTCTCTGTTTGAATGGTGACAGACATATAATTAAGTAATCATTGATATTGTTATTGGCTAGTAAGAGTTCGGGAGGATACACCAACGAAATAACTTTGGCGATATCTTGCCGAACTCTTTTCTTTATAGATTTCCGCTTCCCGCCTTTCTCATCAATTCCCAATATAAATAGGTGGGTTGTTTTATTTCGCTTTTCTCTATCAGTGGACCGAGTTGTTCGGCAAAGTAACTAATCATGGCATTGGGTGTTTCTATTTCTTTTAATCCCATTGATACCCTTTCTTTACTTCACTTTTTAAGGCCGGTCCGAATTCGAATCCCATTTGTTCGAACCATTCTTTTCGTTGAAGGATGTTTTGGTGGAACCGGGTAAAGTCAAGTCTCTCTCCCTGATACCACATTTGTTCTGCCAATGCCAAGATACGGGGAAACAGACGCCGGTCTATCATTCGTTCTGTAACTCCGTCGTCAGTCCACAAAGCACAAGTCATGCCAAGAATTAAAGGGTCCTTTTGGTTGATCGCCTTGTCGGAAGGATTGTTCTGATATATGTCTTTCAGGTCGAAGGTACGTGTATTGGTATATCCTCTCCAAGGAGTGACCGGGAAGTTCAGATACGTATAATAATTGGAACTGCAAATGACTGGATAATGGTGTTTAATTGCATTCTGAAGTGCTAGCTCTTTGTGCCCACGGTAGTTCCACCATTGAATTACTATGTTGTCCGGTAACGGATATCCGTCATGATAAACTACATCCCCCCAGAATATGGCCTTTCGTCCTTTCGACTTCAGATAATCCGCCATTTGTGCCGAAAACCATAATTGCAGATCATGGCTATCTTTCAGATTCATTGCTGCAATTCTTTTTTGGCAATCCGGACATTTATCCCAATTGCCTTTCGGGGCTTCGTCTCCTCCCAAATGTATATAGGGTGAAGGGAAAATAGCGCATACCTCATCCAATATATTTTTCAGGAAATGCAGGACTTCTTCTTTTCCTGCACAAAATATATTTTGAGTAAATCCGTGCTGTGGTACTTCAACAGGTTGACCGAAACAACCGAGTTCCGGATAAGCGGAAAGTGCTGCTTCGGCATGCCCCGGCATGTCAATTTCAGGAACGACGGTTATGTTTCGTTCGCTGGCATATTCGATAATTTCCTGTATCTCTTTCTGTGTATAAAATCCTTGTTGTTCTTCTCCTTTTCCTACCGAGCCTCCTATCTGTGCAAGACGCGGATATTGTTTGATTTCGATTCGCCAACCTAGTCCTTCGGTCAAATGCCAATGGAAATAATTCATTTTGAACATGGCCATGATGTCGAGTTGTTTTTTTACAAATTCCACGTCGTGGAAGTGGCGACATACGTCGAGCATCATACCTCGGTATCCATAGGCGGGTTCATCTTTGATTTCCACACAAGGGATTTCCCATGCTACGTTATCGATAATCGTTTCGCTCTCGATTTGGGGAGGAAGCAACTGCATAACCGATTGCATGCCATAAAAGATTCCTTGCGGAGTTTTGGCTTTGACAATTACCTTTTTGGGGGTTACTGTCAGTTGGTAGCCTTCGTTCCCTATTTTTAGCGACTTGTCTATTTGCAGACTGATAGCGTTTGAGCTTCCGCTGTTTTTTATATTTAGATTGTATCCTGTGGAGTATAGGATTTTTGACTGGAAATAGGCCGCTACTTTTTTTAAATCAGCTCTTTGGTTTTTCCCAATGGCAAAAGAGGTTTTGGAATTTAAAGTAAAATGTCCGTTTTTCTGAACCAAACTTTGGGGAGTGGGAGTGATGTCCAAATGGTTGTCTTGACCCATGATTACAGAACTCGATAGGACGAGAAGACAAATCCATAGGCAAGAAATAGAAAGTGCTCTTTTCATTATAAATAATTTTTATGAGATGAATAATAGGGTCGTTAGTTTTCTCCGTAGTTTACAGTAATGTTGATTACATTCATGTTTTTTACTTCTATTTCGACAGTTTGGTATCCCGATTTTTTGAAGATGAGATATTCGTGATTGCCGGTAGTGAATTTGAACTGACCTTTTGCGTCGGTAACAGCAATGGTTTTTCCGGTGCTTTTTTCAATAATCTGCATATCGGGAACGAGGGTAGCCTGCACGTCACGCACTTCTCCTTTCACTTCCATTTGGCGGGAACTTTTTTTGTTTTTAGGTTTTACGATTTCGTCATTCCCGATCGTCGATGGTTCTCCCGCCACGATAGTTTTCGACAAAATGATATTATTCGATGCTTGTCCTACTTCCAAAATGAACTCGCCGGCTTCGACGAAGCGTTGGTTTTTCTCGTCGACCAAATAGAGATCGGAGATGGGTACTTGAAGTTGTATGGTGCGGGTTTCATCGGGCGCTAATTCTATTTTTTTGAAGTCGCGCAGTTGTTTTACCGGTGTCACATAGGTACTGGCTTTGTCTCGGACATATAATTGAACTACTTCTTTACCGGTGTATTTCCCCGTATTTTTTACTTCTACTGTGGCGTGTATCGTGTCGTTCAATTCGTATTTGTCTTTGTCGGTGGAGAGATTCTTATAAACGAACGAGGTGTAGGAAAGTCCGTATCCGAAACTATATAGAGCCGAAGGAGCCGAGAAAACATAGTCCCGTCCGGGTGAGTCGTAGCTTCCGGGGTTTTTGTAGAATCCACGGTCGGACGGCAGATAGTTGTAGTAGACAGGCAAATGTCCGGTGCTGCGAGGGAAAGAGAAAGTGAGTCTTCCCGAAGGAACGACTTCTCCGAATAGGATATCGGCAATGGAGTTTCCGGCTTGTTCACCGGCATACCATTGGACGAGTATAGCGGGCAAATTGTTCTTTTCCCATTCTATGACAAAAGGTTTTCCTGTTACCAATACAAGTATGACGGGAGTGCCGGTTCGATATACTTCGCGTATTAGTTGCGATTGCGCGCCCGTGAGGTTCAAATCGTTCAGGTCGAACCCTTCTCCGCAAGTGGAGCTTTTGTAGTCACGGGCCAAAGCGGCACTGGCGCTACCGCCGAAAATTACGGCTACTTCGCTGTTTTTGGCGGCTTCGACCGCTTCGGCTATTCCCGATGTGTCCAATGATGTGAGACTGCAACCTTTGGCGTAGTGTATGGCGGTGTTTTTGTTTACCCGGTTCTTGATACCTTGTAGCGGGGTGACACCGTCTTTGTTGTTGCGGCTCCAAGTGTAATCTCCGAATTGGACTTGGTCGGCATTGGGCCCGATAATGGCGATCGATTTCAGGCTTTTGGCATCGAGCGGCAGTAACTGGTTTTCGTTTTTCAGCAGGACGGTCGATTCGTCGGCAATCGTTTTGGCGAGTTTGACGCTTTCCGGGGAGTGTCGTTTACGGTTTTTGAAGGTTTTTCCGTAAGGGTCTTCAAAGAGTCCCATAGCGAATTTTGCGAATAAAACCCGGCGGACGGCCGTGTCGAGAATTTTTTCATCGAACTGGCCTTTTTCGATCAATCCTTTCAGGAAGGGATAGCATTTGCTCGATGCCTCGGCATCGAGCCCGGCGGAAATGGCTTGAATGGCGGCCTCAGAGGAGTTGCGGGCTGTGAAATGCAATGTTTTGAGCATTTCGATAGCACCCCAGTCGGAATATACATATCCTTTGAAGCCCCATTCGTCACGAAGTATATCGGTAAGCAGATAATGTGATGCTGAGTTGGGTATATGGTTCCAAGAGTTATAGGTTGACATGACTGCCAATATTCCGGTGTTTTTAACAACCATTTCGAACGGTTTGAGATAGATTTCGTGCAAATCTCGCAATCCGCATTCTACCGAGGCTAAATTTAATCCGCTCAACGGGTTGCCGTGCGGGCCGTAATGCTTCAACATGGGCGATATGCCGTTTTCGAGATACCCCGAAACCTCCTCGATGCCGAAAAGGCCGCATAGATATGGGTCTTCCCCATAGGACTCTTCGACCCGTCCCCAACGTAAATCGCGTACTACGTCTATACAGGGGGATAGAACTTGTCGAAATCCCATGCTGTGGAGATCGTCGGAAATCATTTGCGTTTTCTTTCGTGCCAGTTCGGGATTAAAGGTGCTCCCCAAAGCGATGTTTTGGGGATATATGGTGGCTCCGTCGTGCACAGCACCGTGCAGAGATTCTGCAACCGTGAAGATGGGTATTCCCAACCGGGTTTTTTCTACCATGTATTTTTGAATGAGATACATGCTTTTAGCGCAATTGTCGCCGGTGAGGGGAAAGCCTTCGACAAATCCCCATGAAGTATTACCTGCCCAATCGGTCAGTTTTTTCATATCGAGCTCTTGCCTGTTAAAAATTTTCGAAGAGTGTATGTGCCGTATTTGTGCGATTTTTTCATCGACAGTCATGCGGTTCAGCAAGTCTTCTACGCGTTCCTCGATGGGGAGATTTTTGTTTTTGTATGGTAGGGATTGGGCTTTTGCCATATCGAGGGTCGATGTGGCGGTGAGAAGGGATAAAAAGGCTATAAAAATTTTGTGTCGCATAATGTGGTATGTTTTTAAGGATTCTGTTTCTGTAAAAAGACAACCGACATAGGCTTTTTTACATAGGAGAACCGGGATATTTAAATGTTTTTATAGGTTTGTTGTAATTCGATGAAGTATTTTTTATAGATTTCTTCGACAGCAGAAATCGCATTTCCGGTAGAGGTACTATCGTAGCGTGTATCGGAGTCGACCCAATTTTTTTCGATTTGGAAATAATCGGGTTCTTGTGCGGTTTCTCCTCTCAATAGAGCCAGTTTGTAGTCGACCCATGCTTCCCAACGAGGCAGATACATGTCTCTCATCAACCCGCTCCATTCTTTAAGGGCGTAATCATGGAGTTTTGAGTCGTGGTTTGTCCAAGTGGTAATTTGTCTTTTTGCGTTTGCAACGAAACGCTCCTGTTCCTGAGGCGTACAAGCGGCGTTGCGTGCTTGGTTTATCCATGTTCCTACATTGAACTCTTTGCGGGTGGACAGCAGTTTGTCTTCGTCTCGAATGAGAGCGAGGAATTTGGAGGAATAGGTTTGAAATCCTTTTAAATCGTTTCGATAAAAGGCGTTTACAGCCTGTTTGTGAAGATATTTTGCGTAGTCACCCAAAACTTGTCGTGTGAGATCTACCAAATCATATTGATAGGTTTCGGATTGTGCGAATTCGTGTCGGACATTATACATGCATTCCCATGCTGTAACGATTTCTGCGGGATCATAGAAAATCTCGGCAGTACCCCATGACGAGGCGTGTTTGATTGTATCGGAGGGGCGTGCACATATATAAGATTCGACGGGCCCTCCTATTTCATTGTGACATTCGTAAATGGTTTTCGACAGAATTTCCCAAGCTCGATTGCAGTTTGGATCGGCTTTACCGTACCGATATTGCGTATATTGGTTCACCCAGTCTTTTATATCGATGCTATCTTCTCTCCAAGCCATGTCGTATACCATGTCATATACGACGGGAATCGTACCGATTCCCTCGGGAGCTGTTCCTATTCCACATAGGTTTTTTCCCAACGGGTGGTTTTTGGCAAAGACTACTCCTGAGGCATAACTGCTCATTTTGCCATGCAGCCCTGTTTTCCCGCCGAAATTGGGCAGTGCGCACCAAATCCAGTCGTGGTGCATGTGTCCTTCGGCTTTGTAAAACAACGAGTTTTTTATGCCGCCCCATTGGGGACGCTCGCATGCCATGAGGTCGAGAATGATGGCCTCGCCATGTTCCAACCCTTCCAATAGGTCGCGCATGGGATTACGTTGCCAGCCTTGTATGATCCATACAGCTTCTGGGGTTTTGCGTCTCATGGCTTGCAGTATTTTTTTAGCCGCGGCTTTTACATCGATACCTTCCGACTGACCTCCTTCGTGGAATGGGTCTCCGGCGAAATAGACGGCTTTACCGAACAGTTTTTCCTGTTCGTCGTAGTATATGTCGGCGATTTTATCGAAAAGGGGATCGTTCGGGTCTAGGAACGCAGGACGCTGATAGGTTTGCCATTCACCTTGTTCCTTGATGTTGGCTTCGGGGAATTTTTCTTTTAAACTGTTGGGAACCATGCCATAGAATCCCTGAAAGACGGGAGCCATACCCAACTCTCTCATGCGACGCAGCATTTTTTGTTGGAGGTCGGTTTGCCGGTCTATGAATTTTTGGGAAACGGGGCCACCGAAGCCTTCGAGATTACCCATGAGCCACCACGCTTCATAGCCGACTCCGGGAAGGAATTCCGATATTTCTTTTTCGTTATATCCCAGTCTTTTGAGCGTATTTTGCCAAACGGCGTACTGGCTGTTGACAGCCATGAGAGGGAGATTGACACCTTGTAGGGCCATGCGGTCTATTTCTTTTTCCCATTCTTCCCACCCCCAAAAAGCCATAGAGTAGCTATATGTGCAATAATTCAGATAATACCGCAGGGGTTGAGAGGCTTCGATATGAACCGGTTCACCGACTGCGGGCAGTGTATCGGGTATGGAAGCCAGATTATCGCCACACCAAGAAACAGAGGCATGGCAATAGTGGCGCAGATAGTGGTTTAGTCCTCGTGCCATAGAGATTCCGTTATTCCCTTGTATCTCTATTTTATCGCCATTCTGCCTCAGTTCGAAGAAATCTTTTTCGGCAGGAACGAGCGTAAAGATGAAATCATCGGAGTGCGATGGCACAATGCGTTCGGCGAGCCGGGCGGCAGAGTCTGTATATTCCGGAGTCCGGGAGCAAGAAGTGATCCATAAGGCTATGAGTCCTATGAATAAGAAACAGTGTCTTAACATGGCTTTATGAAAGTTTCAATTAAATTTATTTACATATAATGTCCGTGAATACAGGATAGTGGTCCGAAATTTCACCCAAATCTATCGTTTTTCCCTCGATATTTATTTCTCGCACGATTTTGCTGTCGACTATTTTTATCTTATTCTTCCCTTTTTTGCTCAATAAAATGAAGTCGATCAATGCGCCGTTGTCGGTTCTTCCGGGGATCGTGTTGCCGACCGTGTCGCTTGCAATGATAAAATCTTTTTGGTATAGAGGGAAAGATGCGCTGTTTCGCGACCAGCGGAAAGAATCGTTGAGGTCTCCGGCCACGAATACGGGTTTTTTCATTTCGCGGGAGTCGTTGCAAATGATTTTAGTCCCTTGTCTGCGTTTTTCGTTATTGAGGTCGGAATGTGTGGCGATGAATACAAATTTTTCGAGTTCCAGTTGAATGGCCGCTCTCGGCTCGTCTCCCGGGAGATAAGCAATGTACCGGCTGACAATCGGCAGATTTTTTCTAACCAATGCGCCGCAACCGATGCTTCCCTTCTTGTCGAAGCGAGCCGCATTGGCATACACATCGGTATATTCGATTCCTGTATGTTTGGCTATTTCGTGCAGCAGATAACGGTTTCCCCGGCTTTGAGAGGCACTGTCCAATTCTTGCAAGGCGATGACGTCGGCATCCAAGGCTTTGATGACTTGTGCAAGTTTTTTCACGTTGCTTTCGTTGATTTCTCCCGGATCATAACCTCCTTTACAATAATGGGTGTTGTAAGTGAGTAGTCTGATTGCTCCCGGGGCTTTGGGATAGGACTGCGGTTTTACCGAGAACAATGTCCCGGCCAAAACGATAGAGAGTAATATTGCTTTCTTCATGATGTGTTTTATGTGTTTGTCGGCTGTTTTTATAGGGATAAAAAAAACTCGAAGTTCATTTATATGGACTTTGATAATTGTATAAATAAGTTTAATAAGAATGACTTATCTCTTGATAATCTTTCCTTTGAATGTCGTGCCGTTATCTGCGAAAATTTCCACGATGTATATTCCGTTCGATAAAGAGGAGATGTCGACCGATGCCGTGCCGGGGTTGTTTGCCTCTAATTGTTTTTGACCGGTCATCGAGTAGATGTTTATTTTTCTGACGGGGGATTCGCTTTGAATGTTTAATGTGTTTTGTACTTGGGTGGGATATATTCGAATCGAATTGCTTCGGGAGGCATTTTCGATTCCGCTTAGCCCGGGAATCTCGATGTCTACATAAACGGGGTAGTGGTCGGATATCGAT
>ERZ1106976.4332-NODE-4332-length-10045-cov-12.365966_pt1 | contig 10045 bp, 7 predicted proteins | sample MGYA00403687_ERZ1106976 | MGnify/ENA primary metagenome ERZ1106976 (study PRJEB35170, sample SAMEA104062446) | human gut metagenome | biome: human gut; feature: human-associated habitat; material: faeces | place: Denmark | collected 2013-02-22 ... | reverse complement strand
TGGAGACGCTGTTAGATGATGTTTCCGATGCGGCCTATGACAAGGCGGTGGAGGTGGTGACCGATACCGTCCGGCAGGAGACACACAAAGAAGATATTCGTCTGATCGAGGAAACGAAAAAGTGGGTGCTTTCGCCGGAGCGGAAGGCCCCGAAGAAGGAGCGTGACTACGCTGCCGCCCGTCTGGATGGAGTGATTACCAAAATCAAACGGGTCATGCAGAACGCCCTGGCAAAAATCCAGAAAACTCTCATGCAGCCGGAGGTCAAGAAGGCCGGTAAGGAGCAGATTAAGGAGAAGGCCAGAGAATCCATCCGGGAGAAGCTGGCGAAAGGCAGGCTGAACGCTGACCGAGATAACCGGGAACGCTGGGAACGTGAGGGGCGGATTGCTCCGAAAAAGAAACACGATATGGAGTTATGAGGCACCTGATTTTCTGCGGAAACGGGTGCTTTTTTCTCTGCCTGGAGGTGAGAAAATCGAATATATTTGAAGCGGTGAAGGAGTCTGTCACCACAAGGCAGGCTGCGGAATATTACGGGGTGCAGGTTGGCAGGAATGGCATGGCCTGCTGTCCCTTCCATGATGACAAACATCCCAGTATGAAGATTGACCATCGGTTCCACTGCTTTGGCTGTCAGGCAGATGGGGATGTGATTGATTTTACCGCCCGTCTGTTTAGTCTGAGCAGTAAGGAGGCGGCGCTGAAGCTGGCGGAGGATTTCTCTGTCCACTATGACGCCAAAGGCCATGACCCGCCCCGCAGGAGGCCGGTCAAGCGAAAAATCAGCGAGGAACTGCGTTACCGGCAGGCGGAGCAGAAATGTTTCCGGGTGCTGTGCAATTACCTGCATCTGCTGGAACGCTGGGAGAAGGAATACGCCCCGCAGACGCCGGATGAAGCGTGGAATCCGCTGTTCGTGGAGGCCCTGCAAAAGAAACCGTACACGGAATATCTGCTGGATATTCTCTTGTCCGGCAGCATGGAGGAACGTGCTTCCGTGGTCGCTGAGTATGGAAAAGAGGTGAGGAAGATTGAGCAGCGAATATCAGAGTTTACCGCTAGCCACCCGGCAGGCCGCCATGAGCGCAGCCGAAGCCTTAGCGCCGGAGCGGAGCGTTGATGAGGTGCGGGAAAGCCTGTCCGTCACCGAGAAGGGCCAGCCCGCCAACACCATCGGCAACTGCCGGACGGTGTTCTGCCATGACCCTCTCCTGCGTGGGGCGATCCGCCTGAACCTTTTGACTGACCGGGTGGACATTGTACAGGATTTAGGCTGGCGCAGGAATACCAGTGCCCTGACGGATACGGACGTGAAATATCTGCTTCTCTATTTTGAGCAGACCTATGGCCTGACCAGTGAGAAAAAGATGACGGCGGCGCTCTCCATCGTGGCGAATGAGAACTGCTACCATCCCATACAGGACGTGCTAAACGGCCTTGTCTGGGACGGGACGCCCCGCATCCGCTCCTGTCTCCATCATTTCTTAGGTGCGGACGAGAGCGACTATGTGGAGGAAATGCTGAAACACTTTTTGCTGGGGGCTATCCGGCGGGTATTCCGCCCCGGCTCCAAATATGAGGAAATGCTCTGTCTGGTGGGCGGTCAGGGGGCTGGCAAGTCCAGCTTCTTCCGCTTGCTGGCGATCCGGGACGAGTGGTTCAGTGACGACCTGAAAAAACTGGACGATGACAGGGTGTATCTGAAGCTGCAAGGACACTGGATTATCGAAATGTCGGAGATGCTGGCTACCAGCAGCGCCAAAAGCATTGAAGAAATCCGCTCCTTTATCAGCCGCCAGAAGGAAACCTACCGGACGCCCTACGAGGCCCAGCCCAAAGACCGGCTGCGGCAGTGTGTGTTCGGCGGTTCGTCCAACACACTGGACTTCCTGCCCCTTGACCGGGCCGGAAATCGGCGCTTTTTGCCGATCATGATTTACCCGGAGAATGCAGAGGTTCACATTTTGGAGGACGAGGACGCCTCCAGAGCCTATCTTTTACAGGTCTGGGCGGAGGCCATGACGATTTACCGCAGCGGCCACTACTCTATGAAGTTCAGCAAGTCCATCCAGCGCCAGCTGGTGGAGGTGCAGAAGGATTTCATGCCGGAGGACACCGAGGCCGGACAGATACAGGGCTTTCTGGAACACTACACCGGCAGCATGGTCTGCTCCAAACAGCTGTTCAAGGAGGCGCTGGGCCACACCTACGATGAGCCGAAGCGGTGGCAGCTGCACAATATCAACGAGATCATGAACACGGTGGTGACGGGCTGGAAACCATTCTCCAATCCCCGGATGTTCACCGGATATGGCAGGCAGAGGGGCTGGGAACGGGACGTTTCCGGCAACGAACTGCCCGGCAACGAAGATGGATTTGTGGAGCTGACCGAGGAAGAATGCTGCCAGCTGGAACTGCCGAAGGAGTGGATCGCATAAAATTAGCGGTCTGTTGCCGGGATGGTTGCCACTTGGTTGCCGGGTTTGTTGCCGGGGATTCTCCGGTCTGGATACGGAAAAAGCCTGTAAATAAGGTATTTTCTAATATCTATCTCTATCTCCGGCAACGAAAACAACGAGATTTTTCAAGAAAATTGATAAAGTAAGATTTGCAGGTCAGACGGTAGTTTACAGGTTTTCAGAGGTTCGTTGCCGGACTTCGTTGCCAGTGCTGCCGTCTGGCCTGCTACTCTATGGAGGTAGCCTATGGAAAAAAGCAAACAGCAGAAAAATAAAGTCCGTTTTGTGGTGGTGCGGGAGTTCTCCGGGGAGAAGTCCATGCGGGAAGCCTTTGAGCAGCTGATCGAGCGCCAGACCTGCGAACACTTCGAGGAATGGCTGGAACAGCGGGAAATGGCCGAAAACGCTGCGTAAAAACGGTTGATTCAGGGGCAGGGACATGGTACTATAATGGTATCGTGTCCCTGTTCATAGAAGGAGAACGCTATGAGCAGGAAAAAACAAGTCTATGAGAAAATCACCGCTCTCTACTGCCGCATCTCTCTGGATGACGGCGGCGACAACGAGAGTATGAGCATCAGCAACCAGAAAATCATGCTTCGGGACTTTGCTGAAAAGCATGGAATGTTCCAGTATGAATATTATGTGGATGACGGCTATACGGGCCGCAATTTCAACCGCCCTGCCTTCCAGCGCATGATCGCTGACATTGAGGCGGGGAAGATCGGCTGCGTCATCACCAAAGACCTATCCAGGCTTGGTAGGAACTATATTGAAGCTGGCAGCTATATCGAAATCTTTTTCCCCAAACACAATGTACGCTATATCGCCATCACGGACGGCGTGGACAGCCTGACCCGTCAGGAGATGGACATTACGCCCTTTAAGAATATCCTGAACGATATGTACAGCCGGGATATTTCTAAAAAGGTGCTGGCAGGCATCACCACCCGCTCCCGGCAGGGGAAGTTCTGCGGAGGGACGCCGCCCTTCGGCCTGATGCGTGACCCGGAGGACAAGGGGCATCTCATCATTGACCCTGAGACAGCGCCAATCATCCGCAAAATCTATGACTATGCCCTTGACGGGCTGGGCTGCATGAGGATTTCCAAACGTCTGATGGAAGAAAAAATCCCAATCACCCATGTCAAAGCCAACACGGAGTTTGACGCCAACTATTATTTCTGGGGCGGAGCCAGAATCAGTCACATCCTGAGAAATCCATTCTATAAGGGCGCACATTTGGTCTTTCGGACGCATCAGAAAGGCATCCGCTCCAACACCTATGACATTATTCCCCGTGACCAGTGGGAAGTGATCGAGGGCTGCCATGAGGCCATTGTGACGCCGGAGGAATGGGAACAGGTGCAGGAACTCATTGACCGCAGGCCGACCATTCAGGGGAATTCCTGCCCCTTTTATAATCTGTTCCACGGTCTGGTCTACTGCGCCACCTGCGGGAAGTCCATGCAGGTGCGGTATGAGAAAGTGGGCCGAACCGGGAAGAACCGCTTCACCGGCGAAATGCGGGAGCCGATTGACAAGGCGTACTATATCTGCCAGACCTACAACCGCATGGGCTGCAAGGTCTGTTCCAGCCACAAGATCGAGGCCAGGGATTTATACAATCTGGTGCTGAAAGACATTCAGGAACTGGCGGCGCAGGCTATGAAGGATGCCGATGCGTTCTACCAGCGGCTCAGCCGCCGGATGGAGCACCGGTATCTGGTGGACGCCTCCCAGACAGAAAAGGAACGCCTGCGGCTGGAAGCCCGAAATCAGGAAATTGACGGGATGTTCCTGAGCCTGTACACCGATAAGGCCAAAGGCATCCTGACCGAGCAGCGGTTTGTGAAGCTGACGGCGGCGCTGGAACAGGAGCAGGAATCCAACCAGAAACGCCTGCATGACCTGGCAATGATGCAAGGTCGTGCCGATGCGCAAGAAAGCGAAGTCCGCACTTTTATCAAGGAAATCCGGCGCTATGCCGCCATCGAGGAACTGGACGAGGCGGTGCTGAACCGGCTCATTAGCCGGATTCTGATTGGAGAAATCAAGAAGATTGATGGTCAGAGGACACAGGAGGTTAAGATTATTTACAATTTTGTTGGGGAAATGTCAAGGTAGAATTTAGACGCTAAATACTTTTAATTTATATCAAAAGTGATACAACAATTTTCTTTTAATGCTATCAGGCAATAAAGTTATTCCTTTGGCCAGAGTAAAAGGGATAACTTTATTTTGCTAAAGCATACTAAAAAGGGCGCGTTGCAGAAAATTATCCGCAACACGCCCTCTTCTATAAGTCCTTATGTCAAAATCAAATTATTGGTAATCTTGAATATTGGGATAAGCGGCACCGTTATTATGCGCGTAAGCTGCTTCAAAGTAGTCGAGGCTTTCAAAAGTAATGCCCTGATAGTTTCCGACATTCAACACATCAAAAGTTAGATTCAGAACATCACCAGCGGAATATTGGTCAAGAAGATTTCCTGCAAATTTCCATCCTATGTTTTCCTCATAAGTATCCTCGGTAAAATAAAATGTAGTCGCATCCTCAGTCGCATCATAACTAATGTCAATAATTATATCAGAGAAATGAACTTGATCTCCAGCATTAAAGTCTTTGAGATAATCTACAGTTTTTCCATCAGCAGGATTAATAAATTGAGCATTAAGTTGTGTCATATCAACAACCTCTGGAGGAAGAGAATTAAGTCTGTAAGATTCTGCAACAGAGAATTGATAAACTCTGTTATTATCCCCAAAGTAAAATCCATCTTCCGTCATAGGAACACTTGAACGAGCATTGGCATTGTAATAATGGGCATAATACAACTGCCATTTGTATGTCTCAGTTGAAACAAACTGTGCTTTCCATGTACCAGAACTGTCTCCTGCTTTCTTTGTATAAAACATATACTGATTTGTACCAGTAGTTGCTTGACTTACCGTATCACCAGAGGCATCTGACAAGATGAGTGCAATCTGTGTAAAAATATCGACAAAGATAATCCTATGTCCATGCATACGGATAGAACCAACGCTGTTATCTACTTCTGGACGAAAATAAACCTCAGGCCCCATATCACCCGTGTTATATTCTATGCTAGGTGAAACAAGATAGGCCCAACTACTATCCTTTTCACTCTGTCCATCGAGATCGATAAGCTTTTCCACATAATCTGAAAGGATAATCCAGCCAATCTTCCACCAATTCACTTTGCTTGCTTCAGCAGAAGAACTGATATTCTCGTTGTCGGCATAAGCAAAAGTAGTGTTAGAAAAACTTATGCACATAACCAAGGAAAGAGTAAGTGCAACAATCTTACGTGTTAGCTTTTTCATTAAAAGCCCCCCTTCTCTTATAAAACCAAAACAATAATGCAAATGATGGATGCAATAAAAAAGAATACTCCAGCAACCCGCATCAAACCAAGATATAAATCTGTAGGTTCACCGCCTTTTACAGAAAAGAAGTGTTCAATTTTCCATAAAAGTTCCGGCTTAAAAATCATAAAAAAACTTAATAGAAGCAAAAGGATAAGCCATATGTTATCTATGTATAACACTTCCTTTCTGCTAATACTGAAAATTCAAATAAAAAAGCGCACAAGTAGACAAATAATCATGCCTAACTTATGCGCAAATAGAAACAATTTTAATTCTAAGCCTCCAAAGCTGGCAGCGTCGGTAAAAATGCTCCATTATTAAGTTAGGCAACTTAACCTTAAAACAAATCATCGGTCTTACCTCCCAACAATATAAATTTCGACTTTTCACTTTTATTTTATCACCTAAAGCAGAACTTGTCAATGAATTTGTCTAAAATAAGTCGATTTTCTTTTTTGATTATGTGCATTTTTAACTAATAGAAAGAAAGTTGTATTGAGGGCGATTGGTGTTCCTTATTCCATATGTCGGAACTGTATGAAGTGAAAATAGTTTATCCGTTGAAGAGTCACTCCACAGGTTATGCTTGATTCTTTCAAAGTTATGTTTCTATAATATGCATCCGTACTGTCATATTATAATTCACATTATTGGATAATATAAATTGACAAGTATAAGATAAACAGACAAGGAGTCGCTGCCACCCGTAAAACGGGTGGCTCGGGACGCAGGCTTTAAGCCCACTCTACTTGGCCGCGCCTCAAGGCGCTAGCTTTCTCTTTTAGGCTATACTAAAGTTTTTATTTCCCTGGTACAACCGGGGATTTTTTTGCTTCAAGCCGCCAATTAGAACGGCAGCCACAAAGATTTTTCTTTGCGGCTGCCGTTTTCTTGAATTCATCACTTGACAATGTGGCAAAGAACTGATGAGCCGGGATGAACTGGCAGTCATGGACGGTAACAAATGTATTTTGCAGCTTCGTGGTGTCCGTCCGTTTTACAGTGATAAATTTGATATTACAAAACATAGACGGTATCAGCAGTTATCCGATTATGATAAAAAGAATGAGTTTCATGTGGAAGAATATATGAAACATCAGATGGAAGTCCGGTTAGATCCGGAAGAAGCGTTCGACCTTTATGTGTATGAAGGCAGTGAACTGGAAAAACAATCAAATAGTGAAAATGAAGGCACAGAGCATGTAACGTAAAACATACATAGCTCTTTTTTTATGCCCTTTTGGGAGGTAGCGATATGCGTAAGCATGAAAGACCGCCCATCAGGGCGGAACCCTCCGAGTAGTAACCGTTTGAAAATCACAATGAAACAGCAGTTACGAAAGGAGAACATAGATTATGGCGTTTTTTACATCCGCAATTAATATTTTACAGACTCTGGTTGTTGCAATCGGAGCTGGTCTGGCAGTTTGGGGAGTTATCAATCTTCTGGAGGGATATGGAAATGACAATCGTGCGACACGTTCGTAAGTGAAAAGCTTGCGCACAAAGTCGAAGGGCAATTGTAGCCCGAAACTTTGGAGAACTGATATTCCGATGGGTGAAATGAGGGGGTAACGTCCCGAAGCGCCACCCTGATACTCCGAATGGCGGGGAGCATGCAACGGCTCTCTCCAAAAGTTTATAGAGCTCGGTGAAGTCGGCAGAGAGCAACCGTAAGACTGGTTTTCAGACCAGACACGAAAGCTGTCCAGAGGTGGATGGTGTTGCCTATATGCCGGGGGTCGGATATCCATGGTGAGAATGTATGAAAATACTGACGAAATTCCGAATGTACGAGTCTAAACGTTGATGCTGTCGAAAGGCGGTACACCTTTCATGGTGGTATCTGTGGGCGAGTAAAATTGGTTGTTATGAAAGTCCATGCATCGTTACAGGCGGTGCGGTTATGCATGACCAGATACAGGCTTAGAGGAAGAACCTAAAGATATCCAATGATAGGAATATCGGAACGTGGAAAGCTGGGGATACGGAGGCGGTTGCAAGCCAATGATGTGGTGGATGGGAATACCTTCGCGAGAGGGCAATAACCATTCTTTATTCCAGTGAGAGTAGTGGCACAGTACCTGTGAAGCCGTGAATAAGTAAGCGGTGGAGGGATAGCCACAAGTCGAATTCAGCAAAGAAAATGAAAACACAACAAACACAGCTTCGAGTATGACAAAGAAAATCCAAACCGAAGGGAGAGGATGCCTGTGTTGACTTCGGGGCAGCAAGAAAGGAAAAGTAAACAGAGAAAAATCCGCAACTCAGAGTATTACGACATGGAAGGTACTTTTGACAGGCTGTATGCAGAAAGTAAGAAAGATAAAACCTTCAACCATCTGATGGAAATCATCGAGAGTGAAGAAAATATCAAGCTTGCATACAGAACGATAAAGAAGAATACAGGAAGTGATACTTCGGGAGTGGATAAAAGGACGATAGCCGACCTTGCAAAGTTAAGCGAGGAAGAATACGTCCGTCTCATACGGAAACAATTCAGTAATTATCATCCACGACCCGTAAGGCGAGTGGAGATACCAAAGCCCAATGGAAAGACCAGACCTCTGGGAATTCCAACTATCGTAGATCGGATCGTACAGCAATGTATTTTGCAGGTCATGGAGCCGATATGTGAAGCAAAATTCAGTGAGAACTCCAACGGGTTCCGCCCGAACCGTTCCGCTGAGACTGCTATTGCGCAATGCATGAGGCTGATACAGGTACAGCATCTGTACCATGTGGTTGACCTCGATATTAAAGGCTTCTTTGATAATATCAGCCATACAAAGCTGATTCGTCAGATATGGGCATTGGGAATCCGGGACAAAAAGCTGTTATGCATTATAAAAGAGATGCTGAAAGCACCTGTTGTTCTGCCAAATGGGGAGAAAACATATCCCACACGGGGTACCCCGCAAGGCGGTATTTTGTCGCCATTGCTGGCAAACATCGTATTGAATGAACTGGATTGGTGGATTGCTTCCCAGTGGGAGCAGATGCCAACAAAAACAAAATTCAAAACAAGGAGCAATGCGCAGGGAACAGAGATTAAGAGCCACGCCTACAGGGCTCTGCGCCGGAGCAGACTAAAAGAGATGCATGCAGTTCGGTACGCAGATGATTTTAAAATTTTCTGCGCAACACATGAGGATGCTGTAAGAGCATACAAGGCAACAGAGTTATGGCTAAAGGACAGGCTGGGGCTGGAAATCAGCCCTGACAAATCCAAAGTAGTTAATCTCAAAAGACAGTATTCTGATTTTCTCGGGTTCAAACTGAAAGTCCGTAAAAAGGGTAAGAAATATGTAGTTCGGTCTCATATGAGCGATAAAGCATACAAAAAGGCTCATGAAAAAGTCTCGGAAGAAGTAAAGAAACTGGCTCATTCGTCAGATGATAATGCTCAGTTCATGCAGCTTCAGAAATACAACTCTGTAGTTGCCGGACTTCATGAATACTATTGTATTTCTACAGAAGTATCTCATGACTTCAGCAGACTTGCCTTCAGTATCAACAAACAGCTCAGAAACAGACTGAAAGGTGACTTATCCAAAAAGGGACAACTCAGAAATGGGTTCATCAAAGAAAAATATGGAGCAAGCAGACAGATGAGGTTCCTTCATGGACGTCCGGTGGTTCCACTGGGATATGTCCAGTCAAAGAATGCCCAGCATAAAAGGAAATCCATCAATAAATATACGGTCAAAGGTCGGGAACAGATTCATAAGAATCTTGCAATCGACACAGCGACAATGTTATGGCTGATGAGAAATCCTGTAAAAGGCAGAACCATTGAATATGCGGATAACCGTATTTCTTTGTATGCGGCACAGTATGGTAAATGTGCAGTGACAGGAATTCCGATGGATTCTCACGATATTCACTGCCACCATAAAGTGCCGGTTAGCAATGGCGGTTCGGATGAATACGCAAATCTTATTCTTGTCAGCAAAGCGGTTCATATCCTTATCCATGCTTCTTCAGAACCTACGATTGAGAAGTATCTGAAATCCTTAAATCTTGACAATAAACAAATAGAAAAGCTTAACAAACTTCGTTCTATGGCAGAAATGCCACCTATTATTCTTTGAATTTAATGCTGTAACGAAGTGTGTAAGTTGTGTTTAAAAGCCCTGGACGGCTGAATTCGATGGAGCGCCGTGTGCGGTGAAAGTCGCATGCACGGT
>ERZ1106976.4327-NODE-4327-length-10055-cov-5.246700_pt1 | contig 10055 bp, 9 predicted proteins | sample MGYA00403687_ERZ1106976 | MGnify/ENA primary metagenome ERZ1106976 (study PRJEB35170, sample SAMEA104062446) | human gut metagenome | biome: human gut; feature: human-associated habitat; material: faeces | place: Denmark | collected 2013-02-22 ... | reverse complement strand
TGACTCGAACACACGACCTGCTGATTACGAATCAGCTGCTCTACCGACTGAGCTATGCCAGCAGCTTCTGCCGATTTCTTGGCAGCTTGTGTATTTTATCACGTCGCGCTGCCGTTGTCAACAGAAATTGCCGGTATTTTGCGCCCGGTCTGCGGCTTTTTCGCTTTTCTTCTGGTAAACTGTCCCGCTGGTAGGGGCGGAGCAGAGCCCCGCCCCTACAGAGAATAAAAGCGGTCAAGCTCCCATTTTTTCGGATTATTGTCGATGTACTGCCATACGTCCCGAAAATCATCTTCATTTCGTACTACATGATCGTAAAATGACCGCTGCCATACCACGTTTCCCGGCGTATGCATTTCTGTATTAACCAATTTGGTCGTGACGGATTTCCACGAGCATAGGACATCAGATATTGTAGGGGCGGGGCTCTGCTCCGCCCGATAAAGAGAGAGCAGCATATGAACGTGATTCGGCATGATCACATGACGTTCAATTCTTACGGGATATCGTTCCTCCAGAAGCAAAAGCTGCGTTTCACAAATGCGGCCGACAGCTGAAAGAATCGTACATCCTTCGTGGATGGTTGAAAGGATTTGCCGCCGGCTTTTGGTGCATACCGTCAGAAAATAAGCGCCGGGCAGGGAATAGTCAAACTCACGCAGCCGCATATCACGGCGCTTTTTTACGTTCACTCGGCAGCCTTAACGCTCACCATGGCGTCAAAATCGAGTCCGAGCTCGCCGCCGACGGTGCGAAGCTCCGCGAGCGTGGAGTCGTTGACGGGGATGCCGTTTTTGAGCTTTTCATTGCGGGAGTCGACCTCCATTTCGCCGGAGGTGTAAATGCGGGTGCGGCCTTCGGCCTTGGCGCTGTCACGCAGCTCCTGCAGAAGCGTCGAAAGGCTCTCGCGCATCGCGGCCTTGTCGCCGAACATGCCGTAATCGAGCGCAAAGAAGCTCTGCGATGTGTCGCCGAGGCCGTTCTTGCTCACATGGTTGGACGTAGCGCCGCCCGCGATGATCGAGGAGAGGATTTCTACGATCAGCGCGAGACCGTAGCCCTTGTGCGAGCCGGTCGCGGGGCTGGAGCCGCCGAGCGGGAGAATGCCGCCGCCCGCCTTGGAGTTGATGTTGTCGATGACGCGCTTGGCGTCGGAGGTGTCCTTACCGTTTTCATCGACGGCCCAGCCGAGCGGCATGGGCTTGCCCTGCTTGGCATAGACCTCCAGCTTGCCGCGCGGCACGACCGTGGTCGCCACGTCGTACAGCATGGGAATGGGATCGGCGGGCATGGCAAAGGCGATGGGGTTTGTGCCGAGCATGACCTCGCGGCCGAACGTCGGCACGCAGATGGCCTGCGTATTCGTAAAGCACATGCCGAGCATGTCCTCACGCTCGGCCATCATGGCATAATAGCCGCCGACGCCGAAGTGGTTGGAGTTGCGCACGACCGCCGCGCCGAAGCCGTACTGCTTCGCCTTGGCGATGGCGCGCTCCATCGCGTCCACGGCGGCGATCTGGCCCATGGCGCTGTGCGCGTCGAGCACGACGGAGAGCGGCGTTTCATGCACGACCTCCGGCACGGCGTCCGGGCGGATCACGCCGCTTTTCACACCGCGGTGGTAGCGGATCAGACGCTGCACACCGTGGGATTCCAGTCCCTGCAGATCGGCGGTGAGCAGAATGTCGGCAATATCGCGGCTCTGTTTTTCGTTGAATCCGTATTTGCCCATAACGGCTTCGCAGTAAGCGCGAAGCTCCTTTTCCGGCAGACGATAGTACGCCATATGTCTCTTTCCTTTCTTTATCGAACTGGATCAAACCTTTTCGACCGATTATACCATTTATACCATATTCGGACAAAGGAAAAAAGCCTTTTCCGGCGGAAAAAGACCGCACACGGTATTCTGCAAAAAGACATTGGAAAATCTCCGGGCAGGACGTATAATTATGGCAGAACGTTGAGCGGGAGGAACGGACGATGGATAAATACGAGGTGCTGAAGCACTGCTTCGGCCACAGCCGTTTCCGGCAGGGGCAGGAGGAGCTTGTCGACGCCGTTTTGTCCGGCCGGGATGCGCTCGGCATCATGCCGACCGGCGGCGGGAAATCCCTGTGCTACCAGATTCCCGCGCTGCTTCTCGGCGGCATTACGATCGTCATATCGCCGCTGATCTCCCTGATGAAGGATCAGGTGGCGGCGCTCAAAAACGCGGGGATCAGCGCCGCGTACATCAACAGCTCGCTCACCGCCGAGCAGCTGCGTCTTGTGTACCGCCGCGCGCGGGAGGGCGCGTACAAGCTCCTGTATGTCGCGCCGGAACGGCTGGAAACGGAGGGCTTTGCCGCACTCATGCAGGCGGTGACGGTCTCGCTTGTGGCCGTGGACGAGGCGCACTGCATCTCCCAATGGGGGCAGGACTTCCGTCCAAGCTACCGGAGCATACCGGACTTTGTCGCCTCGCTGCCGCAGCGCCCGCCGGTGACGGCGCTCACCGCGACCGCCACGGCGGAGGTGCAGCAGGACATTGTCCGTCTGCTTGAACTGCATGACCCCGTCCGCTGTGTCACGGGTTTCGACCGCCCGAACCTCTTCTTTGACGTGCAGCGCCCGAAAAACAAAATGTCCGCGCTGCTCGATCTTCTGCGGACGCGGCGGGACAAGACAGGCATCGTTTACTGCGCTACGCGCGCCGCCGCCGAGCGCGTTTGCCGGACGCTGTGCAGCCGCGGCGTCGCCGCGGTCTGTTATCACGCCGGAATGGAGGACGGCGAGCGCCGCGCAAGCCAGGACGATTTTCAGTTCGATCGGAAAAACGTGATCGTTGCGACGAATGCCTTCGGCATGGGCATCGATAAATCCAATGTGAATTTCGTGATCCACTACAACATGCCGAAAAGCCTCGAAGCGTATTATCAGGAGGCGGGGCGTGCCGGACGCGACGGCGAGGCTGCAGACTGCATTTTGCTCTACTCCGCGGGCGATGTGGAGACGGCGAAATTCCTCATCCAGAGCGGCGGGGAGGAGCTTGGCGACGCAGAGCGGGAAGAGCTGCGCCGCCGCGACTATGGGCGGCTGAAGATCATGACCGGCTACTGCAAAACGACGCGCTGCCTGCGAGGGTACATTCTCGACTATTTCGGGCAGCCGCACGCCGAGGAATGCGGAAACTGCGGAAACTGCCGGAGAACGTACCGGCTTGAGGATATCACGATACCGGCGCAGATGATCCTCTCGTGCGTTGTGCGCGTGCGCGAAACGCTCGGATACTATGTCGGAAAAACGCTGATCGTCCAGACGCTGCGCGGCAGCCGCGACCGGCGTCTTCTGCAGCTCGGGCTGGACAGGCTCTCAACGTATGGCCTGATGCGGAAACTCTCCGCGGAAAAGGTGCTCGCCATGATAGACCGGCTGGAAGAAGCGGGGTATCTGCGCACGAACGCGCAGCACTTCACGCTGGAACCGACCGCGGCCGCCAACGGCGTGCTGTTCGGCGGTGAGAAGGTTGCCATGCCGGTACACCTTGAGCCGGCGACGCAGAGCGGAGAGAAAAAACGCCGCCGGAAGAGCGCGGCGGCATCCGCCCCGACGACCGGCACGGACGATCTCTTCGCGGCGCTCAAGGCGGAGCGCACGCGCCTCGCCGCGGCGGAGGGCGTGCCTGCCTATGTTGTATTCTCCAACGCGACGCTCGCGGACATGGCGGCGAAAGCCCCGCGCACGATGGAGGATTTTCTGGAGGTCTCCGGCGTCGGCGAGATAAAAGCCGCGCGCTACGGCGAAGCGTTCCTGAAAGCCATCGCCGCATACGAAGAAGCGGACGAAACCTGAAAAAAACGAAAGCCCTCCGGCATCCGTTTCGGATGCCGGAGGGCTTGTGCGTTTTATACGGAAATGCGGGGATGATTTAGTACATACCGCCCATGTCCGGCGCGGCGGGAGCCGGCGCGGGGGGTTCGGGGATGCTCACGACCATCGCCTCGGTGGTGAGGACGGTGGAGGCGACGGAGGCGGCGTTCTCCAGCGCGCTGCGGCAGACCTTGGTCGGATCGACGATACCGGCGGCGATCATATCGCAGTACTCTTCCTTCGCGGCGTCAAAGCCGTAGCCGGGGATCTCGGAGCCGCGGACCTGATTGAGGATCACGGCGCCCTCGAGACCGGCGTTCGCGGCGATCTGCATCAGCGGAGCCTGCAGAGCCTTCGCAACGATGGCAGCGCCCGTTTTCTCGTCGCCCTCAAGCTCGGTGACGACCTTCTCGGCAGCGATGCCGGCCTGCACGTAAGCCGTGCCGCCGCCGGCGACGATGCCTTCCTCAACGGCGGCCTTCGTCGCGTTGAGAGCGTCTTCGACGCGGAGCTTCTTCTCCTTCATTTCGGCCTCGGTAGCCGCGCCGACCTTGATGACGGCAACGCCGCCGCTCAGACGGGCCAGACGCTCCATGAGCTTCTCACGGTCGTAGTCGGAGGTGGAAACTTCGTACTGGTTCTTGATCTGCGCCACGCGGTCGGCGATGGCTTCCTTCGTGCCGGCGCCGCCGACGATGATGGTGTTCTCCTTGGAGACCTTGACCTGGCGCGCACGGCCGAGCATATCGAACGTGGCGTCCTTGAGCTCCATGCCGTAGTCGCCGGAGACGACCTGGCCGCCGGTCAGAACGGCGATATCCTGCATGGTCTCCTTGCGGCGGTCGCCGAAGGCCGGAGCCTTGACGCACACGCAGGTGAAGGTGCCGCGCAGCTTGTTGAGAAGGATGGTGGCGAGCGCTTCGCCCTCGACCTCGTCGGCGATGATGACGAGCTTCTTGCCGGCCTTCACGATCTGCTCGAGCAGGGGCAGGATCTCCTGAATGTTGGAGATCTTCTTATCGGTGATGAGGATGTAGGCGTCATCGATGACGGCTTCCATCTTCTCGGAATCGGTGACCATGTAGGGGGAGACGTAGCCGCGGTCAAACTGCATGCCCTCGACGACCTCGGAATAGGTCTGCGCGGTCTTGGACTCTTCCACGGTGATGACGCCGTTCTGACCGACCTTCTCCATAGCCTCGGCGATCAGGGCGCCGATCTGCTCGTCGCCGGAGGAAATGGTGCCGACGCGGGCGATGTCCTTCGTGCCGCTCACAGGCTGGGACGCGGTCTTGATCTCGCTGACGGCGGCCTCGGTCGCCTTGGCGATGCCGCGGCGGAGGACCATCGGGTTGGCGCCGGCGGCGAGGTTCCTCAGACCCTCACGGATGATGGCCTGGGCGAGAACGGTCGCGCTCGTGGTGCCGTCGCCGGCGACGTCGTTCGTCTTGGTGGCGACTTCACGGATGAGCTGCGCGCCCATGTTCTCGGCGGGATCGGCGAGCTCGATCTCCTTGGCGATGGTCACGCCGTCGTTCGTGATGAGCGGGGTGCCGAATTTCTTATCGAGAACAACGTTGCGGCCCTTGGGTCCGAGCGTGATCTTCACGGTGTCGGCAAGCTTGTCAACGCCGGTCTGCAGAGCCTTGCGGGCTTCCGCGCCATAAACCAGATTCTTAGCCATAATATATTCGTCCTCCTGAAATTACTCTACGATCGCCAGAATGTCGCTCTGACGGACGATGGTGTATTCCTCGCCGTCGAGCTTGACGCTGGTTCCGCTGTACTTGCCGGCGATGACCTTGTCGCCCGCCTTGACTTCCATCTTCACTTCGTTGCCGTCCACCATTCCGCCGGGGCCGACGACGATGACTTCGTAAACTTCCGGCTTCTCCTGCGCCGCGCTCGTGAGGATGATGCCGCCCTTGGTCTTTTCCTCGGCTTCCGTCCGCTTGAGGACAACGCGATCCGCCAACGGTTTGAGATTCATGGTTTCTGCCTCCTATGATCATTTTAATTTTTATTTTGTTGATTTAGCACTCAATGACTCCGAGTGCTAACCCATGTCTATAAAATAGCACACGCCCTCTGCAAATGCAAGAGGGAATGTGCTGTTTTAAAAAATAATTCACATATTGCGGGAAACGGTATATTAGAGGTACATATAAAGCTGGCAGGGGATCATGCCGTTATAAAGTCTCCGCCGCTTGTCGGCGCGCTTGCCGTAGACATTTTCAAAATTCTCAAGCGAGGAGATCACGTACGTCTTCCAGTTTTCCGTTTCGCGCATCGTTTTGCCGAACGCGCGCATGAGCTCGACCGCGGCCTCCTTTTCGAGCAGGCGCTCGCCGTAGGGAGGGTTGGTGCAGAGCGTGCCGTTCTCCGTTTTGCGGGAGAAATCTCTTGCGTCGGCCACGGAGAAGTCAATGTATTTCTCCACCCCGGCGCGGCGGGCGTTCTCGCGCGCGAGAGCGACGGCGCGCGGGTCGATGTCGGAGGCGAAGAGGTGATAGTCGCCGGAATATTCGCGGCTGCGGGCAAGATTCCGCTCCGCCTGCCATATGCCGCGCGGCAGGCAGCGCCACGTTTCGGCGGCAAACTCGCGGTTCAGCCCCGGCGCGCGGTTGAGCGCCGCGAGCGCGGCTTCAATGGCGATCGTGCCGCTGCCGCAGAAGGGGTCGCAGAAATCGCCGCGGCCGCGGTAGCGCGCAATGTCCACGATGGCGGCGGCGAGCGTTTCGCGCAGCGGAGCCGCGACCTGCGCCGGGCGGTAGCCGCGCTTATGGAGTCCTGTGCCGCTCGTGTCGATATAGAGCGCGGCCTCGTCCTTCATAATGGCGAACTGGATGGGGAAGCTCTCGCCCTCCTCGGAGAACCACGAGAGACCGTACACGCTCTTGAGCCGTTCGACAACGGCCTTTTTCACGATTTTCTGGCAGTCCGGCACGGAGTGGAGCGCGCTCTCAAGCGCCCAGCCCTTGACGGGGAACGCGCCGTCCGCGGGGATGAAAGCCTCCCACGGCAGCGCGCGCACGCCCTCGAAGAGCTCGTCGAAGGTGCGCGCCGGGAACCGGCCGAGGACGATCAGAACGCGCTCGGCAAAGCGCGAGCGGATGTTCGCGCGCGCGACGGCGCTCTCGTCGCCGGTGAAGTATACGCGCCCGTTTTCCGGCGCAACATTTTCCATATCCATATGGCGCAGCTCGTTGCCGAGCGGACCTTCCAGCCCGAACAGGCACGGCGCGCAGAGAGTGAGTTTCATGTTATTTCCTCCGATGTGATCTCTATTCGGAAAGATAGTACCCTGTTTCGCTCCAAATTGCAAGCAATATAAAAACCCCGCCGTTTCCGGCGGGGCAAAAAGAGAGAATGAGAGAGGGTAGGTATTTAAAATGTATGGCTCACTTGCCCGAGGCGGCTTCGATCTCGGATTTGACCTGCTCGGCGGTCATCACGCGTCCGAACATTTCCGCCCAGAGATCAAACATGGCGGTGTTCCAGTCGTTCGCCGTGCGGCCGCAGTGGTCGTAGGAGCTGATGCCGTCGGCCACGGCGACAACGTTGTAGTCCTTATGATAGGCCTCGCGGATCGTGCTGTCCACGCACCAGTTCGTCACCGTGCCGCAGATGATAAGCGTGCGGATGCGCTTTTTCTTCAGCCACGTTTCGAGCTCCGTGTGGGAGAAGCAGGAGTAGGTGTACTTCGGGAATACGGTGTCGCCTTCGACGGACGCAAGCGCCGGATCGATCTGGCACTCCGGGGAGCCGGGCTTGAACTTGACGTCGCCGTCCTCGGTGAGAAGGCCGCGCTGCTTATTGCGGAACCAGTAATGATCGTTGTGGAAATCCACATCCTGCGCGAAGATGGACATAAACACGGGGATGCCCTTTTCGTTGCAGAACTTTTTGAGATCGGCGATGGTGGGCAGCTGCTCGGCAGACTGCGGCGTGTAGAGCGGACCGTCGGGCTGCGTGAAGCCGGTCTGCATATCAATGATCAGCAGGGCGGTCTCTTCCGGGTGGATCGTGAAAGGAGCGTCCCACTCCCAATATCTGGCCATAGTATTTTTCCTCCATTTTGTATGGGTTTACTTAAATCAAATAAGGACGTGCGTTCACTCCTGCTGCAGCAGGTTTTCGAGGATCGTTTCGCACGGGTAAAAGTCAAAGTTGTAGTTGATCGCGAGAAGCTGCATTCCCTGCCGGTGCTCCGCCTCGGTGGTGGAGTCTACGCCGTCGTCCGCAACAGCGACGCGGAAGCCGCGGTAAAACGCTTCGATCGCCGTCTGCGCCACGCACACGTCCGAGCGCCAGCCCGTCATGATGACAGTGTTGATCTGCATCTGGCGGAGCTTTTTTTCGAGCGTCGTGTTGACGAAGCCGTTGAACCGGTTTTTGTAGACAACGATGTCGGCCGGATCGGGCTTTACCTCGTCGATGATCTGCACGCCATAGGAGCCAGCCATCATATGATTGTTCCAGAGCTGCAGCTCCGGATCGTTCTTATAATGCCGGTCGCAGACGTAAATGACCGGAACGCCCATCTGCCGCGCGCGGGCAAAGAGCTTTTTGAGCTGCGGAAGAATGTGATGGATGCGCCCGCAGGCAAGCGTGCCGCCTTCGAGAATGTCGTTCTGAAGATCGATCGCGACGATGGCCGGACGGCACACATCCGGCGCGGCGGAAAGCGCCGCGGCATCGATATCCTCCGGAAGAAGAGACTGCAAAAGCATCTGCGCGCGCTTATACTCTTCCAGTATGCGGTCTACCTCCGCCTGCTGGCGGATCATGGCTTTCTGCACTTCTTCGGTGGGTGCGTCGAGCAGCGCGGCGATCTCGTCCGCGGCCGCCGCAGCACGGTCAAGCGCATCGAAGAAGGCCTCGTCACGCCGACGCTCGCGGCGACCCCCGGCGATCTGAGCCTCGTGCTCCCCAAGCGCATTCTGGACGGCATCATCGAGATGATCTACGCGCTCGACAAGATCGCGCCGGGCACCGCAAACGACGATACGCTCCTCTACGGCGTGGAGGTCAAGTTCTACAACATGGAGGTCGCGCTCGACGAGCACCTCGAAACGCCGTACAAGGGTCTCTACGTCATCGGCGATGGCAGCGGCATCACGCACTCGCTCTCGCACGCATCGGCGAGCGGTGTTTATGTTGCCAGAGAGATTCTGGAAACGGTTTAACAAAACCATTTGCAAATTGTTCCGCGCAGGCGCGGGATATTTCCGCACCGTACGGAAGTGCGTAAAAGGGGGATACTCTCTTTCTCGAAAGAGAGTATCCCCCTTTGCAACCCCCGAGAGAAAGGACGAGGGGCCTTCCCCCTCGACCCCGCACATTGCGAGTTTGCAGCTTGAAGAGCTACAACGCTTGCCGAATCGGGTGCGGTGTACATGGCTTCGCCATGAATCTCTGCGATTCGTTACCAATCGCAACCGCGCCTTACTCCGTGAGGCGCGAGTGACGGTAGCACGGCGGCAGACTGCGTGCGGGCGGCATTGCTGCGCTCGCCGCGGGAAAATGAAAAGCTACCGACTAACACACCGGTAGCTTTCAGATAAATTCGATAATATCGTTTGGGGTGCAGTCAATCAGTTTGCAGAGCTTTTCCAGCGTCAGCAGCGTGATGTTCTTTCCCTTTTTCAGCGAATCCAAAGTCTTATTGTCAAGCCCATTTTGCAGCAGATAATACTGCGAAATACCTTTTTCCTGCAACGTTTTCCATAAAGGCTCGTAACTGATGATTGTCCTCACCCCACCTTCTTATGAGCCTATTATATGGAGCAAAGTGAAAAACAAGTATTGTGTATATCTCCACAATGCGGTAAAATGCCATCAAGGAGGGATGCACTATGACAACTTATAAAAGTCTCTACCACCTGATGGTACGCTCCATGAGCGAAGCCATCGATCTTTACGATGAGGGCAAGGGCATTCTTGCCCGTGAAGTCCTGAAAAAAGCCCTGTTAGACGCAGAAGAACAAGTCATCACACATGATATCATCCCCGACGAGCCTATCGGCAGTACCGATTCAGCAGAAAACTAAAAAAATCCCCAGCGCGGCGAGCGCAGCAATGCCGCTCCGGCAGGTACTATCAGCTCAGAAGCATCCAAAGTAGGTGCAATGCTTACCGGAAGTGCCACGGGGTGGATAATCCAAAAAGGAGGGGCAAGGCCCCTCCCTTTTGGTCGTTAGGGG
>ERZ1106976.4326-NODE-4326-length-10056-cov-27.926907_pt1 | contig 10056 bp, 6 predicted proteins | sample MGYA00403687_ERZ1106976 | MGnify/ENA primary metagenome ERZ1106976 (study PRJEB35170, sample SAMEA104062446) | human gut metagenome | biome: human gut; feature: human-associated habitat; material: faeces | place: Denmark | collected 2013-02-22 ... | reverse complement strand
CAGCTCGTGGAAGGGGTCTTGACTGCTTTCAACCCCAGCCACGGCAGCCTGTCTTATGTGCAGGCCGGACATTGTGTGTCCAAGCAGGTTGGGCGGCATGATGCAGCCTGCCAGGGCTGCCACGGTGCGTTTCTCGCTCGCCGGAAGCTCGCTTCCGGGTCCTCGCGCGCGCCGTGCGCGTTTCCTAACCTGCGGTGTGATCCGCGTTGCTGATATAAAATTGTCAAGGTACAAAGGGGAAAACATCTCCCTACTATCCCTCCCGAAAAAACAGCCATGTGTATACCAAATTTGGCGAAAAAAGCTGCACAAATTTTTTGAACGAAGCTATAGAATAAATCGAATGAATCCTAAATATAGGAATCAGAAATAATATAATTATTGATATTATACGAAATAATCTTATAAAATCTAACTTTTTTCGATGTGTCGAAATGCTGACTGCCTTTTCTTAAAAGACAATATAAACAGCGCGGTGTAGCCTGTTTTTCAGGCCGCCCCGCGCTGTTTTACAATTTTATATAAGAGAACTGAGAGCATTATAATATCTGCTGGCGTTCTTTTCTTTGATCATGTTTCTGACTTTTCCGGAGCCGCAGACCGCTCCGATTTCCGGAGCACAAACTTCGCCTTTTCCGGCGGATACGGCGCATCCTGCGCGCTACAAACAAAAACGTCCGTCACGCGGCCGGTTTTCTCCGCATTCCGGTTTCCAACCGGAACGACCACAAAATCCCCGACCGCAAGCGGCAAGCCGCCTGTCAGATAGGCGTAAGAACTGCCGCCATCTTTGAATTGCACTTTGCAAAACTGGTAGTATCCGCCGCTATTGTCCGCAGGTTCAGTCTTTTTATAATAATCCGTCCAAGGTTCGGATTCTTCCTCCGGTTCTTCGTCCTCGTCGTATTCTTCGGCTTCTTCCGGTTCTTTCGGCAGGCGGATCGCTGCCCAATATGGCTCAAGCTCCTTGGAAAAGTCAATTTCCAGTGCGCTGTCATCGCAGAAATAGTTATAAAGACGGTTTGTATCGTCCAGAAGCTCCCGCAAATCATCATCTTTCCCGACGCGGCGTTCCGGAGGCAGATTGTCGAGTAGATTTCTCCAGAACGAACCGAGACGCTTCTCAGAAATCTCACCGATTTCTGCAAACATAACCTGCTTCGCGCACAATGCCTGATAAACGCTCTCATCAAATGTGGGCTGAAACTCGTTCCAGAACGCGCGCAAAAGATAACGCATACTCTCATCGACCTTCTGCGTTTGAAGCGCGGCGGAGATCACATACAGAGCAAGGTGCATCGTGAGGATGGCCTGATCCTCACGCGCGCCCTCCAGATGCGCAAGATCGCGATACATCCAGTTGATAAGATCAGAGACATGATCTGCAAAATCCGCTGCAATTTGTGCACGCTTCTGCTCGGCAGCAGCATTGGCGCGTCTGCGCTTTTCTTTCGCTTCAATCTCATTGCCGTAAGCATACTGGTATACGGATGTGAATTATACAATGCAGGTGAAACGCTGGTCCTGCAGCTCAATTGCAACTGCTGCGGACGGCAGCAGAACCTATACCTACACGGCAAATTCTTCGAAGTGGGATGCAAACTCCACACTGTATTTGTGCATTCCTGTCGAGCAGACCGGTGCGGCGAAGAAAACGCTCACGCTCTACCCAATTATGGGAAAGAAGGCAACCACTGTAACTGTCACCGAGTGCGAGACACTTCCGGATTTGAGTAGCGAGCTGCTGAAATATGATGAGGAGTACTTCTCTCTGGCAGACGTAGACAGCTGGTATACGGCAGAACCGAAAAAGTTGGCAGACGGCACCTATCAGTATGATGAAAGCAAAAAGCTTGCCGACAACTATGTGATTACGGATAACATGTCGCTGTATGCCAAACCCAAGGTAAAAGACGACGTAAAGCTGACGGCAATGGCGAGCCTTCCGATGCACGACGCTTTGTCGGACAGTAATTTGTCCAATCTGGGGCGGCTTGTAAACTGGGTATATACGCCCGGAAAAAAGGCAGAAGCATTGGATTACACAGATACGGCTGCACAGCAGGCGCAGCTGTGGAAACTGCCGATTGGTTTGGCTTGGACACAGACGGATATCCCCGGAACGGGTACTTATCAGCAGCTTTGTACGAATGCGCAGTCGGTCTCTATCCCGAAGCAGGGCGCGGTGCTGAGCGCCTGGTGGTATAAAGACTATGATAATGTGTGGCATGAGGTGAAAGCCGGAGAGCAGATTTCGAGCGACTATGTGCTGAAGATGCTGTATCACGGAACTGCTGTGTTGACCTTGTATCTGGACGTAACCTTTACAAATACCATTACGCTTGATACCGGCGCAGCAAATTTGAAACTTGGACCATTTACTGTAACATCTGATGATACAAAGCAGGTTTCACGCGCGGTGGTACTCAAAACAGAGGAATCCACAGCGGTTGAGACGGCAATTCAGGCGAAAGAAAACACCGATGGCTTTAAGAAACTGTTCCGAGGGTGGTATCTCTCAAAAGATTTCAGCGGCACGGTGATTGACCTGAAGACGCAGTATTTTTGCAGCGATGCAACGCTGTATGCCAGATGGGAAGACGCTTATACGCTGAAATATGACTTTGACAACTATCATCCGACCAATCAGAACGCGGAGGAACTTTATAAGGATCAGCCTATCGCCAAGGGTGATAAGCTGACCGAGCCGACCCGCCCCGAGGCAGGCAGTGTTGCCTTTGTCGGCTGGTACAAGGATGAAGCCCGCATAGAAGCGTGGAACTTTGCGGAGGAAACAGTATCTAACGACGCGACGCTGTATGCAAAATTTGAGGACGCAACGCAGATTCCCGTGACCTTCAAATTTGCGCGGGCAAATAACCTGAACACCCCCGAGACAGCAGCAAATTACCCGAACACTCCGATTGCCGCCAACTATCCGTTTGGACCGCTTCCGGTACTGCCGGTTCAGTCGCGCAAAGAATATGATCCAGCGGCGGTTGAGTATAAAACTATTTACTTTGACGACGTGGGCGGAAAGCGTACTCTGACCTACACCGGCTGGAAGTTTACAGATAAAGACGGCAAAGATCAGGTCATGACGAAGGATACGGTTCTGGCAGACCACTTGGCTGCGGATGCAACATCGCTGGATGTCTACGCAACCTACATCATGTCCTTCCAGTTTATCTTTGATCTGGACGGCGGTACAACCACGAAGCCAGATGAAGTAAAAACCGTGACAATCAACGACTATACCGGAACAATCGCCAAGCCGACTGTCGAACCGACGAAAGAAGGCTGGGACTTCGGCGGCTGGGTGGATGCTTCCGGCAATCCGTTTGACTTTGACAAATCGTACAATGAGAACACGACTATCAAGGATAACTGGGTCGCAGAAAAAGAGTACACCGTAAAATTCAAGCTGACCCCGGCTGACGCAGTAATTACCGTTAAGAAGCAAGGCAGCGATACGGAAATCAAGCCGTCTACTTCTGAAAATGGTAATGTGACCTTTAAGCTTACAAAAGGCACCTACGTTTGGAGCGTTTCCGCAGACGGCTACAAGACCATTCAGGAAACGCTGACTGTAGCGAAAGACTACAATGAAGAAAACGTAATTGAAGTGGCTCTTTCCTCGTTCCAGCCTGTCACCGGAATTACGCTGAACATTCCGGATCATCAGATCATGCAGAAGAAGTCCTATGATCCGAGCAGCCTTGCGACGGTTGCACCGGAGAATGCCTCCAACAAGACCATCGCATGGACTGTGAGCGGAAACGATGGCGTCACGTTGAGCGAAGACGGCAAGACGCTGACGGTCTCTGATACAGCAGCCGGTACTGTTACACTGACCGCTACCATTACAAACGGCAAGCTCAACGCCGATGGGACGAAAGAAGAGAATTACACGCAGGCGTTCACTCTGACAGTCGCAGCGTTCCGCCCGACGATCACATTTGCACCTGGCACAGGTCCGGTAGCTTCGGACATTCAGAACATGCCTGAGCCTGTTCTGGCGACGGACGGAAAGATCAGCGAGCCGTCTCCTGCGCCCACGGCTTCCGGCTGGACATTTGCAGGCTGGTTTGAGGACACCTCCTGCACGATTGAGTGGGCAGCAGATCACACGTTTACCGCTGATACAACGCTGTATGCAAAGTGGACAAAGAACCCCGTCGCTGTGACGATCACTTTCGCAGGCGGTGAGGGCACGACACTGAATACCGGCGCGTCTGGCGCGCATAATGGCATGTCCGGTGATAAGATCACACTTCCTGCCTGCATGTATACAAAACCCAGCTACATCTTCCGTTCCTGGAGCGGCACATTTGCGGAACATCGTATACCTTTCCGGAAGAAGCCGTGACCTTTACCGCAAACTGGACGGAGATTACCGCAGCGATCAGCGAAGACGATATTACGCATGCGCTCGACGGCATCACCGAGGAAAATGCCAAGGATTACAAGCCGCAGCTTCGCGCCGTGCGCGACGCTTTGATGACCGGCACGGCCACGAAGACAGACGCAGCGCTGATCAACAAGCTGTCGAATCTGTTTGTAAAGGCTGGGCTTGGCTCTGTGACCATTGCAGGCGATGCAAAACAGGGTGTGAGCGAAGTTGGCGCGATTCTTTCCTCGGACGGCGCAGCAGTTGTTCTGAATGTGAACAAGCTGGCAACGCCGGGTAAGACGCTTCCGGATGCCTATCAGAGCACAGAATACAAGTCTGCCTGGTACAGCCTTTCCATGACCGTCGGAGGCACGACCACCGAGCCGAAGGTTCCTGTCATTCTGACTATGCCCATTCCGGTGGCTCTGTCCGGGATGGCGGCAGACACCATTCGTGTGCTTCTTTACAAGGGCGCGGCGACCGAGCCGGTCGTCATGACCCCGACAGTCAGCGGTGGCAATTTGACGTTCGCCTACGACGGCAACGGACAGCTTGCGTTTGTCGGCAAGTCGATCTCCGACGCGGCAGATACCCGCGTGACCGCACTTGAGATGCGCTACAACGGCACGAAGATGGGCAACGTTGAGCAGGATGCAAGCGGAAACTTCACCGTGACGCTCCCGTCCACGACCTCGGAGTCTGTCTTGCAGGATCTTGCCTCCGGCATCAACAGCAAGTGGGTGACCTACATGACGGTCGCGCCCAAGGCAACAGTCAAGCCGTCTGACGGCGGCGCACAGAATGCGGAATACTGGGCAAAGACCGGTCTTACGCTGACGTATTCGCTGACCAACTCAAACAAGTACAGCGACAGCAAGACCTTTACGGTAACGGCAGAAAACGGCACGACACGCACGTTCACCGTCACGGTTAAGAAGATCACGGACGCGGATCGCACCTACAAGATCGCTGTTTCGAACATCAGCGGCGGCACGGTCACGGCGACCCAGAACCCGGCTGCTGCCGGCGAAGAGGTCAAGCTGACCATCGAGCCGAACGACGGCAAGAAGCTGGTCGCAGGTTCGCTCAAGTACAGCCTCCAGTCTGCCGGTGCGGCACCGGTTGCGATCGACGAAAGCACACTGACGTTCATCATGCCTGCGGGCGATATCAACATCAACGCGCAGTTTGAAGACGATGCCAGCGCACCGATCAAGAACCCGCCGCAGGTTACCGCGTTTATGATCAACGGCGTTTCCGCTGTCATCAACAGCGACACGAAGGCAATCACGATCATTCTGCCCTACGGCGCGGATCTGAAGCATGTTGCGCCGACCATCGTGACGGCGAACGCGTCCAAGGTAGAGCCTTCTTCTGCCCAGCGTGTAGACCTGTCCACGCCGAAGGCTTACAGAGTCTATGCCTCCAACGGCGCGTATGTGACCTACACCGTCACCGCGTACACTGAGGAGCCGTCGCCCACGCAGTCGCTCTGGGAGAAGCTGCAGAACCAGATCAACAGCAACCCCAACTGGTGGGAGCTGGCGGAATACCAGAAAAAGACCGGCTATTATAAATAACCGGCACACACAAACGCTCCCGGCTGAGAGAACTCAGCCGGGGCCCATACAGACGCAATCGGAACAGGCAGCCGGACACGCACGGCTGGCTGCCCCGCAACGGTGTGAGAAATGGCGATTTCCCACCCGCGATCATTGCGCCCGTTATTCTGCCCCGCAGAGGCTCGAGCCTCTGCGGTTTTTTTCATCGTCAAAAGAGCGCAGATTTTACAGAATTCCACGGAAAACTGTATCCTTGCCGTGCAGCGCGTTCGTGAAGTAGTAGATGCACTTCCGGAGGAAGACGCGGCGCTGCTTCGTGCGTTATATCCGCAAACGCCGCCGCTGACCCTGCGTGCCTACAGCGAGAAAACAGGAATCCCGGTGATGACGCTGCATTACAGAAAAGAAAAGCTGCTTCGGCTTTTGAAGCAGCAAATCTGAGTCAGGTGCTCTGAGCCCCAGCCGCCAGCAGCATCCGCTCCAGCTCCCTCGCGGCGACGCTCAGGGGCTGCCCCTTCCGTTTCACGATGCACACGGCACGCAGCGGGAGGGGCTCTTGCAGTTCGATGCGGCGCACATTATCAGACGGACGAATGAACGCCTCCGGCACGATGCCGACGCCAAGACCCGCTTCTGCCATTGGGATGATCTGGTCAGCCGTGGCGGCTTCGATGGCGGGTTGAAAAGCAACGCCCTGCGCGGTGAAAACAGAGACGTAGAACGCATGGGAGGTCGTGCCCGCGCCGAGCGTGATGAGTGGATACGCTTCCAGCTCGGAAAGCGCGACGCTTCGTCCAAGCAAACCGGAAAAGGCCGGCGCGCAGATCGGAACCTCCCGAATTTCTTTGACGATCGTCTGCGTGAGAGACGGCGAGAGCGTAACCGGCGTTGTGATGACCGCAAAATCTGCCGTCGTCTCGTGCAGCGCCGCGACGGCCTGCGGCGTGGAGTGGTTGCTGATGCGAAGATGCACGCCGGGGTACTTTTCCTGATACCTTTTAAGTACCGGCAGGAGTAAACACCGAAGCGCACCCTCGCTTGCTGCCAGAAACACGTTTCCGCGCTCGAGCGTCCGACTCTGCGTCACGGCGGCTTCGCCCGCTTCAATTTCCGTACAGGCGATCTTTATGTGCCGGTACAGCCCCTCGCCCTCCGGGGTCAAAATCATGCCCCGATTCGTGCGCGAAAAGAGTGGACAGCCGATCTCCGCCTCTAAGTTCCGAATCGCGCGTGTTAAGTTTGGCTGGCTGTTCTGCAGCGCCTCCGCCGCCTTCGTCAGATTGCCGCACCTGGCGACGTGATAGAAAATCCGGTAATACTCGTAGCTGATATACATGGCACCCTCCGTGCATTCGTTTCTCTTCTGCCATTCTATTTTGATATATCGGAAATGTCAAATATAGATTTTACATATTTCATTTTTCTGCTACGATAGGGGCGGTCAAGAGAAAAAATGTAAGCTAGGAGCGAAAAAAGATGGAACGGACGATCATCTGCATCAGCCGCCAGTATGGCAGCGGCGGCCGGGAAATTGGCGAAGCAGTCGCAAAAAAGCTGGGGATTCCCTGCTACGATAAATGCCTCATTCAAAAAGCCGCGCAGGAAGCGGGGCTTTCCGAAACCGCCGTCGCGGAATACGACGAAAAGGGCGAGGATTTTGGCATTGCCGTCTCGGGCAATCCCTTTGCGGACACCGCCGCGCTGGGCGAGGCGTTTTACTCGGAAGAAGCGCGGGTCTTTGAAGCCGAGCGCCGCGCGATTTTAGAGCTTGCAGAAAAGGGTGACTGCGTCATCATTGGCCGGTGTGCCTCCGCCATTCTGCGGGCCGCAGGCTACCGTCCGCTTTCCGTTTTCATCTATGCGGATAGCGCCGACCGGACAAAGCGCATTGCAGCGCGTAATAATCTGGATGAAAAACGCGCTCTTCATAAGGCGCAGAAGGTCGACCGGATGCGCAAGCACCACTTTGATTTTTACGCGGACACACTCTGGGGCGAACCGGAAAGCTACGATCTGATGCTATCTTCGAGTGAGTATGGCATCGACGGCGCGGCAAACGTTATTGCATCCGCGAAGGAGGCGATGCAACATGAATAAGGATCTGACGACAGGCAAGCCCGAGAAGGTCCTCTGGCAGTTCTGCCTGCCGCTGTTTGGCAGCATCATTTTCCAGCAGCTCTATAACATCGCGGACAGCTTTGTGGCCGGCAAATTCATCAGCGACAACGCCCTCGCCGCCGTCGGCAACAGCTACGAAATTACGCTGATCTTTATCGCGTTCGCCTTCGGCTGCAATATCGCCTGCTCGGTTCTTGCGGCACTGTTTTTTGGCGCAAAGCAGTATAAGGATCTCAAAACTGCGGTCTATACGGCGCTCATTTCCAGCTGCGTGATCTGCGCGGCGCTGATGCTTGTCGGCACGCTCTGCTGCGACAGTTTGCTTCGGCTCATCAAAACGCCGGAAGAGGTCTTCGCGGACTCGAAATTATACCTCGACATTTACATTTACGGTCTGCCGTTCGTGTTCCTCTACAATGTCGCAACCGGCATTTTCTCAGCGCTGGGCGACTCCAAAACGCCGTTTATCTTTCTTGCCTGCTCGTCCACGTCTAATATCGCGGTCGATATTCTGTTTGTTACGGCGTTCAACATGGGCGTTGCCGGTGTTGCCTGGGCGACGTTTTTGTGCCAGGGAATCAGCTGCGTGCTGGCGCTTGTGGTCGTCTTCCGCCGCTTTGCGAAAATCCCGACGGAAGGAAAAGTAAAGATCTTCTCGTGGAACCATTTTAGACGGTTCGCGGTCATCGCCATTCCGAGCATCTTGCAGCAGAGCTTTATTTCCGTCGGCAACATCATCATCCAGAGCGTCATCAACAGCTTCGGCGCGGCCGTCATGGCAGGCTACTCTGCGGCGGTGAAGCTCAACAACATGGTTATCACGTCCCTTACCACGCTCGGCAACGGCATTTCCAACTATACGGCGCAGAACCTCGGGGCCAGCAAATATGATCGCATCAAGTCCGGCTTTCGGGCTGGTATCAAACTCGTCTGGGCGCTGTGCGTGCCGCTGGTGGCACTTTATGTGTTCGCCGGGCAGCCACTTGTACACATCTTCCTTGAGAGCCCCACGGGGCAGGCAATGGATACAGGCGTTGCGTTCCTGCGCATCATCGCGCCGTTCTACTTCATCGTGTCTGCCAAGCTCGTCTCCGACGGTGTGCTCCGCGGCGCGGGCCTTATGAAGAAGTTCATGATTGCGACGTTCACCGATCTGGTGCTCCGTGTGGCGCTGGCGGAGGTGCTTTCCCGCACCGCGCTCGGCACGACCGGCATCTGGATTTCCTGGCCCATCGGCTGGACGATCGCAGCGGCGCTCTCGATCGTGTTCTACGCGACTGTCCGCTGGGAAAAGGTCTATACAGCGGCATAAACCAACAAAACTGCCTGTGAGAGAAGCGTCTCACGGGCAGTTTTTTAAGTTCACTGCGCAGGAGATCAAGATCTCTGACGTAAAATTCGTGCTGTAGGAGATGTTACAGCGGACTATTTCATTTTTTAGATGAAGTTATGCAAAATCCAATATGTCGCGCAGAAAAATGATATTAGTAATTGCGTATTTCTATGTTTTAGTAATTGCGTATTTCTATGTTATAATGATAAAAAATGAATATCGGGTAGTTCGCGTAAGCCATGTGCTTGCAGGTGGAATGGGGTGAGAAGCCCCGCGAGTCGGTCACTGTGATGTCTGCTTGGTCAGAATAAGTCAGGTCTTCTGAGAGCTGCCCTGTGCCTTGCCATGACCGGAGCCGAAATATTCAGCACTTATCTAAGTAGATAGGGGCTTTATTTCCGTGCAGCCATATCAGGCAGCACGGTTTTTTGTTTGTAACCGCAGTCATGTGGGAGCGGCCGCGCTTACATAATTCTGAACTGGAAGCCAAGCGTGATGCCCTGCAGGAAGAAATCGCTGTGACGGTAGAACTTACGCAGAATGTGGTAGCAGAGAACGCACGAGTGGCACAAGACCAGGATGATTACAATAAACGCTACAATGCCTTGGTGGAACGCTATGACAGACTGAAAGCGCAATACGATGAAGTC
>ERZ1106976.4320-NODE-4320-length-10070-cov-6.870394_pt1 | contig 10070 bp, 6 predicted proteins | sample MGYA00403687_ERZ1106976 | MGnify/ENA primary metagenome ERZ1106976 (study PRJEB35170, sample SAMEA104062446) | human gut metagenome | biome: human gut; feature: human-associated habitat; material: faeces | place: Denmark | collected 2013-02-22 ... | reverse complement strand
CCCCATCATCAAGTATCCCAAACCGTAGCAGATTTCATGAAGGATGAAGATACAGACTATCCAAAAAGTAGTGAACAAAAAACCTACCAAAGCTGTTAAGTTAACTCCGAATGATGGTGAGGCTCCAATGTATTTTGTGATTGTAAATGACACTACCCTGCGTTTGGTAAACGATAGCCTGCAGGAAGCTGTCAGCGATCTGAATTATGACATCATCAAGGTAAAGAAATAACAACCTAAATCCTAACCAGTAAAATCATCCTCGCTACAGCTATCTGTGGCGAGGATGATTTCGTTAAAAGGGAAGTCTGACACATCCCCCTTTTTATTTCTATCCCAATACTCCTTCTCCCTCCTGCAGGCGTTTCAGACGAAGCAATGCCTCTATATAATAATAGTCTGCATAGATAATAGAAGCGTCTATCTCCGAATGAGCCGGCCAATGGCCTGTGCTATGAAGCAGGAAAGCCGGATTACTTTTACCGCTCTGATAATTGTCGGAACTCAGGCTTGTCAGCATTTCGATAGCGGCATCCTTGTAGTGTTTGCCCTTCCCATTGGGGAGATAGGCAGACAGTTCGAGCAGTGCGGAAGCAACTACGGCAGCCGCCGAAGCATCACGCGGAACATCGGGTATGCCTGGAGCACTGAAATCCCAATAAGGTACTTTGTCTTCGGGCAAGCGTTCCAGATAGACATCAGCTACTTTCTGCACAAAGTCAAGGTATTTGGGATCTTTCGTTTCACGATAGACTACGGTGTAGCCATAAATAGCCCATGCTTGTCCACGTGCCCACATGGAGTTATCGCTCAGCCCTTGATGAGTCACACCTTTTATAAAATGTCCGGTAATCGTGTCATATACGGCAACATGATAGCATGAATAATCTTTGCGAAACTGATATTTCATTGTGGTATCGGCATGCTCACACGCCATATCATATAGACGGCGTTCTCCCCCGTTTCGGGCAGCCCAAAATAGCAGTTCAAGATTCATCATATTATCAATAATAGTATTATGAGGCCAATTTTCCTTTTTTACCATACCCGGCCATGAAAGAAAAGTACCAACTTCAGGATTAAACAGAATTGAAAGAGAATCAGCTGCACGTAATAATCCTTCTTTATATTCCGTATTACCCGTCAAACGATATCCATTGCCCAAACTACACATCGTAATGAATCCCATATCATGGCTCCTTGCTTTTCTGTGAGTTACAGGAAGAATCTTTTGAGTATAGTTTTCAGCTGCAACTTTCCACATATTATCCTTTGTATTCTCATATAAATACCAAAGAATACCAGGCCAGAAACCTGAAGTCCATGAACCGGGACTGGTGAAATGCCAATTAACATCATCTCCATCGATCGAGTTAGGAATACCTCCTTCTGAGCCAGAAGGAACAATGGCCAATGTACGTAAAGCCTGGGCCTCACAATAATCAATATTGGTATTTACTGAAAATTCCCGGTCGAATTGCTTACAAGCAATTCCCACTACAAATAAAGAAGCAAGCAAAAGAATGGTTTTGTGTTTCATGATATAGCACTTTTTAAATGAACAAATTGATTTCAACGACAACAAAATTAGTAAGTTGAAATTCTTTTCAGACATTCTGAGAAGTGTAATAGGTACCAACCTAAAGGCTGAAACGAGTTTCTCAATAAACAGCTATATTTCAATATTTTAATTATATAAAAAGAAAGAGTACCAAATTATTTTGGTACTCTTTTCAGGAAGTTATATTTCTAAAATGATATCTTTCTCCTTAATATACTCTGCAGGTGATTTACCCTTCAATTTCTTAAATGAACGGAAAAAAGATGTCCGGGAGCTAAATCCACACTGCTCAGAAAGAAACGCCAAAGTATATTTGGAAGCTGATTTATCCTGCACGCGGATAATAAATTCTTCCACACGATATTGGTTGATATAATCGGTAAAGTTTATATTCAAATATAAATTTAGAACCTGTGACAAATCTCCCGCATTACAGCCAATAGTATTCGCTACATCCTGTAACTTCAAATCCGGATTCAGATACATCTTATCCTTATTCATACATTCTGTTAACCTTTGTTTTATCCGTGATACCTCTTCTTCATCCACCCTGGATTTCTGATACTTCTCCTTCTGTACTCCTTCGACTTGTACTGTATTCTCACGCATATCCTCTTTCATTTTTCTATATTTACCCAGCAAAGCATAATAGCTATAGAGAAGTACCAAACATGTTAAAAAACAAAGTACCACCATCCATAAGGTGAAAGAAAGTCCCCGTACAACTTCCACCTTAACCGCCATAACTGCACCCGGATTAGACGCCGCCCGTACTTTAAAAACATAGTTGCCAACTGGAAGATTCATATAGGCTACTTGATTGCCTTTCATCAAAGTCAACCATTCCTTATCATACCCTTCCAAAAAATATTCATAGATATCCGTATTTACAACAGCATAATTCAAGGCAGAAAACGTAAATGCAATATTATTCTTATCTGCAGGCAAAGAGATCTTCTCCATAAATGAAGAAGAAAAAGGCAACAATTCATCTCCCGTCTGAAGGATTCTACCAGCAACAGCTACTGATGTAATGGCAGGAGGTAATGGAATTATCTTTCTTTCATGTTTAAGCTGAGAAGTATATTTTACTAATCCCCTTTCATTGCCCCACCAAATAGAGCCATCATCTGTAATCTGTACAGGGTTATTAAATATGTATCCGGGAATGCCATCATAAAGAGAGAAAATCTTGTGATGATTATCTTTGATATACAGTAAACCACGTTGTGTACTAAACCACAGTCCTCCATCATGCGGATCTTCAATAATACTCATGACCGAATTATTGGGAAGGAAATCATCAACTGTCAGATGCTCAAATTTAGTAAAATGCTCATCAACTTTAACAACTCCCTCTTTATCGTCACAAAACCATAGATTTTTATGATTATCCTCATAAATATACCGTATGCTTTTTGTAAACGGTTCTATATGTTCAGGAAATACATCCGACTTGAAAGTACCGGTTGACATATCATACAAAAAAACAGCTCCATTCGTTCCTATCCAGATTCTATCCTTTGAATCTGCTTTTAAAGTAAATATTGAATTTATGGCAAGAGACGAATTTCTATTATTGTAATTTACATACTGTTCGGTCAATTCATTATAGACATACACCCCATAAGAACTCCCTATCCAGTATTTGCCCTCTTTATCTCTTTCACATCCGGTAAATGAATTTTGCCTGAAGCAATCATCCGGTTTAAAGAAAGACAGTTTACCCGTCTCTGCATGCAGCAAATACATGCCACCACCATAAGTTCCTATCAAATAATCTTCTCCCAAAGGTTTAACCGACAAAATAATATCCGAACGTAATATCGAAGATTTTATAGTGTAATGTTTCACTATATTCTCTTCTTCGGAAATATAATAAAGTCCGTCACGGGTACCTATTACTTTTCGCCCTTGTTTACCAATCCAGAACGCACGCACATTCAGATTATGAGAATCAAATTTATCCTTAAAAGAATAGATGGAAAAGGTATTCCCACACGTAGGCGTATAACTCATTCCACCCATGTAAGTACCGATATAAAGGATATTTTTATCTTTCAGTAATGAATAAACAGCATTCGAACAAATGGCATCTTCCTGTATAGAATGTTCTATTGACGTTATTTCTTGTCCGGAAGATGCTTTTATAATTTTGACACCACTTCCATTGATTCCTACATACAATGTATCATTACCTACAGGTACCAAATCCTTAATACATCCATTACCTATTTGCGGATATATGGAGAAAACTTCCTGCCCAATATCAAACTTCAGCATGCCCTGGTTTGCCGTACCTAAATAAATAGTATTTCCCATCAAAGCCAGACAACTATAGTAATTTAATCCTCCTCTAATATTATTCTCAAACACTCGTGATCTTCCAGTTTCCATATTATAATGGATCAATCCTCCATTTGAAGCGATCCAAACACTATCATCCTCTCCATCTACAATATCCATTAGGCCATTCACAGCAGACAAGGCATTGGAGTCCAGCAGAATCTTTCTGAATACACCACTTTCATACAGAAATAATCCACGTGAACTACCAAGTAGTAATCTCCCCTTCTTACTCACAAAAACCACTTTTACAGACAAAGATTTGCCATCTAAAACAATCGGTTCAACCGTCTCTGTCTTACGATTAAACTTTATCAATCCTATATCTGTACCCACCCATAAATTTACAGAATCAGTCTCTGCTATCGAAAAAACAGTTCTCCCGGAAAATTGAGGATAAGTCGTCACATTTACCCCATCAAAACGATCCAATCCCATCTGTGTTCCTAACCATACGAAACCACGGGTATCCTTATATATAGCATTTATCGTATTATGGGATAAACCTTCAGATACAGTTACAGAACGAAAAACAGGAGACTGTTGGATTGAATACAGAGATAATGGCAACAACAACATTATCACCATAAATAAATAACGAATGACAAATGGAGCAACTCTCCCTATATAATAATATGTGTCCTTCATACATTCATAAAAATCGATCATTTTCTCCTTATTATTACTAAGAAGTCCGACAAACTTAATGATTTTTTTGATAGAATGTATAGTTTTGCTCACTAAAACTTAGTTTAATCTCATGATGCATTATACGCAGAATTGTTTTTCATAATTAAACTAAAAAGTGCGATGTCGCTTTAGGTAAATCGGCACGTAAATACGCTGTATACATATTGACTTCTATCTAATATGTATTAACCTTATTATTTTAAGAATATGATGAAAAAGAAATTTATTCCGTTATTTATTCTTCTCTTTTATATGCTGAATATAAACAGCCAAGAGTTTACTCATCCGGGCTTACTCCATTCTGAATCTTCATTAAAAAGAATCCGGGAACTTGTCAGAAATGAGATACAACCGGCTTACGGTTCATTTAACATCATGCGAGGAATGCCTGAGGGAAAAGCTGATTATTGCATAAAAGGACCTTTCGAAACTATCAGCCGTGCCGGCAGATATGGTTATACCAAAGATCCTTGTGAACGAGATTTTAATGCAGCTTACTACAATGCCATTCTTTGGATAGTCACAGGAAAAGAACCTCATGCAGACAAAGCAATGGAGATTATCAGAGCGTATGCAAGTACCCTAAAGAAAATAGAAGGTCCGGACGATCCGCTTTGTGCCGGCCTTCAAGGATTTATGCTGGTAAACGCAGCAGAAATCATGAGATATACATATACAGCAGATAAATATACTAACGGATGGGATGCAAAAGATACACCCAAAGTAGAAAGTATGTTCCGAGATGTATTCCAGCCGATACTTACTACTTTCTACAATACCAAACCTTACACCAACGGTAACTGGGGAATTGCGGTAACTAAGGCACAAATGGCATTCGGAGTATTTCTGAACGATAAGAAGTTGTATGAAGACGCTATAGAGTTTTTTCTGAAAGGCCATGATAATGGAACTCTTCCCAACTACGTAGCAGAATCCGGCCAGATACAGGAAAGTGGACGTGACCAGCAACATGCCATGTTAGGGTTAGGATGCCTCTCGGAAATTGCCGAAATAGCCTGGACACAAGGCAGAGACCTGTATAGCGCTTTGGATAATCGCCTTATGAAAGGTTATGAATACTTGGCCAAATCCAATCTGGGCTATGAAGTACCTTTCTTTACCTGGAAAGATATAACCGGAAAATATTCAAACTGGACTACGTTAGGGGAAGAAGGAATGGGACGTTTCCGCTCATTATTTGAAATAGCCTACAACCACTATGTTGAACGCAAAGGGTTAGAAATGCCATATACCCAAATTGTATTAGGCATGATACGTCCTGAAGGACCGGGATTTACTTGTGATAACCCGGGCTTCGGCAGCCTGCTGTTCTATTTGGGAAAAGACTTAAATGAAAGGAAAGTCCCCGGACAAATAAATGAGGATCTTTCCCAACTGGAAGGATGGGCTTTCGCCAATTGCTCTTATAAACAGGTGGATAATCTAATGTCATTTGTATCATCCGGAGTAAATATGCAAAAGAAAAGGATTTCCTACCAGGCAGGAAACTATCCGTATATTGCTGTAAAGGCACCCAAAATTCCAACATCCGCAAATAAAGACTGGTTACAATTAAGCTATAGCGTTGCCAGTGCTCCGGAATTTTGGAAGTTAGATTCGGATAAGGCTAAAAAGATAGGAAAAGATATCTATGTATTCAAGATTACAGACTATCTGTCAAATAATGGAACGCACTTCACAGAAAGACCAACAAACATTACTCTTATTCTCAATTTTGGGAATATCGGTAATGAACCGGTAATTGTGGAATGGATTCGCTCATTTGAAAAGCTGGAAGATATTTGAGTAATATATTTCTTTCCTTCGTATATATACTAAAGAAAGAATTAACAAAGAAATTATGAGAAATAAAAGAAAACATGTACTGACGCTCATTCTGTTTTGTTCCCTGGTTTTCTCAATCCGGGCGCAGCAGCAACACCCCTATCTGTTCTTTACCCCCGATCGGATAGCGACACTGAAAGAACAACTCAAATCGGATAAAGAAGTCAAAGCCAATTATGCCCAGGTAGAACAAGTAGCCAGGGAAGCCTTGAAAGAAAAAAATCCTTACCGCAAGTTGGAATATCTGGCATTAGCATACCAGGTGACAGGCGAAAAAAGATATGCAGATAAGATCAAAGAATCAATCCGGCAGACAGGTGGAAAAGAAACCCTCGAAGCAAAGGATATGCTGAATCGGGAACCTGCCTGGACTTCATTGCTAAGTACCGCCCATGCCAATCATCAAATGGCTATCGGCTTCGATGCTATCTATAACGAACTCTCAGATGAAGAACGGAAAGAGCTGGCACAAGCCATTTACAAAATAGGAATCCGTCCGACGCTGCACGATTGGCTATCACCGGCAACACGTTTCCATGCAATCAACTCCATGGGGCACAACTATTGGGTATCCTGTATTGCCATGACCGGAATCGCTGCCATGGCCGTCAGCAACGAAATTCCCGAAGCTGCCGAATGGATTGATATGGTAAGTAGGGCAACAACAGACTGGGCTAATTTCCAAGGAGATATCTTACAAAACAAACCGGCTAACTTCGATAATGGAGCTTATTACGAAAGTGTGAGTTATGCCAATTACGGGCTCACCCAATACCTGACCTTCCGCCTTGCCATGCAGAATTTCAATCCCCGGGCAGAATGGCCGGAAAGGAAGCTATTTGAGCGTGCAGCAGATTATTTTATGTATACCTGTTATCCTGCCGACGGTGATTATCTTCCTTCCCTTTATTTTGGCGACAGCAACATTGCTGCCAATGGTGAAGGAGTCTTGAAATTACTTTGGACATTAGGTTTTCAGAAAACGGATATGTTATGGTATCTCACACAGGTACGGAAAAACCAGGCCAAAGAAAGTATGCCAACTGATACACCCATGGGATTATTGTACACTCCCGATTTATCTACGGCTCCAATGCAACCTTCCCTGTCGCTATCTGTGGTATATGAAAGAATGGGTTGGAGTATGATGCGTACTTCTTGGGAGAAAAACAGAACCCTGTTAGGAGTGAAATGCGGACATACATGGAATCACTCTCATGCAGACGCAGGTTCATTTATCCTTTTTCATAATGGACAACAAATAATTAAGGATGGCGGAAACTGTTGGTATCCCAATCCGTGGTATCGTGAATATTTCTTCCATAGCCAAGCCCATAATGTACTGTTGTTTAATGGACAGGCCCAGCCTCAAGAGCAACAGTACAAAGGTTCGATGCTCGATGGTTCTTTGCATCATCTTACAGACGAAGGAAATATCAAATACATCCTGGCCAACGTGACCGGGCCTACTTCCCGCTACTTTTCTAAAAACCACCGTAGTTTTTTGTGGATAGATGATGTAATACTGGTTATTGATGATGTCTGTTCGCATGAAGACGGTACATTCAGTCTGCTTTTTCACCCGGATGGAGTAAGCAGGAAAAATGGTATTGATTTGAGTGTCGTCAACCAACAGGCTGCTGTGGATATACGCCCTTTATGGCCGGATTATCTGACAGAAAGCGACTTCGAACATGATTTCCCTTATAACCTGAAACTGAAAGCTCACCAAGGTCCCAAAGCAAAGAAGACCGACGAAATGGAAACGTATTATTCGGTAACCTATCCGATAAAGGCACAAAGTGTCAAGTTTATAACGGCAATCATCTTGAAAGATTCTCCTGCAAGTAAAAATATTCCTCAGGTAACCCGCCTGAAAGGAGACGATCTGCAAGGTGTCCGTATTGCTAAAGGTGACAAAATAACTGATGTTTATTTAAACACACGGGCAGATGGGCATATTATGCACCGGAATTCCTGCACCAATGTGAACGGTTGGGATACAGACGCATATTTACTTGCTTTTTCTTATAAGAAAGGAACTGACCCCGCAGTTTCCAAAAACATATTGGAATGGTTCATCGGATATGGGAGTTATGTGCGCAATGCTCATGAATCCATTTTCGATTCTTACACTAAAAAATATAAAGTAATCCGCTGACAAGACTAGTTCATTTCTTTTCGGTTATGAACTAAATAATAAATAATCTTTTAGACGCGGATGACACGGATGACGCGGATCTTTTTTTTATTTTTTTATAGCGCAGCCTTTTAAATCCGCGTTATCCGCGTCATCCGCGTCTAAAAAATAATATACTGAATGGTGCTAATCACTTATCACTAAATCCTAATCACCTTTATTCCTTTCTAATACTTTTTAGTCCAGTATCCGTTGGATCGTTTCCAACTCTTCCGCTGTGAACTTTGTATTTTCTATGGCTTTCAGATTATCCGCCAGTTGGGCTACGGAACTTGCACCTATAATGACCGAAGTGACCATTTCATCTTTCAGCACCCATGCCAACGCCATTTCGGCAAGAGTCTGTCTGCGGTGGGCAGCCACTTCATTCAGTGCCTTTATTCTATTGAGCACTTCTTTTGTCAGTGCTTCTTTCTTCAGGAATCCACCTTTGGCAATCCGCGAATCTTCGGGGATACCATTCAGATAACGGTTGGTCAGCAGGCCTTGTGCCAGCGGTGAAAAGGCAATGAAACCGGTACCGTTTTCGCGTGCCTGTTGCAGGATACCTTCTTCTTCCGGTTCCCGGTTGAACATATTGTATCTTCCCTGATAGAGCAGGCAGTGCACATCCCTCTCCGCCAGATAGCGGTATGCGAATTCGGCTGCTTCTTTCGGGTATTTGGAAATACCTACATACAGGGCCTTGCCTTGGCGCACGATGTCCACAAGCGCCTGCAATGTTTCTTCGAGTGGAGTTTCCGGATCGTAACGGTGCGAATAGAAGATGTCTACATAATCCAGATTCATCCGTTTCAGGCTCTGATTAAGACTGTTCATCAGATATTTCCTGGAACCCCATTCACCGTAAGGACCGGGCCACATATCATGTCCGGCTTTGGTTGAGATAAACAGTTCGTCCCGGTAGGGCATGAATGACTTCTTCATAATCATGCCGAAAGTTTCTTCCGCCGAACCGTAGGACGGGCCATAGTTATTGGCGAGATCGAAATGCGTGATACCCTGATCGAAGGCGTAATGTGCCATTGCCTGCGAATTGGAGAAGGTGTTTACATCTCCGAAGTTGTGCCACAAACCTAAAGAAACTTCGGGCAGCAATATGCCGCTTCGCCCGCAACGACGATATTTCATGCCGTTGTCATACCGCTTGGAATCGGGAGAGTAAATGGGGTTTATCATATCATTCAGTTTAAGTGAGAAATGTACTTTTATCAGGAAACAAAAATAGGTAATTTCTCCGGAAAAGACCGTTTTTCTTTGTCTAAAAGTGAGCGGATTACAACAGATGCCCCGACTGGAAACAAATTATACTATAATTGGATAAGAAAATGTTACCGGAAGTTTCCGGAGAGCGCTATCTTTGCGGGGGTAACGGGAAAGAAAGGAAGGAAACCAGTTGACGAGTTGACAAGGGAACAAGGGGCTGCG
>ERZ1106976.4314-NODE-4314-length-10082-cov-6.270370_pt1 | contig 10082 bp, 9 predicted proteins | sample MGYA00403687_ERZ1106976 | MGnify/ENA primary metagenome ERZ1106976 (study PRJEB35170, sample SAMEA104062446) | human gut metagenome | biome: human gut; feature: human-associated habitat; material: faeces | place: Denmark | collected 2013-02-22 ... | reverse complement strand
GAAGTATATGAGAAGAGCCATAGAGCTGGCGAAAAAAGGAAGCGGTCATGTGAACCCGAATCCATTAGTCGGAGCCGTTATTGTGAAGGATGGAGAGATTATAGGAGAGGGTTATCACGAATGTTACGGACAGCTTCATGCAGAACGTAATGCGATAGCGAATGCCAGGAAGAGAGGCAATAATATTGAGGGAAGTACCATTTATGTAACGTTAGAGCCTTGCTGCCATTACGGAAAGACACCTCCTTGTACAGAAGCAATTATTGAGGAGAAGATTGCAAGAGTTGTCGTTGGTTCTGATGATCCGAATCCGCTGGTATCCGGTAAGGGATTTAAGCTTCTTCGTGAAAAAGGAATCGAAGTTATCCCACATTTCCTCAAGGAAGAATGTGATGCCATGAATCATGTGTTTTTCCATTATATCAGTACAGGAACGCCTTATGTTGCAATGAAGTATGCGATGACTATGGACGGTAAGATTGCCTGCTATACTGGAGATTCCAAGTGGGTAACTGGAGAAGAGTCCAGAGCACATGTCCAGACACTTCGCAATCATTATAAAGGAATTATGGCTGGAATCGGAACAGTTCTTGCTGATGACCCGATGCTCAGCTGTCGTATCGAAGGTGGAAGAGACCCGGTTCGTATTATTGCAGACAGCCATTTGCGGATTCCGATGGATTCTCAGCTTGTACGAACAGCGAAGCAACAGCCTCTTATCGTAGCCTGCCTGCCAGATGCCGATGAGACAAAGGCGGTGCAGCTTGAAGAAAAGGGCGTGGAAATGGTGTTTCTGGATTCCTTCCGCCATTTCGTTCGCAGGCGCTATCGGGCTTGTCGTCTTCCTGCGCGACACGCCCTCGTCGGTGGGGCTTCCCGAATTGGAGGGCACCGAGGTCAGGAAGGAGAAGAAAGCCGCCAAAGGCGCCGAGCACCGTGCGTTCCTGATGAAGCACGTCTTCAAGAACCCGCTGATCTGGATTCTGGGCTTTGCCAATTTCTTCGTTTATGTCGTCCGCTTTTCGGTCCTCGACTGGGGGCCTTCGCTGCTGAGCCAGTCGAAGGGCGTCAGCATGGAGCATGCCGGCTGGCTGGTGGCGATGTTCGAGATCGCGGGCATCGTCGGCATGCTGGTCGCCGGCTGGGCGACGGACAGGTGGCTGAAAGGCCGTGCCCACCGCACCTGCGTATTCTGCATGGCGGGAGCCGCGATTTTCGTCTTCCTCTTCTGGCAGCTGCCGGGTGACGCTCCCGTCTGGCTGCTCTTCACGACCCTCTGCGCCGCCGGTTTCTGCATCTACGGTCCGCAGGCGCTGATCGGCATCGCCGCGGCGAATCAGGCTACGAAGAACGCCGCCGCGACGGCCAACGGCCTTACGGGTCTGTTCGGTTACGCGAGCACCGTCGTTTCGGGTGTCGGACTGGGCTATGTGGCGCAGCATTACGGCTGGAACTGGGCCTATGTCGGCATCCTCGGCATGGCCGTCGTGGGCATGCTGGTTTTTCTGCTGATGTGGGGCGCCCGCGCCGACGGTTACGATGCCGAACCGGAGCATGATTAGACGTGTTTGTCCCGTACGGGAAAACGATATGGACTTTCGGGTTCGAAAGTGTCCGGAGCCGGTTGCGGTTTCGGACACTTTATTTTGAAATCTGAGAAAAAAATTGTTACCTTTGTTCAATTAACTGCTAAAAGACAGAGTGATATGCTGAGTATTGCCGAACGACACAAATACATCCTCGATAACCTGAACAAATACGGGTTCGTGCGTATTACCGACGTCGCCAACGAACTGGGGGTTACGAAAGTGACGATCCGCAAGGATGTCAAGATACTGGAAAGCAAAGGGTTGCTTTACAAAGTGCACGGCAGCGCCCGTCCCGCCAACCCCCATGTGGCCGATATGGACGTGCATGTCAAGGACAACATCAACCGCGACTCCAAGCGGCTTATCGCCCAGCGCGCCCTCGAACTGCTGGAGGATAACGATTCGATCATCGTCGCTTCCGGCTCGACGATCTATGCCTTTGCCGAGGAGATCAAGGCGCGCCAGTGGCATCACCTGAACATCGTTACGCCCTTCCTGCGGCTGGGCGTGCTGCTCAACGAGGCGGAGAATGTCAATGTCGTGCAGCTGGGCGGCACGGTGCACAAGAAGTCGCTGTCGGTGCTGGGCGAGGAGGCCGCGCGTTCACTCGACGACTGCATCTGTTCGAAACTCTTCTTCGGCGTGGACGGCATCGACCTCGAACACGGCATCACGACCTCCACGATCGACGAGGCGAAGCTCACGCGCAAGATGATGAAGGCGTCGTCGCAGAATATCGTGCTGGCCGACTCTTCGAAATTCGGACAGCGCGGCTTCGGACGCATCTGCGCGCTGGAGGACATAGACGTCATTATTACCGACGACCGGATTTCCGAACAGATGGTCGCCATCGTCGAGGAGGCGGGCGTGGACCTGATTATCGTCAAGTAGGGCTGTCCCAACCGGGAAAATGACAGGCGCGCCCTGCGTGCGAGAAACAGAGGCGGTTCCGAAATTTCGGAGCCGCCTCTACTTTGTCGGAAGGCAGGAGGGTTATTTGGTCCATGCGGCGTAGCCGCTGCCGATCGCGTCCCAGTCGGTCAGCGCCGTGCATCCGCGGAAGCAGGTGCCGAAACTCTTCGGCGCGGTGAATGCGTCGGGGTGGAGCGAACGTTCGTAGATGTGTACTTTCACGCCGTCGATGGTCGTGTAGGGCGATTCGACGGCGAGTTTGGCCGCATCGCGGAATGTGCCGCTGAAGTCGGTGACCTTACGGCTGTCGTCGAACATGTCGGCGGGAACGCTCACAAGTTCGGTGCAGTTTGCCAGAAGCCATTTGTAGGATGTGACGTTGGTACACCCTTTGAATACGTTTCTGCCCACTTTCGTCAGGGCTTTGTTGCCGAAGAAACAGCTTCGGAAAATGTCGGCCGACGTGCATCCTGCGAAAAATTCGTCGGGAATCTCTTTGAGTGCGGTGCAGCCGTAGAAAGTCTCCTCGAAGTTCGTGGCGTTGGCAAGCCCCTTGAACAGGCCCGCAGGCAGCGTTTCGAAGGCCGTATTTCCGGAGAAGGTGTATTTCAGCGTCGTGATCTGAGGGCTTCGGGCGAAAAATCCGGCCGGAATGGTTTTGAGCTGCTTGCAGTGGGCGAGGAAGCTTTGCAGCGACGTGACGTTTTTGAGCGGGGCGAGCAGATTTTCGGGAACCGACGTGAGCGAGGCGCATTTGGTGAAACATCCCAATACGTCGGTGACCTTGTCGCAGCCGCTGAACAACGAGGCCGGAATGGTTTGCAGGCCGCTGCAGCCTTCGAATGCGTATTTGAACGTGGTTACCTCGGCGAACGAGTCGGTCGTGTTTTCGGGGAGCGTTTTCAGGTTGGAGCAGAGGTAGAACGCATAGTACATCGAGGTCAGGTTTACGTTGCCCCATTGTTTGACGGCCGTCAGGTAGCTGCGGGAGGTCTCGGAGTGTCCCTGCAGGCTGTAGAGTTGTTCCACCGAACCGGATACGGACACTTCGTAGACGCCCGCTTCCGCATATTCGTAATTTATCAGGCTGCCCGTCGCGGGGTTGAGGGTCAGGGCGAGTTTCTCGCTGTATCCGTCGCCATAATCGACCGTGCAGTCGATGGCGCCGGAGAGCGGCAGTATGATCTTGCCGCCTGCCGGGACGGTGTATTCGAGGATGAGCGACGGAGGACCTTGGGTGACGTTGATGGCGGCCGACACCTCGGCGGGGTTGTCCTTGCAGCCGGTGGTGACCGTCACCACGGCCGGCCGGTTTCCGCCGTCGGGATTGGGCGACGCCGTGAGGCGGAGTTTGTCGCCCTCTTTGGAGATCGTTATCCATCCTGCGTCGCAGGCGGCGTCCCATCGCTCCTGATTCGTGGTTACCGTGATGGGGTCAATTCCCCCCCCCCCTCGTTGGTGAACTCCGCCGTATTGCTTTCCAGACTCAGGGTCGGCGCGACGCCTTGTTCGACCGTGATTTTGCCGATGACGCTTTCGCCGTTCATGATGGAGATTGCGGCGTTGCGCAGCTCCTCGGCGTTCTCTTCGATTTCGACCGTCAGCCGATCCCCCGACAGGACGGCCGTGCACCACGACCGGTCGGATTCCGGCACGGCTTCGAAATTCTTTTCCATGGTGAGGACGAACTGGCCTGCATGGTGTGTCGCGGTTATCGCGGCAGAGGTTCCGTCTTGTGAAATTTTGACATCCGAATCGGGCGAACTGAATTTGACCGCCGGATTCGGGGTGTCGTCTTCCGAGCATGCGCCGCTGAATAGCAGCAGGCATAGCAGTGCATAAAACTGTCTCATAACAATGGGATTAAAGTTTGACATGAAGATCGTTTCAAATATAATGAAATTTTTTCGTCATCGGTAGAAATAATTGTGCTTTTTTGTCGCAGGGCGCGTATTGTTTATTTTAGGTCGGGGTGTGCGGAGACCTTCCTGCACCGGGAGTGCGGGGCGCAGCGGCATGGACGGACGAATCCGCGGCCCGGCCCGGTGTGTGCGGATTGTTGAAAATTTTTCCGGCAAAGTTTTGCACGCCCCGTAAAAATGTCCTACCTTTGTCCTCAATTACAGCGATTCCGAATACCTATGAATTGTAACCCCCTCATATCGTCAGCGCAGGCATTCTGGCAGCAGGACTATTGGTCGGGCGACGTGTCTCCGGTTTTCGGTAATTTTGTTTTATTAGGGTAACTGTTTCGGTTGCCCTATTTTTTTACGCTCGTACAGATGAAGACACTTTATACCAATGCCGCGATCTATGCCGGCGGCCGTTTTGCGGCCGGAGAGTTCGCCGTCGAGGGAGGCCGCATCGTGCCCGTCGCGGGCGCGGCGCCCGACCGGACCGTGGACCTCGGCGGCCGGCATGTGATTCCGGGACTCGTGGACGTGCACGTCCACCTGCGCGAACCGGGATTCTCGCAGAAGGAGACCATCGCCTCCGGAACGGCCGCGGCCGCACGGGGCGGATACACGACGGTCTGTTCGATGCCGAACCTGAACCCTGCGCCCGATGCGCCCGATACGCTCCGCGCGCAGACCGACATCATCCGCCGCGACGCCGTGGTGCGGGTCGTGCCTTACGGCTGTATCACGATGGGACAGCGGGGTGCCGGCGAGCTGGTCGATTTCGCGGCCCTCGCGCCCGATGTTGTCGGCTTCTCGGACGACGGCCGCGGCGTGCAGTCCGACGAACTGATGGAGGAGGCGATGCGCCGGGCGGCAAAAGCCGGCCGGCCGATCGTGGCCCACTGCGAGGTGGACGACCTGCTGCGGGGCGGCTATATCCACGACGGCGAATACTGCCGTGCGCACGGGCACAAGGGCATCTGCTCCGAGAGCGAGTGGAAGCAGGTGGAACGCGACATCGCGCTGGCCGAAAAGGCCGGCTGTCAGTATCACGTCTGCCACGTCTCGACCAAGGAGAGCGTCGAGCTGGTGCGGCGTGCGAAGGCCCGCGGCGTGCGCGTGAGCTGTGAAACGGCGCCGCATTATCTGCTGCTCTGCGATGAGGATTTGCAGGAGGACGGACGCTTCAAGATGAATCCGCCGCTGCGCAGCCGCGAAGACCGCGCCGCGCTGATCGCCGGCGTCGCGGACGGTACGATCGAGGTGATCGCCACCGACCATGCGCCCCATACCGCCGAAGAGAAGTCGCGCGGACTGGCCGGAAGCGCCATGGGAATCGTGGGCTTGGAGTGCGCTTTTCCGCTGATGTATAAATATATGGTGTTGCCGGGAACGCTCACGCTCGAAAAGCTTGTCGCGCTGATGTCCGACAATCCCCGCCGGATATTCGGTCTGGGCGGCGGCCTGAACGTCGGCGATGAAGCCGACTTCACGGTGCTCGACCTCGGTGCGCAGTACGAGGTAGACCCTGCGGCGTTCCTCTCGAAGGGCCGCGCCACGCCTTTCGCCGGCTGGCCGGTGCAGGGCCGCGCCGTGCTGACGGTCGTCGGGGGCCGGGAGGCATACCGGGATGATGGATTGCAGTTGTGAAGTCTCCCTTCTCAAAGGGAGATTTAGCGGGATTATAGATATGCCGGGTTTCATATGGAGCGGAATCCGGATCGACAGAACGAAACAAATCCATAAAAAGGGGCGATGCGAAAAGCCCGTACCGAAAATAAATATGAAACCATTTACGAAGAAAATTGTCTTGGAGAACGGCCGTGAGTTTTACGGCTACGGCTTCGGCGCCGACCGCGAGGTCATTAACGAGATCGTCTTCAATACCTCGATGGTGGGGTATCAGGAGATTATGTCCGACCCCTCCTACACGGACCAGATGGTCGTGATGACCTATCCGCTGATCGGTAATTACGGTATGGCCGACGAGGATTACGAAACGAAGACTCCGACTATCGGCGGCATGATCGTGCGCGAGTACAACGACTCGCCGAGCAACTTCCGCTACACGAAGACCCTGAACGAGGTCTTCGAGGAGCATGACATTCCCGCGATCTGGGGCGTGGACACCCGCACCCTGACGCGCATCATCCGTAACGAAGGCACCCAGAAGGTGATTATCACCGGCGCGGATACGCCCCTCGAAGAGGCGCTCCGCAAAGTGCGCGAGTACGCCCTTCCCCACGACATGGTTTCGCGCGTGAGCTGCAAGAAACGCTGGATGTCGCGCGTCCCCAACCACAAATACGACGTGGTGGCGGTCGACTGCGGCATCAAGTACAACATCATCCGCCAGCTGAACCGCGTGGGCTGCAACGTGACGGTCGTGCCGTTCGACTCGACGCTGGAGGAGATCATGGCCTTCCGTCCCGACGGCGTCGTGCTGTCGAACGGTCCCGGCAACCCGCAGGACGTGACGCCCGTGATCGAGCTGGTCAGGCAGCTGCGCGGCAAACTGCCGATCTTCGGCATCTGCATGGGCCATCAGCTCATTTCGCTGGCTTACGGCGCCAAGACCGTGAAGATGAAGTTCGGCCACCGCGGCGGCAACCATCCCGTGAAGAATCTGTCCACCGGCAAGATCGAGATCACGAGCCAGAACCATAGCTACGCCGTGGACGTCGATTCGCTGGCCGGTACGGGGCTGGAGCTGACCCACGTAAACCTGCTCGACGGCACGGCCGAGGGCGTGGAGTGTGTCGGCGACGCTGTTTTCTCGATGCAGTATCACCCGGAGAGCGCTTCGGGTCCGCAGGACAGCGGCTATTTGTTCAGAAAGTTTACCAAAATAATGGAGGAGCGTAAAAATGCCTAAGAGAAGAGATATAAAGAAGGTAATGGTTATCGGTTCGGGTCCGATCGTCATCGGACAGGCCGCCGAATTCGACTATGCGGGCACGCAGGCCTGCCTCGCACTCAAGGAAGAGGGCTACGAGGTGATTCTCGTGAATTCGAACCCCGCCACGATCATGACCGACACGCATATTGCGGACAAGGTATACATGGAGCCGCTGACGCTCGAATACGTCGCCAAGATCATCCGCTTCGAACGCCCCGACGCCATCGTGCCGGGACTGGGCGGGCAGACGGGTCTGAACCTCGCGGTGCAGCTCGCCAAGAAGGGCATTCTGAAAGAGTGTCAGGTCGAGATTCTGGGCACCTCGTTCGAGTCGATCGAACGTGCCGAGGACCGCGAGCTTTTCAAGGAGCTGTGCGAATCGCTGGGCGAGCCGGTGATCGAGTCGAAGATCGCCATGTCGGTCGAGGAGGCCGTCGAGGTCGCCGCCGAGATCGGCTATCCCGTCGTGCTGCGTCCCGCCTATACGCTGGGCGGCACGGGCGGCGGCTTCGCCGATAACGAGGAGCAGCTGCGCGAGATGATGCGCCACGCCCTGTTCCTTTCGCCCGTACATCAGGTGCTCGTCGAGAAGAGCATCAAGGGATACAAGGAGATCGAGTTCGAGGTGATGCGCGATCACAACGACACGGCCATCAGCATCTGCTGCATGGAGAACATCGACCCCGTGGGCGTCCATACGGGCGACTCGATCGTCGTGGCGCCGTGCCAGACGCTCACCAACAAGGAGTTTCAGATGCTGCGCGACAGCGCCCTGAAGATCATCCGCGAGCTGAAGATCGAAGGCGGCTGCAACGTGCAGTTCGCACTCGACCCCCTGTCATTCAAATATTACCTGATCGAGGTGAATCCCCGTGTGTCGCGCTCCTCGGCCCTCGCATCGAAGGCCAGCGGTTATCCGATCGCGCGCGTTACGGCCAAGGTGGCCGTGGGTCTCACCCTCGACGAGATCATGCTGGCCAATACGCCCGCCAGCTTCGAGCCGACGCTCGACTACGTCGTGACCAAAGTAGCCCGCTTCCCGTTCGACAAGTTCAGCGACGCGTCGAACAAGCTCGGTACGCAGATGAAAGCCACGGGCGAGGTGATGTCGATCGGCCGCACGATGGAGGAGAGCCTGCTGAAGGCGATGCGTTCGCTCGAAACCGGCGTCTGCCATATCTACCACAAGAAGTTCGACGACTGGACGAACGACCGGCTGCTGGAATACATCGCCGAGCCTACCGACGACCGACTGTATGCCATCGCGCAGCTGATCCGCGGCGGCGTTGATCTGGTGCTGATCTACAACCGCACGAAAATCGACATGTTCTTCCTCGAAAAGTTCAAGAATATCGTCGAATTCGAGCGCGTCGTCGAGGCCGCTCCGATGGATATCGAAGTGTTGCGCGAAGCCAAGCGCATGGGTTTCAGCGACAAGTTCATCGGCCAGCTGTGGGGTGTCTCGCAGCACGACATGTACCTGCTGCGCGAGAAGAACGGCATCTTCCCGGTCTACAAGATGATCGACACCTGCGCCAGCGAGTTCAGCTCCTACGTTCCTTATTTCTACTCGACTTACGAAGACGAGAACGAGTCGCTGGTGAGCGACAAGGAGAAGATCGTGGTGCTCGGTTCCGGTCCGATCCGCATCGGTCAGGGCGTCGAGTTCGACTATTCGACCGTACACGCCATCTGGTCGATCCGCGAGGCGGGCTATGAAGCCATCATCATCAACAACAACCCCGAAACCGTCTCGACCGACTATACCACCAGCGACAAACTCTACTTCGAGCCGCTGATGGTCGAGGACGTGATGAACGTCATCCACCTCGAAAAGCCCAAGAGCATCGTCGTCTCGCTGGGTGGCCAGACGGCCATCAACCTGGCCGAGCCGCTGGCGCGGCTGGGCGTGCCGATCATCGGCACCGACGTGCAGGCGATCCGCAACGCCGAGGACCGCGGCTGCTTCGAGAAGATCATGGAGCAGCTGGGCATCCCGCAGCCGCAGGCGTCTCCGATCACGACCAGGAGCCGATCGTCGTCGATCTGGACGAAATCATAAAAATCGCCGCTGACCTCTTTCGACGCCCGCGTAAACGCCTGCACGGAAAAACTGCCCCATACGGGAAAGCTTTCAGGCAGAAGCGAACGCTGCATATTGCGCGCGAACTCCAGCTCCTGATTGATGCGCTGCTGTTCGCTCAGATTCGCATAGGCGGCAAGGATATTCTGCGCCAGAACAACCTGCGTCGCGATGAATTTGAACTGCGACAACTGTTCCGAAGTAAACGAAGTGCTCCCGTGCTCCCCGCTGTTGACGGCGCACATGACGCCGGTCACCACCCCTTCATTGGAGAGAGGCACCGCCATCAGACAGTCAATCGGGACAATCGGATCGATCATGCCCACCCGTTCGTCGTTCATCGCATCCTCGATCACGATTTCCTGATTCGTCTGCGCCACGCCTCCCAGAATGCCGTCGCCGATCCTGAGCCGTTCGCGCCGGAGCTGTTCCAGAATATACTTCGGTTTCGTCATGACATAATTGGAAGTCTTGTGCAGCAGGGGAAAGGGTCCCGACACCCCTGCGGCGCGCAGGAGATCCCCGTCGCGCCCGAAAATGCAGACGCTCTGCGCATCCACAAGTTCCGCCACATAACGTGCGGTCACGTTCATCCAGTTGTCGAATTCCGCCTTGGTTTTCAGGTTGCGGGAAAACAGCGCCAGGAAATTGCTGATCTCAACGCTGTTGTGCATCGCGGTCTTGAGACGGCGGCGCAG
>ERZ1106976.4311-NODE-4311-length-10087-cov-4.312400_pt1 | contig 10087 bp, 10 predicted proteins | sample MGYA00403687_ERZ1106976 | MGnify/ENA primary metagenome ERZ1106976 (study PRJEB35170, sample SAMEA104062446) | human gut metagenome | biome: human gut; feature: human-associated habitat; material: faeces | place: Denmark | collected 2013-02-22 ... | reverse complement strand
TCTCCGCACGGAGCGGTTCGTCGACCACGTCGATCGAAACGCGGGCGTTGGTATCGACGTTGGCCGTGCGGGTGATGAAGGCGTACTGGTAACGTTTGGTGATGTTTTCGAGGATGTCCGAAATCGCGGTGTCGCGCATCGACAGCGTGATGCGCTGTTCGGCGCCCTGCTGTTGGGCCGCCGCTCTCCCGATTCCGCAGCATGAGAAGAGGATCAGCAACAGCAGGCCTCCGAATATTCCCACGCTTCTTCGGTTCGTGTAGAGATAATTCATAGGTTTGTTCAGGTTTTGCAGATTTAATTTAGGTCTCAAAATTCCGAGTCGGAAAATGGGCAACGACATTTTCCGGCTTTTTCCATCATTCCTTTCCCATAGGCATATATGCGTGTTTCAGGTTCGTTTTCAACAGTCGGCTTCGGTGCGTCATACGGCCCCTACCGGCGGGCGCGCTCGATCTCGATGATGCGGCCGTCGCGCCGGATGTGCAGCGTGTGGTGGATATTCAGCGCGTCGAGCAGTTCGTCGATCTCCCAGCCGCTGGCGAACGTGGCGAAATACTCCTCGCCGAGCAGCGACGTGTCGCGGATGACGATCTGCACGTCGAACATACGTTCCAGATCGCGGGCGATCTCACCGAGCGTCTTGTGACGGAAGACGTGGAAACCGTCGCGCCACGAGATGTAGTGCGCACAGTCGAACCGCTCGCGGACGACCGCGTTCGTGGCGTTGTCGACCAGAATCTTGTCGCCCGGACGCATCAGGATGGTCGCGCCGCCGTCGCGCTTCAACCCCAGCGCGACGCTTCCCTCCACGAGCGACGTCTCGACATACTTGTCCTCGTTGTACGAGCGGAGGTTGAAACGGGTTCCCAACACTCGGATACTGACGTTGCGCGTATCGACGCGGAAGGGCCGCTCGGGATCCTTGGTCACGTCCATGTAGACTTCGCCGCTGACGAAGAGCTGCCGCTCGCGATCGAAACGGTCGGGGTAAAAGACATAGGTCCCCGAATTCAACCATACGCGGCTCCCGTCGGGCAGCGTGATGCAGCGGGTCTGCCCGTAGGGCGCGTAGACCTCGACCCACTCCGGCTGCTCCGCGACCTGCCGCGACGCGAACAGATAGGCGCAGACGACGAGCGGTACGAGCAGCACCGCCGCAGCCTGCGACAGCCTCCGCCACAGCCGTTGCAGGCGGAGTTTTCGGCCGAAGAGCCGCCCGGCCAGAGCACGGTAACGCTCGTCGAGCGTCCGCTGCGGCACGGACCATTGCAGCGAACGCTCCCAGAAGGCGTACAGCTCCCCGCTCACGGGATCGTCTTCCCGCAGGGTAAATTCCTCCTCGGCGTCGTGTTCGAGAAACCATTCGCGCAACCGTTCGCGCACGCCGGCATCGCCCCCGTGTTCGAGGTAACGCCTGAGCAGATTCTTATCTATTTTTTCCATCGGACTTCCGGCTTTTAATACTAATACGCAACAAGGCAGCAGGCACACCCGGTCGGACATGCGTTTTTTTTCGAAAAATTCGTTCTGCTGTAAAATACGGCCGTCGGTTTTCGCCGTCTTCGCAGTGCGATCCCGCAGGCCTACGGCCTGCTAAAACCGAGTAAAAGGAATCAAAATCATTGTTGCGCGAAGCGCACAATCGTTCCGCATTGCGAAAAGTGCGGAAACAGAAACGAGCAGCGACAAGCGTTAAAAAACGGGGCCGGTTTGCTTGCAAACGACGATCTGCAGGTGAGCGCAAAGTTTACTTTGCCGAGCCGCCACAGTCGAAACGACACTTCGTGTCGTAACCCGCGACAGGCGCCCGTTTTAGCGAGACGCTGTGAGTTTCCCGCAGCTTTTCGCCCTGCGGACACTTTTGGCGCCACCTTTCGGTGACAAAAGGTGGTAAAAACTGCTACTCGCAGGAAATGCCCAATCGAAAGTCGGGATATTTCTGATATGTCCACAGTCAAATTCTGCTAAAAAGATTCGCTCTTCGGCCAAAACCCGAAGAGCGGCAGCCCGCGGAAGAACGATGCGGGAACGCCCCCTTCCGGCGGAAACTACTGCAACAGGATAAAGAAGGTGAGCCAACAGACGAACTTCCCGACTTTGACACGCAACGTTCTGAGCGCCGCGTTCAGATGGCCTTCGACAGTGCGTTTCGAGATGCGGAGCCGCCGTGCGATCTCATCGTTCGTCAGCCCCTCGATGCGGCTCAGCCGGAAAACCTCCCGCCGCTGGGCGGGCATCCGGTCGATCTCGTCCAGCACCAGCTGCCGCAGCCGGTCGGCATCGTAGGCCGCGGCGAACTGCTCCTGCACATGTTCCGCGTCGTGGAGCAGGTCGAGCCGGAGCCTGCGCCGGTCGTAGCGATCCGAACGGAAGTAGTCGGCGATTTCGTGTCTGGCGAGCGTGTAGAGGAAAGCTTTGAAATTGCGGGAGGGATCGAGCGCCTCCCGTTTGAGCCAGAGGCGGATAAAGACGTTCTGCGTGATCTCCTCGGCATGGAACCCGTTGTCGACGACCCCGCGCGTAAAGGCATGGACACCGCCGTAATACCGTTCAAACACCGCTTTGAACGATACGAGGTCGCCGCGGCGAATCCGTTCTATCAGTTCCTGTTCCGATACCATTGGGGCAGCTCTCTCCACGCACTCCGTTTCACGCCGCCCCGTTGCCGGACGTTGCATCCGCAACAAGGCCGGCGGCATGGATTTCAATGTAAAAGTAGGGATAATATCTTATTTTTACAACTTCACCGCCTATTTTCGGGAGCGCCCGCACCTTCCCCGAAAGACGAGAAAAGGGAGAGCTATGATGTGATGTGCACCCCAAAGTTTGGACTGATTAATAATTCAGATAGCATGAGTTCGGTATTGTACCGGGCTCATGTTGTTTAAAGCGGTCTTTATTCGCTTGTTATTGTAGTAATTTATGTATTCCTCCAGTTCCTTGCGGAAATGATCGACAGACTCGAACTTCTGCAAATATAATAATTCTGATTTTAACAGTCCGAAAAAGTTTTCCATGACCGCATTATCCAAACAGTTTCCCTTACGAGACATGCTCTGACTAATACCTTTTTCACGCAGCCGATATTGATAGCGTTTCATCTGGTACTGCCAACCCTGATCCGAGTGAAGTATAAGTTCCGGAGTATCGGGCAGATCCTTTATGGCATCTTCAAGCATTTTCATTGTTTGGTAAAAGGTCGGATGTTCAGCTATATTATAACTTATTATTTCCCTGTTATATAAGTCCATAATAGGCGACAGATAAAGCTTCTTGCCGAACAGAGAAAATTCAGTAAGGTCTGTAACCCACTTTTGATTAGGACGTTCCGCCATAAAATTACGTTTCAGCAAGTCGGGCACCACGGCACCAACCTCTCCTTTGTATGAACGATATTTTTTTAGGCGCACCTGGCATTTAACTCCACATTCGTTCATTAACCTCAGTACCGTTTTATGGTTTATAGAATATCCGCGATTGTGCATCTCTACTGTGATACGGCGGTAACCATAACGTCCCTTATGATCGTGGTATATACTTACAATCTCGTTTTTCTCTTGTTTGTATTTATCGGGGAACTTTAACTGCTTCAGATGATAATAGAACGTACTACGCGCCATCCCCGTAACTTCCAATAGCGTGGGAAGGGTATGTTCCGGTCTTAGTTCTTCGATGGCTTTTGCCCGTTCCCGTTCTCGCGGACGATGCGTTCCTCGACTAAGACCCTCAATTTTTTTAAGTAAGCAACCTCGGCGCGAAGACGTTGGTTTTCGACTCGCAAGTCATTTTCTTCCTGTGGTTGTAGTTCCTGTTTATTAGGCTTGGTTCTCATCTTACCCCGATTATCACGGTAAAGACCGGATTCACCTTCTTCATAATAGATACGCTCCCATTTGCTCAGCGTACTCTCATTGTAAATACCGAACTTTGCCGTTGTTTCCGTTAAAGATAAGTGATTCTCGTGCATATATCTAATAGCTGACAACTTAAAATCGCCGCTGTAAGTATATTGCCGTATACGAAGACCTGCTTCGCCGAACTCTTTATAACGCGCAATCCAACGCGACAAAGGCGTATAGCTTATTCCAAAATGCTTGGAGGCGGACGATACGGAATGTTGCCCTCTGACAACAGACAAAACTGCCGCTAATTTCTCCTCATAACTGTACTTCATAAAACACCCCAAAAGTTATGTCCAACTTTTGGGGTGCAGTTCACTATGCTCTCCCTTTTCTCGACGGCACCGCAGCCCGCTACTCCCGGACGATCAGGATACCCAGTTCGTAGAGCAGGTAGAGCGGCAGGAAGACGACCATCAGCGTGAGCGGATCGCCCGAAGGGGTAATGACGGCCGAAAGTACCAGCAGAATGACCACCGCATGGCGGCGGTAGGTGCGGAAAAAGGTCTTGTTCACCAGCCCCAGCTTCGAGAGCAGCCATGCCAGCAGCGGCAGTTCGAAGACGATCCCCATGACGAAAACCAGCATCAGGAAATTGCCCATGTAGGAGTTCAGCGAGATTTGGTTGACGATCGACGCGCTGAGCTGGTACTCGGTCAGGAAACGGAACGTAAAGGGGAAGACCAGACAGTACCCCACGGCGCAGCCCAGAAAAAACATAACGGTTCCGCCTAGAAAGGCCAGCCCCACACTGCGCCGCTCGTTCTCGAAGAGCGCCGGCTGCACGAAGCGCCACACCTCGAAGATCAGGTAGGGGAACATCAGCACCAGCGCGAACCAGAACGACGTGCTGATGTGGGTCAGGAACTGCGAAGCGACGTTGATGTTGATGATCTCCACCGCGAAATCATCGTTGCTGAAATCGGGAAGGAACATCCCCGTACCGCCCAGGTTCGACAGCCACCGGTAGAGGAAAAAATCCGACGTCGTCGGCCCCAGCACGAACGAATCGAACAGGTCGGGCATGACGCAGAAACACGCGATCATGAATACGAGCAACACCGCCACCACGCGGAACAACGTCCGGCGGAGCTCCTCCAAGTGGCCCCAAAATGACATTTCCTTCTCTTCCATCGTTCAGGTTCGTTTTCATCAGTCCATTTCTCGCCTCGGCACAGCCCGAACAAGTTCGGCTCTGCCCTCGGCTTGGCGAAATGGTTGAATTTCATTCGTCGTTTTCAACGTTCGCTTCCCGCCGCAGCATCGTCCGAACAAGTTCAGATCTGCGCTCGCCTTATCGAAACGTTTGTCTTCGACTGTCGTTTTCCCGCCTCGGCATAGTCCGAACAATCGGCTCTGCGCTCGGCTTAACGAAATGATTCTGTCAATTTACCTAACAGCCGCAACTCCGTCCGACCGGCGGCCGTCGTCTCCGCCGGTCGGAGACACACGTCTACGGGCGTTCTCCCAACAGCGGAACCCCGCCGCACGCACGGCGGAACGGGTCTCCATGCGACGGACGATCCGGTTATCCTGCGACAACCGAATCGTCCCGATCCGACCGCAGGGCCGGACTATTTCGCATAGGAAGCCTCGACGAAGGGGGCTTCGTTCAGGTAGTCGACGCACTCGCGCACGCTGCGCAGCACGTCGCCGTAGCTCGATCCCTCCATCTCGACGATGATGTTCTCCACGCCGGCGGTCGCGGCATTGCGGAAAATGGCGTCGTAACCGACCATTCCGCTCTGTCCCACCTCGCGGCGATCCTTGATATGAAGCAGCCGGAAACGGCCCGGATACTTCGTGAAGTAGTCGACCGGACTGGCCTGCCCCATCACCGTCCAGTAGACGTCCATCTGGAAGAAGACCTTGTCGGGATCGGTATTTTCGAGCATGTAGTCCAGCATCACGCGATCCTCGACCTTCTCGAACTCCCGCGAGTGGTTGTGGTAGCCGAACTTGATGCCGGCGGCCTTGCAGCGGGCGCCGACCTCGTTGAAATAACGGCAGTAGGTCGCCAGCCCGTCGAGCGTCTCGATACGCCGCATTGACGGCACGACGATATACTCCACGCCGGCTGCCTTATGCGCCGCGATGCATTCGTCCCACCATTTGAGCGCCTCGGTGAAATCGCCCGTGGCCAGCTGCTTGTCCGAAAGGTTGAGCGTGCAATGGGTCGACAGCACCTTCATGCCCGTCGCCTCCACGTCGCGGCGGAACTGTTGGGGGGGGGTTCCGTAAAGCAGTCCGTCCTTGTAGCTGGCGGCCTCCACGAAGGTATATCCCATATCGGCGAGCGCCTGCAACACGGGCTTATAGTCTCCCTCGCTCTTGCCGAACACCCCGATGAGCGAGCGTACCGAATAGAGCTGGATGCCGACCTCCTTCTTGGACCCCTTCCCCGCGCCTGCGGCGGATGCCCCCGAAGGGAGCATCGCCGCAGCGAGCAGGAAGCAGACCGCTGTAAACAGTTTTCGTTTCATCGCACGAACGGCCGTTTAGTCGAGCACCTTGACGCGGATGTTGCGGAACCAGACGTCGTCGCCGTGATCCTGCAAACCGATGTACCCCTCGTGGTTCTCGCCGCCGCAATTGTTGAGCAGTTCGAATGCGAGCGGCCACTTCTGCGACGAGAACTTGCTGTTTTCGAGCATCTCCGTCCACTGGGGCGTCCAGAGGTGGTACTCCACGACGTTCTGACCGTTCTGGCCGTGAACGACCGTACCCTTGTAAACCATGATCTTCGCCTTGTTCCACTCGCCGAAGGGCTTGGCGTTCTGCGGCACGGCGGGGATCATGTCGTAGAGCGACGCCGACTGGCGGTTGCCGTCCACGCCCAGTTTGGCGTCGGGGTGATTCTCGTTATCCAATACCTGATATTCGGGGCTGGAAATATAGATCGGCTGCAATTTCATCTGGCCGTTCTTCTCGGCCTCGACCTCCTGGGCCAGGTAGAGGATACCCGAATTGCCGCCCTTGGAGATCTTCCACTCCAATTCGAGTTCGAAATTCTTGAACTTGTGCGCGAAGATCAGGTCGCCGCCGTCGGCCTTCTGCGCTTCGCCGCCGCCCGTGCCGTTGAATTTGATCGCACCGTCGTCGATCGTCCACTTGGCCGGAACGTTGTCCTTGCCGTAACCGCGCCAGCCGTTGAACGTCTTGCCGTCGAAGATCACGTAGTAACCCTCCTTGTCGACCGGAAGCGTCGCCAGGTCGACCTGCGGCTTGTCGATTACGTTGTAGACGGGAGCGGCTTTCGCTTCGGCCTTCGTTTCGGCAGCCGCCTCGGCGTTCTTCGCCTTATTGGGGTTTCCGCCGCAAGCGACCATCGACAGGCTCAGCGCGGCACATGCAGAGAATAAAATCGTCTTTTTCATATTCGTTTTATGGTTTTAAATTGGGTTTGTTTTCATGCTCCATTTCTCGCCTCGGCACAGCCCGAACAAGTTCGGCTCTGCACCCGGCTTGACGAAATGGCTGAATTTCTTTCGTCCATTTCTCGCCTCGGCAATTCGAGCGAGCTCGATTGCGCTCGGCCTGACGAAATGGTTCTGAAAAATTACATCGGCATGTCGGGCAGCTTCCAGCCTTCGCGGTAGTTGTGCTTGATAAGCTCCTCGGCGAACTGGTTGGCGTTGACCGGATCGGTCCACGTCTTCTTGAAGGTGGGGTGTCCGTCCTTGATGCTGAAACCGTCCTTGATGACCGTCTTGATCGTAGCGTCGGCGGGGATGTTCGTGAAACGCATCTTCTCGCCGTCCCAGTGCAGCTCCTGATTGAGTCCCTGCAAACGCACGGCCAGCACGCCCATGACGACCATCTCGTTGAACGGGCCCGCCTCGCTGAAATCCGATGCCGACAGCGTACGGTCGTCGGCGTCCTCCTTGCAGGCGCGCACCCAGTCCATCTGGTGCGACTCCTTCACCTCGCGCATCACCGGCGGGCACTTGGGCTCGCGGCCCGACACCAGATAGGGATCGGCGCCGTAGCAGCCGCAGATCAGCGTATCTTTCGTACCGTAGAAGATCGCACCGCCGCCCTTGACATTGAGATCCTTGCCTGCGGGCAGCCCTTCGGGACGCGTCGGCATCAGACCGCCGTCGTACCAGTATACCTCGACTTCGGGCATGGCGACCTTCGGCATGTTGTCGCGTGCCGGGAAGACGAACTTCACCGTCTGCGCCATCGGTGCGGATTCGTTGAGCAGCAGCGTCGAGCTACCCTGAACCTTGGTCGGATAGCCGAGCTTCAGGCCCTTGAATACCGGGTGAAGGATGTGGCAGGCCATATCGCCCAGTGCGCCGGTACCGAAATCCCACCAGCCGCGGAAGTTCCACGGGGTGTAGATCGCGTTGTAGGGACGGTAGGGAGCCGGGCCGATGAAAGAGTCCCAGTTCAACGTCTTGGGGATGCGCTGGTCGTCCTCGGGACGTGCGAGCCCCTGCGGCCAGATAGGACGGTCGGTGAAGGTCTCCACTTTGCGGACTTCGCCGATTTCTCCGTTCCAGATCCATTCGCAGACCTTGCGCACACCCTCGTCCGACGCACCCTGGTTACCCATCTGGGTGGCTACTTTATATTTGTCGGCGAGCTTGGTCAGCAGACGCGATTCGTATACGGTATGCGTCAGGGGCTTCTCGACGTAGACGTGCTTGCCGGCCGTCATCGCATCGGCTGCGATGATCGCGTGCGTGTGGTCGGCCGTAGCCACCATGACCGCATCGGCCGATTTGAGCATCTCGTCGTACATGCGGCGGTAATCGTTGTAGCGTTTGGCCGCGGGGTAACGCTGGAAGACATGCTCCGCGTATTTCCAGTCGACGTCGCACAGGCCGATGATGTTCTGGCTTTCAAGGCCCTTCAATACCGAAGCGCCGCGACCGCCGATGCCGACACCCAGGATATTGAGTTTGTCGCTGGGCGCGGTATGCCCGAATTTCTTACCCAGAACCGTGCTGGGTACGACCGCCAGCCCGATTGCGGCGGCAGCCCCCTTTTTCAGGAAGCTTCTTCTCGACATTTCTTTTGCCATCGTTCTAAGATTTATTGGGTTAGGTTAACAATTGATTGCATTCGACAACGAGTTCCCGCTCCCGCCGGAGAAACGGCGCATCCCGTCGGCCGCACTCCGTGCACGGCGTCCGCCGCCTGCGAAAAACCGTCCGCCCTCCGTCTCCGGGCGGGTCCGCCGAAACGCCCCGCCCGTTTCGAAGCAGGGCAACGGCCCCGTCCGCGTCCGGCCGATCGGCAGGCTCCTCCGCCCCAGCGGCCGGAACCGTCTATTTCTTCTCCTGATCGGGGTTCTCGATCTCTTTCTCGATGTTGTTCATCCCCTCCTTGAAGCTGCGGATGCCCTTGCCTAGCCCTTTCATCAGCTCAGGGATCTTCTTGCCGCCGAAAAGCAGCAGGACTACGAGCGCGATGACGAAGATTTCGCCGGCGCCCAGGTTACCGAGAAACAGTAATTTGTTCATGATCCAAGTTTTATAAGGTTAAATTCAGGTCTCGTCCGAAATGCGGTCACGCGCGCTTGCGCAACAGGCCGTAACCGTTCTTCATCGTCCGCCGCCGTTCGCGGATCTGCTGCAACGTCCGCAGGTCGCCGATGGCCGGCAAGTCGTGCGTCCGGGCATCATGGATGAACTTCCATGCATACTCCGAAGCGACCGCCGCATCGCGGAAACGGGGAAGCTCCTCGCACCGCCGCCCCGACTCGATCGACTGCGCGAACCGTTCGCAGAGCACGTCGATGTTCTTGCCGCCGTAGGGGCGCTCGATCCGGTGCGTCTGCGTCACGCCGTGAAGTTCGACCACCGCCGTCTTGAAATCGTGCGTCATGCGCGCGATCCCCTTCGTCCCGACGATGTCCACGTAGGAGTTATGCGTCTGCTTCGCGGACAACTGCCCGTAAACATGCCCCTGCGTGATGTCGAACACCACGCCGTTCTCGAACGTTCCGTGACACTGCAACCACCACGGGTCCTTGTAGTTCCACATGCGCACGGCCTGCGCGTTCCATGTCTTGAACTCCGATTCGGCGTACCAGCGCGCGATATCGACGTAGTGCATCCCGCAGTCGTGGAACGCGGGGCCTTCGTATTCGTGCCCCTCGCCCGGCGCCAGCCCCGGCGTCATGTGGCATACGCGGATGATCGCCAGTTCGCCGATTTCGCCCTGTGCGATAA
>ERZ1106976.4310-NODE-4310-length-10090-cov-8.830693_pt1 | contig 10090 bp, 9 predicted proteins | sample MGYA00403687_ERZ1106976 | MGnify/ENA primary metagenome ERZ1106976 (study PRJEB35170, sample SAMEA104062446) | human gut metagenome | biome: human gut; feature: human-associated habitat; material: faeces | place: Denmark | collected 2013-02-22 ... | reverse complement strand
AGGGCGTGTTGTCTTCTCTTTTTCATGGGGTTGCACTTCGGATGATAGCACGCCACCTCCCCTTACACAGGGGAGGCAGCGCACCCTACAACACTGCCGCACCACCTTGGCGCCCCTGCGTAAGGGGAGCTGTCATTGCGCCAGCAATGACTGAGGGGTCGCTGTACGCAGTTGTTGTTCTATATTAGTGCAAAAGCTTTGCCTGCACCCCTGTAGGTAATGGGCTTGCCCATTCCGTATATTGAATTTTCATCGGCACTGAAATCCATATCGTAGGGGCGGGCATTGCCCGCCCGCCTGCTGCGGTTTGGTCAGCAGGTGCATAAAAGAGAGTGCAGACTCAATGTTTGCACTCTCTTTGTTACACTCATATTAAATTTTACTTCCGACTATGCGGGCGGGCAATGCCCGCCCCTACGAGTTGGAATCATTTCCGACTAAACTTTCAAAAGCGGAGTGGGCAAGCCCCTTCCCTGCAATGGTGCGGCGCAAAAACGGTTTCGCCGGCAGTTTCGATACCGGGCAACCGCAATCACCGTATTCGTAGGTGCCTCAATGCGCCACTAAAATCTCGCCGCTGTTGGAGATCGTCACGACGTGCAGGGGGAGCTTCTTTCCCGCGGCGGCGACGGCGCGGGTCAGTGCCGCTTGCAGTCCGCCGCAGCAGGGCACCTGCATACGCGTCAGGGTGACGGACTTAATGTCGTTTGCCGCAAGGATCTCGCCGAGCTTTTCGGCGTAATCGACAGGGTCGAGCTTCGGGCAGCCGACGAGCGTCACGCGGCCCTTGATGAAGTCGTTGTGGAAATTGCCGTAGGCATAGGCGCTGCAATCGGCGGCGACGAGCAGGTCCGCGCCGTCAAAATACGCGGCCTTTACAGGCGCAAGGCGTATCTGCACAGGCCAGTTTGAAAGCTGCGCCGGAGCGTGGACGTCCTCGCCCCCGTGCGTCTCGATGCGCCTCGGGGCAGAGCCGGGGCAGCCGGAGAACGCCTGTTTCTTTGCTGCCTGCGCGGCCTTGACCGCAGCCTCGTCATATGCCGCCGCCTCGCGCTCTATGAAGCTTATCGCGCCCGTCGGGCAGTTGGGCAGGCAGTCGCCGAGCCCGTCGCAGTAATCGTCGCGCATGAGCCGCGCCTTGCCGCCGACAAGCCCGATCGCGCCCTCGTGACAGGCGTGAACGCACCTGCCGCAGCCGTTGCATTTATCCTCGTCTATCTGAATAACTCTGCGTATCATTTTATCTGCCTCCCTGTATTTTCATCATTATGCGAGATTATATTATACTAAAACGCAAAGCGTCGGTGTAGCAAACGCTACACCGACGTGCTTCTATTTATTATAATCCTCAAGCCGGCGGATGCTGCCGGTGCGCGGAACGTAGCAGGCAAGCTGCTCCATTGCCTGATGCGGCGTATCGGCGACGGAATACAGCTCAAGGCAGCTTTCCGACATGAATCGACGACGGGCAAGCTCCTCAAGCATTTTTATCATCGCGTTGTGCGCGCCCAGCGTGTTCAGAAGCACGATGGCGCGGTCGTCGCGGCCGAGCTGCTTGAGCGTGAGTATCTCAAAAAACTCCTCGAGCGTGCCGATGCCGCCGGGCAGGACGATGCAGGCGTCGGAATTTTCCTGCATCAGCTGCTTGCGCTCGCGCATGGTCTCGGTGAATATCATGCGGCTGCACCTGTCGTACAGGATGCCGGGCTCGTCGAAAAACCGCGGCGCTATGCCGACGATTCCGCCGCCCGTGCGGTGCACGCCGTGCGCACATGCTCCCATGAGCCCCTCCGCTCCGCCGCCGAACACGATCGAGTCGCCTCTGCTGCCTATCAGCTCGCCGAGAGTCTCGGCCTCGGCGTAATAGCGCTCATCCAGCTCACGGCCGGACGCTCCGAAAATGCATATCCTCATCAGTCGTCGAGATCCTCGAACGCGTCGAGTCCGCGCCTGGCCTCGGGCTTGTTGTCGCCGTGCTTTACGAAGATCATCGTCACAAAGCTGAGCGCGACGAACAGCGCGGCATACGGAAACAGCACCGTGTAGCTCACATGGCGCATCAGCGAGCCCGCGACGATCGGGGTCACGACCTGCGCGACCATAGAGAAGGTGTAGTAATAGCCGGTGAATTTTCCGATATCCGAGCCGCGGCACATCTCGACGACCATCGGCAGGGAGTTGACGTTTATCGCCGCCCACGCAAGACCGACGAGCGCAAAGACGATGAACATGATGAGGTTTATGCTGCTGTAGGCCGTGGTCAGGAAATAGCCCAGGCCGAAGCAGGCCGCCAGCAGGATTATGCCGGCCATGATGGTGCGCTTTCTGCCGACCCTGGAGGCGATGATTCCGATGGGTATGTAGCTGACGACGGCGCCGCCGGTCGCAATGAGCAGGCAGGTCGACGCGCCGCCCAGCGCCTGACCCATGACCTGGCTGACATAGGTGGTAAACCATGTTTCCACCGCGTTATAGCCGATAAACCACAGGCAGATAGATGAAAGCAGGAAGATGAGGCTTTTCTTTACGGGCTTGGGCAGGGTCTCGTTGCCGCTGCCGTCGTCCTCGGCGAGATTCCACTCGGGGTGCTTCTTTTCAAGCTCCTGCTGCTCGGCGACGAGCCTGGGCTCCTTGATCGTCAGAAACAGTACTGCAACAGCGATGAACATGATCGCGGAAACGACCATGAACAGAGGCTGATAGTTTACGTGCGCAAGACCGGCTACCTTGCTGTTGGGGTACATGACCGCCGCGACGCCGAGGTAGATAACGCCGCCGAGAGCGCCCATGAGGTTTATTATCGCGTTGCCCTTGCTGCGCAGGGGCTTGGGCGTGATGTCCGGCATCAGTGCGACCGCGGGCGAGCGGTAGGTGCCCATGGCGACCAGCAGCAGGCCGAGCACAACTACAAAGGATATGGTCTTAAAGCTGCCTGGCGCTGCGGCATAGCTGTTGTCTATCATCGGCAGCAGGTTCATCAGGATGATCGCAAGCCCCGTGCCGAACAGGATAAACGGCATGCGCTTTCCGATCTTCGTGCTCGTCCTGTCCGATATCGCGCCGAACAGCGGCAGCAGGAACAGCGCGAGCACGTTGTCGGCCGCCATTATCGCGCCGGAATACGTCTCGTTGAGATGGAATGTGTTTGTAAGTATAAGAGGTACGATGCTGTTATACATCTGCCAGAACGCGCAGATGGACAGGAACGCAAAGCCTGTCAGTATAGTGCGTTTGTTGTCAAGCTTCATTCTCCGCTTTTCCTCCGATCTCTTTGTGCCTCGATTATATCACGGTCATTTCCAAAAAGATAGATTTTTTTAATGACGAGCAGACAGCCGACAACGGACGCAGGCTCCGCCTGCGAAAAAACAATCTAATATTGAATATTAGGTCTTGACAAGTCGTATACAATGTATTATAGTTCGATTACCTGCGCTGCCGGGCAAGTGCAATAAATGTATAGGAAAAGCGCTGATGCGCTATTGAAAAAAGGAGAAGAACCATGAAAGACGAAACGATCAAAAAACTGGTGTTTGCGGCGCTGTTTGCGGCGCTCAGCTGCGTTGCAACGATGGTCATCCGCATACCCACCCCCATCGGCGGCTACATCCACGCAGGTGACGCTGTCGTTCTGCTTTCGGCGTTCCTGCTCGGGCCGTGGTGGGGCGCGGCGGCGGCCGGACTCGGCTCGGCTCTTGCCGACCTTATAGCGGCCTACGGCCTGTACGTTCCGGGCACGTTCGTGATAAAATTCATCGTGGCTCTGCTGGCCGGGTTCCTGCTCAACTGCAGGATAGTCAAGTCCGCGCTCGCCCGTGCGGTCATCGCGGGCGTGATAGGCGAGACCTTCATGGTGCTCGGCTACCTCGCGTATGAGGCGCTCATCCTCGGCTACGGTGCAGCGGCGGTAGGCGGCGTGCCGATGAACTGCATTCAGGGCGCATTCGGCGTTGTCGCCGGCTCGGCTCTGTATGTTGCTCTGTCCAAAACGAAGCTTTTCAATACGCCTTGACGCAGCGGAGGACATATATTGCGGCAGCTCCAATGCTCCTTTAAAAGCGCAAATGTCAAGTATTTTGTGCGTTTTTCCGCGCACTCCGTCGGTAAAAAAGCAAAAACCGAGCATTGAGGATTTTTGCACCCTCATGCTCGGAAAACTGCTCGATATAAGGACTTTTTCGACAGAAAAATAAAAAGTACGGCAGCCCATTGTATCATGGACTGCCGTACTTCGTGGTGGACCCGAAGGGATTCGAACCCTCGACCTCTCGGATGCGAACCGAACGCGCTCCCAGCTGCGCTACGGGCCCAAGTGCTATCAGCTTTAGTATTATAACACACTTTTCAGAAAAGTAAAGAAAATATTTATTGATTATATCTCCGATTTGAGTTATAATATTTTCGCGGCTTTTGACAAGGCTGCACTAGTTGGGGAGCCAGCGGTGCCCTGTAACCTGCAATCCGCTACAGCAGGAATGAATTCCCAACATAGGATCTGTCATGTGTCGTCTGACTCCGGTAAGCAGCGTTGACGAGCCGGTCTCGCGCAACGGAAACCCGTGAACCATGTCAGGCGGGGAACCGAGCAGCATTAAGCGGTGCTTTTCGTGTGCCGCGAGGGTGCCGGTTCTGAGCCGGCTGCCGGCGTAACGGGCATATGTCAGTTTTCGAAGTTGGGTGTGCAGTCTTGTCAAGGGCCGCGCTATATTTATCCGCATTACATTTATCACGGGATCATGCTTATGTATCAGGCTTTATATCGAAAGTGGCGTCCGAAGACCTTCGACGAGGTCGTCGGGCAGAAGCACATAACGGAAACGCTTAAAAATCAGATATCCACGGGCCGCACCTCGCACGCGTACCTTTTCATCGGCACTCGCGGCACGGGCAAGACCACCTGCGCGAAGATCCTCGCCAAGGCGCTCAACTGTGAGCACCCGGAGAACGGCAACCCCTGCGGAAAATGCCCGGCCTGCCTCGGCATTGAGGACGGCAGCGTCATGGACATTGTCGAAATCGACGCCGCATCCAACAACGGCGTGGATAACGTCCGCCAGCTGCGCGAGGAGGCCGTGTTTTCCCCGGTTTCGGTCAGAAAGCGCGTGTACATCATCGATGAGGTGCACATGCTCTCGACTGCGGCGTTCAACGCCCTGCTGAAAATCCTTGAGGAGCCGCCGGAGCATCTGGTGTTCATCCTCGCAACGACGGAGCTCAACAAGGTTCCGGCGACAATACTTTCGCGCTGCCAGAGGCACAGCTTCAAGCGCCTCGATGCACAGCTTATAGCCGATCACCTCGAGCACGTCGCAAAGTGCGAGGGGCTTAAGCTTGAGCGCAGCGCGGCCGAGCTCATCGCGGGACTTGCCGAGGGCGGCATGCGCGACGCGCTGTCGCTGCTCGACCAGTGCTCGGGCAAGAGTGATATCGACACCGACGCCGTGTACTCGGCGATGGGACTTACCGGCAACCGCCGCACGGCACAGCTTTTCGATTACGCCGTCAAGGGAAACACCGACGAGGCGCTCAGGCTGTTTGACGCGCTCTGGCGCGACGGTAAGGACCCCGCGACGCTGCTGTATGAAACGAACACGCTCCTGCGCGACTGCCTGATGCTCTCTGTCGCACCCAAGGCCGGAGCGGATCTCATATCAGGCCGCTTCAGCCGCGATATTTTAAATGTTTTCTGCAAAAAGCTTACAAGCGCCGAGCTCATAAGCCGTATAAATACGGTCTCGGACTATCTTCTGAAGCTCCGCGACTCGAAGAGCTCAAAGCTCACGGTCGAGCTGTGCATAATAGCTTTGTGCGATGCGCGTCTTACCGAGAGCATTGACGAGCTGCGCGCGCGAGTTTCGCGCATCGAGGAGGACATGAAGCACGCGCCCGTCCGAAAGATTGCGCCCGCGGACGAGACCGGCGGCGAGGAAGATGAGGAGCTTCACTCAACGCTCGACGAGCCGCCCTTTGACCTTGACGAGCCGCCTGAGCCGCAGCCGCAATATGAGGAAGACCCCGCAGACGAGCTCGACCCGGCGGACTTTACCGAGTATCAGCCGGAGGATGATCTTCTGGACAAGGCATCGCCCGTTGACCTCAACCCCGACGCTCCGGCAAGCGCGGCCGATGCTCCTCAGGATAACGAGGCGCTGTGGACGGCGATAGTCGAAAAAGCGGAGGAGCAGCTTCCTCGCGGTGTTATCCCGATACTGACCAATTCCGCGCAGACGCGCTGCACGGTGAGCTACGATACGCTCGCGCTTGAGGTTATGCCGGGCTTTTTCTTTAACGCCGTGAACAATCAGGCAGTGCTCATGCGCCTGCGCGAGGCGGCAAACGCAATCACGGGACGCAGCCTGAAAATAACGATCACCGAGCTGATCGAGGATAACAGCAAGCCCAAAAGAGACATCGAGGAGCTGAGAAAATTCAAGGAAACTCGGTTTGTATAATATTCTGTATAACAATTTAGGAGGAATTATAATATGGCAAAAGGCGGATTTCGCGGCGGCATGGGCGGCGGAAATATGATGAAGCAGGCCCAGAAGATGCAGGAGGAGTTCATGAAGATGCAGAAGGAGCTTGAGAGCAGGGAGTTTACCTCCACTGTCGGCGGCGGCGCTGTCAAGGCCACTATGATCGGCACGCACGCTCTCAAGAGCATCGAGATAGACCCCTCGGCGGTCGATCCCGACGATGTTGAGATGCTTCAGGACCTGATCGTTGCCGCTGTCAACGAGGCGATCACGCAGAGCGAGAACGCCACCAACGAGGCAATGAGCAAGCTCACCCCCATGGGCTTTCCTTTTTAATGACGAACTGACGCTGAAAAAGCTCCGAAGCCGGACGGCTTCGGAGCTTTTTAGCTCTTATATATCAGGTGAAGCTGGAGATCATGCTGACGGGCCAGGACAGGATATCGCCGACGAGGCGAAGCTTGCTCTGCACGAACAGACGGGTGTCTTCGTCAGTGACCTTGTCCTTGATCTTCTGAGCCACATCCTTGGGATTGATCTCAAGAAGCTTGCCAGCAACGCCGAGAATCTTGCCGGCGTCGAGGTACTTAACGGTCTCAACGAGGTTATCCTTAGCAGCCTCGTAGTCAAAATTGGCTATTGCCTTGATGCACATGTTGTTTTCCTCCCATATAATTCTTTGTTGTTCATATGCAGTAACTATACCACATTAAGCTACAATTTGTAAACACTATATCACCATACAGCGTAAGATATTTTACCACAAAGCATCCTATATGTCAAAAAGAAAAAGCTTCAAGAGCTCCTTTTGCGCAAAAGTGCACGAATAAGTGCGCGACAGCCGCCCTTTTCGCGGTTTGCGGCCATCAGCAGAGCGCGAACCTGCGCTTCGGTAACGGCGCCGGTAAAGCGCGCAAGGCCGCGGTACGGCAGATTCATTGCAAACTCGGTGTTATTCGCGCCCTCGGCGCTGCCCGTCAGACGGAAAAAGCCATGCACCAGACGCAGAAGGCGGTATAAAAATCTTCCGATGCCGGGGCGGTATGCGCCCTGAACGAGGGCTGAATTAAATTCCAGCGGAGCTTTTCTATCCCACAGCCGCGGCGGCAGCTCACGTCCGAGCACTGCGGCAAAGCATTCGTCGGGAACGCTCTGCACGTCGGCAGTGCGGTACGGCGCGAACACGGCATCTGAGTACGGATCGGGCGCACCGTCGCCGGCCTTATCGACATGCCCGTGCAGCCGGATATCGCGTGAGGACGCGCCGACAAGCACCTCATAGCGCCCTCCGATCGTCGCCCAGCGACTTTCAAGCGTGTTCCAGTACTGGAACGCCCGCTCCGGAAGCTCGACGAAAACGCGCTTTTCCTCATCGGGCGCAAGCGTGACCCTCGCAAAGCCGCGCAGCTCCTTTTCGGGGCAGAACACATCGCCGCACGGCGCGGAAATATAAACCTGCGCGATCTCGGCAGCTTCTGCGCTGCCGGTGTTTTTTATCGTAAAGCTAACGCCCTCGGGCCTGAGCTCAAGGCCCGAATACTCAAACGTCGTGTAGCTCAGGCCGAAGCCGAAGGGGTACTTTACGGCCTTCTTCGCCGTGTCATAATAGCGATAGCCCACAAAGATGCCCTCGCGGTACTCGCTTGTTTTTTCCGCACCGGGGTAATATTTAAAGCAGGGCGTGTCGGAGAGACTGTGCGGCATGGTCTCGGCAAGCTTGCCCGACGGGCTTGCCTTGCCCGTTACGAGCCGCGCGATAGCTTTCGCTCCGGCCTGACCGCCGAGATAGCCGTGCAGAAGAGCTCTGCAACCGCAGTCCCAGTCCGTTTCCACGGGACTTCCGCAGGATAGGATGACGGCGATGTTGGGATTGACCGCTCTCACCGCGCGCAGAAGCTCGATCTGATTTTCGGGTATGCGCATGTGCCGCCGGTCAACGCCCTCGGCCTCGCTGCCCTCGTCGAGCCCCAGCCACACGAGGACGATATCGGCTCTCATGCACAGCTCGCAGGCGCGGCTTATGAGCCTCTGACTTCTGCCGCCGCGGCGCTTGAAGCCCGGCTCGAAGCCTAATACGTTCACGCCCTCGGCCCTGAGCGCGTCAAGGCCGCATTCGAGCTTCGTCGGCTCAATGTGCGAGCTGCCCGCTCCCTGATAGCGCGGCGTTCTGGCAAAGTCGCCGATCACGGCAACGCGTGCGTTTTCCTTGAGCGGCAGGATGCCGCCCTCGTTTTTGAGCAGCACCGCGCTCTCCGCGGCAAGACGGGCGGCAAATTCGTGGTGCTCATCCATGTCGCAGCCCGGAGCGCCTTTGAAGGCGGCCTGCGCGTCATCGACAAGACGCAGGATGCGGCCCACGCGCTCGTCGAGCAGCTTTTCGCTGACCCTGCCGGCGCGCACGGCGGCAAGTATCTGCCCGTCGGTCTCGCCGCCCGTTCCGGGCATTTCGAGACTGTTTCCGGCGATGAGGCCGCTCACGCGGTCGTTATCGCCGCCCCAGTCGGTGACGATCAGGCCGTCGTAGCCCCACTCCTGCGTGAGAATATCCCGCAAAAGATGCATATTTTCGTTGGCATACTGTCCGTTTAGCATGTTGTACGAGGTCATGAGGCACTTGACATGCCCCTCCCTGACCGCGAGCTCGAACGCCGGCAGATAAATTTCGCGCAGAGTGCGCTCATCAACGACGGAGTCATTGGTCATGCGCAGAGTCTCCTGCGAGTTTGCCGCGAAGTGCTTGACGCAGGCGGCAACGCCCGTCGACTGTATGCCGCGGATGAGTGCGGCGGCACATTTTCCGGCCAGCAGCGGATCCTCCGAGTAGTATTCAAAATTCCGGCCGCACAGAGGGCTGCGCTTTATGTTCACGCCCGGACCGAGGATCACGCCGACGCGCTGCGCCCTCGCCTCCTCACCGAGGCGAACGCCCATCTGCTCAAGCAGCTCAATGTCCCAGCTGTTTGCCGCGGCCGAGGCCGTCGGGAAGCAGGTTGCGGGATAGGCCGCGTTCAGACCGAGGTGGTCGTTTTTGCCGATCTGCTTGCGCAGGCCGTGCGGCCCGTCGGTCAGCATCATCTGCGGGATGCCGAGGCGCTCGACCGCTTTCGTGTGCCAGAAGTCCGCGCCCGAGCACAGAGAGGTCTTTTCCTCAAGTGTCATTTTCGATATGAGCTCCGTGTATTTCATGCGCTCCACCTCATAATCGGTTTTCTTATATCTTACCACAATAGTGACAGTTGACAAGGGCTTATACGGCTTTCGCCTGCGAATGAATAGCGAATAATGAATAATTGAGGTGTGCGCAAAGCGCACAGATTTGAATTTCACCTCATCCGTCGGCTTTTTTAGTGGCGCTTTAAAATTGTACCGATACGGTAATTGCGGCAGCCCGGTGTCGAAGCTACCGACCAAACCGTAAAAACGGGCGGGCAATGCCCGCCCCTACGTTATAGATTTGTGTTCCGACATGGTTTTTTAGAAGCGGAATGGGCAAGATAAGTTCCCTACACGGTGCGGCGCAAAATTTTTGCACTAAATCAGCACCATTATCCGTGGAGCGAACTGCCACGGTCTTTGTCGGAACCGATTGCAGCTCGTAGGGGCGACCATCGGTC
>ERZ1106976.4308-NODE-4308-length-10092-cov-4.451031_pt1 | contig 10092 bp, 9 predicted proteins | sample MGYA00403687_ERZ1106976 | MGnify/ENA primary metagenome ERZ1106976 (study PRJEB35170, sample SAMEA104062446) | human gut metagenome | biome: human gut; feature: human-associated habitat; material: faeces | place: Denmark | collected 2013-02-22 ... | reverse complement strand
CAATAGCGGCTCCTATTGCGTTATTTTTTGTGACGAATGTCGGAAAATAGGCAAGTAGCTGTGCTGTCAAGGCGTTTGCCGGTAATTGTGCGGTATTGCCTTAAAGCAAATGAAGAGTACGCCAAACGGAAAAACCATTAATATGACGGTCATGTTATCTGAAGCTGCTGTAGTGTCCGAACGAGTATATGACTGCGGCGATTATGAGACGGAACAGAATTGGCGGCTGTTGCTAAACGCAGCAGCCGCCTTATTTTTTTACTCAGGACACCGAGCAAATGGCGAATCGAGCGGTATTGACCGCCCCTATTTGTTTTTGTGCTTTTTCAGAGTCAGCTTTGCGGATTGCATCCTCAAAACCCGATTTCACGAGGCTCTGTATGTTAGTACAGCAGTCCCTGCGTGCTTTTAAATTTACCGTTTTGTTCCGTGAGCTTTAGGTTCCCCGATACCGTTCCCTTACAGGGCTTCGTAAGCCGCCGGATTTGCCGGAGGTTAGGCTGATATATAGAGATTGCTAAAGAAATTTAACCAGACCGAAATTTGATAAAACATCGTTCTCCGTTATTGATTTCATCAAATACAGCTTCATATCCCTCATTGACAGCCGGTGAGGAGACGATAACCTTTCCGTAAACGGTAATTTCCGGTAAGGTGTTTTTAATAACCGGACCGTGAATTCCGTACCAAACCGCGTCGGAATGCGAAGCGAGATTTATGGCTTTATCGGAAAGCTCCGATTCAAAAACGGCAGAACTGAAATAACTGAACACGCCGTTTCCCGTATCGACCGAAAGAAACATGATCGGTTGTACCGAACGGTCGATAAAGACGGTTTCGGATATCGTGATACTGCATCCCGAAAAATCAAGCGTACTGCTGTTGTCAGGAGAATAGGTTATTACCGAGATATTTCTTTCGTTTGCCGCTTCTTTCAGACCTTTTGCGATATCGGCGGTCTTTTCGTCGTACGGTTCCGGCATAATCAGATATTCAAGACGGTTATTATCCGCAAGCTTGCGGAAGGTGGCAATATGATATCGGTGGAGATGCGTGAGAAGCAGAGCGTCGGCAGATGCGTCGCACAGTTCGTTTTTCGTAAGAGCCGCCGCACGCTTAGCCTGTGTATAGGTTCCGTCGGAGAAATCACATATCAGCGTTTTTCCGCCTCGATTTATCAGTATGAAGTCGTTCTTTTTCAGATTAACGGCAAGAATGTTTACGTGATCCGCAGTATTGGCTGTGTGTAAAAGATAGCATCCGGAAAAAATGCCTGCCCATATAATAAAAGGAATAAGGAGAAGCAATATATTTTTCTTTTTCAGAAACAGAAGGAAAACACAGGAAAGCAATGCGAATACAAATGCGATCACCGTAAAATCATATTGAAGTGAGATGGGCTCCGGTGCCGCTTCGGCAAAGAAAGAAGCAAGATCAATTATGACTGCCGCTATCGATTTTGCGGAGCTGTAAAACAGTGCCGCGGGTACTCCGCCGGAAAACAGGAGAACGCCGGCTGACAGAAAGAGAAATATTCCTGAAAGAGGAACGAATATCAGGTTGGAGAGCGGGGACACAATGGATATTTCCCCGAAATACAGATAGGTAAAGGGCAGCGTGAATAAAATCGCAGATATAGTTGAAGAAAGCGAGCAAAGCAGTTTTCCGAGAAGACGGATCGGAAGGGTTTTCCCGCTCGTTCTTTTCATGACCGCCGATGAGAGCTTTTTTCCGAGCGTAATGAGTCCGAGTGTGGCGGAAAAAGAGAGAAGAAAGCCTGCATCGGTCAGGGATTCGGGAGAAACTGTAATAATTACGGTTCCGGCTGTAAAAAGAGAAAGCAGGGAATTGTCTTCACGTCCGATACAGTTTCCGAGAAGAAATATAAACATCATGATTCCAGAACGGACGACCGACGCCGGGAATCCGGTAAGAAACATCATAAAGACTATCAGTACAGAACAGAGTATAAAGCGAACGGTTCGCGGTATTTTAAAGAAACGGAGAAGAAGCAAAAAGCCTCCGACAAGTATCGAGAGGTGAAGTCCGCTTACCGCCAGGATGTGTGAGATTCCGAGAAATCTGAAATCCCTTTTTACCGAATCGGGCACATCATCCCGTCTGCCGAGAAGCAAACCTGACGCAAGTCCTCCGTACTCATTGCCGATACGCAGCGTTAATTTTGCCGAAAGCTTATCGGATAAGGAAGCGAAGAAAGCGGCAGCCGACTTGCTTTTTCCGATTACTTGAGTGTTGCTGCCTTCTGCCTCCGCTATAAGATATATGCCGCGGGAAGCATAGTACTGTCTTAAGGGAAATCCGTTTTCGTTTTCATCCGGGAGAGAAAAAACGGTGTTTAAAGAGAGAATTTCTCCTTTATCGGCATCAAATTCATTGTTAAAGACAAGCTTTGCGCGAAAAGATGTCTTTTTTTCATTAACGGAACAAATTTTTACTGTATAAACAGCGGCATAATCCGCTTTGAGATCCGTCTTTTCGACAACCGCGGTAATATTCGTTTCTGCTTCTGAATATGAGAGAATGCGGGAAAGCGTAATGTCTTTATAAATATACTGAACTCCGCTTGCCGACATTACGGCAAGACATATCGGGAGCAAAGCCGAAGCACGTTTTTTATACATTCCGAAGCGATATGTCATAAAAAGCACAGATACAGCCGCCGAAAGCAGAAAAAGGAAAAATACATGAATGCGAAGGACTTTATTACCGTAAATGAGGATAAAAGAGGCAAGTGTGAATGATACGCAAAATGTAAGAAAAGGCTGTTTTCTTAATTCCTCCATAGTTTTCCCCCGCTTTTTTGGACATTATATAAATTGTAGCATATGCCTTAAAAATAAGCAAGAAAAATTTTATATTAGGGATTTATAAGCGCCGCCGGCGTCGATACTATTCAGAAAGATTCAAAATATACGGAGGGATTTTGTGGAAATAAAGAGGTATATAAACGGAAAACCGATAAGTCGTGAGGAGCTTGCTAAGCTGAAGATGGTAACGCCGGAGCTTGAACATGCCGTAAAAGATGCGAGACGAAGGGTGGAGGCGGTTATGAGCACAGAGAATATTTCTGCTAATTCGATGACTTCGGAGACAGGTGCGGATGGATAAGCATGCGGCGCTTTATTGCAGAGTTTCTACCGACGCACAGTATGAGGAAGGATATTCGATAGAAGCACAACAGGAAATGCTTATCGCTTACTGTGTGAGCAGGGGAATTAAAAAATATGAGCTTTATGTTGACGGAGGCTTCAGCGGAAGCAACATTGAGCGTCCTGAGATGACAAGAATGATTGCCGATATCTCTCTGGATAAGGTGAGTCATGTGATCGTCTATAAGCTCGACCGGCTGTCAAGAAGTCAGAAGGATACGCTTTATCTGATAGAGGACGTGCTGATGCCGCATGGCGTAAGCTTTGTTTCGATGAATGAAAACATGGATACGGCAACGCCGATCGGACGGGCTATGCTCGGTATTATGTCCGCTTTTGCGCAGCTTGAACGGGAAACCATAAGAGAGCGCACGCGAATGGGAATGAAGGAGAGAGTCAAGAACGGTTTATGGCCCGGAGGAGGGAAAATACCTTTTGGATATGACTATGATCCCGGACAGGGAATACTTGTCCCCAATTCCGATGCCTCGACGGTAAGAGTGATGTATGATCTCTACCTGAAGGGATGGTCAATGATGAGAATCGCGCGGTATACCGGGCTGAAGTATGAGAGACTTGCAGAACAGATACTGAGACGTAAAACCAACGCGGGATATATTGTTTATAATGGAGTGGAATATAAAGGAAGACACGAGGCAATTGTATCAGAGGAGATATATGCTGATGCTATGCGCCTTATGGAGGAAAGAGCAAGAGGGAAGCTGACCTCTGCGCACTGCCTGCTTGCCGGACTGATCCGGTGTGGTGTTTGCGGAGCAAAAATGAGATATCAAAAATGGGGAAAGCACGGATATAAGATCTATTGTTATTCTCAGGATAAAGGAAAACCTCATCTGAGGAGGTCTGAACACTGTGACAATTACAAAATATGGGCGGATGAGCTTGAAGAAACTGTTATTTCCGATCTTTTTTCCATGTCCTCCAAGGTGGCGGAAGGCAATGAGGGCAGGGATGGAAGTAGCATCGTTTCTTTGCTTGAGAAGCAGGTTGAAAGGCTGTCGAAAAAGCTCAAAAATCTTTATAATTTGTACGGTGAAAATGCGGATGACGCCTTAACCGAAACGATATCACAGACACGAGCGGAGCTTGATGAGACAAAGCAGCGGCTGGAAAAGCTGAAAAATGAAAAAATGACCGGAGAAAGAGCAAGAGAGGTATGGAAAAAGCTTGACAGTGCAGAGGCGGCATGGGAATACATGACGGTTGAGGAAAAGCAAAACGTACTGAGAAGCTGTATCGAAAAAATCGTAATCACTTATAATAATACGGAGATTTACTATAAAATATTGACAGATACGGGTAAATGAGGTATAATCAAAAGAAATGAGCGATGTGTTTGCTTGGTCAGAAATGAAGGATGGTATTCGGCATGGGAAGATTCGGGACTCCTCAACTTGGCTATATGCGGGACGATGATGACAACGACATACCGGAATTGAATAAATGTCCGGCGTGCGGCGCTTTTTTTGAAGGCGATGTTTGTCCTGTGTGCAAAACGGTTTGTCCGGATGACATGAAGGCGGGAAATCGCAAACCGCCCTCCAAAAAAAGGAAAAAGCAGAAGAGCAGCGGTTACAAGATGCCTCTTCCTCTCTATCAGCAGACTTGGTTCATCATTATAGCGCTCTTTATCTCAAAGCTGGTGGGAATCATCCTTGTATGGACGAGCGATTGGAAAAAATGGGTGAAGGTTCTTGTTACGGTCCTTGCGTTGTTCGGAACCTATCTCTATTTTATTCTTTTTTCTTTTATCCAAGGTCTTTTCTATAAATCGCCGGTATATGTCGATACTTCAATTTCCGAAAGCGAGTACCGCGAAAAATGCACAGACAGCGACTATGAGGCGCTGATGCGGTATCCGGGAGAATATGAAGGCAGTTATATATGTGAGGAATTTTCCGTTGTTAAAGTTATGGAAGGCTATGAAGAAAGCCATGGAACTTACGGTGATTTTATACTTTGTAACGATATTGACGGAAACGGATATGTTCTTTTCGACTGCCGAGGTGAAGAAATCGGTATTTTGGCGGGAGATACAATCAGGGCCTTCGGGCAATTCGGATATGTATCGGCTGTGAGCGCAATAGGGGATCATGTGAAATATCCGGTGATTTATGCGGCATATATAGATGCTGTAAATACCGCCCGGTAAATCCGGGTGTTATACGGAATTATCGGCAGGAGTGGGAAATGGGAGCAGTAAAAAAAATCGGATATTGGTTTAAGAATTATTGGTATTACTATAAATGGCGGGTTATTATTATCGCCTTTTTCGTCGGCGTTATCATATTCTGTGCTGTTCAGTCCGGCGACAGAGAGCAGTATGATGTTTGCATTCTTTATACCGGGCCTCATATGTTTGAGGTCGGGGAAAAAGATACGTTATCCTCTTCTTTTACTCAGATCATGTCGGAGGATTATGACGGAAACGGAAACAAGAATGTTCAGATCGTGGATATGACAGCATTTACCGACGATCAAATTCGTGAGGCAATCGGAACCTCCGATGATCCGGTTCTTTCCGTCAGATATGCTCCCTATACGGTTGATAATGTTAAAAGCAGCTTTTCAAAACAGGTGTTTTCGGGAGATACGGTAATTTGTCTTTTGGACGAATATTGGTATAATATTCTGCGTGACGCCGATGGATTGGTAAAGCTTGAGGAAGTTCTCGGATACCGTCCGGATAATTTGAAAGACGACTATTCGGCGGATTTTAAGAGTCTTGATTTCTCAGTTTTTTTCGAAAGCGCTTCAAAACTCCCGGACGGGACGATTATTTGTTTCAGGAAAATGTCCACCGCCTCGGCTTTTACAGGCAGAAAGGCGGCGGAGAAAAATTATGAAAACAGTAAAAAAATGCTAAAAGATATTTTTTCTTTTGAAAATCCGCAATAGAGGCTTATGGCTCAAGAAATCCGTAAAATTGTAAAATACCGTTGTAAATACCGGAAGCAAATGCTTCCGGATCCTCTGACATAAGCTGTGCATCTGAGGCATTCGTAATAAAACCAAGCTCAATGAGCACTGCCGGCATGGTTGTTTTTCTTAAAACCCAAAGAGTGGGACGAACGTTCATCCCTCGGTTTTGAAGACCGGTGGCACGATTAAGCCAGAATAAAATGTCCTCTCCCATTGTATATCCCGGTGAAGAGGTGGAATAGGCGAAGCCTTCGCTTCCGCTTGCGCTTTCAATTGTTGAGGCGTTTGCATGAATGCTTATAAAAAAGTCGGCCCCCCATGCGTTTGCTGCATCGGTTCTCGCTTTCAGACTTGAGGCAACGCTTGTTCCGAGAATTTCGTCGGGAGAATTTCTCGACAACCTTACTTCAAAATTGGGATTGGCAGCGAGCAGTTCTGCGGTCAGACGTCCTACCTCATATGTAATATCCTGCTCGTATAATCCGTTGCCCTCTGCTCCCGCATTAGGGTTTTGAGGATTATGTCCTTGATCAATAAATATTTTTATCGCCATGATATTTCCTCCGTTAAGATAATCTTGTTTTATTATATGCGAAAACAAAAGAAATGTTAGGAATCCAAAAGGCTTAGATTGATGGAATTTAATGAAATAAGACGGTTGCTCAGCTGTGCGAGGCGCGCCGTAGATGATTATACTATGATAGAAAACGGCGATCGGATTGCCGTGGGACTTTCAGGAGGAAAGGACAGCATCGCCCTTTTGTGCGTTCTTCTTGATTTGAAAAGATTCTATCCGAAAGATTTTGAAGTTTGCGCCGTTACGGTTTCCATGGGGTTTGAGAAAATGGATTTTTCTCCCCTATCGGTATTCTGCGCCGAGTGCGGTGTTGAATATCAGGTTATCAATACCGAGCTTGCTCATGTGATTTTTGATATAAGAAAGGAGAGCAATCCCTGTTCTCTCTGTGCCAAAATGAGGCGCGGTATTCTTCACGATGCGGCAAAGGGGATGAAGTGCAATAAAATTGCGCTCGGTCATCACTATGATGATGTGATAGATACCTTTATGCTCAACCTTTTTCATGAGGGACGTCTCGGCGCTTTTCTGCCGGTTACTTATCTGAGCCGCAAGGATATCACGATGATACGTCCGCTTTTTTATGTTCCGGAAAAGGATATTCGGTATTTTATGTCAAAAAATTCTTTGCCCTTGGTAAAAAATCCTTGTCCGGAGGACGGCCATACCGAGCGGGAAAAAATGAAGCAGTTGATAAACGGTCTTGACCGTGATTATAAAGGGCTTAAGCACAGGATATTTAACGCTATGCAGAACGGCGGAATATTTGAGATGACAGACGATAGATAGAGAAAAGGAATAATCGATTTCAAGGCTTTGAAATTTTTACCGGTAAAACTTTATAAATCAAAAACACACACTGGAATACTGTTAAACGCTTTCAGTGTGTGTTTTCTTGACTTCAATAATTTTCTTTAGAATCCTCAGAAGATATTATATAAAGCATAGTAAAAGTATGGATATTCTGAAAAATCGGTAAAAATTCGGTTATCTCAGCTTTTTCGCAATCTCAAGAACCAGCTTATCGATAAATTCATCAGCCGGTACCGCGCCCATGTCGCCGTCTTTGCGTGATCTTACCGAGACTGTTCCGTCAGCCATTTCTTTATCTCCGATAATCAGCATATACGGGATTTTTTGAAGCTGTGCCTGACGAATCTTATAACCAATCTTTTCATATCTGTCGTCGGTTTCTACCCGGATGCCGAAAGCTTCCATTTTATCTGAGATTTTCTTTGCATAATCAAGCTGTTCGTTTCCGATGGGAAGCAGCTTTACCTGCGTCGGAGAGAGCCATGTCGGGAGTGCGCCGGCATATTTTTCTATCAGGTAGGCGAGGGTACGCTCATAACAGCCGAGCGAAGTGCGGTGAATAATATAAGGACGCTTTTTCTGACCGTCGGTATCGGTGTATTCCATATTGAATTGTTCCGCGAGGAGCTGATCTACCTGAATGGTAACAATCGTATCTTCTTTCCCGAATACATTCTTATATTGGATATCAAGCTTCGGTCCGTAGAATGCCGCTTCATCTATGCCGATGGTGTATTTTACGCCGAGATCGTCCAGAATCTTGCCCATAATGCTCTGCGCTTCATCCCATTGTTCCGGAGTGCCGATATACTTTTCTTTATTGTTGGGATCCCACTGAGAGAAGCGGAAGCTGCAGTCCTCAAGCATACCGACAGTGTCGAGCATATATTTGGCAAGCTCAAGACAGCCGCGAAATTCATCTTCAAGCTGTTCGGGGCGGAGAATAAGATGTCCTTCTGAAATTGTAAACTGGCGAACACGGATAAGGCCGTGCATTTCTCCGCTGTCTTCGTTTCTGAAAAGGGTGGACGTTTCTCCGAGACGCATCGGAAGATCACGGTAGGAACGGGCTTTATTAAGAAAAACCTGATATTGGAAAGGACAGGTCATCGGGCGAAGAGCAAAGCACTCTTTGGTTTCATCCTTAGGATCACCGAGAACGAACATACCGTCAAGGTAATGATCCCAATGTCCCGAAATTTTATAAAGATCGGATTTTGCCATAAGCGGCGTTTTGGTAAGAAGATATCCGCGCTTTTGCTCTTCATCTTCAACCCATCGCTGAAGAAGCTGAATAACGCGTGCCCCCTTGGGGAGCAGTACGGGAAGTCCCTGACCGATCACATCAACGGTAGTGAAATACTCAAGTTCCCGTCCAAGCTTGTTATGGTCGCGTTTTCTTGCCTCTTCCTGGGCGGTGAGGAATTGGCTGAGCTCGTCTTTTGTCGGGAAAGCGGTGCCGTAGATACGCTGCAGCATTTTGTTTTTGGAATTACCTTCCCAATAAGCGCCGGTGCATTGCGTCAGCTTAAAGGCTTTTACTGCGCCGGTTGTATGAAGATGAGGACCTGCGCAAAGATCGACAAACTCTCCCTGGCGATAGAAAGAGATGTCTTCTCCTTCGGGAATTCTGTCGATAAGAAGCACCTTATAGGGTTCGTCTTTCTCTTCCATCAGCTTTTTAGCCTCATCTCGCGGAAGAAGAAATCTTTCAATAACAAGGTTTTCCTTTACGATTTTTTTCATTTCCGCTTCTATTTTTGAGAGAATATCGGGCGAAAAGGAAATATCGGAATCAATGTCATAGTAAAAGCCGTTTTCAACCGACGGACCTATTGTCAGTTTTGCTTCGGGATACAGGCGTTTTACTGCCTGAGCGAGAATATGGGAAGCGGTGTGCCAAAATACTTTTTTTCCTTCTTTATCGGAAAAGGTTAAGGGAGTTACTTTTGAGGCGTCATCTATTTTCTCGGAAAGCTCAACGGTGCTGCCGTTGACCTCAGCCGCGAGGACTTCTTTACTCATAAGATTTACTTCCTTCAGAATTTCGTAAGCTGTTTTCATAGCATAACCTCCGTTTTGTTGTAGAAAATGAAAACCCCGAACAGAATTTTCTGTTCGGGGTGCAATGGGACTTGCACGGTTCCACCCAAGCTTTTTACTCAATCATGGATATTGAATTTGCGGAACGGTGGTACTCCTTGCTGTACGAAAGGCTTTGCTTTCAGCGTTTGCAAAGCTCTCTGTGCGATCGTGCTCAGCGGAACATGTCCGTTACGATACAAAAGTATAAGATTACTATATCACTTCCGGAGAGATTTGTCAAGAGAGAAAATGAATTTTGTTTGATTCTTTGGGCGACAGTTTATTTACTTCCTGTTTTTTTCGTATATTCTGCTGATAAGTCAGTTTCGGGAAAACGTTGATTTCCGCTTTAAGAAGCATATGTTCGGGCGCTTTTGTAAATTCTTTTTTGAACAGAAGATTTTAATGGCAATCAGATTGACAACAGAGTCTGTTGATGCTATAATTTATTTAAGGCAACACCGCACAATTACCGGCTAACGCCTTGACAGCACAGCTGCTTGC
>ERZ1106976.4293-NODE-4293-length-10118-cov-6.528570_pt1 | contig 10118 bp, 8 predicted proteins | sample MGYA00403687_ERZ1106976 | MGnify/ENA primary metagenome ERZ1106976 (study PRJEB35170, sample SAMEA104062446) | human gut metagenome | biome: human gut; feature: human-associated habitat; material: faeces | place: Denmark | collected 2013-02-22 ... | reverse complement strand
CGCGGCCCTCGATCTTCAGGCTGTCCACACCTGCCTTGCAGATGAGGTCGATGAAGGGAGCGGTGCACAGATCGTTTGCATTGAGGATATAGCTGCCGTTCTCATTTTCGCCGATCTCATACAGCTGGCCCGGGCGGGTCTCCTCGCTCAGGTAATACTTCCAGCGGCAGGGCTGGGCGCACTGGCCCCGGTTGGCATCCCGGCCTGCCATGTAATTGGAGAGCAGGCACCGGCCCGAAACGCTCATGCACATGGCTCCGTGGACAAATGCCTCGATCTCCAGCTCCGGCGGGGTCTTATCGCGCAGAGCAGCGATATCCTGCAGGCTCATCTCACGGGCCAGCACCACACGCTTTGCGCCCATGTTGTATGCGGCACGCGCAGCGGCCCAGTTGGTGATGCCGGTCTGGGTGGACATGTGGACATCGATCTCCGGGGCGAACTGCTTACAGGCTTCCAGCACGCCCAGATCGGCCACGATAAAGGCATCCACACCGGCGGCAGCAGCAGCCTTGATGGCTTCGGGCAGGCGGTCAGCTTCCTCATTGGTGGGCAGCGTGTTCATGGTCAGATAGACCTTGCGGCCGCGGGCATGGGCGTAGATCACGCCCTCGGCCAGCTGCTCCGGCGTAAAATTGGCAGGAGCCGACCGCATACCGAACTCCGGCAGGCTGCAATAAACAGCGTCTGCTCCATAGTTGATGGCATAACGCAGGCGCTCCAAGTCGCCTGCCGGGGCCAGCAGTTCCGGGATCTGTAACATAAAATCGTCCTCTCTTTTTAACACCCTCTCTGTCATCGCTGATGCGATGCCGCCTCACCGGATCGGTTTCTGCAAACCTGACTCCGGAGCCGCAGTTGGCTCGCCCCTTGGGAGAGCTGTCAGCGAAGCCGACTGAGAGAGACTTACTTCTTCAAACTCTGATTGACTTCAGCCGCTTTCTGGCAGTTGGCCTGATGTTCAGCATAGGTCTTGGCGTAATAGTAGTGACCGGAAAGGTCCGTAACAAAGAAATAGCAGTCCCTGACTTCCTCATCACACTGAGGTGCCAGAGCAGCCTGGATCGCGGCAAGGCCCGGGTTCGAGATGGGCCCGGCGGGCAGGCCGGTGCAGGTGTAGGTATCGTAGGCATTCCGGATGTTCTCGGGGATATCCTCCCAGCCGCCATAATACGGAGCCACCCAGTTCCAGAGGTAGTTGTTGTCCTCATCGCTCTGGACATAGCTGGAGGTATTGCTCTGGAGCTTGGGGTAGGGCGAACCCTCGGCCAGACGGTTGCGGAACACCTGCGCCACATTGGAATCCTGATCGTTGCCCGCTTCCTCTTGCACAAAAGAGGCCAGTGTAATGACCTCGGGCAGGGTCAGCTCCTGCTTTTCCAGTTCCCTGTACATCTCGTCCGTAAACTGCTTATCGAAGTGTGCATAGAACGTTGCAACATAATGATGCACGGTATCGTCCGTCAAAAACTCATAGGTGTCCGGAAAGAGGTAGCCCTCACACTTCATAAAGCGATTGGGGGCATCGGCATCGTCTGGGACATACTGCCAGAAGGTGTACTCACTGAAATCTCCGGTGTTGGCTTCTTCCAGAAACTCCTCGGCAGTACACAGACCGGCTTCCTCCATTTTCCGGGCAATGGCAATGGCAGTGGTTCCCTCCGGGAAGGTCAGACGCACCGAATCCGCCTTGGCATACGTGGACAGCTCTGTGATCAGGCCATCGTAGGAATATCCGCCGGTTTGCAGCGTAAAATCACCGTACTGCAGTTTTCCGGCGGCACCCTTGTGCCCCACATACCAGCGGAACAGATAGGCCGAACGGATCACTCCAGCCTCCTTCAGCTCCTTTGCGATGGCAGCAACGCCGCTGCCCTGGGGGATGCTGACGGTCACCTCAGCACCCGGCTTTCCTCCATTGCCGCTGATCTCGTTATACGCAAACACGCCTGCCGCACCGGCTGTCAGTGCCAGCAGCAACAGCACGGCCAACAAGATCTTCAGCGCACTGCCTTTTTTCTTTTTCTGGTGTTTCTCTGCCATATCCACGTTCCTTTCAATCCATCATCAGGCGCATGTAGCTCTCCGAAACATCAAAAGGTTCTCCTTCAAAGCGGATGAGGCCATACTCCTGCCGGGTTCCCTCGCCCAGGAACAGATTCTGGGCAGCTCCCACCGTGATGACAGCCTTTTCCACAATGACCTCTTTCTCCCGGGCGGCTTCCATCAGCACCTCGGCGGCACGGTCATTTTCCGCCATCATCTCCACAAAGTAAAGGGTATCCTCCCTGCGGAAATAGATGCCGTAGCCCTGCTCACTGGACACGATGGTCGCACCACGGGAATACAGGTCCCGCAGAACTCCCCCCATCTGCTCCGGCGGCAGCTGAACGGTGTCAGGCCAGTATTTTGCCCGCAGCTCGCAGAGTTTTTTTGCCGTCACGGAATCGAATTCCGCCTGGCTCCACAGGTTGCGCTCCACCTCCCGGGGCAGGCAGCGCAGGGCAAAGGCTTTCTGGAAGCCTTTATCCTGCAGCAGCGTTGATTGTTCCGGGCTGGTGGGCACTGCCACCACAAAGCCTGCGCCCCGCAGTTTCTGCTGGGCGCACAGGGTATCCACCAGGCCCGCAAGGAGCAGGCTGCCCTGCCCGCACAGACCGAACAGATAGCTGCCCGGGCGGCCCTGCAGGGTCACCGGCACAGCCAGTGCCACAGCCTCAATGTGGTCGTTTTCCTCCGCGACGTAGACATTCTGCACCCCGGCAAAGCGTTCCACAGCGCCGCGGACAAACTCCTCCGTGTCGCCGCGCTGGGCCTGCCACAGGGCCAGCACCTCCGCCCAATCGGACGGCTGCATCAAACGGTACATGATATAGGATGCCTCCTTTTGTTTCAAATAACAGCGAGAGCAAGAGTTCTGACCTCTTCCTGAATATCCTCAATGCTCCGCATTTTCTCCCCTGCCGTGCAGTGGACGGTATCCCAGCCGAGGTGAGCAGCGCAGTATTCTGCCGCCCGGCGGCTGCGGGCCAGATATTCGGTGTCCTTTTCATGGACATCCTTCCTGGTCTCGTCGCCATGGTAGCGGGCAGTCATCAGCCGCTGGCTCACCGCCGGGTCAACCTGCAGATAGATCACCTTATCCGGTGCAGGCAGGCCCAGCAGGTGGTATTCATAGTCAAAGAGCCACTGCAGGAATGTGTCCCACTGCTCCGGCGGGAGCTTCGAGCACTGATGCACGGCGTTGGAAGTCGTGTAGCGGTCAGCGATCAGGATGCCGCCTTCCTCGTAGAACTTGCCCCAGTCCGACTTATACCCCGCATAGCGGTCCACCGCATAAAAGCTGGATGCCGCGTAAGCGTTGACATCGTCAGGCTTGTCACCAAACTGCCCGGCCAGATACATCTTGACCAGCGCACTGGAATCACTGTCATAATCCGGGAAGGTGATCTCTCTTACCAGATGATCCGTCACCATCAGGTGCTTTGCCAGCAGCTTGGCCTGCGTGCCCTTGCCGCTGCCGTCCAGCCCTTCCAGAACGATCAGCTTGCCTTTGCTCATACACCAGCCTCCTGCTTGATGGCCTCATACTTTGCGCGGACTTCGGCAGTTCTGCCGCAGCACATCTTGCCCTCAGGGCAGGGGCCGCTGACACAGGCCGGACCGGCCTTGGCAAAGATATGGGGTGCCACCGGGTAGACCAGCCGGAACATCTCCTCAGCCAGCTGACGGATCTCCCACTGAGCGCGGGAGCAGCAGCGCAGATGGAAGAAATTCTGCAGGCTGCGGGCGTTCATGGTCACGACCATCTTCGTCTCGCAGGCGTTGGGCAACACAAAGCGGGCATCCTCGTTGGCCTGTTTGGAGGCCTTGGCGCGGGCCTGCTTTTCGGGCATCCCCTCCGCCATCAGGCGGGCAGTGTGGCCGTCCTCCAGCTTTTTTGCAAGGTCCAGGTAGCGCTTCGCATCCTCATCCATGCTCTCAAGAAAGGCTGCCTTTGCCTCAGGGATGGCCTCGATCTCCGGCGGGATAACATAGTGGAAGTCGTCCAGCCGGACATACCGCTGGCTCTGGACACTGAAGGATGCGATGCGGTGCCGGGTGATCTGGGCCAGCAGGGTGCGGCTCACACCCTCAATGCCAAAGGTGAAGCTGGCATGTTCAATGGGGCTGGCATGGCCCAGGTCGCTGAGCATGGTCAGGAACTTGGCCGTTTTCTCCTCGGTCAGGCCGTCCAGCAGGTCGGTGATATGGGCATCGGAGTAGCAGAGCTTGGCCGCTGCCGCCACCACCTTTTCCGGTTCCGGGGTATGTGCGATCAATCGAACGGTCATCATAGTTTTCTCATTCCTCCGTGATTTTCGTCAGCGGCGCAAAATTTGCCATGGTTTTCTTCACGCCGACCTTTTCAAAGTTGATCTCCACGATCTGGTCTCCGGCAGCGGCCTTGACCGCCAGCACCCTGCCCCGGCCAAAGACCTTGTGCTCCACAATGTCGCCCACCTCGTAATGCTTTGGGCCGGTGGATGCCGGGCGGGAAGCTGCCGGGCTCCCCGGAAAGCTCACGGGTTTGGATGTTGCCTTGGGGGCCGCGGGGCGGCCATAGCCCGCGCCAAAACCGGAGGAGCCGGACGTGCGCGGGGCGCTGCTTCCGCTGCCAAACCCGGAAGCACTGCTGCCACGGCCTGCATAACCGGAGCCGAAACCGCCGCGCTCAGAGACATTGTATTCACGGTTGAGGTAGCTGCCGCCGGTGCGGCCGCCGAAGCTGCTGGAATTGCGGCCCCAGCCGGACGCGCCGGAGTAGCCCGAGGCCCCGCCGGGAACGGTATCACTGTAACTGGAACCCCAGCCCATGGAAGAACGGCGCTCCAGCGCCGGGCTGCGGGTCTCTTCTATATACTCAGGCTCGATCTCGCGCAGGAAGCGGCTGGGTTCGTTGCGCTGGGTGCGGCCGTAGAGCATCCGGGAGACACTGTTGGAGAGATACAGCTCCTTCTTGGCGCGGGTGATGCCGACATAGGCCAGACGGCGCTCTTCCTCCAGATCCGCCTCGGAGTATTTGCTCATCTCGCTGGGGAACACCCCCTCCTCCATGCCAATGAGGAACACATAGGGAAATTCCAGACCCTTAGCGGAGTGGATGGTCATCAGGACCACCTGATCGGCACTCTCGTTGTAGCTGTCAATGTCGCTGATGAGGGCGATATCCTCCAGGTAGCCTTCCAGTGAGGCCTCCTCGCCGTGCTGATCGCAGTAGTTTTTGACGTTGTTGACCAGCTGGCCCAGGTTCTGCAGGCGGTCTGCCGCATCCTCGTGGCCCTTGGCCGCATCGGCTTCCAGCATGGCCTTGTAGCCGGTCACCTCAATGACATCCTGGGCAAATTCGTCCAGTGTCCTGGTTTCCAGCGATTCCTGCAGTTTTTCGTAGATCTGCCAGAATTTCAGCAGCGGCATAATGGCGCGGCTGAGCTTGGCGTATGCATCCGCGTGGGAGATGACTTCCAGCATACTGATCCCCTGCTGGGCGGCAAGGTCAGCGATCACATCGACAGTGGTATTGCCGATCTTCCGGGCAGGCTCGTTGATGATGCGGCGCAGGCGCACATCATCCCGGGCGTTCGCCACGATGGACATATAGGAGTGGATGTCCTTGACCTCTTTGCGGTCATTGAAGCGCTGGCCGCCCACGATCTTATGGGGAATGCCCGCGCGGGTAAAGTAGCTTTCGATGGGGGCCGACTGGGCATTCATGCGGTAGAGCACCGCATGGTCCGCCAGATGCCCGCCCTCTTTCAGGTGCTCACCGATGACATCCGCAATGTGCATGGCTTCGTCCTGCTCATTCTCGGCAGTGTAGACCTGCACCTTGTCGCCCTCGTCGTTCCGGGTCCACAGGGTCTTGCCCTTGCGCTCGGTGTTGTGCTGGATGACGCAGTTGGCAGCATTCAGGATATTGGAGGTGGAGCGGTAATTCTGCTCCAGACGGATGGTCTTGGTACCGGGGAAGATGCGCTCAAAGTTCAGAATGTTCTCAATGGTGGCACCGCGGAAACGGTAGATGCTCTGGTCATCGTCACCGACAACGCAGATGTTCTTTTCCGGGCCGGTGAGCAGGCTGACCAGCCGGAACTGGGCCACGCTGGTATCCTGATACTCGTCCACCAGCAGGTAGCGGTACTTGTTCTGGTAGAACTCCCGCACATCCTCGTGCTCCGCCAGCAGCTGCACGGTCTGGTAGATCAGGTCGTCGAAGTCGAAGGCTCCTGCCTCCCTGAGCTTTTTTTCGTAGGCGGCGTAGACTTTGGCGGCAATGGCTCCCTTGGTGTCCCGGGCCGGGGTGCGCAGCGCCTCCTCCGGGCTGACCAGCTGATCCTTCCAGCGGCTCATCTGGTTGATGGCGCTCTTGATCGGGAAGAACTTATCGTCGATGCTCAGTTCCTTATAGACCGCCTTCATCACCCGCTGGGAGTCATCGGTATCATAGATGGTAAAGCTGCGGGGGTAGCCGATGGATTCTGCCCAGCGGCGCAGGATGCGCACACAGGCCGAGTGGAAGGTGGAGGCAAACACCTCGTCCCCCTCTTCGCCGCCCAGCATATTGCGCAGGCGCTCCTTGAGCTCCCCTGCCGCCTTGTTGGTAAAGGTGATGGCCATCACGTTCCAACTGCGGACAGCGTTCTGCCGCAGCATCCCGTCCAGCCAGGCGGGCGCATCGGTGCCAGTCATAATTGCCGTTTTCAGGGCCTTGACATCCTCCTCGGTCACCTCACGGGGGGTCCAGTCAGAGCCATGGGCTGAGCCAAACCGGATCAGGTTTGCGATGCGGTTGACCAGAACAGTGGTCTTGCCGCTGCCTGCACCGGCCAGAATGAGCAGCGGGCCGTCGGTGGTAAATACCGCCTGCCGCTGCATATCGTTCAGGCGGCCAAACTGCTTTTCAATATAGGTATCGCGCAGAGCGCAGAATTCCTGTTGGAGACTTGCTGCCATTGTTTCACCTGTTCTTCTATAAAATCACTTACTTTATAAGTATATCACAATTCAAGAGGGTTGTACATAAAAAACCGCCCTTCCTGTACAGCACAGGAGGGGCGGCAGTGTTCAGATAAAGCTTAGCCGAAGATGTTGATCAGGATACCGGCAGCAACAGCGGAGCCGATAACGCCAGCAACGTTGGGGCCCATGGCGTGCATCAGCAGGAAGTTGGAGGGGTTCTCGCTCTGGCCGACCTTCTGAGAAACACGGGCAGCCATGGGAACAGCGGAAACACCAGCGGAGCCGATCAGGGGGTTGACCTGACCGCCGGTCAGGGCGTACATCACCTTGCCGCACAGAACGCCTGCAGCGGTACCAAAGGAGAAGGCGATCAGACCCAGCACAATGATGAACAGGGTGCGGCTGTTCAGGAAGGTGTTTGCAGAGGTGGTGCAGCCAACAGACAGAGCCAGGAAAATGGTGATGATGTTCATCAGCTCATTGCCGGCAGTCTTCTGGATGCGATCCACCACGCCGCACTCCTTCATCAGGTTGCCCAGCATCAGCATACCCACCAGAACGGCGGCATCCGGAACGATCAGGGAAACGATGATGGTGACCATGATGGGGAAGATGACCCTCTCGGTCTTGGAGACGGTGCGCAGCTGCTTCATCACGACGGTACGTTCCTTCTTGGTGGTGAGCGCCTTCATGATGGGCGGCTGGATAACAGGCACCAGCGCCATGTAACTGTAGGCCGCCACAGCGATGGAGCCCAGCAGCTCAGGAGCCAGACGGGAGGTAACGAAGATAGCGGTAGGACCGTCTGCACCGCCGATGATGGAGATAGCAGCGGACTGCTTCTGGGTGAAGTCCACCAGACCGGTAGCGGTCAGCAGACGAGCGCCCATGTAAGTACCGAAGATGCCGAACTGAGCGGCAGCGCCCAGCAGCAGGCTCTTGGGGTTGGAGATCAGGGGTGCGAAGTCGGTCATGGTGCCGATGCCCAGGAAGATCAGCGGCGGGTAGATGCCCAGCTTAACGCCCATGTAGAGCATATCGGCCAGACCGCCGTTGTTCAGGATCTCCACCCACATGGGGTGTTCCAGACCGTCACCGACGAAATATTGCATGTGGATAACGCCGCTGCCGGGCAGGTTTGCCAGGATCATGCCGAATGCCATGGGCAGCAGGATCAGCGGCTCAAACTCTTTGACGATGGCCAGGTACAGCAAAAAGCAGCCCACGCAGATCATAACTGCGTACAGGTAGCCGCCCGGCTCGCCAAACTTCGCAAAGCCGGAGCTTTGGAAAATACCGACCAGAGTATCAATAAACTGTGTCATGCTCTTCCTCCTCTGTTAAAACGGTGCGGTGGTGTCGTTTACACCCGCATTGCCCCAGCCGTTCTTGCTGCGGCGCACAGCCTTGAGGGTGTACTTGCCGTTGCCCATTGCATGGATTGCTGCCATAATGGCGGCGATCACATCACCGGGAATGCCCTCTTCCACCTGAGGAGCGGGAGCAGCTGCGGCCTGCTGCACGGGTGCAGCGGGCTGTGCAGCGGGAGCCTTGGCGGCTTCCTTGGCAGCCTTCTTCTTTGCGTTCATCGAATCGAAGATCTTGCCTTCCAGCGTGATAATCGCCATCAGCAGGATAAGGATCAAGAACACCAGTACGATGCCGGTAATGGTAACGACCACGTCAAAACCTAAATCCATGGTTTTCCTCCTGTTTCTTGTATACTGCGTCCGATACAAGATCGTCAGCAGAAAATCAATTTGGGTACATTATACCTTATTTTCCAATTTATTTCAACAAAAATAGATATTTTTTCTTTTTGGCGCTTTTGTTCAGATTCATGGATAAATGGTGCAGCTTTGATTATCTGCGGCCAATGCGGGGCGTTGCATCCAAAAAGCCGGTTTCCAACTTGTCGTTCAGGCCAAGGCTCATGGCAGTGCCCAGTGCCACACAGTTGACGGGATCGGGCGAAACCGTCACCTCCACCTTCAGCTCTTCGCTCAGGTATTCGGTAAGGCCGTGCAGCTGTGCACCGCCGCCGGTCAGCATGACACCATTGCGGAAGATATCGCCTGCCAGTTCCGGAGGGGTCTTTTCCAGCACCTGATGGGCCGCGGTGCCGATCTGCTCGCTGAGCATCATGACAGGGTCGTACAGGTCGTCAGTGGAAACATTCACACGCACCGGCAGGCCGGTGAGCAGGCTGCGGCCTTTGATCTCCATGGTCTCGTGGAAATCAGTCTTCTGGGGGCAGCAGGCCACGTTCTTTTTCAGCTCTTCGGCGGTGCGCTGGCCAATGGCAACGCTGTACTTGTTGCGCACGAACTTGAGGATCTCTTCGTCGTAGTGGTTGCCGGCTACGCGTACGCTGGTGGCCTTGACCTTGCCGCCCAGAGAAAGCACTGCAATATCGGTGGTGCCGCCGCCGATATCAATGATCATGCGGCCCTCCGGCTGGGTGATGTCGATGCCGGAGCCAAGGGCAGCGGCAATGGGTTCGTCGATCAGGTACACCTGACGGGCGCCAGCGGCCACCACAGCCTCCACCACGGCATCGCTTTCAATGCCGGTAATGGCGGCGGGCACACAGACGGCCACGCGGGGCTTGACCATGTGGGAGCTGTACACCTGCTTGACAAAACGGCAGATCAGCTCACGGGTCATGGTATGGTCACTGATCACACCGTCCTTCAGCGGGAAGATGGCAGAAATATAGTTCGGGGTGCGGCCCACCATAGCAAGGGCCTTATCGCCTGCTTCCAGCACGGTCTTCTTGCGGGTATCCATTGCCACAACGCTGGGCTGGTTGAGCACAACGCCCTTGCCCTCCTGCGCAATGATAATGGTAGTGGTACCAAGATCGATACCGATATCGTTCTGTGCCATAAGTTCTCTTTTTCCTTTCTCTGGTTTCTCTATCGAAACAACGGCCTGTTGATGCAGGCCGGAAATCATACCAACTTACAGTATAGCATAGTTTCCGTAAAAAGTATACCGGTTTTGAGCTCCTTCCGTCTGCTCACTTTGTTCGCATCCACCTGTTCCCCTTTTTGTCACTTACGTGACATCTGTTCCTCTCTTTGTCACCTGCGGTGACATTTCTCCCCGGCGCGGGG
>ERZ1106976.4290-NODE-4290-length-10119-cov-70.108903_pt1 | contig 10119 bp, 7 predicted proteins | sample MGYA00403687_ERZ1106976 | MGnify/ENA primary metagenome ERZ1106976 (study PRJEB35170, sample SAMEA104062446) | human gut metagenome | biome: human gut; feature: human-associated habitat; material: faeces | place: Denmark | collected 2013-02-22 ... | reverse complement strand
CCAGCGGCGCGCGTCCTCGGTGTACTGCAAAACGGCGGCGGTATCCGCAAGGATCTGCAAACTCCACGCAAAGCAGACATTGGCAGCAAAGTAGTCATCCGTCGCGCCCTTGCGCTCATCACCCAAGGCGTTCGCCTCGGCGTCCAGCCCCAGCCAGTCGCCGTACTGGAAGCCCGTCTGCCACAGCCCGTTTTCGCCGCACTGGCTCTCGATAAACTCGACCCAGTGCTTCATGCTGTCGTAGCTGTACTGCAGAATGCGCTTGTCGCCGTAGGCGCGGTAGAGTGTCCACGGCAGCACGGTCACCACATCGCCCCAGAACGCCGCGCCGTCCTGCTGGTTGCCCAGAATGTTCGGCACGACCTGCGGCATACTGACATCGGGACCCAGTTCACTGGCCAAGTCACGAAGCCACTTGGTCATAAACGGCATAATGTTCTCATTGAACGCCGCCGTGGGGCAGAACGCCGTCACATCGCCCGTCCAGCCCAAACGCTCGCTGCGCTGCGGACAGTCAGTGGGGATATCCAAAAAGTTATCCCGCTGGCTCCACTGGATGTTCTGCTGCAACCGGTTCACCCGTTTGTCAGAGCAGGTAAAATGACCGGTCTGTGCCAAATCCGTCGAGAGATGGCACGCCGTAAACTGCACGTTCTGCCCGTATTGCAGCCCCTCCACGCAAATATAGCGGAAGCCGTGCCATGTAAAATGAGGGTGCAGCGTCTGCTTGCCGCCGCTCAAAATATAGGTGTCGGTCGCCTTCGCCCAGCTGAGGTTTTCGGTGTAGAAGTTGCCGTTTTCGTCCAGCGATTCCGCGTGGCGCAGGGTAAGCTTCTGCCCCTTGTCACCGTAAATTTCCACCTCGACCCAGCCGGTCAGGTTCTGCCCAAAGTCAAAGAGGTGGTCACCGTTGGGAGCAGTAAATTCCTTGACAACAGGCACCCTTTGCAGGCAGCGGACCGGCTCGTTCTCCTGCCCGACGAGAGTGTCAAAGCCGTAGTCAAACAGTCTGGCGGGCTGCGGTGCGGCGGGGTCTGCCGTAAAATCCTGCGTTTCACCGTCATAGATTTCGGCGGACTGAATAGCCCCGGTCGTGCAAAGCCAGCTTTCGTCGGTGCCGAGCCATTCCTCATGCCCGTCCTCATAGGTGATGCAAAGCGCTGCCAGCGCGGCGGTGGTGTCGCCGTAGTTGTTGGGCGTCGGCATAAAGCCGAGCTTGCCCTTGTACCAGCCGTTCGCCAGCGTCAGCGCCAGATGGTTTTTGCCGCTATGCAGCGTTACGGCGTAGGTCTGGTACTGCAGGCGCTTGCGGTAGTTCGTCCAGCCGGGGTGGAAATAAGTGTCATCCACAGGCTCGCCGTTGATCTCCGCCTCATACATACCCAAGGCGGTTGCGTAGAGACGCGCTTTTTTGACATTGCCCTGCACGACAAAGTCCTTATACAGCACCGGGCTGACGGGGCTGACTTTGTCCGGCGCGTGGGTGATCCACTGCGCCTTGCCCTCAAACGCGCTGCCGTTCAGCAAGCCTGTTTCAAACCGGCTTGTGCCCTCGACGGTTTCGCCGTGGTTGTCCCATACCGTAACCGTCCAGTCGTACTCGGTGCGCGGGGTCAGGTTGGGGCCAAGGTACTCGATCAAAATGCTCTGCGCGCTCGCCACCGTGCCGGAATCCCACACAACATCCCCGCCCTGCACGATTCGCAGTCGGTAGGACGCCTGCACGGTGTCCTGTTGGTCGCTGTCCAGCTTCCAGCTGAAACGCGGCTGCACCTCGTCCAGACCCAGAGGTGCGTGCTTGTATTCAATCGTTAAATCGTATAATTTCAGCATACAATTTACCTCTCCTATGCAAATTGCCCCGCCGTCCAAGGCGGCAGGGCAAAGGATATTTTTACTGCGCAGCCTTTTCTTTCTCGTTGCGCTCGGCGATGGCTTTCATCATATCGCCGTATTTTGCTTCCAAATCAAACTTGGAGATCAGGATAAACAGACCGACAAACATCGCCAGCGGAATATACAGGCTGAAGGTGTAGATGCCGTAGCGGACGGCGGGCGTGATGACCTCCATATTGCCGGTAAAGCCAACGACAGCCAGGATCCAGCCGACCAGAGAAGCACCGATGCCGCTGGACACCTTGCCGCCGAAGCTGGAGGCGGAGGCGGACATACCGATGATCTTGTTGTGGTACTTGTAGTCGTTATAGTCCATTGCCATGCTGTTCAGCGTACCGCCAAGGCACATCATGGGGATGGTGGCAAAGCTGCCCAGCAGACCTACGGTGATGCAAAGGATAAAGCTGTCCGGCTTGAAGCAGCGGATGACATTGCCGATGATGCCCAGCACAAAGGCGATTTTCAGGGTCTTGGTCACGCCAAACTTTTTGGTCATAGGGCCGACCACGATGAAGCCGACAAAGGTCGGGATCAGGCCCACAGCACCCATAATGCCGATGAGGTTGTCATTGCCCAGAATGTACTTGGCGTAGTAGGTGCCGGAGGAGGCGGACAGCGCATAAATGACATTGACCAGCAGGTTTGCCAGCAGAACGATGACCCAGTATTTGTTGTGGAACAGCTTGTTGATGGCATCGCCGAAGGCAAGGCCGTCATCGGGCTTTTCCTCCTGTGCGGCAGTCTCCTTGCTGGTTTTGTAGAGGATGAACAGGAAAATCATGCTCAGCGCGCCGACAACAACCGCAAATTTAATGTAGGCAGCCTGGTCTGCTACGCCGTTGGAACCCAGCATATTCGTCAGCGGCACCAGCGCAATAGCGATGACCATACCGATGACATAACCGGCGGCTGCGCGGAAGATGCCCATCTTGTTGCGCTCCTCCAAGCTCTTGGTGCGCATGACAAGAATGGCGCTGTAGGGGATCATGATCGCCGTAGAAACAATAGCAGTCAGGAACACATTGGACAGGAACAGGTAGGCGACCTGTGCAAAGCCGGTCAGGCCTGCGGGCACGGTGAATAGTGCCACAATCGCAACGAACGCGGGAATGGCCATGCGCAGGAACCACGGGCGGCACTTGCCCTTGGGGCTTTTGCCGTTGTCCATAATTTTGCCCATGATCAGGTCGGTAAAGGCGTCCACGATTTTGGCTGCCAGCAGCACATTTGCCGCCGTGGCGGCTGCAACACCGACTTTTTCAGTGTAGAAGTACAGCACGGCCGATACCAGACCGGTCATGGCGTTCAGCGCAAACTGACCGCCGCAGTCTGCCAGATAATCGCCGATGCGCATGGTCTTTTGGATACCCATCGAATCGGTGCCAAGAGGTTTCTTTGCCATAATGATTCTCTCCTTCATTTTTGCGCACCCGGTAGAGCAGATGCGGTTTTCTTGATTACAAGCTAAGTATACTGTGTTTTTACGGCAGATTATATCAAGAAGATGATTTCTATGTCAAATTTCCGATAGATTTCTGCGAAATGGCATTGACTCCGCATCCGGTTGTGTGTTACTTTTTTAAGGGAAACCGCACAGTTCTAAGTGCCGATACGGCGAGCGAGGTGCCGCACACCGAGCCGCAGCGAGGCGCTTCGGAGCGCAACCGCCGCTTGCGGCGGCTCTTGGCGCGGAGATCCGCCGGAGTGGTGCTTAAGCCGTCAGGCGGGAATTGTGCGGTACTGCCGTAAGCATAGGGGGAAGAACTATGGATTTCTGCAAAAGCTGTGAGGAACTGCACGCTGTAAGCCGGATTCCGCTGACAATCGTCCATCAGGAGGGCGAAGTACGGCTTGCACTGCCCGCAGGGCATGAGGACCTGATTCCGCACAGGGCGCTGACATGGGTGCTTGCCGACTTTGTGCTGCAAAAGCGGGACGCCCTGCATCCGTTGGTGACCTATGTGGAGCCGGGCTATTTTATCGGTGTGGTGGCACTGCCGGACGACTGCTACTGTATAGCCGGGCTTGTCAGCCCGTTTCAGCACGCGCGCAGTGAGATCATGCAGATGGCGTCGCTTGCGCTTGCGCCGCAGCAGATGCAGGCATACTGCGACCTGATGGTGCAGATGCCGCTGGTCAACCTCTATCAACTGAAATCTTTGCTGTGCCTTGTAGTGCAGCTGGCCCACGGCACGGAGATTTCGGCGGAAAATATTCTGTTCGTGGATAACACCGTCCTGCGCACGGAGAAACCGGATGATGCCTTGTTCAATTTGCGCGAGGACGCAGAATTTCATGTGCCGGCGGATTTTGAAACCGGCGTCTGTGAGGCGATAGAGCAAGGCAGCACAGAGCTGCTGCAGCACCGTCTTCTGCAGCCGAGTCAGGGAAAAGTCGGTGCAATGAGCTCCAATCCGCTGCAACAGCAGAAGTACGCCTTTATCTCGTTTGCCACATTGCTGACCCGTGCGGCCATACGCGGCGGTCTGCCGGGCGAAACTGCGTTCAATTTAAGTGATGTCTACTGTCAGCGTGCCGATGCTCAGCTGGAAATCACAACGATACAGAAGCTGACTTACACCATGGCGGTGGATTTCTGCCGCCGCGTGGCGGATACAAAAAACAGCGGCGCACAAAACCCCGCTGTGAAAAGCTGCATCAATTATATTTCCGAGCATCTGCACGATGACATGCGCCTGGAGGAGCTTTCTCGTCGGTGTGGACTTTGCAGCCGCAGCCTGTCCATAAAATTCAAGGCGGAGCTGGGTATGGGCATTCCCGAATACATCCACCGCGAAAAGCTGCGCGAGGCGCGGTATCTTCTGGACTACACCGACTACACCCTTGCCGAAATTGCCGGATTTTTGAACTATCCGACCCAGAGCTACTTCACCCAGATTTTCAAAAAATACCAAGGCTGCACCCCGCAGCAGTACCGCAGCAGATTACATGGAACGCTGTGAGGGGGTCCGGAATATAGCATTGTATATGCGGCTATAAATTCTTTCGGACGGAAAGTGTTAAATAGTTGTTTTACGTCCATTTACTGTAAAAGTATCCCTGTAAATAAATTGCCCATCAGGAACTTTTGTAGACAACGCGAACTGTAACGCAAGCATGGGCGAAGTGTTGCCACAGGGCAACCCGCCGAAAAGCCTACGGGGACAGCCCCGAACCCCTGTGAGGCTGCTGGCGCATGAGAAATCGCAGCGTTGGAATCAATGTCCGCGTCAGCGTCACAGAGAAACGAAAAATGACGCTGATGGCTAAACGGTGCGGGCTGTCTCTCTCGGAGTATTTACGCCAGAGGGCATTAGGATATGAACCGGGCGGACAACCGCCCAAGGAGATATTTGATGTATTGGATAGACTCGATGAAATCGCAGAAAGCTGTTCACCTACAACGAGTGCTGAAATCGGTACTTATGCCGACCGTATGAGGGACCTGCTCATTGGCGGTAACTAAGATCTGGACGATTAAGGACAGCTTACAGCGCGTCCTTGATTACGCAGCCAACCCGGACAAGACCGAATACGATGCCCTTGCCCAGACACTGCACTACGCAGAGAACGATGCCAAGACCAAGCTGAACGAGAGCGCCCAGCTTGTCACCGGCATCCATTGCAGGGCAGACCATGCGTGGGAGGATATGCGAGCCGTGCAGGAACGCTTTGGTAAAGCAGACGGCGTGGTGGCGCTCCACGCCTACCAAAGCTTCCGCGAGGGGGAGGTCACCCCAGAGCAATGCCATGAGATCGGCGTGGCACTGGCCCGCAAGGTCTGGGGCAAGCGCTTTCAGGTGCTGGTTGCTACACACATGAATACGGATAACCTGCATAACCACTTCGTTATCAATTCCGTATCGTATGTGGACGGCAAGAAGTACGAACAACGCCGTAGCCAGTATGCGGAATTTAGAGAAACTTCAGACAAGCTGTGCCGGGAGTACGGCTTGTCGGTAGTGGAGCAGCCCAAGACCAAGGAACCGGCACGGTACGCCCGGATGCGGGAGGCCATCGACCAAGCCTGTGAGGATGCCAGTACCGCCGAGGATTTCCACAGGGCGCTGTATCGGCAAGGGTATATTTTCGGCAGTGACCCGAACCGAAGGTACGCAACCATCCGGGCGCGGGATGGTGGACGAGCCGTGCGACTTTATAGGCTGGGAGAAGAATACGATCTTACGGCCATAGATGACAGACTGCGCGGAAACTATCTGCTGTACGGGCCAAGGCTGTATGAGGTGAAGCATCCGCCCCAGCAGTACACGCCGAAACGATATCGCCCCAAGGATACCTATGCGGGAAAAGGTGTTCTCCAGATTTTCTTCGAGGTATTCTTCGGAGAATCCCAGATGCACCGCTTGTATCTGTACTACTGTTATCAGTTAGGCATCCTGCCCAAGAAACAGCAACCCCACATCAACCGCCCGGAACTGGAGCGCATCTGGAAAGACACCGAGAAAATCCTTGCAGAACACGCTTTTGTTCACGACCACAAGTTTCCCCCTTTGCAGGCAATCGTGGACTACCGCAAGGGCTTGTCCCAGCAGATGGAAACCCTTGCCGCACAGCGGGCTGAAATCGTCAAGCAGATGCGCAGAAAAGATGCTCCTCCGGAGTTGGCTGACCAACGCATGATACTGACTTGCCAAATCGCCAAACTGCGCAAAGAGGATAAAATCGCAGAGGGAGCCATCAAACGCATCCAAAGAACACGCGAATCCAACCGCATAGACCAAGAAAACCGAAGTCAACACACAAACAATAGAAATCGCCGCCGAAATCGTTCTCGGCAGCGCTGACAAGGAGGTACAATGGCTTACATCAAGAAAAAGTCCGAACGAAAATTCAAAATCACCGTCTGCAACGGCTATAAGGTCAATGGGCAGAAACGGATGAAAGCGCAGACCATCACTGTGCCATCATTCGTGCCAAAGCGCGGCATTCAGCAGTATGTCATGGCTGAAGCGGAACGCATCGAGAAGAAGTTCAAGTATGGCGTAGAAGAAAGCGACCAGACCCACTTTGAACAGTACGCCGAAAACTGGCTGAAGCGGCAGCAGCCGTTCTTTAAGGCTACCACCTACGCAGGGTACAAACGCAATCTGGATATTGTTTACCCGCTGATTGGCGGTATTCCGCTTGCAAAGCTGCTCCCCATGACTTTAGAGGAAATGTGTGAAGAATTGCGCAAGCGCCCCGGACGGGGCGGGAAATGCATCAAGGAAACAACAGTACAAAAGTACCTCGAAACAGTTTCCTCGGTACTGGAGGATGCCAAGAAAAATGACATTATTCCGTTTAATCCGGCGCACCGCGTTCGGAAAAAGCATTTTGAAAAGGAGGCACAGCATATTCCGCAGAAGTATGAAATGAGTAAACTAATGCGGGCGATTCAGAACGAACCGATTCTGTATCGCGCCTATTATACCTTGGCAATTACGACCGGATTGCGGCGTGGGGAACTGTGCGCCCTGCAATGGCGGGACATAACCGGTGCTTGTGAACTGACCGTCCGCCGTTCCCGTAGCTGCGCATCCGGGCAGATTGTTGAGAGCGACACCAAGAGCCATCGGGAACGGATCGTAACGATTCCCATGGGGATATGGGAACTTCTGATGGCGCTGCGACAGCAACAGGTGCTGCATAGCGGCGTTCCGGATAGAGAGCAGCCAATTTTTACTAACCCCGACGGTCATGTGCCACAGCCGGATACTTTTACACGGCATCTGCGCAAGCTGTTTAAAAAGTGCGGGTTGCCAGAGGAATACCATCTGCATACGCTACGGCATTTCTACGCAACCTATCTGCTGCAGGAAGGCACCAGCAAACAGGTGGCGGCATCCCTGCTGGGTCATGCGGATACGGCATTTTTGGAGCGCACCTACTGCCACCCACAGGACGTGGCGAAGCGTCAGGCGGCAAACCTGATGCAAGATTTGCTGAACAGCCAAAATCCGTGCTATGTTGCATTTATGAAAAATAAGAATAGAAAAGCCAAGAAAGCAGGCTAAATAACCAGCGGCACCGTCAGGGATGGCGGTACCGTTTTTGTCAGTAATAGGTAGAATTTTGGGCGAAAGATTGTTGGGGGTGGTGATAGCTTTCTGTCGTAGTTGTCGGTATGCTTTGTAGTACCGCAGGTCAAAAATAATACTAAGGAGCGTGCAAAACATGGCATCTATCAGAAAGCGCGGCAGCAACAGTTACTTAATTGTAGTATCTCGTGGGTATGACTACGAGGGGAACCGGCTGAAATCGGTGCAGAAAACCGTCAAGCCACCCAAGGAGTACACACCCAAACAGGCAGAGAAGTGGGTAAAGGAGCAGGCAATTCTATTCGAACGCGAGGTACAGCATACACCGGAACCCATTAACCGCAGCATTACGCTGGCAAAGTACATTGAGCATTGGGTGACCGATGTTGGACCGAAGAAGCTGGCAGATTCTACATTCCGACGCGACGAACAGGATATTCGCAGAATCTTGCCAGCACTGGGCAACTACAAGTTGACCGATTTGCGTAAAGAGGTTATCCGTGATTTTTACGAAGAAATGCGGCACAGCCCGCGCTTGGACGGCAGAGGAAATCTATCCGAGAAGTCTGTCGAAGGCTTACACAACACGCTGTGCGGCATCCTGTCGGCGGCTGTGGACGAGGGATACCTTACTCACAATCCTGCATGGAGATGCTACAAGCCGAAAGGACAAAAGAAAGAGCGCCCCGTAGCCGATGAGGAAACCGTAAAAAAGTTGATTACAGCGTTTGAAGGGCAGAGTATGAAATACGAAACCTATTTCAAGCTGGTGCTGGCAACCGGACTGCGGCGTGGGGAAGCCTGTGGATTAAAATGGAGTGACATCAGCTGGCGCAAACGGACGATTCATGTACAACGCGGAGTCGTGAAGTTGAGCCACCAAGAGTCCATCACGAAAGACCCTAAGACGACAAGCGGTGACCGCATGGTGTATTTGAGTAAAGAAATGTGCCAGCTACTCAAGGCGTGGCGGAAAGAATGCGAGTGGGATAGGGCGCAAACCGCGAACGAAAAGGTATCCGAAGATGATTACTTATTCCGCCAGCCGAACGGAAAGCCTATGTGCCCTAGCACATTCACATACAGGTTTAAACTGATTTTGAAAGCCAACAACTTGCCGCTGGATTTGAGTGTGCATAGCTTGCAGCATACGAACGCCAGCTTGCTGATTGCACAAGGCGTGGATGTCCGCACAGTGGCTAGTCTATTGGGTCATGCACAGGCCAGTACAACGCTGGATATTTACGCCCATGCATTTGACAAGAACAAACGCAAGGCACAAGAGAAACTCGGAAAGGCGATTGGACTATGAGAAAAATCAAATTGACCCGCGCGAACAAAAGTATTCTGCTGAAAGCACTTGCACCTTATTATTACCGTGAAAGGGCACTTGGGCATATCACACAAGAAGTTGGAAAGCTGATACTGAAAATTGATTCTCTCCCAGCCGATAAAAGAGCAAGTTTCTCCGCAGAAGAAATTCACCTTATGCGTACCACTGTAAATCAACTGAGAAATGAACGGCTGGCAAAAGGACAATACACTGATGCCGCAGATGATAAGCTGCTAAAATTATTCTAAAACCGGAATAACATTAAAACAAAAAACGCATTACAAAAGCACATTGCAATGCGTTTTTTGGCGCGCCCGAAGGGATTCGCCGAGCCGCGCCCTAGAAACGCCCCACCGGGGCGTTTCTGCCCCGCGGGACGCAAAGCGCGGGGCACGGGCTGTTCGAATCCCCCTCTTTTACTGCTCCATAAAATCCATGCAAAACAAAAAGAGCAGCACCCCATAAGGTGCTGCTCTTGGTGCGACCGGGAGGATTCGAACCTCTGGCCTTCCGGGTCGGAGCCGAACGCTCTATCCAGCTGAGCTACGATCGCTTATGTATGAAAAACGCCGTTACAGCGTATTTCAATCTTGTAAAGTAGTCAATTTCCAATAGTGGTCAATTCGTGGTCTGACTACCGTTGACCACCGCATTTTTGCGAGCGCAAATAACGCTGCAACGAACAAAAACAAGCCTGAAACCTGCCATGTCGCAGTTGTCGGAGCCGAACGCTCTATCCAGCTGAGCTACGATCGCCTATGTATGAAAAACGCAGTTACAGCGTATTTCAATCATGTAAAGTAGTCAATTTCCAATAGTGGTCAATTCGTGGTCTGACTACCGTTGACC
>ERZ1106976.4286-NODE-4286-length-10136-cov-8.539827_pt1 | contig 10136 bp, 8 predicted proteins | sample MGYA00403687_ERZ1106976 | MGnify/ENA primary metagenome ERZ1106976 (study PRJEB35170, sample SAMEA104062446) | human gut metagenome | biome: human gut; feature: human-associated habitat; material: faeces | place: Denmark | collected 2013-02-22 ... | reverse complement strand
CCAGGCCCTCTGGGCGCCCCGGCAGGCAGAGGCATGCAAGCAGAAAGAGGATATTGACCCCGGCTGCAGAGAGCAGCAGTGCCCAGGCGCCCGAAAGCCCAAAATCGTGCGCTCTTCTTGCACAAAGCACGGTTACACCGATGCTCCACAAGCCCGCTGCCCAGCCGTAGATCTTGGCAATCACCAAAATCGCACTGTCGGAAATCCATGCCGCGTCAGCGATCGGATCCATCAAGGCATAAGCGGCAGCGGCCGCAAGCAGCCAGCCGACAAGCCCAATTGCGAATCCCCTGCGGTCAATCCGCACCTGCGGATTAAAGAGCGTCAGAACGACGCTGCCGAGCAATGCCAAGAGGCGCAGCCCCATGCCTGCAGAAGGATCATTCCATGCCGCATTATTCGAGCAATTCGGCTGAATAGACTCTGTCGACATGAGTGCAATTCCCCGAAGCGCCTGATGCGTTAAAGCATCATGATGCGGCGCTTCCAAATTTCAAACTCCTCTTGAGTGAGAAGCGAGCGCTCAACCATCTTTTGGAGTTTGACGACGGTTTGAGCCTTGACCTGTACCTGCAGTGATACCGGCATCACTGCAAGATCTTCAGCAGTACGGCGGTAAAGCACGCCGGCGGGCGAATGATCAAGAGCCGCCGGAATATGCGGTAATCTTGTTGCTGACCAGCAATATCGACAGCCTTCTTCCTACCATCCGTTCCAGGTGCGTGCGTCTGGATCTGAAAGTAGTGGATGATGGTCTTGTGAAAAAATATCTGATGGAGCATCTTCATGTTCCGGATTACCAGGCGGAGATTGACGCATCCTTTGCACAGGGCAGTATTGGAAGGGCAAAAGAAGCAGCTACTTCTCAGGAGTTTGCAGAGATGACTCAGAATGCACTGAGGATTCTTAAATATGCAAACACCATGGAAGTTTATGAACTGTCAGATGCGATTAAGAGTCTTTCTGAGGACAAGCAGAATATCAACGATTATCTGGATATTTTCCAGTTCTGGTTCAGAGATGTCCTGATGTTTAAGGCAACACAGGAGATTGACAATCTGGTATTTAAACAGGAAATTAATTTTATCAGAGAACAGGCAAAGCAGCGTTCCTACGAGAATCTGGAGAGCATTCTGGATTCTATTCAGAAGACAAAGGTACGTCTGAAAGCAAATGTTAATTTTGATCTGGCATTTGAATTGCTGTTCCTGACGATCAGGGAGAAATAGAATGACAAAAGTAGTAGGCGTGAGATTTCGTAATGTAGGCAAGATTTATTATTTCAGTCCTAAAGATTATGAAATTAAAACAGGCGATCACGTGATCGTGGAGACAGCCCGGGGAATTGAATACGGGAAAGTCGTACTTGCACCAAGAGAAGTAGGTGAGGAAGATGTTGTTCACCCTCTCAAAGAAGTTCTTCGTGTGGCAACAAAGGAGGACGACGAGAGAGAGGCACAGAACAGAGTCAGAGAGAGAGAGGCATTTAAAATCTGTCAGAAAAAGATTCGTGAACATGGTCTGGAAATGAAACTGATAGATGCAGAGTATACATTTGATAATAATAAAGTGCTGTTTTATTTCACTGCTGACGGCAGAATTGATTTTCGCCAATTGGTAAAAGATCTGGCAGCAATTTTTAAAACTCGTATCGAACTTCGTCAGATTGGTGTTCGCGATGAGACAAAGATTCTGGGAGGAATCGGTATCTGCGGAAGATGTCTGTGCTGCCACACATATCTGTCTGAGTTTGCACCTGTATCCATAAAGATGGCAAAAGAGCAGAATCTGTCCCTTAACCAGACAAAGATTTCCGGTGTGTGCGGAAGACTGATGTGCTGCCTGAAGAACGAGCAGGAAACATATGAAGAGCTGAATAAAAAGCTTCCGGGACTGGGAGATACAGTTACAACTCCGGATGGGCTTACCGGAACTGTACACAGTGTAAACGTGCTTCGTCAACGTGTAAAGGTAATTGTAGAGATCAATGACGAGAAAGAAATTCAGGAATTTCCGGTAGATGACCTGAAATTCAGACCGAGAAAGAAGAAAGTCAAAGTCTCTGAAAAAGAATTAAAAGAACTTGGAAATCTGGAAGATAAAAAAGGAGATTCCAAATTAAATGACTGATCAGCTGGTAAAAGATAATGAACGTATAGATGATCTTCAGAACGGATATTATGTGATACAGGATCCGGATAAATTCTGTTTTGGGATGGATGCAGTTCTTCTTTCCGGCTTTGCAAAAGTAAAAAAGGGTGAGACTGCTCTGGATCTGGGAACAGGAACGGGAATTATCCCGATCCTGCTTAAAACCAAAACAAATGGGAAACACTTTACAGGTCTTGAGATTCAGAAAGAGTGTGCAGATATGGCCGGACGCAGTGTCAGATATAATCATCTGGAGGACGATGTTGAGATCGTACGGGGTGATATTAAGGAGGCTGCTGATATTTTTGGGGCAGCTTCTTTTGATGTAGTGACAAGTAATCCGCCTTATATGATCGGACAGCATGGACTTCGCAATTCGGATATGCCAAAAGCAATTGCCAGACATGAAGTACTCTGTAATCTGGAGGATGTGGTGAGCCAGGCATCAAAGGTTCTGAAAGAACGTGGAAGATTTTATATGGTTCACAGACCGTTCAGACTGGCTGAGATTATGAATGTTCTCACAAAGTATCGTCTGGAACCGAAAAGGATGCAGCTTGTATATCCATACATAGACAGAGAACCGAACATGGTTCTGATCGAGGCATTAAAGGGAGGAAATTCCAGAGTTACAGTGGAACCTCCTCTGATCGTATATAAAGAGCCGGGAGTCTATACAGAAAATATACTGAAGATTTATGATATGATTTAACCGAACTTTATTTGCAAAGTAATATGAGAGGAAATAAATTATGAGTGGTAAATTGTATTTGTGTGCAACACCCATAGGAAATCTGGAGGATATTACACTCCGGGTACTTCGAACATTGAAAGAAGTGGATCTTATTGCAGCAGAGGATACCAGAAACAGTATTAAACTGCTGAACCATTTTGATATAAAAACACCTATGACCAGTTATCATGAGTACAACAAAATTGATAAGGCCTATGTTCTGATCAGTAAAATGCAGGAAGGGCAGAATATTGCACTGATCACAGATGCGGGAACTCCGGGGATCTCAGATCCGGGAGAGGAGCTTGCGGCAATGTGTTATGAAGCGGGGATTGAAGTAACTTCTCTTCCGGGACCTGCTGCCTGTATCACTGCCCTGACTCTGTCCGGACTTCCAACCAGAAGATTCGCTTTTGAAGCATTTCTTCCGGCAGATAAAAAAGAAAGAAAACTGATTCTGGAAGAACTGAAGAATGAAACAAGAACTATCATTCTCTATGAGGCTCCTCACAGACTGGTAAGAACTCTGGAGGAATTGAAGGAAACTCTCGGAAATCGCAGAATGACTCTTTGCAGGGAACTGACGAAAAGACATGAGACTGCATTCCATACGACTATCGAGGAGCTGATTCTCTATTATCAGACAGAGAAGCCGCTTGGAGAGTGTGTGCTTGTGATCGAAGGCAGAAGCAGACAGGAGATGGAAGAGGAACAGAAGGCATCCTGGGAAAAAATTACCATAGAAGAACACATGGAAATCTATGAAAATCAGGGACATTCAAGAAAAGAAGCTATGAAAATGGTAGCAAATGACAGAGGAATGACGAAGAGAGATGTCTATCAGTACCTCATCAATAAAACCGAAGAATAAGATTAACATACAGAAGAATTCCCGTTTTCGGGGATTCTTTTTTATTCAGGCTGTGGCAAGGAACGGGCTTTTGTGCTATAATAAATTTGTATTATTATGTCCAGATACCAGAATATATTTGAAAACCTGTCTATAATTTTCACGCAGGGGTTTTCAGATATATTCTGGTGATAAGTATATATAACAGGAGGAAAGAAATGGGCGGAGAAAATACAGAATACGGAGCGGATCAAATCCAGATTCTGGAAGGTTTGGAAGCCGTACGAAAGAGACCAGGTATGTATATCGGAAGTACATCCGGCAGAGGTCTTCATCATCTGGTTTATGAGATTGTAGATAACGCGGTTGATGAAGCACTGGCAGGATTTTGTACAGAGATTCAGGTAGTTATTAATCCGGACAACTCTATCACAGTTGTAGATAACGGACGTGGTATTCCGGTAGGAATCAATCATAAAGCAGGGATTCCTGCTGTAGAAGTAGTATTTACCATTCTTCATGCCGGCGGTAAATTTGGAGGCGGAGGGTACAAGGTATCCGGTGGTCTTCACGGAGTAGGTGCGTCTGTAGTAAATGCACTTTCCACATGGCTTGAAGTAAGGATCTATCATGAAGGTAAGATTTATCAGCAGAGATATGAACGCGGTAAAACTATGTATCCTCTGAAGGTTGTGGGAGACTGTCAACCGGATAAGACCGGAACAACAGTTGTCTTCCTTCCGGATAAAGAAATATTTGAGGAAACAGTATATGATTATGACATTCTGAAACAGCGTTTGAGAGAGATGGCATTCCTGACAAAGGGATTGAAGATTTCTCTTAAAGATACCAGAGAAGGAATGGAAAGAGAGAAAGTTTTCCATTATGAAGGTGGTATCCGTGAATTTGTAAGCTATCTGAACAGAAGCAAGGAAGCGCTTTACCCGGAAATCATTTACTGCGAAGGACAGCAGAACGGTGTGTCTGTAGAGGTTGCCATGCAGCACAATGACTCTTATACAGAGAACTGCTATGGATTTGTAAATAATATTAATACACCTGAGGGTGGTACTCATATTGTAGGTTTCAGAAATGCCCTGACAAAGACGTTCAATGATTATGCCAGAAAGAACAAGTTGCTTAAAGACAGTGAACCCAATTTGAGTGGCGATGATATCCGCGAAGGTCTGACTGCAATCGTCAGTGTTAAGATTGAGAATCCCCAGTTTGAAGGTCAGACAAAACAGAAGCTTGGAAACAGTGAAGCAAGAGGGGCTGTTGACAGCGTGGTGAGCAAGCAGCTTGAGATTTTCCTTGAGCAGAATCCAACAGTAGCGAAAACTACAGTAGAGAAATCAGTTCTTGCACAGAGAGCACGTGAGGCTGCACGTAAGGCTCGTGATCTGACCAGAAGAAAATCAGCACTTGATAATATGTCACTTCCTGGAAAGCTTGCAGACTGTTCAGATAAGAATCCTGAGAACTGTGAAATCTACATTGTAGAGGGAGATTCCGCCGGTGGCTCTGCAAAAACAGCCAGAAATCGTGTAACACAGGCTATCCTTCCACTGAGAGGTAAGATCCTGAATGTAGAGAAAGCACGTCTGGATAAGATTTATGCAAATGCAGAGATCAAAGCTATGATCACAGCTTTCGGAACAGGAATTCATGAAGATTTTGATATCAGTAAACTTCGTTATCATAAGATTATTATTATGACTGATGCCGATGTCGATGGTGCGCACATCGCAACCCTTCTGCTGACTTTCCTGTATCGTTTTATGCCTGAGCTTATCAAACAGGGATATGTGTATCTTGCACAGCCGCCATTATACAAGGTGGAGAAGAACAAGAAAGTATGGTATGCATACGACGATGATGAACTGAATCAGATTCTGACAGAAATCGGACGTGACGGAAATAACAAGATCCAGCGTTATAAAGGTCTTGGAGAGATGGATGCAGACCAGCTTTGGGAGACGACAATGGATCCTGAGAAACGAATCCTGCTTAAGGTTACCATGGATGAGGCTGCGACTTCTGAGATTGACCTTACATTTACTACACTGATGGGTGACAAGGTAGAGCCGAGACGTGAATTTATTGAAGAGAATGCAAGATTTGTAAAGAATCTGGATATCTGATAATAGGGAGAATAGATAAATGGAAGATAATATTTTTGACAAAGTCCACGAGGTGGATCTGGAAAAGACCATGAAGGACTCTTATATTGACTATGCCATGAGCGTTATCGCTTCCAGAGCACTGCCTGATGTAAGAGATGGTCTGAAACCGGTTCAGCGACGTGTATTGTATTCCATGATAGAACTGAATAATGGTCCTGACAAACCGCATCGTAAATGTGCGCGTATTGTCGGTGATACAATGGGTAAATATCATCCACATGGTGACAGTTCTATTTATGGAGCACTTGTAAATATGGCACAGGAATGGTCTACCAGATATCCGCTGGTAGACGGACATGGAAACTTTGGTTCCGTAGATGGTGACGGGGCAGCGGCCATGCGATACACTGAGGCACGTCTGAGTAAGATTTCCATGGAAATGCTGGCAGATATCAATAAAGATACTGTTGACTTCCAGCCAAACTTTGATGAAACAGAGAGAGAGCCGGTTGTACTGCCGTCCCGTTATCCGAATCTTCTGGTGAACGGAACTTCAGGTATTGCAGTAGGTATGGCTACCAATATCCCTCCTCATAATCTGAGAGAGGTTGTGGATGCTGTTGTCAAGATTATAGACAATATCATTGAAGAACAACGCGAAACGACTATGGAAGAGATTCTGGATATTGTAAAAGGTCCTGATTTTCCTACAGGTGCGACGATTCTTGGAAGAAGAGGGATTGAAGAAGCATACAGAACAGGTCGTGGTAAGATTCGTGTACGTGCAGTGACAAATATTGAGACTCTTCCAAACGGAAAGTCCAGAATTATTGTCACAGAGCTTCCGTATCTGGTAAATAAAGCACGTCTGATCTCAAAGATTGCAGAACTTGTAAGAGATAAAAAGATTGACGGAATCACAGACCTGAATGACCATTCCAGTCGTGAGGGAATGAGAATCTGTATTGATCTGCGCAAGGATGCAAATGCAAATGTAGTTTTGAATTTACTGTATAAGCATACGCAGTTACAGGATACTTTTGGCGTAAATATGCTTTCACTTATTCCGAATAACGGAAGTCTGGAACCGAAGGTATTAAACCTGAAACAGATGCTGGAATATTATCTGGCTCATCAGGAAGATGTAGTGACCAGAAGAACGAAATATGACCTGAATAAAGCAAGAGAGCGAGCTCACATTTTAGAAGGTCTGCTGAAAGCACTGGACAATATTGATGAGGTGATCCGTATTATCAGAGCTTCGCAGAATGTGCAGATCGCAAAACAGGAGTTAATGGATCGCTTTGAACTGACAGATGTTCAGGCACAGGCAATCGTAGATATGCGTCTGCGTGCTCTGACAGGTCTGGAAAGAGAGAAGCTGGAAGCAGAGTATGCTGATTTAATGGAAAAAATCCGTAAATACGAGGCTATCCTTGCGGACAGAAGTCTTCTTCTTCGCGTGATTCGTGAAGAAATTCTTGCAATTGCAGAGAAATACGGAGACGACAGAAAGACTTCTATCGGATATGATGTATACGATATTTCTACAGAGGATCTGATTCCGAGAGAGAATACAGTGATCACAATGACCAAACTTGGATATATTAAGAGAATGACAGTAGATAATTTCAGAAGCCAGAACAGAGGTGGAAGAGGAATCAAGGGAATGCAGACTCTTGAGGATGACTACATTGAAGAACTTCTGATGACAACTACCCATCATTATCTGATGTTCTTTACAAATACAGGAAGGGTATATCGTCTGAAGGCATATGAGATTCCGGAGGCAGGACGTACTGCAAGAGGAACTGCGATTATTAATCTGTTACAGCTTATGCCGGGGGAATGCATCACTGCAGTAATCCCGCTCCGCAAATTTGAAGATGGTCATTATCTGATGATGGCTACGAAGAATGGCCTGGTAAAGAAAACACCGATTAAAGAATATGCGAATGTGCGTAAAAACGGACTGGCAGCTATCACATTGCGTGATGATGATGAACTGATCGAGGTTAAGCTTACAGATGATAAGAAGGATATAATACTTGTTACAAAAGATGGCATGTGTATCCGTTTTAAAGAAACAGATGTAAGAAGTACAGGCAGAACTTCTATGGGCGTACGCGGTATGAATATCGATGATGGAGACGAAGTGGTAGCAATGCAGCTGAATTCTCAGGGAGATTGTCTGCTGATAGTTTCTGCAAATGGTATGGGTAAACGTACTTCTATGGGCGAATTTACCTGTCAGAATCGTGGCGGTAAAGGTGTAAAATGTTATAAGATTACCGAGAAAACCGGTGATGTAATCGGAGCAAGAGCTGTAAATGAAGATAATGAAGTAATGCTGATCACTACGGAAGGTATTATCATCAGAATCGCCTGCGCTGATATTTCCATTCTTGGAAGAATTACATCGGGTGTAAAACTGATCAATCTTACAGAGGGTGTCACTGTAGCCAGTGTAGCTAAAGTGAGAGATAAAGAAGAAAAAGATACAAATGCACAGCAGGCAGCAGTGGAAATTACGGACAGTGCAGAAACAGAAGAATCTGATCAGCCGACAGATCAGGAGACACAGGATGAGAACAGAGGGGAAGAGGAATAACCATGAAGAAATGGTACAGATATCTTGCAGCCGGAGTGTTGGTATTACTGACACTCTGTGTGGCAGGATGCGGGGGAGTGAGTCATAAATCACCGGAAAAAGTAACAGAGGAATTGATTCAGTCCTATACTGACGGGAAAGAAAAGAAAGTGAAGGAGTGCTATAACCAGGCAGATAATACAGAAGCAGATCTTCAGACAGAGATTACAGCAACACTCAAATATTTTGCGGCACATAATCCTAAGAAAGTATCTGTTCAGGATTGTGAGATCCTTTCTGAAAATGACAAGTACAGTTATGTATACATAACCTACAATCTGATCCTGGAGGATGATCAGGAATATCCATGTGTTGAAACTTATATGGTTGGTAAACAGGATAAAACTTATTATATCATGGCACCATCACAGATCACAGATGATATGAAAACTCAGGCGGCTACAGCATATGTCCAATTTATGAAGACAGATGCTTACAAGACGTATACCAAAGCATATGAAACATTTATCAAGAAGAATCCGGGATATGAAGACAAAATTTCGGAAAAAGCAGGAGTGTAATATATCGAGGGCAAAAAAATGAAAAGAATATTACTGATGGTATTTAGAAATCTCTTTTTTGTTCCATATGGATGGTTTAAGTTATGCTGGTATGCATCGCATGCAGAACGTTACAGTGAAGAACAGAGATATCAGCTTCTTAAATATGTAGATAACAGAGCAGTGAAAGGCGGTAATCTGGTAATTGACGGTCATGGTATGGAAAATATTCCAAAAGAAAATGGGTTTATTTTCTTTCCCAATCATCAGGGATTATTTGATGTACTTGCAATCATACAGGTGTGTCCGGTACCTTTCTCGGTAGTGGCAAAAAAAGAGCTGACAAACGTACCATTTCTGAAGCAGGTATTTGCATGCATGAAAGCGTTTATGATTGACCGTGATGATGTCAAACAATCTATGCAGGTAATCATTAATGTTATCAAAGAAGTAAAGGCAGGAAGAAACTATCTGATTTTTGCCGAGGGAACCAGAAGCAAAGACGGCAATCATCCGCAGGAATTTAAAGGTGGAAGTTTTAAAGCTGCAACGAAATCAAAATGTCCGATCGTACCCGTAGCACTGATTGATTCTTATAAAGCGTTTGATACGGGATCTGTTAAAAAACTTACAGTGCAGGTACATTTTCTGGAACCCATATACTATGATGAGTATAAAGATATGAAAACAACAGAGATTGCAGCAGAGGTAAAAAAACGTATCGAAGCGACAATAACACAGTATACTTCTTGATGGAAGTATGAAATTTGCAAGTCCTGAAACCGGATTTTAGGGTAAAAATAAAAAATATGAAAAAAAGTAAAAAAACCTGTTGACAAAACAGGTTTTTTTACATATAATTACAAATGCGCTTCGGGAGATTCCAAAGTGCATTCGAATTTAATATTGAACTATTAGTTCGGAGTCTGGAGAAGTACTCAAGAGGCCGAAGAGGTGCCCCTGCTAAGGGTATAGGTCGCTAACGCGGCGCGAGGGTTCAAATCCCTCCTTCTCCGTTTTTATTTTTTGGAAAACAAAAAATAAATAAAAAAAGATGTTGACAAACACTTGAAACTATGATAAAGTAAACAAGCTGTCAACAAACAGTAAATCGGTTGAAAAAAAG
>ERZ1106976.4278-NODE-4278-length-10160-cov-7.947848_pt1 | contig 10160 bp, 9 predicted proteins | sample MGYA00403687_ERZ1106976 | MGnify/ENA primary metagenome ERZ1106976 (study PRJEB35170, sample SAMEA104062446) | human gut metagenome | biome: human gut; feature: human-associated habitat; material: faeces | place: Denmark | collected 2013-02-22 ... | reverse complement strand
CTTTGGTATTCTAAGCGTTTCGCTTAAAATATCCGAATTGTTGCCACCTTATGGTGCCGGTGGTGGGACTCGAACCCACACGGTGTCGCCACCGGCGGATTTTGAATCCGCTACGTCTACCATTCCATCACACCGGCGATAACAAAAGCTATTATAGAGGACGCTGCGTCGATTTGCAAGATAAATTTTTCCGGCGAAAAGCGCAAAAGGGGACTACCCTTTTTATGCGGCTTGTGCTATGCTATACTCTGTATCGGTAGATTATGCCCAAAGCGGGACAAAGGAGGGGAAAGCATGGCGAACCACGGCAGAAAATTTGCCCGCGCGCTGGCGCTTGCGGCGCTTTGCCTGCTGCTCGGCGGCTGCGCGACGAACGTCTCGACCGACAAGCTCTATGCCTTGCCGAGCCTTCCGGCGGAATACGCCTCGCTCGAAGCGGAGATCAACGCCCTGCTCTCCGACGGCGCGGAGCACGCTGCGCCCATCTCGGGCAGTAACCTCCAGAGCGTGCAGATGGTCGATCTCGACGGCGACGGCGTAGAGGAGGCGGTGGCCTTCTTCTGCAAGGCGACGGACGAGCGGCCCGTGAAGATCTACTTCTTCCGCTCCAACGGCGACAGCTACGAGCAGATGGCCCTCATCGAGGGGACCGCCAGCTCGATCTACTCCATCACGTACTATGACCTCGACGGCGACGGCCGCCGCGAGATCCTTGTCGGCTTCAAGAGCGGCACGGAGCTGCAGGTGCTCGCCGTTTACACCCTGCGCGGCAGCGAGCCGCTCAACCTGCTCACCACCGCCTACCTCCGCTACGCCGTGAGCGATCTCAACGGCGACGGCCGGCAGGAGCTGACGGTGCTCTACAGCGGCGAGGAGAACCGCTGCATGGCGGACTGCTACACCTGGGACGACCGCGAGCTGAGCTGCATCTCGACGCTCGAGCTGTCCTTCTCCGCGTCCGAGCTTTCGCGCGTGGCGGCGGGCGCTCTTTCGGACGGGCAGCAGGCGCTCTACGTCACCGGCGTGGCGGACAACAGCGTGGCGGCCTACGATATCCTGACCGTGAAAAACGGCGTTCTGCGCAATGTCACGCAGAACGCCGCCTCCTCCGCCGCGGACGGCAGTTTCCGCTTCCTCTCGCTCTATCCGACCGATATCGACGGCAGCGGCGTGATCGAGATCCCCGAGCCGGTCCCCTTCCCGCCGCTCGACGAGGAGAGCGAGACCTACTACCGCATCCTCTGGCGCGATTACGACAGCGCGGGAAAGAGTGAGGTCGTGTGCCGCACCTTCCACAACGCCGCCGACGGCTGGAGCCTGCTCCTGCCGGAGACGTGGGACGAGCGGGTGTCGCTCCTGCGCGCCGGAACGCCCGATGAAAACGCGGTCCTTTTCTTCTGCCGCAGCAGCGACGGACAGCTGCAGCCGTTTCTGGAGATCTGCGCCCTCACGGGCAGCGCCCGCGAGGAGCACGCCCGGCGCGGCGACCGCTTTGTGCTCGCCCGACAGGTCGAGACCGTTTACACCGCCGAGCTCCTGCCCTGCGACGACTGGGACGGCGCGGTCGACGAGGAGACCGTGAAGAAGAGCTTCAGCCTGATCGTCGCCGAGTGGACGACGGGCGAAAACTGAGAAAGGAACCGAGATACGATGAAAAAAGTGTTGGTCCTGGAGGATGAGTCCAGCATCCGCAGCTTTATCGTCATCAATCTGATCCGCGCCGGCTATGAGGTCGTGGAGGCCGAGACGGGCGAGGAGGCGCTGGAAAAGCTCAGCGAGAATCCCGATGTGCGCGTCACGCTGCTCGACATCATGCTGCCGGGCATCGACGGCTTTGAGGTCTGCCGCCGCGTGCGCGCAGCCTACCCGCACATCGGCATCATCATGCTCACCGCCCGCTCGCAGGAGATGGACAAGGTCACGGGCCTGATGACCGGCGCGGACGACTATGTCACCAAGCCCTTTTCGCCCGCCGAGCTGACCGCGCGCGTGGACGCGCTGCTGCGCCGCGCGGGCGATGCGCCGCTCGTCAGCGCTGCGGTCGGAGAGATATCCCAGCCGCCGTTTCTGCTGAACATGACCGACCGCGTGGTGGAGAAAAACGGCAAGCGTCTCAAGCTCACGCAGCTCGAATATCAGATCATGAAGCTCTTCATGGAGAACCCCGACAAGGCGCTCACCCGCGAGGAGATCCTCGACACGGTCTGGGGCCGCGGCTACTTCGGCGAGGTGAAGATCGTGGACGTCAACATCCGCCGCCTGCGGCTGAAGATCGAGGACGACGCGCAGGAGCCGCGCTACATCGCCACCGTCTGGGGCACGGGCTACAAGTGGAGCACGGACTGAGCAGGCAGAAAAGATTTGAAGCAGAAAGGAAGTGACCGCCATGTCCGCAAAGCGCGGCTTGCGCATCCGCGGCCTGCGCCAGCGCTGGCTCGTGAATGCCGTGCTGCCCATCGTCCTGGTGGTCATCGCCATCGTCACGGTCTACACCCTCGGCGTGCGCCGGACCTACTACAGCGCCATGCGCTCGGGCCTTGAGACCCGCGCCCGCGTCGCCGCCGACAATTTTTCGAGCTACGGCCTCAAGAGCTACAGCGAGTATTTCCGCTACGCCTCCATCACGGCGGAGACCTTTGAGGAAAAGGACCGGCTTGAGCTTCAGTTCATCAACGTCAACGGCCGCGTGCAGGTGTCGAGCTACGGCCTGACCGCCGGCACGCAGCCGGGAACGAGCGATGTGACCGAGGCCGTCGCCACCGGAAAGCCGGCGAGCTTCGAGGGCCTTGACCCGCAGACGGGGGAGAGGATCCTCTCCGTCTCCGCACCGCTCCGGTTCAACGGCCGTGTGATCGGCGTGCTGCGCTACGTCACCGCGCTGCACGAGGCGGACCGCAGCGTGCTCGTCAGCATGGCGGTCGCCATCGGCGTTGCGCTGCTGTGCGTGGGCCTTGCCATCTTCTCCAACGCCATCTTCATCAACAACGTCGTCGAGCCGGTCGCCGTCGTGTCCGACGCCGCGCGGCGCATCTCCGCCGGCAGCTACGGCATCCTGATCGACAACCACTACCGCGACGAGCTCGGCGAGCTGGTGGACAACATCAACGATATGTCGCTCAAGATCTCGCAGTCCGAGAAGATCCAGCAGGAGTTCGTCTCCTCCGTCTCGCATGAGCTGCGCACGCCGCTCACCGCCATCAACGGCTGGGCGGAAACGCTCGCCGCCGATCCCGGCGCGAATCCGGAGCAGACGCAGCGCGGCCTCAACATCATCGTCAAGGAGTCCCGCCGTCTGACCACCATGGTCGAGGAGCTGCTGGACTTCACCCGGATGCAGGACGGGCGCTTCACCCTGCGCGTGGAGGAGACCGACCTGCTCGCCGAGCTGGAGGACGCCATCTTCACCTACCGCGAGATCTTCAGCCGGGAGGGCATCGAGCTGCGCTACGAGTGCGCGGACGACCTGCCTCCCATCATCGCCGACGGCGAGCGCATGAAGCAGGTCTTCTGCAACGTACTCGACAACGCCGCCAAGCACGGCGGCAGCGGCAAGCGCATTGACGTGTCCGTGGCGGCCGAGAACGGCAGCATGGTCATCCGTGTGCGCGACTTCGGCCCCGGCATCCCGGTCGAGGAGCTGCCCTACGTCAAGCAGAAATTCTACAAGGGCTCGTCCAAGGCGCGCGGCAGCGGCATCGGCCTCGCCGTGTGCGACGAGATCATGCGTCTGCACAACGGCACGTTCGACATTGCCAACGCCTCGGGCGGCGGCGCGGTCGTGACCATGACGCTTCCTATGGAAAAATAAATTTTAGAACAGCTGTTGCAATTTTTTAAAAAATATGATACCATCATTGCAAGGAGAAACCTACATGGCAGAGCAAAACCAGACAAAACCCAAATTCCGTACCTCCATCGGCGGTCAGGCGCTCATTGAGGGCATCCTCATGCGCGGACCGGAAAAGCAGGCTATCGTCGTCCGCTCCAAGGAGGGGCTGGTCGAGAAGGTCGAGGAGCTGAAGCTCATCCGCGACCGCTATCCCATTCTCGGCCTGCCCGTGCTGCGCGGCGCTGTGACCTTTGTGGACTCCATGGTCCGCGGCGTGAAGGCGCTGATGTACTCGGCGGACTTCTTCCCCGAGGAGGAGGGCGAGCCGTCGAAGCTCGATCTGTGGCTGGAGAAGAAGCTCGGCAGCGAAAAGCTGCAGAAGCTCGTTGTGGCGCTGGCGGTCGTGCTGTCGCTGGGCCTGACCATCGGGCTTTTTATGATCCTGCCGACCTTCCTCGCGGGCCTGCTCGGGCGCTTCATCCCGAACGTGGTCATACACAACCTGGTCGAGTCCGTCATCAAGCTGCTGATCTTCTTCGGCTACCTGCTCCTGTGCTCGAAGCAGAAGGACATTCAGCGCGTGTTCCAGTACCATGGCGCGGAGCATAAGACCATCTTTTGCTACGAGGCGGGCCTGCCGCTGACGGTGGAGAACTGCCGCATCCAGCCGCGCCACCATCCGCGCTGCGGCACGAGCTTTCTGTTCGTGGTGGTCGTGGTGTCCATCCTCGTTTCAAGCGTGGTGTTCAGCTTCGTCGACTGGCGCAATGTCTGGGTGCGCATTGGATTGCACCTGCTGCTGCTCATACCCGTTGTGGGCGTGACCTATGAATTCAACCGCTACGTCGGCGGGCATGACAATCCCGTGACGAACGCGCTGGCAAAGCCGGGGCTGTGGCTTCAAAATTTCACCACCAACGAGCCGGACGACAGTATGCTCGAGGTCGCCATCCGCGCGATGGAGCTGGTCATTCCCGAGCAGAAGGGCAAGGACGAGTGGTAAATGGCGATCAAGTACAACGACCTCTATATGGACCTGCGCAGGCGCCTGCGCGAGGCGGGTGCGGAGGACGCGACGCAGGCGGCGCGCGAGCTGGTCTGCACCGCGTCGGGCAAAACGAAAAATGAGCTTCTGCGCGACGGGCTGCTCTACGCTTCGCCCGAGGTCGAGCGTGCGGCGTATTCCCTGTGCGCGCGGCACCTTGCTGGCGAGCCGGTGGCCTATCTTATCGGCGAGTGGGAGTTTTACGGCCTGGGGCTGGATATTTCGCCCGCCGTGCTCATCCCGCGCCCCGACACCGAGGTGCTGGTGCAGACGGTCGTCCACGAGCTGGACTCCGGCGCGGACTGCCGTGTGCTCGACCTGTGCGCGGGCAGTGGCTGCATCGGCCTCGCCGTGGCAAGCCAAGTGCTGCGCAGCCGCGTGCTGCTCGGCGAGTGGGACGAGGAGGCGCTCAAGATCTGCCGCCAGAACATCCGGCGCAACCAGCTCTCCGCGCGCGTGACGAGCCTGCGCATGGACGCGCGCGAGAAGCCCTCGCGCCAGCTCGGCGAGTTCGACTGCATCGTTTCCAACCCATCCTATATCCCCACGGCGGACATTGAAACGCTCGATCCTTCCGTGCGCGACCACGAGCCGCACCTCGCGCTTGACGGCGGCGCGGACGGACTGGATTTCTACCGCGTCATCGCGGATAAATGGCGCGACGCTCTCTTGCCGAACGGACTCATGGCCTTCGAGGTCGGCATCGGGCAGGCGGACGAGGTGCTGCGCATCATGCGCGCGAACGGCTTCGGCGATATCCAGATCGTCAAGGACCTGCACGGTATCCCCCGCGTGGTCTACGGACGGCTTTGCAAAGAGATCTGACAAAAAATTTTAAGATACAGAAGCAGAAACAGGAGGATGAACCAATGGCAGCAGAGAAAGTGACTAAGGCGGCGCCCACCGCGCCCAACGCCGACAAGAAGCGCGCCATCGAAACGGCGATGGCACAGATCGAAAAGCTCTACGGCAAGGGCTCCATCATGCGCTGCGGCGACGAGCAGGCCGCGAACGTGGAGGCCATCTCCACCGGCTCGCTGGCGCTCGACCTCGCGCTCGGCATCGGCGGCCTTCCCAAGGGCCGCATCGTGGAGATCTATGGCCCCGAGTCCTCCGGCAAAACGACGCTCGCCCTGCATGTCCTCGCGCAGGCGCAGAAGGCGGGCGGCGAGGTCGCGTTCATCGACGCCGAGCACGCGCTCGACATCGGCTACGCCCGCGCCCTCGGCGTGAATGTGGAGGATATGCTCGTCTCCCAGCCGGACACCGGCGAGCAGGCGCTTGAGATCACCGAGGCGCTCGTGCGCTCCGGCGCGATCGACGTGATCGTCGTCGACTCCGTTGCGGCGCTCGTGCCGCGCGCGGAGATCGAGGGCGAGATGGGCGACAGCTTTGTCGGTCTGCACGCGCGCCTCATGTCGCAAGCGCTGCGCAAGCTGACCGGCGCGGTCGGCAAAACGAACACCATCGTCATTTTCATCAACCAGCTGCGCGAAAAGGTCGGCGTCATGTACGGCAACCCCGAGGTCACGACCGGCGGCCGCGCGCTTAAGTTCTATTCGAGCGTGCGTATCGATGTGCGCCGCATCGAGGCACTGAAAAACGGCAGCGAGATCATCGGCAACCGCACGCGCGCCAAGGTCGTGAAGAACAAGATGGCGCCCCCGTTCCGCGAGGCGGAGTTCGACATCATGTACGGCGAGGGCATCTCCATGCTCGGCGAGCTCATCGACCTCGGCGTGAAGCTCGACCTCGTGCAGAAGAGCGGCTCGTGGTACTCGATGGGCGAAACGCGCATCGGGCAGGGCCGCGATTCCGCCAAGCAGTATCTGCGCGACAACCCCGAGATCGCCGCGAAGCTCGAGGCCGATATCCGCCGTGATTTCCACAAGCTCATGAGCAGCCAGTCCAAGATCGCCGCCCGCGCCGCGGGCCGCGCCGTGGACGTCAGCGCCGACGATTTTGAGGGCTGATGAAGGTCGAGCGCATCGAACGGTCAAAGCATAAGCAGGAGCGCGTTCTCGTGTATCTGGAGGGGGGAGACCTTCTCCGGATCACCGAGAGCGAGCTTCTGCGTTTCGGCTTATATGTGGGGCTGGACATTTCACCCGAGACTGTGGTACAATTACAAAAAAGCGGCGCGCGCAGCGAGACGCGCGTGCGCGCCGCCAATATGATCTCCGCCCGTCCGCTCTCCAAGCGCGAGCTGACGCGCCGCCTCGTGCAGAAGGGCTCCGAGGCGGATGACGCCGGCGCGGCGGCGGAATATCTCGAGGAGATCGGCGCGCTGGACGACGCGGCCTACGCCGCCATGCTCGTGCGCCATTACAGCGCACAGGGCTGCGGTCCCGCCCGCATCCGCGACGAGCTTTACCGCCGCGGCGTGCCGCGCGAGCTGTGGGACGAGGCGCTGGAAACGGCTCCCGACGCGCAGGAGACGCTTGCGCGCGTCATCGCGTCGAAAACGCGGGGAAAGCCCCTGAACGAAAAGGCCTATAAACGCTTGTCGGACGCTCTGCTGCGCCGCGGCTTTTCGTGGGGCGAGGTCAAGACTGCCCTGCGGACGGCGGGCGCGGCGTTGACGGACGCGGACGACGGGCTGTGACCGAAAACGATTTTTGCCGCCGGTGCGCGGCGGACGGGAAGAGGACTATGGCATACAAACTTCACTTTATTTCGCTCGGCTGCGCGAAAAATATGGTCAACTGCGAGCAGATGATGGCCCTGTGCCGCGATGCCGGCATGGAGCTTTGCCCGTCGCCCGAGGGCTGCGATGCTGCGGTGGTCAACACCTGCGGCTTCCTCTCGAGCGCGAGTGAGGAGGCCATCGAGAACATTCTCGCCATGGCGGAGCTGAAAAAGGCCGGCAAGCTCAAGAAAATTCTGGTCACCGGCTGCATGACGCAGCGCTATCAGGGTGAGGTGGCAAAGGAACTTCCCGAGGTGGACGGCATTCTCGGCACCGGCAGCTACAAGGACATTGTGGACGCGGTCGAGACCGTCATGGCGGGCGGCACCGTCAGCCGCTTCGACGACATCAACGCGCCGGTCGACGAGTTCGGCCGCGTGCTCACCACGCCGGGCCACTACGCCTTCCTGCGCATCGCGGAGGGCTGCGACAACTGGTGTGCCTTCTGCATCATCCCCAAGCTGCGCGGCAAATACCGCTCCCGCACGATGGAGCATGTTCTCGCCGAGGCAAGGCAGCTCGCCGATTCCGGCGTCAAGGAGCTCATCGTCATCGCGCAGGACATCACGCGCTACGGCATGGACTGGGACGGCAAGCCCCATCTGGCCGACCTTTTAGAGGAGCTTTGCAAGCTCGATTTCCATTGGATCCGCCTGCACTACCTCTATCCCGAGTGGATCGACGACCGCCTGATCGACGTGATCGCCCACGAGGACAAAATTCTGAAATACCTCGACATTCCGCTCCAGCACTGCAACGATAAGATCCTCAAGAAGATGAACCGCCGCGGCGACAAGAAATACCTCTGCGCCCTGCTCGATAAGCTCCGCGAGCGCATCCCCGGCCTCGTGCTGCGCACGTCCATCATCGCGGGACTGCCCGGCGAGGGCGAGGAGGAGTTCGACGAGCTGTGCGATTTCCTGCGCGAGCAGAAGCTGCTGCGCGCGGGCGTGTTCCCCTATTCCCCCGAGGAGGGGACGCGCGCGGCGAAGATGGAGCGCGTTGATTCCGACGAGGCGGCCCGCCGTGCCGAGCGGATCGTGGACATCCAGAGCGAGATCATCGACGCGTGGAACGACGAACGCCAGGGCGACGTGATGGAGGTCCTCTGCGAGGGCTTCGACGGGCAATCCATGCTCTTCGTCGGCCGCAGCTACGCCGAGTCGCCGGACATCGACGGGCGCATCTATTTCTCCGCCCCGCGCGACGTCGCGGCGGGCGAGTTCGTACCCGTGCGCATCACCGGCGCGATGGACGGCGAGCTGACCGGCGAGCTGGCCGAGGAATAAGACGCCGCGCGGACGCGGCAAAATAGCAAACCGGCGCGCGAGCGCCCTGAAAGGACTGTTCACAGATGACGACTGCCAATAAGCTCACCCTTGCGCGGGTGGCGCTCATCCCCGTATTTCTTGTGATCCTGTATCTGGATTTTCCCTATGCGCGCTGCGCCGCCTTCGGCGTGTTCGTGGTCGCGTGCCTCACGGATTTCGTGGACGGCTACATCGCCCGCCACTACAACCAGGTCACGAATTTCGGCAAATTCATGGACCCGCTGGCGGATAAGGTGCTCGTTATGGCGGCCATGTGCTACCTCGTCGAGATCGGACAGATGCCCGGCTGGTGTCTGGCCATCGTGCTGCTGCGCGAGTTCGCGGTCTCCGGAATGCGGCTCGTTGCCGTCGAGCAGGGCCGCGTGATCGCCGCAGCGTGGTCCGGCAAGGTCAAAACGGCCTCGACCATGGTCTGCCTCTGTGCGATGCTGCTCAACGTTTTCGGCGCGTACGCGTGGTTCGATCCCCTGTGCAATGCCGTCATCGTGCTGACCACCGCCTATTCCGGCATTGAGTATTTCATCAAAAATGCCGACGTGTTCCGCGAGCCGGACTGAAGCCAAGTTAATTTTGCTCTGAAAAGGAGTTTCTGTATGTACCTCTATAATTCCGCCACCCACAAAAAGGAAGAGCTCAAGACCCATACCCCGAACCACGTCGAGATGTACACCTGCGGCCCGACCGTCTATCACTTTGCCCACATCGGCAATTTGCGCAGCTACATCATGGAGGATGTGCTGGAGAAGTACCTCCGCTTCGCAGGCTACAGCGTCAACCGCGTCATGAACATCACCGACGTCGGCCACCTTACGAGCGACGCCGACGAGGGCGAGGACAAGATGCTCAAGGGCGCCAAGCGCGAGCACAAGTCCGTCATGGAGATCGCGCAGTTCTATACCGACGCCTTCTTTGCTGACTGCCAAAAGCTCCACATCAAGCGTCCCGACGTCGTGCAGCCCGCCACCGGCCTCATCGACGACTATATCAAGATCATCACCAGGCTGCTTGACACCGGCTACGCCTACCTCGCCGGCGGCAACGTCTACTTCGACACGAGCAAGCTGGACCGCTACTATATCTTCAACGACCACAACGAGGAGGACCTCGCCGTGGGCGTCCGCGAGGGTGTGGAGGAGGACACGAACAAGAAGAATAAGAACGACTTCGTCCTCTGGTTCACCAAGTCCAAGTTCGAGGATCAGGCGCTCAAATGGGATTCGCCCTGGGGCGTCGGCTATCCCGGCTGGCACATCGAGTGCTCCGGCA
>ERZ1106976.4244-NODE-4244-length-10245-cov-33.877429_pt1 | contig 10245 bp, 10 predicted proteins | sample MGYA00403687_ERZ1106976 | MGnify/ENA primary metagenome ERZ1106976 (study PRJEB35170, sample SAMEA104062446) | human gut metagenome | biome: human gut; feature: human-associated habitat; material: faeces | place: Denmark | collected 2013-02-22 ... | reverse complement strand
ACCGGGCGGATTCGGGACTTTAACCCGTTAGAAACGTGCGCCGCTAGGCGCACAACTCCTAAAAAACAACAGCTCGCGGGAAACCGCGAGCTGTTGTTTTATCATATTCCTGTATAACAGGAAGCTATCTAATGATATTGTAATAAGAACTTAAATCTAGCTGAAGAACAGTTTCTTCACATCATCAACCGGCATATCCTGTCCTGTGTAAAGCTTGAATGCGGCGACGCCCTGCCATAAGAGCATTCCCTTTCCGCCTACGCATGTGCAGCCTGCCTCTTTTGCTTCGCGAAGAAGCTTTGTCTCCTCTGGATTGTAAACTGCATCTGCAACTACAAGCCCCGGTCTGAAAGCTGAAAGATCTTTTACCACGCTCTGATCATCCAGAGGCTTCATGCCAACGATTGTTGCATTTGCAAAGATATCGCTTGACTGGATTTCCTCTGTCATCTTGGCTGTATCATCAATATCGTATACATTTACAATACAATCAGGAACTGCTTTTTTGATCTTCTCTGCAGTCTGTAGTGTACGCTCGAAGAAAGCATCATTTTTGTTGAAAATAGTAATCTCACGAGCTCCGTCCAATGCGCACTGCACCTGGATAGCTGTAGCAGCTCCGCCGCCTCCGGCAACTGTGATTTTCTTTCCTTTGATGTCAATTCCGTGATCCTTTAAGTTGTGTACGAATCCCTCACCATCTGTGATGTGTCCTGTAAGCTTGCCGTTGTCATTTACTATAGTGTTTATGGCTCCGATAATCTGGGCTGCCGGTGAAAGCTCGTCCATGTACTTTGCAGCCTCTACCTTATCAGGCATGGTCACATTACATCCACGCATGTTGAAGGTTTTCATTGCTGCAATAGCATCCTTAACCTTGTCTTCTTTTATATCAAATGCAACGTATGCATAGTCCAGACCAAGTTTTTCAAAACTGTAATTGTACATAGCCGGTGAACCTGAATGACCGACCGGTGATCCTATGAGTGCTAATAAGCCTGTGTGACCTGAAATACGCTTTTCCATTGTAAATCCTCCTAAGTGTTTCGTTTTGTATTATGATAACTCTTTTATAAGACATGCGCAAGCACTTTTTTCATTTAAAGCGTTAAAGTTTATTTCTAATTGTAATTTTTATAAAATTTTGATATGATTGAATTATCAAAATGTATTTATAAAAAGGGGATTTATGCCAGAATTAAGCAGATTTTATGGTATTATTAAAATGTATTTTAATGATACACAACAGCATCACAAGCCACATATTCATGCATTTTATGGCGACTACGAAGCAGTTGTGGCAGTTGACGGAGACCTTCTCGCAGGCTCAATTCCAGCAAAACAATTAAAAATAATAATCGGCTGGTTGGCAATTCATGAAGAGGAAGTATACAAAGCCTGGAATAATGCCGTACGAGGAGAACACTTCGATAAGATTAATCCATTATAAGGAGAATTACAATGTTTGAAGTCAATGGTATAGCTTACGCAAGTGAAAAATCAAATAAGATTTCTATAACAGATGCAAAAGTTACAGATCATTTAATGATGATTGTGACATTTTCAGGCGGTGAAAAAAGAGTGTTTGATGCATCCGTTTTAACAGGTAGTGCATTTAAACCACTTGAAGATGATGCTATATTTTCAAATTTTAAAATTATGCATGGCGTCATTACATGGATGAATGATGAAATAGATTGTGCTCCAGAATATATCTATGAGCATAGCTTCGAATATGAGGATAATACTTCTCCTATTGCCATGTAAGCTTCGATATTTCACATGTCATATGAGGAAAAGAGAGTATCGCTACTCTCTTTTCCTCATCTTTATATATTCACGAAATACAGGTCTGATTGGCTCAGAAATATCCTCCGGAATATCATCCACATCGAAAAACTTAAGCTCCTCGACTTCCTCCTCCTGGCGCTTTATGGTGCCATGATATTTGCGGCATATGTATATGATTTCCACATTATAGACTTCATCGCCGTTAGGATAGATGTAGTGAGTCTCCTCGCCTGAATTGATATAAAACAGCTCCATCTCGTCTGCAACAAGTCCCATCTCCTCAAAGAGTTCTCTTTTTGCAGCCTCCTCAACAGTCTCTCCAAGCTCTATAGAACCGCCTGCGTAGCCCCACTGGTGATTGTCTGTGCGCTTTCCGAGAAGCACCTGTCCGTTTTCATTTTCAATGATGATGCTCGCTGCTGCCTGCAGTAAAGGGGCATGTCCGACCACCTTTCTAAGATCCATTATATAATTGCTCATGTTGTGTCCTTTCTTATTTTACCAGTTCTTCTATTATACACTCATGCACTTTAGTCTTTTTATCATAATTAATTCCAATGACTATCCTCAACCGCATTCATAAACTCCATACGAATTTCCTCATTCGGAATATATGCCATCTGCCGTTTCTGATCATATGCCAGATATCCAAGGTGTATAAGCAGCGTCATAACATCATTTTTATTTCTGAATGTAACCATGTCGTTCTGAAATGTAGTAGTTTTAACCTCTGTTTCTGCACCTGAAATCATTTCAACTATAGCACTCTTAAGACCATCAAAATCCTTATTTATGAGTGGCTGGATAGAGTCATATGTGCCTGTCTGGCTCCAATAGCTTTGAAAATTTCCCCATTTAATTACATTACTCACAGCTTTTGGATTATATATATGATATTCACCCAGCAGGTAACCATCATACCATTTCTTCACAAGTTCAAAATCACGTCCGGACTTTTCGCATAATTTCTTCACTTCATCCTCTGTAAAACCAATATAATGCGCAAATCCCCCAGGAGATATCATAGTGAATTCTTCAAAATTATTAAGTGCCGACTGTGTCTTAAGCTTCTTAATCGGCAAGATTCCGGTCAGATATGCAAGCGCAATATATCTTGTAGCCGATGAACCTTTAAAAAGTCCTCTGAGAAAATTAATATACGCCTCCTGTACTGACTGATTATTTGTCTCATCGCGAACCAGAACATCCCACTCATCTATTATCACTATGAATCTTTTTCCTGTCTGTGCATTTATTTGTGAAAGCATATCTGAAAGCGTAACTCTCCCTTCAACCTTCACATCCGGAAATGCCAGTTTAAGCTCAGCGACTGTATTCTCTATAATATATGATACAACATTTTCCGGGCCTTTTGCAGGTTCTATACACCACTGTATATCCAGATGCAGCACATCATATTTATTAAGATATTTCTCAAAGCTACCCTTCTTACTTATATCATATCCCATAAACAGTTCTCTCGAATCACAGCCCATGCTATAATATGCAGCCATCATATCTGCTGTAATAGATTTACCGAATCTGCGCGGTCTGCTGTTACATATAAATTTTGATGTGGTATTTATCACACTGTTTGTGTAATCCAGCAAACCTGTTTTATCAACATATATCTCAGAGTTAATGACATCCTGGAATGAACTGTTATCCGGATTTAAAAATCTTCCCATAGTCTCTCCTTTTAAAATCTCATCAAGCAAAAAATCCGCTGTACTATAATACCTATAGTATAGCGGATTTCAAATTTGTTTTCCATATATAAAGCACATAAAATTCATCAGCTCACAGCCCTGTATTCCTCAAGCGCTTCCTTTGCCCTTGGCGTAAGCCTGCGTGGAACCGAAATCTCAACAGTCACATACTGGTCTCCCTTTACTGAAGGATTCTTCATGCTTGAAATACCCTTGCCCTTGAGACGTATCTTGCTGCCGCCCTGTGTACCTGCCTTGATGCTGCACTCCACATCTCCATAAAGAGTATGCACCCTCGCCTTACCACCGAGAGCCGCTGTCGTAAACGGAACACGGATTGTACTGTATACATTCTGACCCTTTCGCTCAAACTCCCGGCTCGGTGTCACATTTACCTTGAGAAGCACATCTCCGGCTGCACCACCGTTTCTGCCCGGATTTCCCTGTCCTTTAAGTCTGACTGTCTTGCCAGACTCGATTCCTGCCGGAATATGGATGGACAGATTGGAAACCTTGCCTGTAGCCGGATCCTGTAACGAAATAGATTTCTCGCATCCAAAAACAGCCTCGTCAAATGAAATCGTAAGGTCAGCCATAACATCAGAACCCTTGCGACCGGCTGAACTTCTGCCACCTGAGAAATTACTCCAGCTACCGCTATTTCCGGTAAATCCACTGTTACCACTTGTACTCCAGCCACTGTGATTACCGCCACCATGTGAAAACATATCTCCGAACATTGAGAAAATATCATCCATATCCCCGGAGCCGTTCTCAAAATGAAATTCCTGATGTGTAAATGGTCCGCCATTTGAGCTGTATGAGCCACTGAAAGAACCATTGCCGCCAAAGCCACCGAAACCACCCTGTGCAGCCTGTCTTGCAGCCTCCTCGGAAAAGCCCTCCTGCAGACCAGCAAAGCCAAACTCATCATAGAGCTTACGTTTTTTCTCATCACTTAATACATTGTATGCCTCCGTGACATCCTTGAACATCTCCTCAGCGTGCGGATTGCCTGCATTTGTATCAGGATGATACTTCTTTGCCAGCTTACGATAAGCCTTCTTTATTGCCTCTTTATCCGCACTCTTGTTCACTCCGAGAGTCTCATAATAATCTCTCTTTGCTGCCATTATACTCACCTGCCTTTCTATTTACCTGTAACAATTTATCATCATAATTAAACAATATACATTACACCATATAGTATAAGCGGACTGCACAGGCAGCCCGCTTATCATTTGCAATATCTGATTATCCCTCGATGGAGATACATTTCTTTTCCTCAACCTGTGGTTTAGGCTGTTTCTTTGGAATATCCAGGCGAAGGATTCCATGCTTGAAGGATGCCTTTATGTCATCCTGCTCAATCTCGTCACCCACATAGAAGGTTCTCTGACAGCTTCCTGAGTAGCGCTCTCTGCAGATATACTTCTTGCCCTCTTCCTCTTTCTGATCTTTCTCTAAGCCCTTCTCTGCTGTAATGGTCAGATAACCATTCTCTAAAGAAGCCTTAATCTCATCCTTTTTAAATCCCGGAAGATCCATCTCAAGCTCATAGCCTTTATCGCTTTCCTTGATATCGGTGAGCATCATTCTCTTTCCGTTGTGTCCGTATAATTTCTTCTGTGCCTTCTGTACGTCCCTGTCATCATACCAAGGATCATTGAACCATGGATCACTGAAAAATGTATCAAATAAGTTGTTGTTTGTAGTTGTTAATAACATAGGTCATACCTCCTTATATACCTGTAACTTTCCTTTTGGAAATTTGCTTTCTTTTGTTTACAAGTATGTTATAGCACCATTATTAGCACTCGTCAATAGCGAGTGCTAATAAAAATTATAAACTTTTTATTAACTGAAATTTCTTATGTTTCCCAGCTCCATTTCATATACTTCATCACAAAGCAGCTCGATATCTGCGGGATTGTGGCTTGCCAGAAGTATGAGCTTTCCCTGCTTTTTAAGCTCCATCAAAAGCTCACGTATATCAGCCACACCGTGTTTATCGAGTCCGTTCATCGGCTCATCCAGTATCAGTATGTCCGGCTGCTCCATGATTGCCTGTGCAATCCCAAGGCGCTGCCTCATTCCAAGACTGTACTTGCGCACCGGCAGTCTGCTGTCCGGATCAAGTCCTGTTATCTTAAGAGCCTTACGTATCTGATCATCCGTAACCTTTCTGCGTATTCCGGCAAGCAGCCGTAGATTTTGCAGCCCGCTGTAATATGGTATAAATCCCGGTGTTTCAATGATTATTCCTGCATTTGGCAAATAATCCACATCTTTTCCCACACGCCTGCCGTCTGTTTTTATCTCTCCCTCTGTCGGATGCACAAATCCGCAGATGCATTTCATCAGCATTGTTTTGCCGCTTCCGTTGCTGCCAACAAGTCCATAGATTTTCCCCGGTTCAAGTGTCAGCGAAATATTATTTAAAATTGATTTGCCATCCAGTCTTAGTGATACATTTCTTATTTCTATCATGCGCGGTCCCCTTATTCCTTTACCTGATAATGTCCTGCCCTTGCAAAGCAAAGCACAAGAAGCAGCGCACTTATGGCTCCCAGATAAAGATATGATCCCCACATCGGAAAATTCATCCTGTCAAGATATTCATCATAGTGCAGCCACGGTATCGTATGCGCCATCGGAAGTATCCACATCTGCTTCATTCTGACCTCACAGGTGACTGCTCCGAGTATGATTGCAAAGCCATTTACGAGTATCCCCACATATCTGTGATTGCTGACAGCCGAAAAAAGCAGCACATATGATATGAGCAGAAAATATAAAAGCAGCAGACAGAATGTGTGTATAAGTGCCTGTTCAAGTGTCATCTGCTGATACAGATTTCCAGGAAGAAGCTGCACCACATAATCTCCCGTCCTATCCGGATAAACTGATGTAAAATGTGTGACCGCATCAGAAAATGAAAGACTCCATCTGCCTGTCCCTATCATAAGAACGCACGATGACACCAAAAGGAATAAAAGCACAAAACAGGATGCCGCTGCCGCAAAAACTGCCTGTCCAAATATCCATGTCCTCTTTGTACAGCGCATCTGATAAAACCTGTCAATTCCCGTCCTCTGTGGAAAATCAGCCATCAGCACAAGAAAAAGTATAGGTATTATAAGAAGGATAACTCCCGAATTTCCCAAAGCCACAAAAGCCTCAGGTATAGAAAGCATTTCTCCCATAAGCATTTTGCACTGTCGAAGCGGCCCGATCACCTGCACATTCACAAATACGAGCATGACAAACAGTATGATTATCCTGCTGCTGCGCAGCCACTGCCGGAATTCAGCTTGCGCAATGTGCACTGCTGCCCGAAACGAAAATCTATCCATCGCAATGCCTCCTTTTCACCTGTGCATAATACAGCAGAACAAGTATCACATAACAAACTATAGTAAGTCCTACCGTCCATCCCCAGCCGCTCTCACCCGACACATTCATCAGGTTTGATAAGTTAAGCCTCGCCACTGCCGGGTTTTCAAGTGTAAGTCTCTGCAGAATCTGCGTGTATATGTAATTAAGTAGAAACGGAAGGCACAGAAGCATATACCGATCCCTAAAAAATATTGCTGCTCCTATTCCAAACATACTTGCCGCCATACCATATAAGAAAGAACCTATAAGCCGTTTTACCACATATATGAGCACCATACTGCCTGTTCCGTACCAGTCTGCATACATCATCTGCTCATCCACGGAAAATGATATATATGCCGGAAATGCAATAAACATCATAAGTCCGAAAACAATGTTCGCTGTCATGAAAAGAATTCCACCTGTAAGCACTCCTGCTGTCACCTTTGTGGCACAATACTTTGCATTTTGCGACCTTATGAGCAAAAAACCTGTCATGCCGTTGTGCCGTTCCGCGGAAAGCACTGCGATATATCCAAATGACATTAAAAGCGGCAGTATAAGCGGAAGCCAGCCATTCATCCCTTTTATCCACATAAAAAGTGCGCTGTATTCTATCGGCTGCTCACTTTTATGTGCAATGCCGGTTATTGCAAGCCTAAATACCGACACGGCACTGCCTGACGGATCATAATCCGCATTTGCGCTAAAAGCAAGTACAACACATCCTATGACCGCAAGAAGCAGATACGGAAAATACAGATATTTTTTCATTTCCGCCCTTATCATACTAAGCCGCCTCCCCATAGGTATAGTAATAGACCTCTCCTGTAAATGCATCAAGATACATCCTGATGTTTTCGTCCTTAGTCCTGTTTATTCCGTCAAACTGCCATGCCGGAAGATATATTTTGCACTCAGAACCATCTCCCAAATTAAGCGGTACATATGTAAGACATACACTTTGTACATCAACATTTAAAAACTTTGCCATCTTCCCGCTTAAAATATCTGCGGCATCCTTTATTCCCAATATCTCATCCGACGAATACAAATTTTCCAGCGGTTCCGAATCGTTAACTCCCGCATAAGCACTGACTCCATCAGAATCCACTACATATGCATGTTTGATATCCTCTTCAAAATTATACTCATTTCCATATATCTGATAATTTCCATAATCATGATATGCTATTGGAACACCATGGTACTGCCTTTGAACCATATAATCATATCCGTACACCTGTCCGAGCCTGAACACGCGAACCTCAGGAACTGACAATGTAATGCCATCTGTGGGTACAAACGGAGTACCTTTTTCAAAATATTCCCCTGTAAGCTCTGCCCCCTGTTCAATGGTCAATTCACCATTTATAAGCTGATAGCTTTCTTTTCCAAGCTCGTCTATTGTCCCCGATTTTACAACATCATCTGTGTATGTTCCAAGAGCGTCACTGCTCGCATGCGCATCCGTATTCAGATATGCTCCTATCTTTCCATCACTCATGGAATATATGCCATTATCCGCTATCTGTATATGACACTCATTCGTATTTACAAGTGCTCCTGCCCCTGATGCAAGATCCATATGATCCTTAAGAGCCGGATAACTGTATGGTGTTTCCTTTGTATCATCCATTCCAAGGTCACTGTTTACGATCCTTACCTCCGAATCCATATCAGTTGTATCGAGCTTACCGATTGATTCAAGCCAGTCCTTTATTGTATCCCAGCTCTCCTGTGTAGTAATGCCGTGTACTCCACCCTCCATGACATACAGCTCATCCGTTTCCGGCATATCTTTAAAAGTGCAGTTTGTAAACGATAAATTCCTGTAATCCGTGTTTTTTACCATATCGGTATCTGTGCTGTACTGCTCACAGCCTAGCTTATAATTCTCCCTGTTATCGACAAGCTTTTTCTCATACGCAGCTATATCAATCCCCTGCTGCGTGTCTGATTTATCCGCTGTATTCTTCTGCTGTGTATCTGCCATTTTGCTGTCTGCACATGCAGACATGGTAAAAAATGCTGCAATGCAAATGGCTGGTATTAGTATTGTTTTATGATGTTTGTTCATATATAATTCCCCCCATTTTGTAACACAATTAGCCGGTATGGAAAACATACCGGCTAACATATTTTTATCTTTTTTATACGACTTTATAAATCATACCTTTTGCATTGCATCTTTTCCCCATAGACTTCTCCTTTACTATACTATGTTTTAAGTTACTTAATAACAATAATTATTGTTATTATAAATCGATTACAATTTCAATTATATTCATTTCCCCATTTTTTTCAATACAATTTACATGAGATGACATTTTTTATTCACTTTTGGTACATTTTATATAGATCAATTAAAAATTAAAAATCAGTTACAACACAACCTTATCTTCTGCGGATAATACTGCAGCACCATATACAGCTTCATCTTATCTACCCTGCTCCAGTCTTTCTTTGAAACCAGATCCTCATTCATTGCATACGGTATCACAAAGGACGTCTCCTCACCGGCATTAAGCTTTATCTCCAAAGCTTCCAAAGTAGGATTTAATTTAAAAAACAGTTCCATGTCATACTGATTACCATTGGTTCCCATTTCAAATGCAAGGCTTGTAAGATCAAGTGATGTTGTATCGTCCTTTACCTTGGTAACTGACAACGTTATAAATCCCACACGCACACTGTCTAAAGGATACTCTGAACCATCATCCGTCTGATCATATGCATAATCAGGACATTTTTCTTTTAGGAGACTGCCATCGCCCCACTCCCATCCGGTCTGCTTTATCTCATAATTTCCAAGCTTTATAGTGTCATTGTCTGTATATGTGATGACCTTTGGGGATGGATAGCAATGATTCAGATAAACAATCCTTGCCAAAACAGCAATCATCACAATTCCTATGAGCATTCCCTAAAAAAGCCTTACTTGTTTTGATTTTCTTTGCTTCATAATAAATTCTCCTCGTCACTTCAATTTAAACCTTCCGCTGTCCACCAGATAGATTACATCTGATAGATTTTCAAGCTCATCCTTATCGTGAGAGCTAAGCAGTATAAGACTTCCTTTATCACGCATATCCCTTATGATTTCTGACAGTTTTTCCTGCCCCTCCTTGTCCAGGGCGTTAAAAGGTTCATCCAGCAAAAGAAGCTTTGGTTCCTCCATAATGGCACAGGCAATACCCAGTCTCTGCTTCATTCCAAGAGAATATTTTCTATACTTTCTCTTATCGTGTGGGTTCAGTCCAACCGTTTCAAGTGCCCTGCTTATATCAACTTCACCTTTATTTATTGATGCAAACATCGCTTGACAAGGGCACACAGAGAAAAACAACTGAAAATGAGCTGCCAA
>ERZ1106976.4232-NODE-4232-length-10273-cov-4.390879_pt1 | contig 10273 bp, 10 predicted proteins | sample MGYA00403687_ERZ1106976 | MGnify/ENA primary metagenome ERZ1106976 (study PRJEB35170, sample SAMEA104062446) | human gut metagenome | biome: human gut; feature: human-associated habitat; material: faeces | place: Denmark | collected 2013-02-22 ... | reverse complement strand
TGCGTTATTTTTTGTGACGAATGTCGGAAAATAGGCAAGAAGCTGTGCTGTCAAGACGTTAGCCGGTAATTGTGCGGTGTTGCCTTAAAGGTACTCTATAAGAATACTTGCAAAAAATCTGCATATACTTGCTATACGCCAACATAATGAATCGGGGTAAACCATGCAGATCAAGTTCAAAAGTCCTTTTATTAACTTAATCATTCAAGTTGTGCATAAAATTAATGATTGGCTTGAGCGGTGCCGGATAAGGGTATATGCCGCTCAGGCTTCTTTTTTCATTACTATTTCGACGCTTCCTTTTTTGATTTTGCTTCTGACGATGGCAGGAACACTTATGCCGCGGGAGGGAAGTATGATCAAGGAAGCGATACTGGATGTAATACCGGAGGATTTTGCCGGTCTTGCCGAGACGCTTCTTGATGAGGTTTCGGAAAAATCCAATATGCAGCTTTTGTCGGTGAGTGCGGTGACGCTTTTATGGTCGGCATCGAGAGGGATACGCGGAATCGGAGCGGGTATCAGAAACGTATACGGCGGAAAACGTGACGGAGATATCATTAAATATACCGCAAAAGCGATTATTTATACTCTTTTATGGATGTTAACGGTGATTATGACGCTTGTGATTTGGGTTTTCGGGGATACTATTCTATCGCATACGCCGGCGGGAACGGCACACGGTTTTTTACGTTTGCTGAACAGCGGCGCGTTTCTTATCATTCTTACTGCCGTATTCGCGCTTACCTATAAAGGCTATGCCGGAAGAAAAGTCAAATTCTTTTCTCAGCTGTGGGGGGCGCTGTTTTCTGCTGTTGCCTGGTTTCTCTATTCGCGGTTTTTTGAATTTTATATTGAAAATTTTGCCGATTATTCTTATATATACGGAAGCTTAACTTCACTGATCATCGTTATGCTCTGGCTTTATTCCTGTATGGAAATTCTTCTGATCGGTGCGGGAATCAATGTATTTGCAGAGGACAAAGTTTACAAAAATAAAGCTTAAAAATATGCATATTGACGTTTTTTTGCCCAAGCATTGACAGAAACAGCTTTATATGATATATTGAAGGCGGGAAAATCTTCCCAAATTAAATACAGGAGGTCTGTTATGAAAAACAGAAAACGTTTTCTTTCCCTCATGATTTCGCTTGGTATGCTTTTCTCCCTCCTTATTTGCCCGGAACCGGTGTTTGCCGGAAACGGCTTCGACGCTTCTTCGGGCAAGGCGTCTCCGGAGAAATGGCTGCCGGACATTATCACAGAAGAGGAAGCCGCCGAAAACGGCTATGCTTTCAGGCTCGCGGAGGCAGAGCCTGATTTAAGACAACACCGCACAATTACCGGCTAACTGATTCCGGGCGCATATTGTATTATGACAGATTAGGTACTTCAGAGTATACAGTGATTTTCCCCACAGCCGAACAGCAAGCAACGCTTAAAACAATTGAAGCCCGTGAGGGGATAGAATTTCCGAAATAAATGAAATTATGCATCCGTCCGCTTAAAGAATGGCGGACGGATGCAAAAAATAACTAATTTTGATACATCGGCACTGATTGCCAAATGGGGGGAATAAATATGAAAAAGAAATTGATTATATCATGCTTATTAGTATTTATACTTATACCATGTTCTTGCGATAACCAATCAACAGTCCTCCCCGGCGTAACGTCGGACGTACACTCGGAAACAGTGATCGACAATACAACCGACGCCGTTACCGAACCGCCGAGAGTTCTCGGCAATGAGGAGATGATGAAATATGGGTATGATGAGGATGGCTATCTTACGCTTGATGAAGCGGAGCTTGAACATCTGGAGGACAAAATGTGTTCTCATGGACATGGACTGTATGAGGGATATGATTTGAACACACTTTTAGATGATTATTATTTGCGTTCCATGAAAGAATATGGACGAATGATTCTTACCGGAAAAGTCGTATCGCTTCGATCGCGCTGTAGGCGGACGGTTGAAAAATATAACGTGTATAATGAGGATGGAACAATTACAGAAATAGTAGAATTTTGTCAGTATTCCGGTCGTACAGAAACCGGTTTTCTTGTAGACGGCGTGCTGGATATAAACGGAAGCGATTTACTGGGGACACCCGGGTATGAGGAATTGAAATCCGCGCTTGTAGGAAAAACCATATCGATATTGCAGGCGCCTTATTGGTATATCGATGAGGAAGGGAACCAGCAAAAGGATATATATATGGGACACACCTATATATTAAAGCCGGGAGTTCGGTCTGTTGTTATCTGCACATCGTTGATTTCCGCGTTAGAGGATACCACAATGACAGCAGAGGAACAGATAGACCTGATCAACAGCAGTCAATTTACGATTTATGATTATTATCCCGATGTTGATTCGGACGGGAACCTGATTGACAGTGCAGACCGTTTACGAGACTATTTGTCAGTGTACACCCGGATCAGTTATCCCTCCATTTCTCCCCTCCAGCCGCAGAAGCATCCGAAAGAATCAATCTCATACTGAATCAAATATTTTTATAATTGCGCCAGAATCTTGAAAATAAGAGTGATTCCGGTAACGGCTGTCCTGAGGCGGCAGTTACCGGAACTTGTCGACAAGCTGTGCGGACAAAGCGTTTTCAAGTATTTGTTTGTATTTTCAAAATCAAAGGGGAACATCGGTTTTGCGGTGTTCTCTTTTTACGTGGTAAAACGGTTGACATTCAATAAAAATGGCAGTATAATGAGTATGGATTTTTGGAAAATTTTCATGGATCTGCGGACGGATAATTGGTTAAGAAAATGATAAATACGAGCGTGAAAGGTAATTTTAAGTTGAAAAAACAGTATGCAATACTTGCGATTGGAGATATAGTCGGAACCGAATCGACCGACAAGGTTTGCCGTGCTTTAGGCGAAATAAAGAAGGAATATCATATCGATCTGACGATAGCAAACGGAGAAAACGCTGCATCGGGAAACGGACTTGATAAAAGTACGGCGGCGGTGCTTCTCAGAAGCGGAATTGATGTTATTACTTCCGGAAACCATATATGGCAAAAAAGAGAGATGCAGGAATATATCGATGAAAATCCCTATATTCTGCGTCCGGCGAATTATCCCGACGGGACTCCGGGGAAAGGATTTGTTATACATGACAGCATGGGAACAAGGGTGCTTGTAATGAATCTGCTCGGAACCGTATATATGGAGCCGCTTGCTTCCCCTTTTGACGCTGCGGAAAAAATACTTCGCGAGAATGAAGGAAGATATGATATTTCGGTATTGGACATTCACGCAGAGGCGACCTCTGAAAAGCTGGCGCTGGCGTATTATTTTGACGGCAGGATCGATGTGATTTTCGGCACGCATACCCATGTGCAGACCTCAGACGGAAGGGTGCTTCCCGGCGGGACGGGATATATTACCGATCTCGGAATGTGCGGTGCAGTGGATTCGGTACTCGGAGTGAAAAAAGAATGTGTGATAAAAAAATTCAGAACGCATATGCCGGTAAGATTTGAGAATCCCTCCGGAGAAACGGAGCTTGACGGGGCAGTGTTTGTGTTTGATATGCCGGAGAGAAAAATCGCTTCGGTAAAGACGCTGAAAAAGCGTATTTACTGATGCTTTTCTTGCGGTTTAACAGTATTTTTAATATTTGTAATTGATTATTTCAATATTATATGTTACAATAATAAAAGTCGGAGAAGGATCGGGATAAAATATCTTCCGGGAATCGTTTCTTGGTTTAAAAGCGGTATCATTGTATGCTTTTACGGAAATCTTTATCGCTTCTCCCTGAAAGGAAAATTATATTTATGTCGAGATATATAGAAAAGGCGGAGAAAAGCTGCCTTCCGGCAGTGGTACTTCGCGGAATGATTGCGTTTCCGTCGATACCGGTGAGCTTTGAATTGTCAGACGAGGAGACGGCTGACGCCTGCCTTGAAGCAGAACGGGGAAACGGGCTTATTTTTATCGTTTCGAAAAAAGATCTTTCTGCGGAGGAGATTGCTGTTGATAACCTTTACACCGTCGGAACCGCAGCAAAAATAAAGCAGACGGTTAAGCTTCCGGAAGGAAATCTTAAGGTGTTCGCGACAGGTTATTGCCGCGCTTCCGTGGAGGAGTATGTCTTTGAGGACGGAAAACTGTATGCTGAGCTTATTTGTAAAACGCTCCAGCTTGAGGATGACGGAGGCGTTAAGGGCGAGGCGCTTGTCTCCGAGATGAGAAATACCTTTGATTCCTTTTCCTCCTTTCTTCCTAAGGTTTCAAATGAACTTGTTACCGCTGTGAGGGCGATACAAAATCCCGGATTGCTTGCTGACTTTATCGCCTGCAACGTGCTTATGAATTATGTGGACAAACAGCTTGTTCTGGAGGAATTCGATCCTCTCCGGCGCGCCGAACTGGTTTCCGTGCTTATGGAACGGGAATCGGAGGTGCTTCGCACTGAAATGAAAATACATAAAAAGGTGCGCGCTCAGCTCGATGCCAATCAGCGCGAGTATTATCTGAAGGAGCAGCTTAAGGCGATAAAAGAGGAGCTTGGTGAAAACGACGAGGAGGACGATGAGGAAATTGTCGAGTATAACTCCAAAATCGCAAAGGCAAAACTTCCTGATGAGGTGCGTGAGAAGCTGCTCAAGGAGGTAAAAAAGCTTGCCAAAACACCCTATGCCTCTGCCGAGAGTAGCGTGATGAGAAATTACCTTGATCTTTGTCTCGAACTGCCGTGGGGAGTGAAGTCAAAGGACAGAATCGACGTCTCCGCGGCGAAAAAAATACTTGACGAGGATCATGACGGTCTTGATAAAGTCAAGGCGCGTATTCTTGAATTTATAGCCGTGAAGCAGCTGAATCCTGAACTTAAAAACCAGATACTGTGTCTTGTCGGACCTCCCGGAACCGGAAAAACCTCGATTGCCGCTTCGATTGCCCGTGCACTGAAAAGAAAATATGTCAGAGTTTCTCTTGGCGGCGTAAGAGATGAGGCAGATATAAGGGGACACAGAAAAACCTATATTGCCGCAATGCCGGGACGTATTGTGAACGCAATCAATCAGGCGGGAACGGTAAATCCTGTTATTCTTCTTGATGAAATTGATAAACTGACAAGAGACGCGCACGGGGATCCCGCTTCCGCATTGCTGGAGGTTCTTGATGCCGAGCAGAATAAAGCGTTCCGCGACCATTTTGTGGAGCTTCCCATCGACCTTTCTGATTGTCTGTTTATTGCAACGGCGAATGATATGGAAAATATTCCGCGTCCGCTTGCCGACCGCATGGAGATAATAGAGCTTAAAATTTATACACGCCATGAAAAGCTGGCGATAGCGAAGGATCACCTGATTCCCAAGCAGTTAAAGCGTCACGGTCTGAATAAGCGTATGCTGCGAATCAAGGATGACGCGGTGCTTGAAATCATTGACTATTATACAAGAGAAGCGGGAGTGCGGAATCTTGAGAGAGAACTTGCTTCACTTTGCCGCAAGACGGCGAAGCAAATCGTCGAAAGCGGAGAAAAATCGGTTACTGTCAATGCAGAAAAAGTTAAGGACTATCTTGGGGTGAGAAAGCTGATCCCCGACAGAATTTACGGTGACGATGAGGTAGGCGTGGTAAACGGTCTTGCCTATACCGAGGTGGGGGGAGATCTTCTTCGCGTTGAGGCGGCGGCAATGCCGGGAAACGGGAAGGTGGAAATGACAGGCTCTCTCGGAGATGTGATGAAGGAATCTGCCAAGGCGGCGATTACCTATATTCGCTCTCATTCCGCGGAGCTTGGAGTTGATTCTGATTTTTACAAAACCAAGGACATACATATCCATGTGCCGGAGGGAGCGGTTCCGAAGGACGGACCGTCTGCCGGTGTTACGATTGTGACGGCTTTGGCAAGCGAGCTTTCCGGTAAGCCCGTGAGAAAAGATATTGCGATGACCGGAGAAGTTACGCTGCGCGGACGCGTGCTTGCCATCGGCGGACTTAAGGAAAAAACTATGGCGGCATATAAGGCAGGCGTTCATGCAGTATGTATTCCGAGCGAGAACGAGAGAGACCTTTCCGATATTGATCCGCTTGTTCGTGAAAAATTGGAATTTATTCCTTGCTCAAGTGTTGAACAGGTGCTGAACGCGGCAATAATCAAATAAGGAACGAAAATGAAAATCAATATACAGAATACCGGTCTTGCCGTTACGGCGGGACTCGTCGCGCAGTTTCCCGACGGGAGAAAACCGCAGGTGGTATTTTCAGGCCGCTCTAATGTTGGAAAAAGCTCTCTCATCAATACCCTGCTGAATCGAAAATCGCTTGCGAGAGTGAGTTCTGCCCCCGGAAAGACGATCACCGTAAACTTTTATGATGTTGACGGGAAGCTGTTTTTTGTAGATATCCCGGGGTATGGATATGCCAAGCGGGCTCCACAGGACAAAAAGCGTTGGTCGGAGCTTACCGACAGGTTTCTTCATTCGGCGTGTGAGAGGAGACTTGTGCTTCAGCTGATCGACATGAAAGCGGGACCGACGGAAGATGATTTTATGATGCTCGACTGGCTTGACGCATCAGGATTTCCGTTTATTATTGTTGCCACAAAGGCGGATAAATTGAACAAAACCGACTTTAACCTTGCTCTTTCCGAGCTTGATAAGCTCGGAGCGCCGGTGATACCGTTCTCGTCATTGACCAAAGCCGGACGGGATGACGTCTGGGAAAAAATTTATGAGTTTATCGAGCGTTAATCGCAGATTTCGGAGAAATGCAGATGATTTTTGATATTCTGAGAGGAAATTTTACCAAGTGGGATCTGATTACTCTTTTGGTATCGATTCCGATTGTTTTGATATCGCTTTCCTTCCATGAGTTTGCTCACGGATGGATGGCGGACCGGCTGGGAGACAAAACGGCTCGCTGGAACGGACGTCTTACGATGAATCCTTTGCGGCATCTTGATCCTATCGGTGCTTTTTCCATGCTGTTTTTCGGAATCGGATGGGCGAAGCCTGTGCCGATCAATCCGAGAAATTTTAAAAATCCCAAGAAGGGAATGGCGCTTACCGGTCTTGCCGGACCGGTGTCGAATCTGCTTCTGTCCTTTATCGGTATTCTTTGCTATCGGATATTAAATGCTGTAACGGCTTTAAATATTCTGCTTAAAGGCGGCAGTATTTATTATTATTCGAATGCTTCCTTTTCCTTTTTTGATATTCTTGCTATATTCTTTATTATGTTTTCAACGATGAATGCTTACCTCGCCGTTTTCAATCTGATACCGGTGCCTCCGTTTGACGGCTCAAGAATATTCTACTTTATTCTTCCCGATAAGTGGTATTTCTCGGTGATGAAATATGAAAGAGTAATGATGGTGATTATGCTGGCGCTGCTTTTTACCGGGGTTTTAAGTCCTGTGCTTTCGGCGGTGTCGGGAGCGTTTCTTTCTGCTTTTGACTTTATAATAGGATTGGTTCCGTTTCTATGAGTGAGCTTAGCTTTAAGCTTGAGGTCTTTGAGGGACCGCTTGATCTTCTTCTTTCGCTTATTGCAAAGAATAAGGTGGATATATACGATATTCCGATCGCGCTGATACTCGATCAGTATATGGATTATATCGAAAAGATGCGGCTTATGGATATGGAGGTCGCAGGTGAATTTATCGTTATGGCGGCGGATCTGATGCTGATCAAAAGCCGTATGCTGCTTCCCAAACCGGAATCTGTATCGGAAGAGGAGGAGGATCCGAGGGCAAAGCTTGCCCGCGCTCTGATCGAATATAAAAGGGCAAAGGAGGCGGCTTCCTTTCTTTCGGATCAATACAGTATCTATGCAGGACGAATAGCAAAGGAACCGGAGGTCCTTGATACGCGTTCGGATTTGCCGGAGCATATCGATATTGAACTTCTTGAAAAGGCGCTTCAGCGGGTTTTAAATAAAAACAGCCGGTTGCCGGATCTGGCAAGGGAATCCGAGCTTGCGATACAGAGACTTCTCTCTGCTAAAATTGTGCCGGTTTCAGCGAAAATTTTCACGGTGATGCGGCTTTTGCGAAAAAACATCAGCATGAATTTTGAGGATATTTTGCTTACGGCGCATTCCCGCTCAGAGTTGATTGCGATTTTCTCGGCAACGCTTGAGCTTCTCAAGGTTCAGCGCGTTACAATGGAAAATCAGGAAGAAGATGTTGTTTTGACGATCAATCTCAGACACTTAAGAGAGGGACTTGCAGTATGAAAAACGAGGAACTGATACCGGTTATCGAAGCCGTGCTCTTTGCAGCCGGATTTCCGGTAAAATATGAGCGTATGGAGGAGGTGCTCGGCATCTCTCACGATGAACTTACGGAATTGCTTTCCTCTAAGGCTTTTGAATATAAAAACAGAGGGATCAGGCTGGTTATGTTTTCCGATTCCTGCCAGCTTTGCACGAATGAGAATTATGAAAAACAGGTAAAGGCAGTGCTCGGAATGAGAAGCGGCGGAGCGCTTTCCAATTCCGCGCTGGAGGTTCTTGCGATAATTGCCTATAATCAACCGGTTACCAAGGCGTTTATAGAGCAGGTAAGAGGTGTTGACAGTTCCTACGCCGTGACGACGCTGGGGGAAAAACAGCTAATAGAGGTTACCGGGAGACTTGATGTTCCGGGGAAACCCAATCTTTACGGTACGACGGATACTTTCTTGCGGTGTTTCGGACTTGCCTCTCTTGAGGAATTGCCCAAGAATGAGGTGCTTGATGTGGTTTCGGGAGAGGCGTCACAGGAAAATACCGAGGCTGACAGTGAAAACGGCAGTGTAGGCAGTGACGCTTCCCAAAACTCGGAGATGTCGGATTCCGAGGGCGCTTTTGTTGATATGAGTACGCTTTCCGAAACGGCAATGGATTCTTGAAACCGGTTTGCCTGATGCGGTGCAGTCGCCGTTGGAGCATAAAAGACAGAGGACGGCGGCGGAAGGGAATTTTTTACCGGAGGTGAGAAAGTGAAGATACTTTTGATTATTCTTGCGATTCTATCTTTTTTTGTTCTGATTGCTTTTATCAGACCAACAGTTAGAATACGGGTGGAAAACGAGCTTTCGGCGGTTTTAAGAATTCTGTTTTTTAACTTCAAACTTTTTCCCAAAAAAGAGAAAAAAATGAAGCTGAAAAGCTTTAGAATAAAAAATTTCCGTAAAATGAGAATCAACGAAGAGAAAAAGCTGATTGCCAAGCAGAAAAAGAAAGCGGCAAAAGCGCAGAAAAAAACGGAAAAAGAGAAGGAAGCCGAAAAGGAAACAGCGAAAGAAAGTCGTTCGCTCAGGGAGAATATCGAGTTTGTGCTTGAGCTTGTAAAATATGTTTTGGTAAGAGCGCTTTCCAAATTCGGAAAATATCTCAGGATAGAGATAAGGCAGATCGATATTACGGTTGCGGGTGAAGATCCTGCGAAGACGGCGATAACCTTCGGAACGGTTGTTCAGGCGGTATCCTATATAAAGGAGCTTGCCGATCAGACTCTGAATATGAGATATCCAAGGGGCAGAGAGGAATACATCTCGGTAAGGGTAGATTATCTTTCGAATAAGCCGATTGTCATGCTTGATATTTCTTTCGGCATCAGAATATGGCAGATTATCGCTGTCGGAATAACTGCGCTTAAGGGGTATATTTTCGATGTCGGAAAGCATGACGGGAAAAAGACCGGAAAGGAACAGGATGAATCCGGGTCTGATCAAAAAAACAGTGACACAGACAAAAAAACAAATAAATCTGATAGAAAAAAAGAACCCGTGAAGGCGGGAACGGAGGTTTAAAAATGGCGGACAATAAACTCAGTGAAATGATTAGCTCTTCTCTTGAAAGCATCCGCACGATTGCGGATTCAAGTACGGTAATCGGAGATCCGATACCCACAAATAACGAAACGGTAATCATTCCGGTATCTAAAATATCGCTCGGATTTGCTTCCGGCGGGCTTGACTATGTTCCGAAAAACGGAGATAAGAAAGAGCAGTCTGTTCAGAACGCAAAGCTTCCGGTGAAAAGCACGTCCCCCTGTTTTGGCGGAGGCGGGGGAACCGGTATTTCGGTTACGCCGGTATGTTTTCTGGTAGTCAATAAAGAGGGAAATGTTTCTATGCTGAATATCAACAGTCCCGCGTCGGTTCCGCCGGCTGTCGGAGTAGTGGATTCGGTGTCGTCCTTTGCAGAAAAGGTTCCGGATATTGTTGAACGCTTCAAAAATATGTTTGCGAAGAAAAAAACCGAAAGCGGCCTTGACGATGAAAAGCTCGCAGAGGAAATTGAAGCGC
>ERZ1106976.4230-NODE-4230-length-10275-cov-4.886301_pt1 | contig 10275 bp, 9 predicted proteins | sample MGYA00403687_ERZ1106976 | MGnify/ENA primary metagenome ERZ1106976 (study PRJEB35170, sample SAMEA104062446) | human gut metagenome | biome: human gut; feature: human-associated habitat; material: faeces | place: Denmark | collected 2013-02-22 ... | reverse complement strand
TATTTACAGCATCCACATCCAGAGGCTTAATTGTATGGAAATCATATACCTGTGCATGAATGCCTTCTTCTTCCAATTTCTTTGCAGCCTCAAGTGCGATAGATACGGTATCTCCATTTGCCATGATCGTCAGGTCTTTTCCTTCTTTCAGGCATTTAGCTTTTCCGATCTCAAATTCTTCATCTTCTCCATAGATGCATGGAATAGCATCTCTTGTAAAACGGAGATATACAGGTCCATTATATTTATAAGCTGCTGCAATCAGTTTTCTTGCAGAATTGTAATCTGCCGGCATAATAACAGTCATGTTCGGGATTGTTCTTAAGATTCCCATGTCTTCTACACACTGATGAGAAGCTCCATCATTCGCCGGTGTCAGACCACCGTGAGAACAAAGAATCTTTACATTTAATTTTGTGTAGCAGGTCTCCTGTCTGATCTGCTCTACTGCACGCATACTTCCAAAAATCGCATAAGTTACAACAAACGGTACTTTTCCGGTAGTTGCCAGACCTGCTGCAATACCAACTGCGTTCTGCTCAGAAATTCCTACGTTGATATGCTGTTCAGGAAGTTTTGCTGCAAATTCCAGTGTCTTGCATGATTTTGCAACATCACAGTCAATTACAAATACGTCTTTATGCTCTAATCCAAGTGCCAGCACTTCTGCTCCCAGTGCATCTCTCGTTGCTTTCTTCTCCACTAGAATCCCTCCTCAATCTCTTTCATCGCCTGTGCATATTCTTCGTCATTTGGTGCTACACCATGCCATTTGGGAACATTTTCCATAAATGACACGCCTTTTCCTTTTACAGTGTTGCATACGATACATTTCGGTTTTCCGTTTTTCTGTGTCTGCATAAAATCAAGTGCTGCCTCGATCTGCAGAACATCATGACCATCAATTCTTACTGTCTGGAATCCAAAAGCTTCAAATTTCTTCTCAAGATCCAGAGTCGGCATGATATCTTTTGCAAAACCATCATTCTGAAGACCATTGTTATCAATAATAACAGTAAAATTATCAAGCTGGTACTTATTTGCTGCCATAGCAGCTTCCCATACCTGGCCTTCTCCGCATTCCCCATCACCTACCAGTGTATAAACACGGTAATCTTTTTTATCTCTCTTACCTGCGATCGCCATTCCTACTGCACAGGAAATTCCCTGTCCAAGAGAACCTGATGACATATCAAGTCCTGGAGTGTGCTGCATACATGGATGTCCCTGAAGGTGGGAACCGATATGTCTTAATGTAACTAAGTCTTCTACTGGGAAATATCCCTTGTGAGCTAATGTTGCATATAATCCAGGTGCTGTGTGACCTTTGGATAATACGAAACGGTCTCTGTCCGGTTTCTTCGGATCTTTTGGATCGATATTTAATTCTTCAAAATATAAATAAGTAAAAATATCAGCTGCGGAAAGCGATCCACCCGGATGTCCGGCTTTGGCTGCATGGACGGCAGTCACAATGCCTTTGCGGACTTCATTTGCCTTCAGCTGAAGCTCCTGTTTGTTCATGTTCGTTCCTCCGTATGCGTGAACATCAGCCCATGAAAATTGCCTGCGGCAATGGGCTGACGCTACATTTCAGATTTTCTTCGAAAATCTGAAATATTACTCCCCAAAAACTGCCTTATAGTCTGCCTGGAATTTTTCGATTCCCTGATCGGTAAGCGGATGCTTTGTCATCTGCTCGATTACCTTGTAAGGGATGGTCGCAATGTCAGCGCCTGCAAGTGCGCAGTCTGTTACATGGATCGGGTTACGGATGGATGCTGCAATAATCTCGGTGTCATATCCGTAAATATCAAAGATCTCTGCGATCTGGCGGATCAGCTCAATACCCGGCTGGCTGATGTCATCTAATCTGCCAAGGAATGGGGATACATATGTAGCTCCTGCGTTTGCTGCAAGGATTGCCTGGTTTGCGCTGAAAATCAGGGTAACGTTTGTCTTGATGCCCTCGGAAGAAAGTACCTTTACGGCTTTAAGTCCCTCTACGGTCATAGGAATCTTTACAACCATGTTTGGATGGATGGCTGCAATCTCACGTCCCTCTTTGATCATGCCCTCTGCATCTACCGTTGTTGCCTTTACCTCGCCGCTGATCGGTCCGTCAACGATGGATGTAATTTCTTTGATGACTTCTGTAAAATCTCTTCCCTCTTTTGCGATCAGGGATGGGTTTGTGGTAACTCCACAGATAACACCCATATCATTTGCTTTCTTAATATCCTCTACATTTGCTGTATCCACGAAAAACTTCATAATAAAATACCTCCATTTTTATTTACGTTTGTTTTTATCTGTCAGCCTTAATATAGCACAGTTCAAAAGTAAACGCAAGTATAAAACAAAAGAGAATAAAAGTTAGTGCAAATAAATAAAAGGCACGGATACGGTTCTGTGTCTTTTGACAGAAAACGTATCTGTGCCTTTTTATATCAAAACAGCTTTCTTTATGATTGAAACCTTTTATATTCCAAGCACTCCTGCAGCACTGCGCAGTTCCGCGGCTGCCCGCTGCAGCTCAGCCGCCTGCTCTTCGGACACATTTCCCGGCTTTGTACGGCTGACTAGTTTCTTTACATAAGAAAGGCTGCTCTTGATCTGGTGACGCGCACCACTGTCGATGGTCTTTTTCTTCTCTTTATAAGCTACTTCCACCTGACGGATCAACGTGTCGGCCTCGCTTCGCGCATCAATATAAGCTTTTCTCTGCCCGTCTGTTGCTTCATATTCCGCGGCTTCTCTTATCGCGCGGTCAATCTCTGCGTCTGACAAATTAGAACTTGCCGTGATTGTGATCTCCTGATGCCGTCCGGTTCCCAGATCCTTTGCGGAAACCTGTACAATACCGTTCGCATCAATATCAAACGTTACCTCTATCTGCGGCACACCCGCCGGCGCCGGTTTAATGCCCCGCAGCTGGAACCGCCCAAGCAGCTTGTTGTCTCTTGCAAACTGACGCTCGCCCTGCAGTACTTTGATATCCACAGATGTCTGGAAATTTCCGGCAGTTGTAAACACTTTACTGAACCGTGTCGGAATCGTGGTATTCCGGTCAATCAGCTTCGTTGAAACACCTCCTACCGTCTCAATGGAAAGCGAAAGTGGTGTGACATCCATCAGGATAATCTCTGCCGCCTGTGATCCTGCCATCAGCGCACCGCCAAGTTTTCCACCCTGCACAGCCGCTCCCAGTGCCACACATTCATCCGGGTTTAAATTGCGTGAAGGTTCTTTTCCTGTCAGTCTGCGCACTTCCTCGAATACCGCCGGTACACGGGTAGAACCACCTACCAGAAGTACCATGCCCAGATCCGCTGCCGTAATTCCCGCATCCGAAAGTGCCTGCTGCACCGGACCTGCCGTGCGCTCAATGAGATCCATCGTCAGTTCTTCAAATTTTGCACGCGTCAGAGTCATTTCCATATGCTTTGGCTCGCCCTTTACGGTCGCAATAAACGGCAGGTTGATGCCCGTTGTGGAAGAGGAGGACAATACCTTTTTGGCCTTTTCCGCCTCCTCACGCACACGCTGCATAGCCGTCGCATCTTTCCGCAGATCCACACGCTCCGTGCGTTGGAATTCCGATACCAGATACTCCGTGATGCGCGCATCGAAATCATCCCCACCGAGGTGATTGTCTCCCGCGGTGGCAAGTACTTCGATGAGGTTGTCCCCGATTTCAATAACCGATACGTCAAATGTGCCGCCACCAAGATCATACACCAAAATTTTCTGTGGCTCCCCGTGATCCAGTCCGTATGCCAGTGCCGCAGATGTCGGCTCGTTGATAATCCGAAGAACATTTAATCCGGCAATCTTTCCGGCATCCTTTGTCGCCTGTCGCTGGGAATCACTGAAATATGCCGGTACGGTAATCACCGCATCCGAAACTGTTTTCCCCAGATATTCCTCCGCATCTTTTTTGAGTTTGCGCAGGATCATCGCGGAAATCTCCTGCGGCGTATACTGTTTGCCATCTATTTTTGCCCGGAAATTGCTTCCCATCTCACGCTTAATGGAGAAAAATGTCCGGTCTACATTGACAGCTGCCTGTCGTCTGGCAGCATCTCCCACCAGACGCTCTCCGTTTTTGGTAAATGCCACAACCGATGGTGTGGTCCGCGAGCCTTCCGCGTTTGTGATCACAACCGGCTGATCATTTTCCAAAACAGCGACACAGCTGTTTGTGGTTCCTAAATCAATACCAATTACCTTACCCAAGGTCTCTTCCTCCCTACACTTCGTGATATATACAACTGTAAGGCTGGAAATGCCATGCGTCAAGGTTTCCGGCAGATATTTCACTTATTGTTTATACTTTTCATAATTCCTTCTGAATTACCACATCTCCGTGATACATCAAAAAGCGAAGCCCCACGGTCTTTTTGAGATCTCCATGTCCATGGTGCTTCATGTTTCCTGCCACAACTGCAATATTGGCATCTCCCTCTGTATTTGTACGGTCAAATGTAAACAGCGTGGAATTATGGTATTCCACCACCTCCGTATCCACTCCCAGATAATCCGACAATTCCGCACGCGCCCCGATCCGCAGGATATGTCCTCCTGCAATTGCGACACCCCCGTCAATTTCTTTTTTGCTCTGCGGAATTACCACACCGTCGCAGAGTATGATCATTTCTGCATCCATAGATTCGCCTCCTTTTCGACTCTTTTTTCGTTATATAAAAGAAGAGCTTCCTCTTATCCGAGAAAGCTCCTTTGCTGATCACCTGTTCTGTTTACGCCTACTGTAGCAGAAAATGATTGGAAACGCAAGTACACTCCCGTACCTTTTTCATACTACAAAAATACCAACTGCCAATATTCTTCCTGTATACTCTCTGTTCCCGGCAATCTTTGGTGCAAACCTGAGTGCATACTTTTTATCTTTTATTTGTGCAATAGCCTCATCCGGTGTATGATCTACCTTTAATTCCAGAATCATACAATCAGCAGTTTTATCACTTCTGTGTTATGGGCAAATAACGTCAAAAATGTATTTACCACAAACAGCGAACCCTCATAAATTCCTTAAAATCAGGCATTCGCTTTTTATGTCCAACAATTTCACACGTGGTTTAGTAAATGAAACTTACCTGGTCAGTTAAAACTGCGTACTTGATAATGTTTTCTTACTGTTTATTGTGTCAGGCACCACATATTTCACAACTTTTCGATGTCCGTAACCAGCATATCAACCTCGTCCTCCGTTGTTGCCCAGCTCGTACAGAAACGCTGCGTATCACCTTCGTCTTCAAAATAATACTTTTGCGCAAGCTCCTGCTTCTGCTGCTCCGTCAGAATAACAAACTGCTGGTTGGTAAAGCTCTCCACCGCAAACGGAACACCCTTGTCCTCAAACGCTTTCTTAATCTGCATCGCAAGCGCATCGGCGCGCTTCGCAGCCTCAAAATACTCGCCGCTCTCCAGCATCGTTGCAAACTGCAGTCCCATCAGCCAGCCTTTCGCAAGTACTGCACCATTCTGCTTCATGTAGGCCTTAAAGCGATACTTCAGATCCTGCGCAGTAATAATGAGCGCCTCGCCGAACAAAGCGCCACACTTTGTTCCGCCAATATAAAATACATCCGTCAATTCCGCAAAATCCTTCAAAGTAAGATCATTTTTCTCCGATCCAAGTCCATATCCCATGCGCGCGCCATCCACGAAAAGATACATCCCATATTTTGTGCACACATCATGGATCTCCTTAATTTCCTTCTTCGAATAAAGTGTACCTTTTTCTGTCGGGAAAGACAGATATACCATCTTCGGTTCGGTCAGATACTCCGGCTCGTCCTGATCGTAATACGCCTTGGCGCAAGCGGCGATCTGCTGCGCGGTAATCTTGCCATCTGTATTCGGAAGTTCCAGAATCTTGTGTCCGGTGTTCTCGATGGACGCCGCCTCGTGACAATTGATATGTCCGGTATCTGCAGCGATCACGCTTTGCACCGAAGATAATGCAGCAGCGATCACGACATAATTCGCCTGCGTGGCTCCCGGAATGAATTTGATCAATGCATCGTCATTATCGACCAGCTTCTTTATGATGGTTTCCGCTTTATCGCACCACTCATCTTCCCCGTATCCGGCGTAGCTTGTGCTATTCGTTGCGCCAAGTTCCTTCAATATGGATGCAAATGCTCCATGGTTGTAATCGTTATTAAATCTTATCATTTCTTACATACTCCTGTTCAATTAGAAAAGGCATCAAATAAAATGGTTTCAGTAACAAGTTTTCTTCCTTTCCAACATCCTTCTGCGACAATAAGTATATATCATGCACATTTTTCGAAAACTTTTTATCGAATACCTTTATCGACTCATGTTTTCCAGATCCAGATGATTTAATTTCGAAAGCGTTCACTTTGCTTCCTTCCGAGATCAGGAAATCCACTTCATAATAATGCGTACTGCCTGACTTTTCCCATGTGTGATAGAAAAGCTCTCTGCCAGATGCCGCGATCATTTGTGCAACCAGATTTTCATATAAGAATCCGAGATTAGCCGGTAATTTGTCAGAAAGCAGCTTTGCGTACACATCATTTTCTGTCACCGGTCGATCCATAAACATCAATGTAACAAACAATCCTGTATCTGCGAGGTAGAGTTTGTAACTGTCAAAATCCTTTGTGTCTGCTAAACTCACACGTGGATCGGTTGAATTATAACACGGCAAAATTGTTTTTGAATCAATCAGCTCATATAATAATTCCTCTGTTTTTGCTTTACTCTTCTTCCCGATTGCTGTTGAAATCCGATATTTTTTTGAATCTTTGGCGAGCTGCGCCGGAATCAAATGATACAATGCAGAAATTCTTCCAGACGCATCAATTTTCTTAAAATCATCTTCATACAATGATATGATCTGTCTCTTGACCATATCAATTTCCGAGAAATTCTTACCTTCCGTGTATGCTTCTACCGCCTGCGGCATTCCCCCAACAGCCATATAAATACGCAGATCTCGCATTAATTTTCGATTCGTTGCCTGTCCGATTGCAGATCCTGTACCATAAATCTGGCGCAAGAGCTCATAATTACCTCCTGTGGCATCACAAAATTCTTCATAGTCCATCGGATATACCTGTATCTTCATCTCCTCCGACGGAATCAAAATGTCTTTTACATTATTCTTAATCGAGATTAGAGATCCCGTTTCCAGATAACTATATCTGCCATCTGCCACCAGATGCTTGATAGCCTGCCTTGCCTGTGGAAAAAGCTGTACTTCATCAAATATGATCAATGATTCATGTTCGTATAAAGTCACTCCTGTTTCGGCCTGAAGACGCAAAAAGAACATATTTAAATTTCCCACATCCTCAAAACAACTGCGTATATTGTCCGTTGTCTTTGAGAAATCAATCAAAAGATAAGACTTGTATTCATTTTGCCCAAAAGACTCCGCGATCGTTGATTTACCGACTCGTTTGGCCCCCTCTAGCAAAGCCGCATATTTGTCTGAGTATTTTGCTTTCCATTCTAACAATCTGTCATATGCTTTCCGTTTAAAATACATCATTACCTCCCAAATATATCCTTGTTATAACATGAACCGGGCATTTCTTCAAGATTATATTTTGCGTTTTTGTCCGTTTCTTCAAGATTTTCATCAAAAAAAGCGCCCTTGTCTGATATGATACCTCTAAAGTAGACAGATTAAATATTTATTGTGTCAGGCACCTCTGATTTCTGATTTCAGGTGCTTATTACCTGAAAATGAATATTTTTTAAAAAGTGGGAATAGAATAATGACAGAAGATACAGATTGTGTTAATATTTGTTTGAAAATTATATTACCGAAAAATAGAAAAAATTCGAAAAGTGGGAATAGGGGATGGCACCATGCAGCTTATAGTAAGAAAAAAGTATTTAGATGAACTGATTGAATTGTATGGAACACCAGATATAAAAGTTATCACGGGGATCAGACGAAGCGGCAAATCCGTATTGCTGCAAGAGTTTGTTACATACTTGCAATCAATAGTATTTACGCCAAAGGAATCTATGATATTTACATTACCTGTTCAAATGCATTTTTGCTGAGTTCAGATTTGGCAACACTTTTTACCGGAAGAACGATGAAAATAAAGGTATATCCATTTTCTTTTATGGAATATCTAACTTATTATGAAATTACAGATGGATATGACGATGCATTTGATCAGTATGTCCGAACTGGTGGCATGCCGGGGGCTTATGTATATAAGACTGAGGATAGACAGTATGACTATGTTAGAGATGTGTATTCAACCATTCTTGTCAGAGACTTGGTAGAAAAGTATAAGATAAGAAATAAATCAGAGTTTACCAATATATCAGAATTTATGATGGATAATATTGGTAACTTACTTTCTCCAAATAATATCAGCAAAACCTTAAACAATGACCGAAGTGAGATAACCCGAAAGACGGTATCGAAATATATTGGTTATTTGGAAAATGCTTTTCTGTTCTATGAGGCAAAACGGTATGATTTAAAGGGGAAAAAATACCTAGCGAACAATAGCAAGTATTATCTTTGCGATTCATCATTCCGTTATGCAGTCAATGGTACACGTAACATGGATTTTGGAAGAGTTTATGAGAATATTGTTTATCTGGAGTTACGCAGAAGAGGATATGAGGTATATGTTGGGAAACTCTATAAAAGAGAAGTGGACTTTGTAGCTAAGAAACGTGAGACGCAAATATATATTCAGGTAAGCGATAATATTTCGGATGAAAAAACATTTGAAAGAGAACATTCACCACTGCTTGCAATAAGGGATGCATATCCTAAGATGATAATTGCAAGAACGCATCATGAAACCTATGATTATCAAGGTGTGCAAGTTGTTGATATTTGCAGATGGTTACGGGAATAATATCATTTTGAAAATCTCTAGAGCCCGTGAAATAATCTCTGTAAATTCAACACTATAAAGGTCTTCTATGATAAAATATTAAAATCATAGGAGGCCTTTTATTATGGCAAACAGAAAAAAAGAAGTTTACAAACCAAAACCAATGACCGAAGGAAAAAGAAACCTTATCCAGGGTCTGCTTCAGGAGTATGATATCCAATCTGCTGAGGATATTCAGGATGCTTTAAAAGATCTGCTTTCCGGAACAATTCAAGATATGCTTGAAACGGAAATGGATGATCATCTAGGCTATGACCGTTATGAAAGATCCGGTGAGCCTAACTACCGTAATGGTATGAAATCCAAAACTGTCCGCAGTAAATATGGTGAATTTCAGGTAGATGTCCCTCAGGATCGCCAGAGTTCTTTTGAGCCACAAATACTTCCAAAGCGTCAAAAAGATATTTCTTCGATTGATGACAAGATTATCTCAATGTATGCAAAGGGAATGACTACTCGACAGATTTCAGAAACCATAGAGGATATTTACGGCTTTGAAGTAAGTGAAGGAATGGTATCGGATATCACAGATAAACTCCTTCCACGAATCGAGGAATGGCAGAATCGTCCTTTGTCCCCTGTGTATCCTATCGTTTTTATTGATGCGGTACACTTTTCTGTACGTGATGATGGTGTGATCAGGAAACTTGCAGCATATGTCGTGCTTGGTATGAATGAAGATGGCATGAAAGAAGTCCTAAGCATTGTTGTGGGCGAAAATGAAAGCAGTAAATACTGGCTGTCTGTCCTGAACAGCTTAAAGAATCGTGGAGTTCAGGACATTCTCATTCTCTGCTCTGATGGTTTGACCGGTATCAAGGATGCAATCTCTACGGCATTTCCAAAAACGGAGCAGCAACGTTGTATTGTACATATGGTGAGAAACACGCTTAAATACGTTGCAAACAAGGATATGAAAGCATTTGCAAAAGATTTAAAAACAATCTATACCGCTGCAGATGAAGAAGCCGCAAGAAAGCAGTTAGAGTCTGTAACAGAAAAATGGTCTGCCCAGTATCCAAGTGCGATGAATCGCTGGCACGAAAACTGGGATGCAATATCCCCAATCTTCAAGTTTTCCAAGGAGGTTCGTACCGCATTTTACACTACAAATGCCATAGAATCGCTGAATTCCTGCTATCGTAGATTGAATAAGCAACGCAGTGTATTTCCAAGCTCTCAGGCACTTATGAAAGCCCTATATCTGGGAACTTTCGAGATCGCAAAAAAGTGGACAATGCCAATCAGGAACTGGGGAAAAGTTCGTGGCGAGCTGGAAATCATGTACCCTGACCGGATGCTGATATAACAACAAAAGCTGGAATATCAAGAGTAAATATAC
>ERZ1106976.4227-NODE-4227-length-10286-cov-3.331150_pt1 | contig 10286 bp, 6 predicted proteins | sample MGYA00403687_ERZ1106976 | MGnify/ENA primary metagenome ERZ1106976 (study PRJEB35170, sample SAMEA104062446) | human gut metagenome | biome: human gut; feature: human-associated habitat; material: faeces | place: Denmark | collected 2013-02-22 ... | reverse complement strand
CACAAAGAGTCGCTATTATAATTTGCCGTCCCGACACATATACGATCGGATCACATGATCGAACAGATGTAACAGCCGAGATATCGGCCGTAACGGCTCTCTGTACCGAAGACCAATTTGAAACAACATCTTTACATACCGAACGGACTTGATAGCCATACTCTGTCTGAGGAGAAAGCCCCTCTATAACATGAGTCGTAATATTCCCGACCTTTTCCTGAGAGAAAATATCCTTAACACAAGCTCCATAAGTAATCGAAGCATCATCGACAGCTACGTTTCCTTTTTCTTTATGTGCATAAACGACTTTTACCGAAGTTACCTGCTCATCGATCGAAAAGGTATATTCGGGATAATTCTTAGAAGTATCGACATATCGCAATGTATCAATAGCTGTCCAACTATTATCCGATTCTTTCTCAACAACAATGTAGGATCCCGTCCCGGAGGATGCAAAACGATACATAAACGAAAACTTTACTATACCCTCGTTATACCGAGGGGTCTGTAAATATTCTCCCGTATTTTTCAATGCGACCGAAGGAGCCGACACTCCGCTACTTGCCGCAGATGTATAATTACCAGAAGCTGTTCCCTCCCAATTATCGGGCAGAGGTTTTCCGGACGAATCTACTTCGTCAAATCCCTCAGTATAAACATGTTGTTCACCGGTCTGTGTAAAACAAATTATCTCATAATTATCGGCTCCCTGAACTTCTTCCCAATTTATTCGGAAAGTACTATCGGTTATATCCGAGGCATCGAGCAACTGCGGCACAGCCAGAGAATCTGTCTCAAATTGCATGCTGTATGCGGCCTTTACTATACCCGAAGGTATAACAGCGCTCACTTGATAGGTGTAGCGAGTCAACGGTCGCAATTCGGTAAAACGATAGTTTTGTACGAGCCCGATTGACTTATCGGTCTGTATATATTCCCGTTTGTCGTCAAGCTGCATACGAAAAAGCCCTATCCTCGAAAAATCATCTTTCGGAGACGATATCCACTCTTTCCCATTATATCGCGATGTAGGGTGTGTTATCTCGGATCGGCGATACAACGTTTTATCTTGCCCCCAATAAGCTATTTCCCCGGCAACACCCACCACATCAATTATTATACCATCGCGACAAAGCGCAACAGCATCATTCCCATTGAAATTGAGAGGCGAAGTTTCTCCCCCGGGAATAATCTGCGAAGCCTTAGCGATTAACTCCCCATCAGTCGATAGCGAATTTAATAATAAATAGGTCTCTCCGTTATTTAATATAGAAGGTCCTAACGGAGTATCGTTCACGAAAGAACCACTGCCATTAACCTCCATTCGCAAACTGTATGCAGAAAGGTCGACCGGGACTCCTGTTCCGTTATAGATTTCAATCGCTTTATTATACCCCGATCCCTCGACATAAGCCGAAATAATCAAATCTCCGGCAGAGGTATTCCCCGCCCAAAGAGAAACTTGGTAATCGATAGCTTCGGGGTAATTAATCCAATGTATCAAAGCCTCGGTGGCCGTAACATCGGATGCCGAGGTTTCTATAAACGAAGGGACTGAAACTACTTGTACCGGTATACGATACGGGGTCTCAATGCCCCCTCCCGAAATAATCACCGTATCGCGATATTCTCCTTTCCTCAGCTCTCGACACGATATTTCAACTGTACAACCATCGTGCACTTCTTGTACCGACACTTCGTAATCGGAAAGTTCAAATATACCTCCTATCGCCCACGAGAGGGACAAAGAAGAGGTGAGGTTGTTTCCCAATATATCAAGTTGTTCGCTTTTATTATCACCCAACATAATCACCCCCATATCCATGATTTGATCCCGACGAGGCAAAGCCAAGAAAGGGAGAGTCTCTGCGGGGAACCTGAACGGGTCTTCCCGATGAGCTCCCCATATATACTCGACCAAATCGGGATAATCTATATAAGGATTTCGATTCCCCTGTATGGTATAAACCGAATCGTTCCTCGCCAACTCTCTTTCGCACGGAGGGTCTTGCGAATGCCACTCCAACAGCATGTCCAACGCCCACTCTTTCCATACCGGATAAGTATTGTTATCGAGCATAGGCGACTGCCAATAGTCACACAAGTTTTCATAGGCCGTTACGACATAGAAATAGGCACGAGCAAAATCGCCCTTATACTCGTCGGCAGGTTCGAAGCAACGGTCGGTATAATCTACTCCCCAACCATTCTTTCCTACCTTCGAGACCCCATTGTCAAAGCCGGAAACTCCCGTGACCTCACCCAACGGCAAATTGTTTTTAGCGGAATTGGCCGATCCGTCTGCCGGGAACAAATGATGCAAATCCCTATAAGCATTATTTTCATAAGCGCCCCACCAACTTTTCGGGAAAGAGTGCTCTATATGCATGCCCCCGACGGCATTAAAGCCATCGAAATAGCGTATTTCATCGGAATACCTGTCCCACACACTGCCATCTTCTTTACGGTCTGTTCGGGAGAAGCCCTCCCACGTGGCATCTTCCCCACTGCCGTAACCGAGTGTATGCATCGAACTTATTATCTCGCATAATGCAGTTTTCAACTCAGCTCCATGTTTTCCATCGGCCGCATAATAATAGCCCGCAGGAACTGTGGCATCAAGCCGAAATCCCAGAAACGAAATTCCCAATACCCCGAAAATTATCCGGGCACAATTTTTCATAGTACTCATAATACAGATTTCTAATCTCAACGCGAGCTATGCACTCTCACCGTATTTTGTAACGACGGAGATACAACCCTCACGATATAAATTCCTTCGGGCAACTCCCATTCGACCTCCTCGCTATGCAAAATCCGCGAGCCACACAAACGCCCGTCCATCGTATACCACGAGGCAACAGCATTCATCGGGGCATTGAGTATATGCAACACATTCCCAGAGGTAAATATCAAAACACGATCTGCCTCCATATCATCGACAGCTGCCGACCACGTAGAGACCGAAATCGTATTAGACTCCGACTGAGCCTCTTCCCCGATATAAGGAGTCACCGTATAATGATACTGCACAGCGGGAGTTAAATCGGATACCATATATTCGTTTACATCTCCTACCCGACGAGGATATCCATCTAAAACAACAGGGGTAGAACCACCTCCGCTCTTCACCACTACGCTATGCAGATAGACCCGATGATCGCTCTTGGCCATCAAGGTGATTGTTGATGTTTTCGTTCCCTCCTTCACCGGAATAGTTGTGGTCGTAGTACCATCGAGGTTAATCTGGCTAATCTCTTGACCATCGACCGAAACAAACAACACAGACAGATCTTCTTTATAAGGTTCGGCCACTACCGTTATCGATACATCTCCGGCCCATAAATCAAGGATAGGAGTAGTAGCGCTACCGTACTTACTACCCGAACCTAATCGTAATTTTCCCGATTCAACAGCAGTATATCCCTCATAGGTCCACGAATCGGGCTTCGACGAAAACGTCACGTCCAATATGTCCTTCTCAGGAACACTCGACGAATAGTCGTCGTACCACACATTCAATTCATAATCGGTTGCTTCCGATTTCGGAGTCCAAACCGCCACAAAAGAATTTTTCGTAATATCTTTCGCCGGCAATGCGACAAAATCATCGATAGCCTGTCCTTTCAAATTAACGATAATCGGAGACTTTAATCCACCTCCCGATATTTCCAAAACGGCTTCGTGCGAGCCTACTACCGAAGAACGATAGGCTAACTCGACAGTCGTTCCATTATTAACCTCATCGGCTGTAAGTTCCCGACGATTCACCGAAAAGCACTCACTATCATTACCCCCTACTTCAACCGAAACAGTACTCTCGATATTACGTCCTCTAACAGACAGTTGAACCGTTACCGGTGAAGAACTATTCACCGAAGCGATTCCCATATCGACAGTCGATCCGTTTCGAGGAGCCTCGATATACGGAGCATCTCCTCCATCTGGCATAAAGGGGATATTACGACTGTCTCCAAAGATGAGATCGACCAATTCGGGATAATCGATAAACGGGTTCCGATTTCCTTGACGCGACTCATAGACAGCTTCATTTCTATCCAATTCTTTTTGGCTAACGGGGTCTTGTTCGTGCCAACGAAGTAACATATTGAGTTGCCAATCGATAATATGAGGATAATTAGAAACAAATATACTTCCCCAATTCGTTATACGGTTTTGATACCGAGTAGCAAAGTAGAAATAAGTACGCGCAAAATCTCCTTTATATTCATCGTTCGGCTCGAATACCGTACCCGAATAACCGGGAGTCACACATTTCCCCCATTGGGAAAATCCATTTTTCGAGCTCGATGCGCCAGAGCCTACCTCTCCAAACGGATTATTACTACGCATTCCATTTATTTTTCCATCGGTTGGATAGACATGCCACACATCGGACTTCATAGGCGACTGCTCACTAAACCAGCTTTTAGGAACCGAGTGCTCCCTGTTATAGCAATCGCCTTCAACCCCATATGTGCCACATTGATCGGTTCCAAAAGTATAGTTCGTTACATCGGAATACATGTCCCACACTTTCCCATCGGAACGTCTATCTGTCGTTTTATAAAGATTCCACAAGCCATTATAACCTACATCGGTTGCATCGTTTAAGATGGTAGACAAACTTTTTTGCAAATCCTCACCGCTTTTTCCAACAGCATCATCATAATATCCGGCAGGAATCTCTGCAAATACAAAGAACGGAAACAAGCAAGTCAAAACGACAAGCAACAAACAGTTACGTGAAATACAGTTCATTATCTATTATTTAAGTTATATTTTTAGAAAAGGGACGTAAAGATAATAATAAAATATCAAAACCGTTTTAAAATCGATGGATTTCACAAAAAACAACAAAGCCGACTATCTATTAAGATGTCGGCTTCTATCTATATAACTAACCTGTTCTTTTAATCTACCCCTGAATCGAGCACTCCCGAAAAGCCTCGTTTTTTATCTTTCCAAATCTGATACCTATAAACCAAGCAAGTCGTCACAAAATAAACTCCTGTTAGAATCCATAACATCGTATAGGCATGACGCACATCATAAATACCAGCCCCGGCCGTATTCATACGTACAAAGCCTTCTATTCCCCAAGTAGACGGAATGAGAGCACCCAACCACTTCCAGTACTCCGGCATGGCATAACGAGGCCATGTAATACCCGATATGAACAAAAATATAACCGAAGTAAAGACAAACAACAAGAAAGAACTTTCGCGTTCTCGAACAAATATAGATAGCGTCATTCCAAAAAATATAGAAGATAACAAGAACGGAACGGCAAAAGAATAAATTTCTACCTGACTACCTATCTGCGGATATTTAAAAAGCCACGGAATAAAATGTAATATGTATGCCGTACATAAAATATACAAACTAAAATAGCACAATGATTTGCCTATCACCAAATGCAATACATTATTGTGCATGTGTTCTCGTCCACTGTAAAACAGGTGCAACTGTCGATGTTCATAAATTCCCCCAGCCATCATACCAATTCCCAAAATAAGGCTCTGTTGTAAAATCAACACCAATATGGCAGGCAATAAAAACGATGCCAAACCCGACTCTGGATTATACAAATTAATAGAGCTATACGGAATGGGTTGTGTCGCTACATTGATTTGTTCCTGCGTGGCTCCACCCAAAGCCTGAGTCTGTAACTTTCCTCCGAGGTTCATCGTCACATCGGTCAAAGCAATTAAAAAACCTTTGTAATTCAAGAGAATACTCATATCCGAATAGAACGAAACGACACTTTGTTCACCTCGTTCTACTTTTCGACTGAAATCTTCCGGAATAAACAATATTCCATAACAATGCTTTTCATACATCATGTGCTTCGCCTCGTCCATATCGGCACAATACGAAACGATATGCGCATTCGGTGTCGCGTCCATCTCACGAGCGAGCTCCCGACTCAAAGGGGTACGGGCATTATCCACGACGACCATAGGCACTTCCCTCACTACCTCAGGGTTATACACTGCGGCATATACAATCGGATAAGCGAATGGTAAAGCAAAGAAAAACAGCACGATTCCCAAATCATGAAAAACAGCACGATATTCCCGCCGCCAAATGTAATAAATGTCGGACAAACCTATTTTTATAGAATGAAACAATTTCATATCATTTTATTTTTACATCACGGTACATATACTTGACGCATCAAAGCCTTTTTCAACCGGGGTAACAACGGAGTGGATGCCACCGCAAACAAAATCAATGCGACATAATGTACACGCGAATAATAAAGAGGTATTCCATTCAATGCCTGATCTACATAAATCAAAAAATAATGCCGTACAGGCAACACATACGAGATAGCTTGGAACGGTAAATACATAGCCGGCACAGGGAAAGAAAATCCCGCGATAGAAAGAGACAAGACTCCCACCAAACCACCGACACTCAACCCAATTCTTAACGAAGGCGCAAAACACATAATAATTACCGCAAAACTCTGTGAAGCGACAACCAACAAGAACATCGCGAAAATCATGTGCCAAATGCTGTTATGCATCGGGAAATGCAAATAACCGTATAGCAACGACAAGTATAAAAGCCCCATCGAAAAAAATATGATCGTTTGAGGAATGAGTTTACCTGTAATAGCAATAATAATCGAATCGTCGGCAGTCCGCAGCCATTCTCTCGACGTGGCTCGTTTCATCTCAGATCCGATACTGAAAACCGTAACCAACAGAATCATCAATTGCAATAACCCGGGAAGAAAAGAATTATTCAGATAAACCGAATAGCTAATCCACGGATTGCCCAACGCATGCATATCCGTCGCTATCGGCTGCAACTTAGCCATAATCTGTGACTCCTCGGCTCCCGCAGAAAGTAACACTTGGCGCACGACTGCACCCGAAGCTAACACCGACATGGTTTTGAAACTTTTATATAGCAACGACGCAGGAATGTAATAGGCATCATTCGTATAAAAAGAAATCTCGGGTTGACGACCGGCGATAGCCTTCGCTTCAAAATCCTCAGGAATAATCAAAAATCCGAAAATATCACCCGCCTCCCGAGCCTCGGTAAAGCTATTCAACTTATAGGCAACATCGACCGACTCCTGAGATCCAAGCTGTTGAATAAAATTCCTAGACGTAGAGGTGTGGTCATGATCGACAATCGCTACCGGAATCTTATGAGGTAACCCCTCGTGCATCAAGGAAAGCAGGAATATGCAACTGAATAGCGGCGCTCCTACCATACAAAGTACATAGATAGGACGCGAAACCAGTTGTTTCAATTCCCGGACAATAGTAGCCCAAAGCCCCGTTTGATATTCCATTCGTTCTGACATATAGACATTCTCGAAGTTACAGAACTTCCATTTTATTTTTTATCTCTTTTCAACAATACCGACATTCCCGGACGTAGATTATCGACCGGTTCGACCGGACGGGCTTTCACTTGGAAAGTTTTGGCATCGTATTGCCCGGTAACTTTCGTAGCGCGCCATACCGCATAAGACCCCATATCCCGAATATAAAATACTTTCAAAGTCACTTCCTTATTTTCCAATGCCGGAATTATAGCCTGTACTTCGGCTCCCATAGTCAAATTTTCTAACAAGTCTTCCCGAACATTGAACGAAACCCACATATCGTCGAGTTTCAATACATTCATAATCGGGGCTCCTAAACTCACCAATTCCCCCACATTCGGAAAAATATCTGAAATTTCACCATCGGTAGGAGCCGTCAGATAAGAATCCGACAAAATAGACTCGACCTCTGCGACACTACCTTGTGCGGCGGCGACCATAGCGGCAGCGGCAGCCTTATCCTCAGCCTGCGCACCGGCCTTTGCCATTTCATATTGCGATTTAGCCGCACTTTCAGTAGCGACCATTGCTTTATAAGCAGCCTCGGCTTCATCGCGTTTTTGTTCCGAAACTACTCCTTTCTTATACAACGACTGCATACGCTCATACGTCTTCTTGGCGATCGTTAAACCGGCTTGAGCCTGTTGCCACATATCATAGGCAGAATTCAACAGTTCCACACGCGTACCACTGTCCACCTTTTTATTCTGAGCCTTAGCTACGGTTTCCATAGCCTCGGCCTGTGAGAGTTTCGCCTCTACCAACGAAGAATGAATATGTACCAATGTATCCCCCGCCAGAACATGCTGTCCCTCCTCTACCATGAATTCGACCACTCGGCCGGGCAACTTTCCTGAAACCCGTACTTGTGTCGCTTCGGCTTGCCCTTGAATAATTTGGGGCTCCGGTTTAAGCAAGAATAATCCGATCAAGGCCAAAACAACTATAATGACAATCAAAGCAATGAGGCCTACGACCAAACTGCGCTCTTTCTTTTCTCTTAGATTTTCCATTGTAAATCTGTTTTGCTATTTTTTATATTTTCTATTTTCAATATTTCATAGTGCCCAAAGCCTTAGCCAAATAAACCTCGCAAAGTCGGGTATCGATTTCGGCATCTATTTTTTCCGATTGGGCTTCGAGCCATGCTGTTTGAGCTTCAAGAACATTTGTTGTCGTAAGTACTCCCTCTTGAAATCCAAGTTGCGCATTTCTCAAATTTTCATCGGCTTTCTCCAAATTTTTCACAGCCATTTTATAAGTTCTATAAGCCTCCGAAGTTTTAAAAGCCGCTTGACTTACCTGCAATTCTATCTTTTCTTTCACGTCGGCCAATTCCAACTTGGCAACAACCGCTTCACTCTTAGCGGCACGAATCTTATTATAGTTCTTTCCCCAATGAAGGATTGGAATATTGAGCATTACTCCCACGCTGAACATACCGTCGAACTCGTTTTTAAATCCGTTAAATACGTTGGGATTGGTAAAAGAATAAGTCCCTACCAAAGCCAACTTGGGTAACATATCGGAAAGAGCCAAGTTTTTCTTCTTTTCATAGATTTTCGCCGCATAATTAAGACTCAACACTTCATTCCGATTTTTAAAAACCTCCTCCATATTATACGACAACGGAGTCTCCTGCGGAGCTACACGCTCCAACGATTCATCTTCAAGCGTAAATATAGAATTGACCGGCAACCCGCAGATTTGAGACAAAGCCATACGCGACAAAGCCAATCCGTTATCGACCTTAGCAAGGGTTATCTGAGCGGCATTCAACTTCACGGCCACGGTCAATCCGTCCGACTGAGTCGCGACTCCTTCGGCTATCATCTCTTGTACATGCCGGTTCAACGTATCGAGTAAAGCCGTATAACTCTCGGCCAGTTTTCTCTTATGAACGAGAGAGACCACTTGCCAATAAGCCTCATCTGTCTGATAAATAATTTCCTTCTCGGCCGTATTCTTCTGCGACACCGCCAACTTCTCGGCATATCCGGCAATATCGTTCAATGCCTTTATCTTACCCCCCATAAAAATAGGTTGCGTCAGTGTCACCAACCCGGCATACACATTATGCACATCGAACTCGAAAGCCTCTTTCGGGATCATGGCGACAGTCGACGGTATAGGCTGCCCGTTGTTCAATATAGGTTGCCCGGTCGCCGGGTTAGTTACCACATTATACTTGTATTCTTGACTGGCTAAATCGAATGTCTTTGTAGGCAAATATTGGTCGGACTCCAAAAGCGATATCGACTTTTGATTATACATATAAGACCCGGTAAAATCTATTCCCGGGAAATAAGCTCCCCTAGCCGATTTTTTTGTATAGCCTGCCCCTTTCACCTTTTCTTCGGCTATACGTAGTTGCTTATTATTCTTTAATGCCATCTGTCGGCAAGAATCGAGCGAAACCGGTTGTTGTGCCGAACCCATCAGAAAAGATAACAAGAAGGCTGCTAACAATGCCCTCCCTGCCCATATGCTTCCATTTATTTTCATACGCTTCTATTTATCTTTTACTTTGCTTTAACGAAACTAATACTTGCTTTGCTTATAGTTGCATAAACAATTTTCTTTCTTAAAAAAATAATGCACCCAGCATTACACCGCAAAAATACGCCGAGTTTAGCATTAAACAAATATTTAAAGATTTTAGTTTTCTATTTTTACTATTTTTTAAGAATCGGCTTTGAATTTTTCCACGCTATATACGAAAGCATTTTTCATGAACGAAAAAAACTCAATAACCAAACGATAGAATGCTACCGAAAATATGCTTCATAAGATACATAGAAGAATCATCTCTCTACGCAAAATATCGACTCAGTCGACATTTTCTCCTTTTATACCTCTAACCCCTCAATCAAAGATTAAATGATTTTTTCAACCCCTCGCCCTGCGGGCACTTCCCCTATTGCTGCGCGAC
>ERZ1106976.4226-NODE-4226-length-10287-cov-7.217064_pt1 | contig 10287 bp, 8 predicted proteins | sample MGYA00403687_ERZ1106976 | MGnify/ENA primary metagenome ERZ1106976 (study PRJEB35170, sample SAMEA104062446) | human gut metagenome | biome: human gut; feature: human-associated habitat; material: faeces | place: Denmark | collected 2013-02-22 ... | reverse complement strand
TCTCCGCACTTGCCGCTGAGCTCACCGTCGGCAAACGCGGCAGTCGGCAAGAGCGTCAATACCATGAGCACAGCAAGCAGCATACTAAGAAATCGTTTCTTCATTGATTTCTCCTCCTTTACCTTTGTGAGCTAATAATACCATACCAGCTATGCAGCGGCAACATTTTTCGGCAAGAAAATCATGGCACAAAAACAGCTCCCCGCGGTGTCCGTGGGGAGCTGAAGGTATGTTATTCGATGGTAATTTGCTATCAACGGCCGATTGTATTTTTTGCAGTTTTCGTCTATACATTTTTAATAATACGTATACTCTGATTTTAGTTAAATTTAATAATTCGCGTTTAAGTTTATTGACATTTAATTATTGCCGTGATATTGTTCAATTATCATAGTATAATTAAATCTGTTTAATTATACTCTTCTGTGCACGGAAAGCTATGTTATCGGTTGCTTAGCAGCGCCTCCCGATATGCTCGGGAGAGGAAATTATGAAAGGGAGTATATTATGAGTCCATTATTAGTTATTGTCTGTATAATCATCTCAATTGCAATCCTCGTATTTCTGACTGTTAAAGTTAAGCTCCACCCCTTCTTTGCACTGACCGCCTCAGCTATTGCCTTTGGCCTGATGATGGGACACAATATTAACGATATTATGACGTCCTATGCCGATGGTCTGGGTGGGACAATTTCCGGAATAGGTATAGTTATAGCTATCGGAACCGTTATGGGTGCATTGCTCGAGAAAAGCGGAGCCGCAGAGACCATGGCAAAGACCATGCTCAAGATAACGGGTAAAAAGCACGCTGCGCTCGGTCTTGCCTTCACCGGTTATTTTGTCTCAATCCCTGTTTTCTGTGACTCTGCCTATGTTCTGCTGTCGCCTCTGGCAAAGCGTATGGCGCGTGACACAAAGGTAAGTATGACAACAATGGCTGTTGCTTTGGCAATGGGCCTGCACGCAACACACATGCTGGTTCCTCCGACTCCGGGGCCGCTTGCCGTTGCCGGTATTCTGAATGCCGATCTGGGTATGGTAATACTGCTTGGTATGCTTGTATCCATCCCTGTCGTTCTTGTAGCTCACCTTGCCGGAAAGATCCTCGGCAAAAAGTACTATTACATGCCCGAAGAGCTTGCCGCTGAGGCAACTCCCGAGGAGAACCGCAAATATCCCAGCCCTCTCGCCGCATTTCTGCCTATCATTCTTCCCATCGTTCTCATGCTTCTGAGAACCGTCGCATCACTTGAATCCGCTCCTTTCGGCGATGGTGCTGTTTACAGCATTCTCTACTCTTTGGGCAATACAAGCGTTGCTTTGCTTATAGGTCTGATAATAGCCTTTATCTCTTATATGAGAGTTTGCCCTCACGACAGAAATGTTTGGACCTTTGACGGAGCATTCGGTGACGCACTGAAAACCGCCGGTCAGATAGTGCTTATCGTAGGTGCAGGCGGTGCATTTGCCACTGTACTTAAGATGTCAGATCTCCAGACCATAGTGCAAAATGCGTTCTCCGGTGCCAGCGTCGGCATTCTCGTTCCGTTTGTCATCGGCGCAATATTCCGTACAGCCATAGGCTCCGGCACGGTTGGCATGATAACTGCCGCTTCCATGCTGCTGCCTCTTGTTGATGTTCTGGGATTCAACTCCCCGATCGGACTTGTCATCGCAATGCTTGCATGTGCTTCCGGCGGATTCATGGTTTTTCATGGCAACGACGACTTCTTCTGGGTCATTACTTCAACATCCAATATGAAGCCCGAGATCGCATACAGGGTTTTCCCTCTCATCAGTATTCTCCAGGCTGTTACCTCTCTCGCCTGCGTATTTATTCTTCAGCTGATATTCCTTTAATTTCGAAGCTCTGACCTAAAAACTATTATCTGAAAGGATCTTAAATAATGAAAATCACTGATATTTATACCCCCGCTATTCTTCTGAATCTTGATTATATGGAGCATAACCTGAAAAAATACTGCGACGAGGCTTCAAAATACGCCAAACAGATCTGGCCTATGATCAAGACTCATAAAAGCACAGAGCTTGCCAAGCTTCAGGCTGAATACGGCTGTACCGGCTATTTATGCGGAACGCTCGACGAAGCGGAGGCCATGTGCGCCGCAGGTATGAATAACATTATGTATGCGTACCCCGTAGCGACCGATGTGTCCATAGCCCGTGTTGTTGAGCTTGCGAAAAAATGCCCCGGCTTCATTATCCGTATTGACTGCCAGGACGCAGCCAACGCAATAAATGAAGGCGCCCGAAAGGCGGACGTGACAATCAACTATACTATAATCATCGACAGCGGCCTGCACCGTTTCGGAGTAAAACCCGAAAAGGCCGTAGAATTTGCCGATATGATGAAACGCTTCGACAATCTTTGCTTCAAGGGTATCTCATCTCATCCCGGCCACGTTTACGGCGCCTGCTGCCACGATGATATAGAAAAGTACTGTAAGGACGAGGTCGGCGCGATCGCCGCGGCGGCTGATGCTCTGCGTACGGCAGGTTATGAGCTTGAGATCATATCCAGCGGCTCTACCCCCACTTTTTGGGGCTCGATATCCGATGATAATATCGGTATTTATCATCCGGGAAATTATATATTTAACGACACGATCCAACTCTCCACGGAAACTGCCGACGAAGACGAGTGCGCCATGTATGTGCTTGCTTCCGTAATATCGCATCCGTCGGATAAGCTTTTCATATGCGACGCCGGCGCGAAGTGCCTCGGCCTCGATCAAGGGGCGCATGGCAATTCTTCTATCAAGGGCTTCGGTACTGTAAAGGGGCACCCGGAGCTTACTGTTTACAGCCTGTCCGAGGAAGTAGGAAAGCTGCATGTTGACGGCAGCACAGACCTTAAGGTCGGCGATAAAATTATGATAATCCCCAACCATTCCTGCTCTACCGCCAACTTGACCAGCTACTATATAGGCATTCGCGGAGATGAAGTCGATCATCTGGTGCACGTAGACATTCGCGGCAACTCCACCACAAAGAATATCTAATACCCATTTATTCCTTATACAAAAAAGCAGCTGTAATTTTTTACAGCTGCTTTTTCGATTATCATTTTAAAAGTTAGGAGGGGATACAGCAAATACGAGTGCCATTTCGCTGTCGCCGATATTGTGCCAGCTGTGTTTTATATTACTCTTGATACGAACGCTGTCTCCTGTATAAAGTATAATGCTGTCATGCTCCAGAATAAGCTCAACGGTGCCGCTCAAGATAAGCGCAACTTCCTCGCCAATGTGGCTCATAGGCTGTTTACAAGAAGCCGTACCGGGCTTAAGCGTCATCTTTATCATTTCAAGATTTCCGTACATATCCGGCGTAAGCATTTCATAGTCAATTCCATTTTCGATAATGTGCTTGCGTTTATCTCTTCGCACAACGTCGTTTTCAACACTTACCTCATCCATGAAAAAGCGAAACATTGGTACGTCCAAAGCTTTAGATAACAATCTTACGGTATTAAGCGAGGGATTCGCCTGCCCCTTCTCAATTTGGCTGAGCATGGACGGAGTTATCTGCGCCTGCTCGGCCAGTTCTTTCATTGTCATACCGCGGTCTGTTCTGCAGCTTTTAATCTTAAGGCCTATTTGCAATTCGTAATCCATTTTTGTCCCCTTATTTTTTGCTTGATAGATATTTTATCACTGCAGGCTTAAAAATGCAATATGTACAATTCGCTTTAGCATTAGCCCCGCAAATATTAATAATTGCCAAACATTTCAGTCCGTATTTGTGCATTTTTACATATTACTTAATTCCGTCCATATCTGCCGCCGGTTATTTTATTTGCCGCGTGATTGACTTATCGCCCGGCAGGAAATATAATGTTAAACACATGACAAAAAGGAGAGACGGATATGAACATACTTTCGCAATTGAACAGCGCGCCGATGTACGCCATATGCGGCGGCATCATCGCGTTCGTCGCCGTGGTGTGCGCCGTGTTTATGGTGCGCGCTTACCGCGCGGGGCTCGCAATGGGCATCGACCGCGCAAAGCTCAGGCGAGCCATCACCTCGAGCGCTACGTTTTCGCTTCTGCCGAGCGTCGGCATTCTGCTGGGCGTTATCGCCCTGTCGGGCAGCCTGGGCACTCCGTGGCCGTGGCTGAGGCTTTCGGTCATCGGTGCGCTGCACTATGAAACGCAGGTCGCCCAGGCCGCGGCCGAGCAGGTCGGCATGTCTGCCCTCTCGGCGGCCGAAATGACCCCCTCGGGCTTTGCTACTATCGCGCTTTTGATGAGCGTTTGCATCATGTGGGGCATGATACTGTCGATATTTTTCAATAAACGCTATCTGAACAGGCTCGGCAGCGGCAAAAAGAGCTCCGGCAGCGCGGGCTTCGGCGACACGGCCATGACCGCGATGTTCATCGGCCTCGTCTCGGCCTACATCGGCAGCTACATAGGCGGCTTTGTCTCCGGCGGAGGTCTGTTTTCGTTCTCCGGAAGCTTCATGCCGCTGATCGTCGTATTCGTCTCCGGCCTCGTGATGGCAGGCTTTATCTACCTTGCGGAGAAGAAAAAGCTTGCCTGGGTCGAGAGCTTCTCGATCGCCGGAAGCATGCTCATCGGTATGGCCGCAGCGGTCGTCGTCAAGCTGTTTGTGTAAGGAGGCAGGACAATGAATAATTATTTTGAAGGCTACAACAAGCGCACGCACGTCATCGGCCGCATAAGCTCGGCCATCGTTCTTATAATGCTCGTTGGTGCTCCGTTTCTCATCGGAAAGATACTCGGCGCAATGCCCGATATCGGCGCTGCCGGTAAGGCGTTTTTGTCCGTCGGCCTTGTGTGGACGGTCAGCAGCGTGGTCGAATTTCTCGTCTATACTCCGATGCTCGGCGCGGGCGGCGGCTATCTTGCGTTTATTACGGGCAACCTTATAAATATGAAGATCCCCTGCGCCGTCAACGCGCGCGACATCGTCGGCGCGAAGACCGGCACACCCGAAAACGAGATCGTGTCCACCCTGTCAATCGCCACGTCCTCGCTGGTGACGATAATCGTGCTCGCGCTTGGCGTTGCGCTGCTGGTGCCGCTGCAGCCGGTTTTGCAGAGCCCGACGCTTCAGCCCGCGTTTGAAAACGTCGTGCCCGCGCTGTTCGGCGCGATGGCATATAAGTATTTCCGCGGCAATATGAAGATCGCGGCAGCGCCGCTGATCGTTATGAGCATACTGTTCATCCTTGTGCCCTCGCTCACGGGCTCGACGAGCTTCATGATAATCCCCGCCGGTGCGCTCGCCATCGGCATAGCATACAAGTTTTATAAGAAAGCCGGTGCATGATAATGAAAAAATGCATATTTATGATCCCCGCTGCCGCGGCGCTGGCGCTGCCGGCGGCCGCCGTTGTGCACACTGTTCTTACGCCGAACAAGCGCTCGGACTATGTCGCCCCCAAGGCCGGCGACTACGCTCTTGAGCTTGCGCACAAGCTGTCGGAGATGGTACAGTACGAAACGGTGTCGCACGCGAATGTTGATGAGGCCGAGAAATTCCTCGGCTTCCATAAGCTTTTGGAGAAGCTGTTCCCGCTGGTGCACAAAAATCTGGAGAAAACCGTCATCGACGGGAACCTCCTGTTCCGCTGGAAGGGCACGGGCGACGGGGCCCCGATACTTCTGATGAGCCATCAGGACGTTGTTCCCGCCGAGGGCAAGTGGGAGCATGAGCCGTTCTCGGGCGATATCGCCGACGGCAAGGTGTGGGGCCGCGGAACGTCGGACACCAAAGCCTCCGTCATGGCGTTCTTCCAGGCGGTCGAGGAGCTGCTCAAGGAGGGCTACACGCCCAAATGCGACGTGTACCTCGCCTCGTCCTGCACAGAGGAGTGGGCCGGCGACGGTGCGCCGAAGATAGTCAGGGAGCTGCAAAGGCGCGGCGTTGAGCTGTTTCTTGTCTGCGACGAGGGCGGCGGCATAATCTCCGAGCCCATCGGCGGCGTGAAGGGCAACTTCGCCATGGTCGGCGTGTTCGAAAAGGGCAAGGGCGACGTTAAATTCACGGCGCGCTCCACCGGAGGACACGCAAGCGCTCCGACGAGGAACACCCCCATTGCGCGGCTTGCGGCCTTCGTTAACGACGTTGAGACGCACAGCTATTTCCGCCGCGAGTTCCCTCCCGAGGTAGCGGCAATGTTCGGGAAGCTTGCGCCGTACGCCGCGTTTCCGCTCAAGCTCGTCATGGGCAATCTGTGGCTGTTTGCTCCGCTGCTCAAGCCCGTGCTCGGCAGGATCAGCGCCCAGGCCGGTGCGATGCTGCAAACAACGATTGCATTCACCATGCAGTCGGGCTCGGATGCGTGCAACGTTTTGCCGCAGGAGGCGACGGTGAGCGCGAACATGCGCTTTATCCCGCATCAGGGCGAGAAGGAGAGCCTCGATATAATCCGGAGGCTCGCCGAGAAGCACGGACTTGAGATGGAGGTCATCCACTCGAACGACTACACCCCCGCCGTCGATATAAACGGCGATGCATTCCGCCAGGTCGAGGCCGTGATAAATGATACCTTCCCAGGTCTGCCGGTGAGCCCGTACGTCATGACGGGCGCTACAGACACGCAGTTTTATCAGCCCGTGTGCAAAAGCTGCATTCGCTTTGCGCCGGTAATCTACGGTCCGGAGCAGATGAAGGGCATGCACGGGCTGAACGAAAATATTGAGTACAACTGCCTGCCCGGCGCTGTGAGCTTTTACAAAAACCTCATCCGCGCCCAGGAAAAGCGCTGATATACCGCAAAAATGCTCTGCCGTTTGGCAGAGCATTTTTTATGCATTTTTATTCTATTGCTCCCTGAGCTCGGTCAGGGCAACGAGCAGGCGCGACATTATGGCAGCCGACTGGCCGCGGGTCGCTATTCCGTCGGGGTCGAAGGCTCCGCCGGGATAGCCCTGTATGACGCCGATATTCGCCATCACGTCGACGGCTTCGCGGAAATACTCCGGGATGCTGCCGTAATCGCGGAAGTTGTTGTGACCCTTGAGGCCGTCGAGCGTTGCCTCGCTCACACCGAGACGCAGGAAGCGATACGCAAACGCCGCCATCTGTGCGCGGCTGATGTTTTCATCCGGCCTGAAGGTATTGTCGCCGTAGCCCATGATGATACCGGCTCTTGTGCCCCACTTTACGGCCGCAGCGTAGACCGTCGATATATGTGCCGCGTCAGCAAAGGCAAGCGAGGTATCAGACACCGCAGGGCGGCCGCCCATGTTATAGAGCATCATTATAAACTGCGCACGGGTGACGTTATTTTCCGGGCGAAACGTCCCGTCGCCGCAGCCGTTTACGATATCGGCCATGTAGCAGGTTATGATATAGTCGTGATACCAGCCGGAGATATCGGAAAAGGGCTCGGTTTTATCGGCGCATATGAGCTCGGCCGAGCCGAAGCTCACGCCGACGCCGATCTCTATCGCCTTCCAGCCGGCAACGGAACCTGCGTAGTAAACGCTTTTTAGAGCGTAAACATCGTCAAGGGCGCTGTCGCCGATGCGCTGTAAGCTCCTCGGCAGGGTGATCGTTTCGATAAGGCCGCAGCCGGAGAACGCGCCGCTGCCGACGGCGGTCACGCCCTCGGAAACTACAAGCTTTCTCACCTCGCCGCGCTTATCGTACCACGGCGCGTCGCCCGATTCAAAATCGGCCATGTCGCCTGTTCCGGATACCGTCAGCACTCCCGCAGAGCTTATCTCCCAGCGAACATTTTTGCCGCACGAGCCATCGGCCAGCGCGGACGCCGGGAGCAGCGCGCAGAGCATTAAAAGTGCAAGCACTGCGCTCAGTGTTCGTTTTTTCATTAAAATCTCCCTGTAAAAATAACTCCACGTCGGGGACGTGGAGTTATTAAAATCATTGCCTGATCACTTGCCGAGCATGGCGGTGCGGTGGATGAACGCAACTGCCTCGCCGCGGGTGCAATCGTTTGCGGGATAGAAGTGACCTGCGCCGTCGCCCTTGGTGATGCCGTTGTTGGCAGCCCATGCGACCGCATCCTTGTACCAGTTCTGGGTCAGGTCGGTGAAGTTGATGGTCGGGGTGACCTTCTTCTCGCCGTCAAGACGCCACAGCATGGTGACGATCTGTGCGCGGGTGCAGGTCTCGTTGGGAGCAAACTTGTTGTTGCCGACGCCGTTGACGATGCCCTTTTCGACCGCCCATGCGACTGCTGCCTTGTACCAATCCTGAGTCAGGTCGGTGAAGGTGGCGGCATTCTTTGCGGTGGGCTTGTCGTTCATGCGCCAAAGCATGGTGACGACCTGTGCGCGTGTGAGCTTGCCGTCGGCGCGGAACATGCCGGTATCGTCGCCCTCGACAATGCCGTTCTCCCATGCCCACATGATGTCGCTGTAGAACCGGTCGGTGGACTTAACGTCGGAAAACGGATTGTAGCCGGTCTGCTTTGCGTCGCAGCGTGAGCAGACGCCCTTGACGAAGTTGTGGCCAAGAGCCTTGATATCCTTGCCCTTTTCGAGGGTCACATTGCAGCGGGTGCAGACCTTATCGCCGGTGTAGCCGGCCTCGGTGCAGGTCGCGTCCTTGGCGTTAACGAGCTTGGGATCGTGGCCGAGAGCGGGAACGGTCTCCTGACCGGAGAGAACTTTCTCACAGACCTTGCAGACGGTACCCTTGCTTATGCCGGGCTCGGTGCAGGTGGGAGCCTTTGCTTCGACAGCAACGGGGGTGTGGTCGACCATCTTGGTTTTCTCGCCGGGCTTCATGACCTTGCCGCAGAACTTGCAGACGACATCGCCGGTGTAGCCTTCCTCAGTGCAGGTGGCTTCCTTGACGTTTGCGAGCTTGTCGGATGCGGTATGTGCTACCATGTTGGTGACTTCTGTATACAGAACGCCATTGTCATCATAAAGCTTTTCATGGCAGACCTTGCATTCCTTATAGCTCAGGCCATTGTGCTGGCAGGTTGCCTCTGCGCCCTCAAAAGCTACGAGCTGGTAATCGTGCTTACCGGGGGCATTGAAATGTATTTTTCTATTCGGATCGCCTATATGATCATGGCAGCGAGTGCATTCTTTGTAGTTAACATATGACCATCCGCTCTCAATGCAAGGATTACTTGATTCTTCTCCTTTAACGAGTACATAGTCATGACCAAGAGCCTTAATCACGTCACCTTCTGTAGGCTTGATAGCGCCGGTCTTATTGTCTCTTTTGTACGTAGTTGCTTCTTTGCCAGGCTCTTTGCATGTTGCTGGTACAGCAGTGGTTTCATCGCTCCACTTGTTAGGGCATATGATATCTTTGCCACCAGTGTATGTGCAGCCTTTAGCTGTGCACACTACAGTATCAGCCTTGCCATTTACAACTGTTTTATTAGCTGCATCATAGTAGGGAAGTATGCCACCATCTGTTTCAAACTTATGATCAATGTCCCGACCCGGTTCATAAGCCGCTTTGCAAATGGGGCAAATCGAGTCGCCAGTATAACCCTTTTCATAATTGGCAGCAAGGGTATCTTCCTCATAGAGTCCAGTTTCAACATTCAGCTTAAGAGCATGGCCATTAACAGTCTGAATATGAACTACATTCTTCGCAGGATAGAGAGTTTTCTCTTCTCCATTAGCAAGCGTTATTGTAGTCTTTTTTGTTACTGCAACGAACTGACTCGGGTCGTGATTAGGATTGGTCGGTGCAAACATAGCATCAACCGCGCTGACACGAGCCTTGTATGCATCGTAACTGCTGAAATCAGTGAGCTTAAGCAGCTCGGTCGCTTCCTCATTGTCTGCAACAAAAGTGGAGTCGCCGCAGAGCTTGCAGACTGCATAGCCGTAGCCGGGAGTTGTGCACTTGGGTGCCTGAATTACCTTAAACTCGCCATAGACATGCTCAAGTGCAGCTTCAATTTTGTAAGCCTTATTGCCGAAGTCCTTGTTATCAAAAGCCTTACCGCACTTCTCACAGTAGCTGACAGTCAGGCCGTCATTGCGGCAGGTTGCCTTAATGACAGTCATGGTTTTACCCTTTTCGCAGTTACTGCACTGGTTCCACAGCAGAGCAAATGCCTTGATGGAGATAGAACTCTCATCAATATAGTTGCAGTGCTTACATACCTTAACTTCTACACCGGGAGTTTTCTTCTCGGTATCCTTTTGAATTTTGACAGTGGTATACTCATGCTTACACTCCGTCGCCGTCGTCTCATCCGTCGCAAAGACAGCGGAAGCCGGCAGCAGGGACGCGATCATGAGAACCGCCATCAGCATGCTGATAAGTCTCTTTTTCATGTTTCCTCCTG
>ERZ1106976.4217-NODE-4217-length-10311-cov-3.212168_pt1 | contig 10311 bp, 7 predicted proteins | sample MGYA00403687_ERZ1106976 | MGnify/ENA primary metagenome ERZ1106976 (study PRJEB35170, sample SAMEA104062446) | human gut metagenome | biome: human gut; feature: human-associated habitat; material: faeces | place: Denmark | collected 2013-02-22 ... | reverse complement strand
CTTATATTTGTTGTGGCCTTTCGACATACTTGCTTCGATGAGGATTAAACCTACTTAAAAATGACGGATATGAAAAAAACGCTATTTTTATGGTTGGCATTGGGAGCCACCGTGACTGCTTTTGCCCAATCCCCCAATGGCATCACCAAAACCTCGGCCGTACAAACGGGACAGACGAAAAACAAGGGAGAATCAATCATCTATAAAAGAAACACCCTACATACGACAGGAAAAATGGTAGAAACGGGACGCAAGGCACCGGACTTCCACCTGACACAGCCTGACCTGCAAGACGTAAAACTCTCTGACTTCAAAGGTAAGAAAGTCATTCTGAACGTATTCCCCAGTTTAGACACCCCCACTTGTGCCGTTTCCGTACGTGAATTCAACGAAAAGGCATCGGGACTGGAAAACACGGTCGTGCTCTGCATATCCATGGATTTGCCTTTCGCACAATCACGGTTCTGCACCACCGAAGGACTTACCCGCGTCATACCGCTTTCGGCCTTCCGAAGCCAGGATTTTACCAAAAACTACGGTTTGCAGATTGCAGACGGCCCCATGAAAGGCTTGTTGGCCCGGGCGGTGATCGTGGTGGACGAAAAAGGAATCGTACGGCACACCCAACTGGTCAAAGAGATTTCACAGGAACCGGACTATGAAGCGGCATTGGAAAGCGCCGCAACGGCAACTACGGAGTGAGGACGCAGGCGCATACCCGCCTTCTGCCGCAAACTCCAAAAGGAAAAGGCTTATGGAGCAGATTTTATCCGCTGTCATCCCTCTTTTGACGGAAGTTTTTTCGTATCTTTGCCGCTTTAAGAATCATCATAAAAAAACAAACGATATATGTTCGACAATTTGAGTGAAAGACTAGAACGGTCTTTTAAAATCCTGAAAGGTGAAGGCAAAATCACCGAAATCAACGTGGCTGAAACCTTGAAAGACGTGCGCCGCGCATTGCTCGATGCCGACGTGAACTACAAGGTGGCCAAGACTTTTACCGACACGGTAAAGCAAAAGGCATTGGGGCAGAACGTGCTGACAGCCGTGAAGCCAAGCCAGTTGATGGTAAAAATCGTACACGACGAACTGGCAACCCTGATGGGAGGCGAAACGGCTGAACTGAACCTGCAAGGCCATCCGTCCGTCATCCTGATGGCGGGTCTGAACGGTGCCGGCAAAACGACCTTGTCCGGAAAACTGGCTCTGATGCTGAAAAGCAAGAAACGTAAGAATCCTTTATTGGCGGCTTGCGACATCTATCGTCCGGCGGCCATCGGACAGTTGAAAGTGTTGGGCGAACAAATCGGCATCCCCGTATATAGCGAACCGGACAACAAGGATGCCGTGCAGATTGCACAGAACGCTGTGAAAGAAGCCAAGGCCAAAGGTTACGACGTGGTCATCGTCGATACGGCCGGACGCCTGGCGGTGGACGAACAGATGATGCAGGAAATCGCCGCCATCAAGCACGGTATCAACCCCGACGAGACGCTCTTCGTGGTAGATGCCATGACCGGACAGGATGCCGTGAACACAGCCAAGGAATTCAACGACCGTCTGGACTTCGACGGCGTGGTGCTCACCAAATTGGACGGCGACACCCGGGGCGGGGCGGCCTTGTCTATCCGTACGGTAGTGAACAAGCCCATCAAATTCGTCGGCACGGGAGAGAAAATGGAAGCCATCGACCAGTTCCATCCTTCGCGTATGGCCGACCGTATCCTGGGCATGGGAGACATCGTGTCGCTCGTGGAAAAGGCACAGGAACAATACGACGAGGAAGAAGCACGCCGCCTGCAAAAGAAAATCGCCAAGAACCAGTTCGACTTCAACGATTTCATGTCGCAAATCCAGCAAATCAAGAAGATGGGTAACCTGAAAGACTTGGCTAGCATGATTCCCGGCGTGGGCAAGGCACTCAAAGACGTGGAAATCGACGACAATGCCTTCAAGAGCATCGAAGCCATCATCCAGAGCATGACTCCGCGTGAACGTACCAATCCGGAAATCCTGAACACCAGCCGCCGCCAACGCATCGCGAAAGGTTCGGGCACCAACATACAGGAAGTGAACCGCCTCATCAAACAGTTCGACCAGACGCGCAAAATGATGAAAATGGTGACGGGCAGCAAAATGGGCAAGATGATGGCCAACATGCCCAAGATTCCGGGTATGCCTAAAATGCCTAAACTATAATCGTAAACCAAAAGAGGAATAACCATGCAACTGATTGACGGAAAGGCCACCGCCGCACAAATCAAGGCGGAAATTGCCGAAGAGGTAAAACAAATCGTAGAAAGCGGAGGGAAACGCCCGCATTTGGCTGCCATCCTCGTGGGACATGACGGAGGCAGCGAGACTTACGTGCGCAACAAGGTTTTGGCTTGCGAAGCCTGCGGTTTTAAATCGACCCTGCTCCGCTTCGAGGATACTATCAGCGAAGAGGAACTTCTGGCCGAAGTGGACAAGCTCAACAAAGACGAGGACGTGGACGGATTCATCGTGCAACTGCCCCTCCCCCGCCATATCTCCGAACAGAAAGTCATCGAATCCATCGACTTCCGCAAGGACGTGGACGGTTTCCATCCCATCAACGTGGGAAGAATGGCTATCGGGCTTCCTTGTTACATCTCAGCCACCCCGAAAGGCATCCTGGAACTGCTCCGGCGTTACCATGTCGAGACGAGCGGCAAGAAATGTGTCATCTTGGGCCGCAGCAACATCGTAGGCAAACCTATGGCACAGCTCATGATGCAAAAGCAGTATGGCGACGCCACGGTGACCGTATGCCACAGCCGGAGCCGCGACTTGAAGAAAGAATGCCGTGAGGCGGACATTATCATAGCCGCTATCGGCCAACCCGATTTCGTCACGGCCGACATGGTGAAAGAGGGAGCCACGGTCATCGACGTGGGCACGACACGCGTCCCCGACGCTATGAAGAAAAGCGGATTCCGCCTCAATGGCGATGTGAAATTCGACGAAGTAGCCCCCAAATGTGCTTACATCACCCCCGTACCCGGCGGAGTCGGCCCGATGACCATCTGCATGCTGATGAAAAATACACTGTCAGCGGGCAAAAAGGAATTCTATCGTTAATAGGGTATTGAACAGACATAAGGTGTACCGCCTGCTTGACGGTACACCTTATTATATATAAGCCTTCGCGGACTTCAAGGCTGTGGCTCAAAAAAGTTTTAGTAAAAATCCGACGAAACATTTGCAGTTTCAAATAAAATGCGTACCTTTGCATCGCTTTAGGAAAGGAACATGATACTTTTCATACAAGCACACCAAAATGGTGACTATAGTTCAGTCGGTTAGAGCGTCAGATTGTGGTTCTGAATGTCGTGGGTTCGAATCCCACTAGTCACCCGAAGAAAAAGGATTTCCCGTCGGGAAATCCTTTTTTAATGCCTTTATATCGTACTCCCCGATACAAAAGAACAGACAGATGCTCCCTTGCGAAAACATCCGTCTGTTACGAATCTGAGAAATCAGATGAGGGTTCCTCAAAAAATATACTGGACACGTAATTGCCCTAAAAACAGGTTTTTCTTGTAAAATTCATTGCAATGTTCTCCTACAAGGACATAACTTCCGTTCAGTTTTACGGCCAAATATTCATTCAAATAGAAGTTAGCTCCCAACGAAACGTCGCTTTCCCGTCCGCCCATGATACTGGCTCTGCCATCGTTCAAGTTCGTATAATTGAAACGTGCCGTGAGTTCTATCGCCTGTTTACTGCCCGGCCTGCCGGGAATACCGTACAGGTCGTCATACGCAAACCCTCTTCCCCGAACCAGAAAGCCTGCCTGCACATATCCTCCCTGCGGACGGTAAGCCTCCCTTTCCGTACGATTGAGACGGTTCAGAAAGTATTCTCCCTGTACCATGAAATGCGGAGCGGTATAAAGTATCTCAAAAACGCCTTTGAGTTCTGTCCCTAAACGATCCACGGTGGCTTCCATCAATGGAAACGGGAACATGGATGTCACGCCATCATTCGATACAGTTTTTGTCGGCGGTTCCACCGTATTCACCGGTTTGGTACGGAAAGAAAAAGCACCGCCCACATGCAACAGATTCCCTTTCCACCGCTTGCGCCAAACGCCCCGCGAAGTGGAAACCAAAGCGTTAACCTGCCCGTCACCGATTTTATTGATGTCGTTATGCGTATACAATCCCGTAGCCCAATATCCAAATGGCAGACTGGAATGATAAGTCAACCCGAGCTTGCGTCCGTCCGTAAAAGCCAATACGGATCCGGCCGACTGATGAAAGCGCATGTCTGCCGTACTGATGAGCATATCCATGGAATAAGGTTCATAAGCATTTCCTAACGAAAGGACACCATGTTTAAAGTGATAGTTCAACAACAAATCCTTGATGGCTACTTTGTTTCCTCCCAAACCAATGTCGGCTTTCATTTCATATTGCTTGTAAGTGGCTTTAAAGCCCACACGGAAATCTTCCAAGCGATAATACCCCTGCACATTTTCCTTGCCGTAACCGGACACAGCGGCATCCAGCAATGCCCTCGAACGGAACTTCCCGGTCAGAGGTTCGTCCGCCAGTGCCGTCATAAAGCAACTTCCCATGCCCAACCACACGCATGCCATCCATTTTCTCATACGCACCGGTTCAGTATGTTCATGAATTGCGGAAGTACCTCTTCCACAGGTATTGCCCAACCATAATCCGCCACATTGAAGATTGGAGCCGTACGGTCCGGGTTGACGGCTATCACGCAACGCGCTCCGGTGATGGCCGCCGTATGCTGTATCTGTCCGCTGATACCGATGGCGATATACAAATCCGGAGCTATCGTATGCCCGGTCTGCCCCACTTGCACGGAAGCGTCCACCAACCCGGCTTCCACTGCCGCACGAGACCCGGCCACCGTCGCACCGATACGTTCGGCCCACTCCCGGATTTCATCGGCACATCTCCGTGTTTTCACGCCTCGTCCTATACCTATTATAATAGAACTGTCGTTCAGCGAAGTTCCGCCCACTTCTTCCGCCACGGCCTCCAACACGCGAACACGGCTGTCGGCTCTTCCTGCCTCATAAGCATGATAGACGATTTCCCTCCTCCTCGAAGTATCCTTCTGCCGGGCTTTCATCACCCCGGGACGTACGGAAGCCATTTGCGGCCTACAAACGGGGTTGACAATCGTAGCCATCAGATTTCCTCCGAAAGCCGGGCGTATTTGGCGCAACAGTCCGCTGTCCGTATCCATTTCCAACTCCGTACAATCTGCCGTCAATCCGGTATGCAGTACAGCAGCCAATCGTGCGGACAAACCACGACCGCATGGCGTAGCCCCGATAAGCAGGACCGAAGGATGCTGTTTGCGCACCAAGCCGGCCCACACCTCCGTATAGTTTTCCTCCACAAAATCCGATAGAAGCGGAGACTCCACCACGTGCACGCGGTCTGCACCGGCGGCTATCAACTCATCTGCCCATGCAGCCACCTCACCGCCTATCAGTACAGCCTCAACCGGTTGGGGACGGCAAGCCGCAAGTGCCACAGCCTTTCCCAAAAGTTCCCGGCTTACCGGTGCCAAAGCTCCGTCCATGACTTCCGCCCACACCCAAATGCCATTGGAATCATCCACAGGCTGTTCCTGCCTTTCATCTTGACGCTGCATCACCCAAGCTCCAACCGGACAAGCCTGCACACAAGCGCCACATAACCGGCAATTCTCTTCATCCACCTCCGGAAAGTCGCCCATACGGATAGCCCCATAGGCACAACTTTCGGCACATATTCCGCAGGATACACATTGCCCGGCCTGTAATTGAAGTATAAAATCCTTATCTTTATTCATTTTCATCTTGCTTTTTAAAAATTAATTCCGCGTCTCATGCTTTCACGGACGACTGCAAAAAACTTTTCCCCGTCGGGAAGCCATTCCACGTCTTTCTTCCGTTGAGGCACCATAGTAGACACTACTTGAGTAGGAGATGCCTGCAATCCGACCTGCGAAGGTTCCAGTCCCAAGTCGCATTCATCCCAATGAAGGATGGCCTGCCGCTGAGCCCACCGCCAACCGGCCAGTGTGGGACAATCCAGTTCCCCCGTCTCCCGACCAACCGTCACGACACAAGGCAAATCCACCTCCATACGTTGGAGTAAACGACCGGCCTTCTTCCTCACACATATACAAGTATCCGATATGTCCGAAACCTCCATCAAATGCGTCACTTGGGGAATGTCCAACTGTCCGGCTACCTCAGGCCCCACTTGTGCCGTATCGCCATCCACCGCCATTTTCCCGAAAAGCAACAAGTCGTATTCACCCAACTTGCGCACGGCTGCCGCCAGTACCAGGCTCGTACACCACGTATCGCTTCCGGCAAATGCCTTGGAGGACAACAAAACCGCCTTATCCGCCCCTCTTTGCAAAGCCTCCCGGAGCACTTCTTCCGCCGAAGCGGGCCCCATGCTTACCGCCACTATCTCAGCCCCCGTCTGCCTTTTCAATTTTACTGCCAACTGCAAGGCATACAAGTCATCAGGATTTGTCCGGGTCATGGCCGACGAACGCTTCAGCGTCCGGGTTACAGGATCCATCTCTACCTTTGTAGACAAAGGCACTTGCTTTAAGAATACAATATACCGCTTCATATCTTTTGTTTTTTATCTTCCATATATCCGAGCCCTATCCACCTTTTTTATTGGAACGGGCATCCGCACACCTTTTTTGAAACTCAACCGAAAACGGGTCCACTGCCCCGAAACGGTCCGGTGCAAACCCGGCCGGATCCACAAACGGCTCTTCCCGCAAAATCAATTCTGCGGCCAAGCGTCCCATACCTCCACCGGCAGCCACACCACCTCCACAGCATCCGACTACGGCATACAACCCTTCGTATGGACGCACCTGCCCGATAATGAATTTGGCATCCGGCACGTAACATGAGGGCCCGGCCACATAATGCGCGATACCCAAAGTTTCTATGTCCGGAAGATAACGCTGTAGCAACGGGGCACACTCGTCGAGCACTTTCCATTCGGCTGCCTTATTGAAATCGAAATCCTCCAACTTATCCGTCAATGTGTCGGGATTGAAGGCTTGACATTCACTTTCGCGCAAACCGATAATCAACGCCCCCACATCCGAACGGGTGAAAGCACGGGCATCGGGAATCACCGTAAAAGGGTGGTTTGCCGGAAAACGCCCGGGACCTGTTCCCGTAATCCAAAAATGACTCCGTACCGGAGTAAAAGGAAGCCCTACCCCTAAAGGACGCATCAACAGGTTGGCCCACGAACCTGCGGCATTCACGACAACCGATGCCGGTACTTTTTCCCCGTCTGCCAACTCCACTCCTGTCGCCTTGTCTCCAACAGCCACAATGGCTTTTACTTTCGTATTCGGACGCAATTCCGCCCCGAGACTTCGTGCAGCACGTGCATAACCGGAACATAACAAAGCACAATCTATAAACGCATCCGTAGGCATGTAAAGCGCCTCTTCTACCGCCGAGACCTCCATCCAAGGAAGAAGTTCTTTCAAACGCCTCCGGTCGATACGTTCATTCGGTATTCCGAAACGTACGGCCGCTTCTTCCAATGCTTCGAGTTCTTTCAGCGATGCGTCGGACGAAGAGATGGTCACACTGCCGCACTGCTGCAGTTCGAGCGATTCCCCCAAAAGGCACTCTATTTCATCGATGCAATCATACGTTTCCTGCACCATTTCCATCAAAGCCGGTTTGGTACGCGCCCGTGTCAACAGGCAGGCTGCACGGGACGAAGCCTGCGACGCTATCTCGTTGGCATCCAACAACAACACCTTCCCCGCCTTACGTTTGGCCAACTGGTAAGCCGTGGCGCATCCCAACAAACCGCCACCGATAATTATCACATCATAATCCTGTTTCATCGTCAAATCGCATTATATTGAGGATTCATATACAAAGTCGTACGCTCCGTCTGCTCTTTTCTACGCCCTTGAGCGGAATACCGTTTATAAATCAATACGGCAGCCACTGTGAACAAGACCGCACAAACCGCGCCGACCGCGCATGCCATGTGGTTGTAAAGCGCAAACCACTCCATGTCGAAGTTCAAAAACTCCTTGGTGGAAAGCAGAGTCACCGTACCTACGTAGCCGATGAAGTCGATAATGGCAATGAAGAAACCCACGTTTCCCCTGATGCGGAAACAAGCGATGAAGCGATCGAAGAAAATCGTCTGGAAAGTCAGATAGGCAATGTAGAGGCACAAGCTCTGCACAAACAACCACACTACTGGCTGCCAATCCAATGCCTCATAATTCAGTGACACGTATGTCATGACCAAACAACCGGCAATGACCAGTCCCATCAAGCACATCAAAGCCCGAATATTGCTGCGGAAGAAGATGAAAGCGGCAAATATCCCGAGGATGACCAACGTAACAATCGTATCCACCTGGGCGAAAAGCCAAGAAGACTGATTGCTCATATCCAGGATATTGACCAGAAAATCTTCTTTGATGTCGCGTAACACCAACAACATGAAATTGCCCACAAACAACAGGGTAAGAATCGGAGCGTAACTCCGGAACAAGCGTTTACGTCCGTTTCCGTCCAATGTCACACGTTCGTTACGCAGCGCAATATCCTCTTCCGTAGGCTGTGGCAGACACTTCAACATATACCCCATAAAAACGAGAAGAGGCAAAGCAAAAGCCCCAATCACGGCAGGCATCCAGAACTGTCCCACGTGCATCTCGTTCATGGCAAACAAACCGAAACTCTTAGCCACACCGGAACTGAACACCATGCTTACCCCCAACAGACTGGCCAACATATCCGTCACCTTGCGCCCCTCGATAAAGCTGAATATCACGCCCCACATGCAACCGAGCGACAAGCCGTTCAAAAACATGGCCGCCACATTGAACGGAGGAGCCAACAGGCCGAAGCCGACCAAAGCCGCCTCGGCTGCTACCGCCGAACAGACGAAAAACTTGAAACGACACTCCTTCTTCAACTCCGAAATCAACTTGATGCCAAAGAACTTGGCTATCACATAACCTAAAATCTGAATCGTCGTCACCGCGACCTTGTAGTCCGTGCCGAAGAAATCAAACCCCTCGAACGAAGCCGCCGTATAAGGTTTGCGTAAGGCATACACCAAAGAGTAGGAAAGCAAGGCTGCACCACCCGCCCACAGGATGAGCAACGCATCCGAAAATCTTTTGTTCTTTACGATTTGTTCCATAACCATAGTTTTGTTTTCGGCTGCAAAACTATCCCAAACCGCCATCTGAAAAAATTAATTCATCATATATCATACGCCCGTCCAAACCCGTATTTATAATGTAACATTCATCTCACGGTAATGAAGCACGAAAGCAACAGGTTTGTAACATGGAAAACGTACCTTTGCCCCAAAGAACATACGTATGGACAAATTGGTATCACTCTACGAACGAATGAAGAAACTGCGCGAAGCCGGTGTACGGATGAAGGACATCTCCGAGGAGACGGGCATCGCGTCCAGCGTACTCTCCTCGCTCTATTCTTCCGTGCTCCCCACATACATCAATCTGCTCTCCGGAGGATGCGGTACGGAAAGTGCGTTAGACCAAGGGCTGCAACAAGTCAACAACGTGTCGAAACGCAAACTGCAAGGTTGCCTCGACGAATTGTACGACAAAGTGAGCCACATCGAGCCACGTTTCGTTTCCAACAAAAACGGCGGACGACCTTTCCTGGACGACATCGAGAAAGAAGCCATCAAATACCTGCCCAATGCCGGCACCTATACCGGGCTTTACCAGTCTTACAGTTCTTCATCCTACTCCGACGGACTGAAAGTGGAGCCTTATATGATATCCTCTATCGTAGATGGCGACACCATGCCCAAAGTCTATTGCCAGAACCTGTCGGGTGACTACTATATCGGCGTGGGGCTGTTCTCGCCGTTTCAAATCGGTTATCTGATGTTCAACGAACAAAAACGCCTGCAACTTGCCCTGAAGGTGGTCTACCTGCAACTGCCCATCATCGAGTATCCCCAAATCATGAAAGGAATCTATCTGACACACGACTATAACCGCAATCCGATCGCCCGGCGCATCCTCTTTGTCCGGCAAGGCGACGAAATCCCACTGGAAGAGTTTGCCGACTTACGCACAGAAGTAATCCCCAAAGCACAACTGACCGGAGAACTGTTGGAATACTATAATTACACTTGCTGCAACGAGGATATCATACGGAGCATGATGCTGATATCACCGGACAAGGATACCAAAGAACTCCAACGCGAAAAGCAACTCCTGAAAATCCTCAGTACACA
>ERZ1106976.4211-NODE-4211-length-10318-cov-5.345708_pt1 | contig 10318 bp, 6 predicted proteins | sample MGYA00403687_ERZ1106976 | MGnify/ENA primary metagenome ERZ1106976 (study PRJEB35170, sample SAMEA104062446) | human gut metagenome | biome: human gut; feature: human-associated habitat; material: faeces | place: Denmark | collected 2013-02-22 ... | reverse complement strand
GTCGGCGGCGATTCCCTGCCGTCCTTCGACCGGGAAAACCCGCGACAGGCGGTACTCCCCGCCCAATGTCTGCGCCCGGAGTGCGGTTCCGGCCGCCAACAAGAGCAATACAAAAAAAGTTCGTTTCATCGTTATCTGCAATACTATTTGGCAATCATATACTTGATACGCCCGGCCTCACGGCCCGGATTTTCGTTCCCCACTCTGCGCCCCTGGATTTCCGTGCTCCAAATCCTGCGCCCCGGATTCACACCCGGCTTCGTACCCAGGCAGCTGTCGTGCCCCCTCCCGGGCCGCGCCCGAAACTCCGTCCCGCCCCGAGGCAACTTCGGCCTTGCTGCCCGGATTTTTTCATCCCCGGCTGCGCGCCCCGGCAACTGTTGTGCAGCGCCCCGGCTGCGCCCGCGGCCCGATCCTTCCCGGAGCGCTTCCCCGAGGGGGCTTCTGCCTCGCCGTCCGGCAACACCTGAAAAGGCCGCCGCCGCGTAGTCGGGATATACAATCGCAAACCTGACGGAGCAAAAACGAGGCCGGAGCCGGAAACCCGCATCGCAGGAACCGCCTCCGGCCTATTCATATCGCGTATCGTCGGGCTTCGCGGAACCGCGCGGGCCACCGGGCTTCACGCATCGGCCTGCGCCGTATCCGGCAATCCCCGCTGCCGGCCCTGCGCCGGTGCGAACCGTTTACTTGCGTTTGGTACGCTGCTGCGCCTCCTGCTGGCGGAGGAGCTCCTCGTAGCGCTGCTGGAACTTCGACTTCTTGCCCTTGCTCCGTTTGGCGGCATTGGCCTGCATGACGGCATGGATCTTATCGTCGTCGACCATGCGGCGGATCAGCAACGTCTGGCCGATGGTAAAGAGGTTCGACAGCAGGTAGTAGTAGCAAAGGCCGCTCGAATAGCTGTTGAACCACAACAGCATCATGATCGGCATCATGTAGACCATCATAAACTTCATGCCGGCCATCTGGGGCTGCGACGAAGCGGTCTGCTGGTAATTGAAGTAGGAGTAGCCGAACAGCGACACGGCCATCAGCAGCGCGAACAGGCTGACATGGTCGCCGTAGAACGGGATCGAGAACGGCAGGTTCACGATGCTGTCGTACGACGAGAGGTCGTCGGCCCAGAGGAACGGCTGCTCACGCAGCTCGATCGACGCCGGGAAGAAGCGGAACATGGCGATCAGGATCGGCATCTGAATCAGCATCGGAATACAGCCGCCCATGGGGTTGATGCCGGCCTTTTTGTAAAGTTCCATCGTCGCCTGCTGCTTTTTCATGGCATCCTCCTTCTTGGGATACTTCTTGTTAAGCTCGTCCACCTGCGGTTTTATCAGGCGCATCTTGGCCATCGACACGTAGCTCTTGTAGGTGAGCGGCGAGATGACGAGCTTCACGAGAATCACCAGAATCAGGATGATGATGCCGAAACTGCCGATGTAGTTGCGCAGGAAGTCGAAGACCGGAATCACACACCAGCGGTTCACCCAGCCGAAGATACCCCATCCCAGCGGAATCAGACGCTCCATATGGAGGTCCGCACCGTTGTTGTCGGTGACTTTCTTCAGGATCGCATATTTGTTGGGACCGAAGTAGAATGCGAAATCATATCCTTCGACCTGCGCCGAGTAGGGCACAGCCATCTGCACGGAGAAACTCTTGAGCAGCTCCGAGCCGGGAGCCGCCGTATCGAAGGCCATGTTGGCGCTGGAGACGTTCTGCGGCGCGATGAAGACCGACGAGAAGAACTGCTGCTTGAAAGCCACCCAGTTCACCGCCGTCGATACGCTCTTCGACTTGGCGCCGTCGCTCATACCCAGCTCCTCGATCGAACTTTCGCCCGGAAAACGGTAGGCCAGCGTCGTGTACATGTTTTCGTTCTGGAACCCCTTCTCGTTCTGGTACGAGACATTCGACCAGTCGATGCCGATCGAAGTCTGGTTGGCCATCTGCGGGGCCATGTTCACCAGCCGGACGTTGAAATCCACGAGGTAATCGCGCTCCGGAGCCTGCTTATTATATATAAGGTACTCGTATTCGAGCCATGCGTTCTCCGCCACCGCAAGACGCATCGTCACACGCCGGGCATCGCCTGCCGTCTCCACGGGTTCAGCGCGGAAGACGTAATCCATCGTATTGACCTTGACGTTGTTCAGGCCGTTCTTCACATAGAACGACATGTCGAACCGAGCGCTCGCAGGGTCCATCAGCTCGATCAGTTGGTCGCGCTGACCGCGGGGTGCGTACTTGGTGTAGTCCTTGAGCGTCACGCCCGTGATCTGTCCGCCGCGCGTCGAGAAACGCACCGTCATCACCTCGTTCTCCACCGTAAACTCTTCAGGCTCTGCCTCCTGCGCCGCGGTCAGATACTCGCCCATCGCGGCGATCCGACGCTGACGCACGGTCTGGGCCAAATCCGCCTCCGCTTCGGGCGCCGTCGTCTCACCGGACGCCGCAACCGCACTCTCCGCAGCGCCGCCTGCCACGCTGTCCGCCGCGGGAACCGCGGGACGCGAAGCGGCGGCTACCGAATCCTGATAGGCCTGCCACGCGGCCATTTCCTGCTGATATTTCTCCTGCTGTTTGGTATTGACATAGGCGAATCCCAGAAAAAGGACCGCCACGACGACAATACCCAAAATTGTTTTTTTATCCATCTAAACGTGTTTGCTTCTTACTTTGTGCGGTTATTACTTCTTTTCCCCGGCGTATTTGAGCGCCGCTCCGACGAACGCCACGAACAGCGGCGAAGGCTTCAGCACCGTACTTTTGTATTCGGGATGATACTGCGTGCCGACGAACCACGGATGGTTCGCCACTTCGACCACCTCGACCAGCCCCGTATCGGGGTTGATGCCCACGGCCTGCATGCCGGCGGCTTCGAACTGCTCCAGATAGTCGTTGTTGAACTCGTAGCGGTGACGGTGACGCTCCGAAATATTGAGCTTGCCGTACGCCGCGGCGACTTTCGAACCCTTCTTCAGCGCACACGGATAGGCGCCCAGACGCATCGTGCCGCCCTTGGCCGTCACGCCCTTCTGCTCCTCCATCAGGTCGATGACCGGATGCGGCGTCGATTCCATTTCGCTCGAATTGGCGTCGGCGATGCCCAGCACGTTGCGGGCGAACTCGATCACGGCGCACTGCATGCCCAGACAGATGCCGAGGAACGGAATGTTGTTTTCGCGGGCGTAACGCACGGCCACGATCTTGCCCTCGATGCCGCGGTTTCCGAAGCCCGGAGCCACCAGAATGCCCGACATCTTGCCCAGCTTCTCGGCCACGGTTTCGGGCGTGATCTTCTCTGAATTGACATAGCGCAGTTTCACCTTGCAGTCGTTCACGGCGCCCGCATGCACGAACGATTCGCAGATCGACTTGTAGGCGTCGGGCAGTTCGGTGTACTTGCCGACCAGCGCGATCTCGATCTTCTTCGAAGGGTGCTTGATCTTGTCGACCAGCGCGTTCCACGCGGTCATATCGGGTTCCTTGTCGGCGGGCAGGTCGAGTTTCTGGAGCACCACCTCGTCCAGATGCTGGTCGTGCATCTTCTGCGGCACTTCGTAGATCGTCGGTACGTCGATCGATTCCATCACGGCGTTGGCGTCCACGTTGCAGAACAGCGCCACCTTGCGGCGCAGGTTCACCGAAAGCGGATGCTCGGTGCGCAGCACGAGGATATCGGGCTGCAAACCGTTTTCGAGCAGCGCCTTCACCGAGTGCTGGGTGGGTTTGGTCTTCAGCTCGCCCGAAGCCGCCATGTAGGGGATCAGCGTCAGGTGCACCAGCGCCGTATTCTTATAGCCCAGCGAGTAGCGCAGCTGGCGCACCGACTCGATGAACGGCAGCGACTCGATGTCGCCCACCGTACCGCCGATCTCGGTGATGATAACGTCGTAAACCTTCTTCTGCGCCAGCAGCTGGATGCGGCGCTTGATCTCGTCGGTGATATGGGGAATGACCTGCACGGTCTTGCCCAGATACTCGCCCTTGCGCTCCTTCTCGATGACGCTCTTGTAAATCCGGCCCGTCGTGACGTTGTTGGCCTTCGACGTGGGCTGGTTCGTAAAGCGTTCGTAGTGGCCCAGATCGAGGTCGGTCTCCGCGCCGTCCTCCGTCACATAGCATTCGCCGTGTTCGTAGGGATTCAGCGTTCCGGGATCGACGTTGATGTAGGGGTCGAGTTTCTGAATGGTCACCGAATAGCCGCGCGCCTGCAGCAGCCGGGCTATCGAGGCCGAAATAATACCCTTGCCGAGCGACGACGCAACGCCGCCCGTAACAAATATGTACTTGGGTTTGGAAAGTTTCATTACGTTTATTACTATTTGTTGTCGTTGTTTTCGTGATTCTCCTCCTGCGCCTGACGGTCGATCAGCTTCACTTTCTCGATCGCGGCGGCCATATCCTCGCGGGCGCGCTCGATCTTGGCCTTCACGTCGGCGATCAGCGCCTCGGCGTTCTTCGACTTGGCGAAGAAACCGATGTTGTTCTCCAGCAGGCCGATCTCCTGCTCCAGCTGGCGCACCTTGCCGTAAAGCCGTTCGCGCTCCGAACGCAGGCGGCTGCCGCCCGCCGACTTGAACGACGAAACCTTCTCGCGGAAACGGTTCATCGAACGGTCGCGCTCGGTGCCGCGCAGCGTGTTGAACAGCGCATCGACGGCGGCCTTGTACTTCTTCTGCACGGCGTCCTTCTGCTTGATGGGTACGAACCCGATCTCGCCCCAGCGGCGCTGGAAGTCGCGGATCACGTCGTAACCGCCCGTCTTGACATCGGCCGCGGCCATCTCCTCCAGCAGCGCGAGCTTCTTCTTCAGATTCTCCTCGTGCTCGCCGTCCACGCTGGCGAAATGCGCGCCCTTGCGCTCGAAGAATTTGTCGCACGCCGCGCGGAAACGCCGCCAGATAGCATCCGAATGCCGGCGCGACACGGCGCCGATCTCCTTCCAGCGGGCCTGCAGGGCGATCAGCTCGTCGGTCGCCTTCTTCCACTCCTCGCTGTTCATCAGCGACTCGGCGGCTTCGCATATTTCGGTCTTGAGCTGCAGATTATGCTCCATCTCGGCCTTCACGCCCGAATAGAACTGACGCTTGGCCTCGAAGAACCTGTCGCACGCCGTGCGGAAACGTTCGTATATGCGGTTGTTATCCTTCTTGGGCGCGAAACCGATGGTCTTCCACGTCTTCTGAATCTCCAGCAGACGGTCGCTGGCCCGGTTCCACTCCTTGCGGGTGGTGAGCGGCTGCGCGGCCAGCTCCTCGGTGGCGGCGCATAGCTCCGTCTTCAGTTCGAGGTTGCGGACCTGCTCGCCCTTCAGCGCCTCGAAGTGCTCCTGATGCTGTTTGTTGATCCGGCTCGACGCCGCCTTGAAACGCTCCCAAAGCACCTCCTTGTATTCGTTGGCCACGGGACCCGTCTCGCGCCATTCGTCGTGCAGTTTCTGCAGTTTATGGAACGCTTCGACCACCGAAGGCTCCAGCACGAGCGCCTCGGCCTGCTCGCACAGAGCCACCTTCTGCTCGTAATTCTTCTTCAGGTCCAGATCGCGCAGCTCCTTGTTGATCTTGATGAAGCTGTAGAAATTCTCGACGTGCAGGTTGTAGGTCTCCCACAAATCCTTGACGTTCTGCAGGGGCACGATGCCGGTCTCCTTCCAGCGCTGCTGCAATTCGCGGAACTTGGTGAACGTATGGTTGAGCGTCTCGTCCGAGTTGACCAGTTCCTTCAACTCCTCGATGATCTGCAACTTGATTTTCAGGTTGGCTTCCTTCTCGGCGTCGAGCGACGCGATGAACTCGTCGCGGCGGCGGCGGTACTCCTTGAACAGGTCTTTGAGCCGAAGCTCCTGCGCATCGGCAGCAGGCACGAACTCCGCTTCGTCGCCGCCGGCTTCGACAAAAGCCCTGCGCTGCGCCTCGACCTCGGCGCGGTGCGCCTTGTAGAAGGCTATCTTGACGGCTTCCACCACCCGGCGCAGCGACTGCACCGGCTCCTCGTCGAGCATCTTGGCGAACAGGGAGACCATCTCCTCCTCGCTCCGGCCGTCGAAAAGCGCATCCGACGCTCCGGCCGCACCTTCGTCCACCGCTTCACCGTCTGCCGGCTCCTCCTCGTCGAGCCCCGCGCTCCGCGCGGCCAATGCAGCCTCCTCGTCCGCGAAATCGACCCCCTCGGCCGGTGCGGCGACCGCTTCCCCGGCAGACGCTACGGCCGGAACAGCCGTCTCCGGCTCTTCCACCGGTGCGGCCCCGACAGGCTCCTCCGCAGGAGCGGCAGCCTCCACGGGCGGCTCGGCGGCAGTCTCCCCGACGGCGGCCGCCACGGGTTCCCCCGCGGGATCTTCGGCCGGTACGGCGACGGTTACAAGCTCCGCTGCGGGAGCCTCGGAAGCGGACGTTTTCTGCACATATTCAGCATTGCTGACTTGTTCCTCCGGAACAGAGGGGTTGGTGATTTTAGTAGCCATCTTACGCTAAGTTTTGATTAACCATGGTATATACTCGCACATATACATCTGGCAAAGATACCATTTTCAGAAGATTTTCACAATTTTTTTCGGGATTTTAACTATCTTAGCGGGAAATTAACGGCCGTTTTCGTCGAGCGAAGACAGCGACCGCCTGAGGGCCGAGCCGGACGCGGGAAACGAAGAGGCACATTCACACCAGCTACCGATTATGAGTCACCGCATTCTTTTGGTCGACGACGAAGACGACATCCTCGAATTCGTCCGCTACAACCTCCAACGCGAAGGTTACGAAGTATTCACCGCCCGCGACGGCGCCGAAGGGGTCGCCCGCGCACTCGAAGTGCATCCGCATCTGATCCTGCTCGACCGGATGATGCCCCGCATGGACGGGCTCGAAACCTGCCGCCGCCTGCGCGAGCACGACGAACTGAAAGACACGATGATCGTCTTCCTCACGGCGCTGGGCGAAGACGAGCACCAGCTCACGGGATTCGCCGCCGGAGCCGACGACTACATCAGCAAACCGATCAAGATGCACATCCTGGTCAGCCGTCTGAAAGCGATCCTCAAACGCATCGGCGCCGGCGATGCGGCACCCCGCGATACGGGCGGCGTCACGATCGATCCGGCCCGTTACATCGTCAAACGCAACGGGGAGGAGATCTCCCTGCCGCGCAAGGAGTTCGCGCTGCTGACGCTGCTGATGTCCGATCCGGGACGGCTCTTCTCGCGCGAGGAGATCTACTCCCGCGTATGGGGCGAGGACGTAGTGGTCGGCGACCGCACGATCGACGTCCACATTCGCAAACTGCGGCAGAAGATCGGCGACGAACACATCATCACCGTCAAGGGCGTAGGTTACAAGTACGAGAAATAACGCAGACAATGGCTGCGCAAAGCACCCATCGCTCCGCCTTGCGAAAAATCGGGATGAAGAACGGGCGGCGGATGCACCGTCGAAAACGCGGGATTCTTCCCGAAGAATCGATCGGGAAGTTTTTCCTTTCTCAGTTTTTCTTGTGCTTTTGACTTGATCCAAAAGCACCAAAAGATCAAGCACCGCGAAAAGTAGCGGGTGACGACACCGGCGCTCGCTGAGCGATCACGCAAGATCTACGCCGTTTGCGCACGATCGCTCCGGGCGCTCGCGCCGATGCCGCCACTTCTTCCGCTATTTTCGCGGTGCATTCGGGCAGGCCTCCGGCCTGCTAAAACTGAGTAAAAAGAGATCAAAATCATCGTTGCGCACAGCGCACAACACTTCCGCATCGCACCGGAGGCGGGACAATACAGCCTTCCGTACCCTGCGGGGAGAATATTTCCCCCGCAGGAAAACGCAGACGGCGACGGGTTTCGAGATTACGACAAATTTCGTACATTTGCCCGACTTTATCGAGCAGAACAGGCATGGAGTGGATCGATACCCTTTTCGTGGAACATACGGCGTTGCAGGCGGTGGTCGTCGTCGCCCTGATCTGCGCCGCAGGCATGGCACTGGGCAAGGTGCGCATCGGCGGCATCTCGCTGGGCGTCACGTTCGTCTTCTTCGTGGGAATTCTGGCCGGTCACTTCGGACTGTCGGTCGACGAAGAGATGCTCGAATATGCCGAAAGCTTCGGACTGGTGCTCTTCGTCTACTCGCTCGGATTGCAGGTGGGGCCGGGCTTTTTCAGTTCGTTCCACCGGGGCGGCGTGCGACTCAACCTGCTGGGACTCGGCGTCATAGCGATCGGCACCTGCATGACGATCCTCCTGAGCCGCATCACCCCCGTAGCGCTCCCCGAGATGATGGGCGTCCTGTGCGGCGCGACGACCAACACGCCGGCGCTGGGTGCGGCGCAGCAGACGCTCAACCAGTTGGGAATTCCCTCTGACGGCGCGGCGCTGAGCTGCGCGGTGACCTATCCGCTGGGTGTCGTAGGGGTGATCCTGGCCATTCTCGTGATGCGCCGCCTCTGGGTGCGGCCGTGCGACCTGGCCGCGACCGAATCCGGCGACACGCACAGCACCTACATCGCAGCCTTCCAGGTACACAATCCCGGCATATTCGGCATGACCGTGCGCGAGGTCGCACGTATCAGCCACATCCCCTTCGTCATCTCGCGGCTGTGGCGCGACGGCAAGGTCTCGATCCCCACCTCCGACACGCAGTTGCAGGAGGGCGACCGGCTGCTGATCGTCACGACCGAACAGAACGCCGAGACACTCACGGCGCTCTTCGGCGAGCAGGAACAGACCGACTGGAACAAGGAGGACGTTGACTGGAACGCGATCGACAGCCGGCTGATCTCGCAGTCGATCGTCATCACCCGCCCCGAAATCAATGGCAAAAAGTTAGGAGCGTTGCGGCTGCGAAACAGCTACGGGATCAACATCAGCCGCGTCTACCGCAGCGGCGTACCGCTGCTGGCCACGCCGAGCCTCGTATTGCAGATCGGCGACCGCGTGATCGTCGTGGGCGAAGCGCCGGCGGTGCACAACGTCGAGAAGGTGCTCGGCAACGCCGAAAAGAACCTCAACGAACCCAACATCGCCGCCATTTTCATCGGCATCATCCTCGGACTGGCCGTCGGCGCCGTGCCGCTGCATCTGCCGGGCATCTCGGCGCCCGTGCGGCTGGGACTGGCCGGAGGGCCGATCATCGTGGGTATCCTGATCGGCACGTTCGGGCCGCGGCTGCACATGATTACTTACACGACGCTGAGCGCCAACCTGATGCTGCGCGGCATCGGGCTGTCGATGTACCTGGCCTGTCTGGGACTGGACGCCGGCGCACACTTCTTCGACACGGTCATGCGTCCCGAAGGAGCGATGTGGATCGGTCTGGGTTTCGCGCTGACGCTGCTGCCGGTGCTCGTCATGGGATGGATCGCCCTGCGCTGGTCGCGGCTCGACTTCGGGTCGACCTGCGGCATGCTGTGCGGCGCCATGGCCAACCCCATGGCACTCGGTTATGCCAACGACACGATCGAGGGCGACAACCCGTCGGTGAGCTACGCGACGGTCTACCCGCTGTCGATGTTTCTGCGGGTGCTGGCGGCACAGCTTTTGATACTGATATTCGGTTAAACCGGAAAAGGAGCGGCAAGGAAACGGACACGTTGCCGCCATAACGGGTCGGACGCGATCAGCAAGCCGGCCGCGCCTTTTTCCAAAGACGAACGCTTATGAACATCGTGCTGTATGGAGTTCCGGCGAAGACCGCCGGCCGGATCGCAGGCCAGTACGGCCTGAAGGAGATCAACTCACCCGACAAGTTCGACGCCTCGGGAACGATGGTGCTCGTTCCGCCGATAAGCACTCCGCGCTACCTGCTGGCGTTCTACAACGCCATGCTGCGCCACGAGGATGATGTCGATGCGGTCATCATCTGCGGCATCGAGTCCTGCGAGGCCGCCTCGACGGTGCAGTACTGCACGCCTCCGGGAAAATTCTTCTCCCTGAACGGCGGGTTGGACGAGGAGGAGCTTCTCTCCGAACTGCGCCTGATCCTCGACTCCCTGTTTGCCGAGGGCAACCAGCTCAACGTCTGACCGCGCGTCAGGCTCCTTGCCGGTGCCGACGGTCGTCAGCACGCGATTATTTCGTATGCGCCCGACCGGACGGCCCGCAGCGGCGCGTGCGCCGAATTCTTGCCGCCGCGTTCCGGTTGAAAACCGCCCTTATCCGTTCCATACGACCGATTCCGCGTCGTGGAAAAATCCGCATACGAGCGTCAGGTACTCGGGCATGCGGCCTCCGCTGCCCCACTTCATCTCGATTCCGAACAGTTCGGAGGCCGTGCGTGCCACGTCGAATCCGCAGGCTTCGAGCGATGGGCGTACCAGTTCGGGGTGGCGGCAGGGT
>ERZ1106976.4204-NODE-4204-length-10330-cov-7.210122_pt1 | contig 10330 bp, 7 predicted proteins | sample MGYA00403687_ERZ1106976 | MGnify/ENA primary metagenome ERZ1106976 (study PRJEB35170, sample SAMEA104062446) | human gut metagenome | biome: human gut; feature: human-associated habitat; material: faeces | place: Denmark | collected 2013-02-22 ... | reverse complement strand
GCCGCCTTGACCCCATCGGGGACAAAGCGGCAATTGGCGTTTTATGGAGGCAGCTTTACCGCCATACCTGAGGCGCAGCAGCTTGAGCTTTTTGAGGCCGCGCAGCCGTATCTTACCGAGGGGGTCATAAGCTCTGTACGCCTTTCGACCAGACCGGACGCAATAGACGCAGCCGTGCTCAAAAGATTGAAAAAATACGGTGTTGCCGTCGTAGAGCTCGGCGCGCAGTCGATGTGCGACCGGGTGCTTGAGCTTTCCGGACGCGGGCACGACAGCGCGGCGGTTGAAAACGCATCAAAGCTCATTAAGGCCGCCGGACTTGACCTAATATTGCAGATGATGACCGGCCTTCCCGGAGATACTGATGAAAGCTGCATTGAGTCTGCAAAAAAGATTATCGCTCTTGAGCCCGACGGTGTGAGGATATATCCGACCGTTATCGTGCGCGACACGGTGCTGTGTGATATGTGGCGCACCGGGACATATAGGGAGCACACGGTCGAGGACGCTGTGCGCATCTGCGCAAAAATAGTGCCGCTGTTTAATGAAGAGGGCATCCCGATAATCCGCATGGGGCTCAACCCGACGGAGGAGCTGTCGGGCGGCGACGCTCTTGGCGGAGCTTATCATCCTGCGCTCGGCGAGCTCGTTTTCTCACGCATAATGCTGCAAAAGGCGCGGGAGCTGCTTGCAGAAGTAAAGCCCGAAAGCCGCGTTGTGCTCGGCGTGAGCCGATCTGACGTCTCTAAAATGATCGGGCAGCACCGCTGCAATGTGAAAGCTCTCATGTCGGAGCTTTCATTGGCCGAGCTCAAAATTCATGAAGCAAGTGTAAAAAGTGGCGAAATACGCATTGTCAGTCTTGATTAAGACTTGCCTTTATTATAAAATACATTGAATGAACTGAAATAATGGGGTAGAACTTTTGTATTTAAAAGCACTCGAATTGCAGGGATTCAAGTCTTTCCCGGATAAGACGCGGATCACCTTTGAAAAAGACGTTACGGCGATAGTCGGGCCAAACGGCTCTGGTAAATCAAATATAGCCGACGCAATACTGTGGGTCATGGGCGAGCAGCGCTCGAAGACACTGCGCGGCGGCAAAATGGAGGATGTTATCTTCGGCGGCACCGAAAAGCGCGGCGCACTGGGCTTTGCACAGGTATCGCTCATCATTGACAACTACGAGCACATCTTCGACTGTGACAGCACGGAGCTTATGCTCACACGCCGGTATTACCGCAGCGGAGACAGCGAATACTACATAAACCGCGAGGCTGTGCGTCTTAAGGATATAAACAGTCTTCTTATGGACACCGGCCTTGGCAGAGACGGATATTCTATCATCGGTCAGGGTAAAATCGCGGAGATCGTATCCACAAAAAGCACGGATCGACGCGAGGTCTTCGAGGAGGCCGCCGGTATATCACGCTACCGCAGCCGTAAGGAGGAATCCGAGCGCAAGCTTGAAAAAACGGAGGAGAACCTCCTGCGCATAAACGATAAGATAGACGAGCTTGAGCTTCAGGTCGAGCCGCTGCGCCGCCAGTCTGAGACGGCGAAAAAGTATCTTGTTCTGCGCGATGAGCTGCGCGTGTGCGAGATATCCGTTTGGATGGCAACTCTCGATAAGCTGCACGATCAGGCGCAGGTGGTGAATGCCGATTACGAGGCGGCAAGGGCCGAGCTTGACGAGGCTCACCGCAGTCTCGAGGCGCTGTATGCCTCCGCCGGCAGCATATCCGAGCGCATGCACGAAAAGGATATAGAGGCCGACAAGGCGCGTGAGCGCCTTTCGCAGACCGAGGCAAGGGCCGCTGACTGCGATTCGCAGGCTGCTGTACTCAGGGCAAACATCAAAAGCAGCGGCGAGTCGGTCGAGCGTATGAAAAGCGATATTGCCGGAGCGCAGGCCCGCCTCAGCGAGATATCCGGACAGATAGATGATAACGACAGCAAGGCAAGGTCTCTTGCAGACAGTATTGCCGAGCTTAAGAATAAAGAGACCGGCAGCACTAATATCATAGAAGGCTGCCGTATGAAGCTTCAAAGCCGTGAAAACGCGGGCTCTCAGCTTCGCGAAAAGGTAAACCGCCTCTCCGTCGACTGCCGCAGCGTGGATGCGCGTATACACATGCTCTCCGAAATGGAGAAGGAGTATGAGGGCTTTTCAAAGGCCGTCAAGACCGTCATGCGTGAATCGGGCAGGGGAAACCTGCGCGGCGTTCACGGTCCTGTGGCAAACCTTATAAAAACCGATAACGAGTATGCGCTCGCCGTCGAAACGGCACTGGGCGCGGCAATGCAGAATATTGTTATCGACACACAGAATGACGGACGCAGCGCGATCGAAATGCTAAAGCGCCTTGACTCCGGCCGTGCGACCTTCCTGCCGGTTGACACGGTTCGCGGCAATGTCATGAAGGAAGCACCGGTGAACGATCCCGGCTTCGTCGGAGTTGCATATGACCTTGTGAGCTTCGATAAACGCTATGACGGCATATTCGCAAATCTCCTCGGCCGCACCGTAGTCGCCGAAACGCTGGGCGACGCTGTTCGCATTTCAAAGGCAAACGGCAACCGCCTGCGCATTGTCAGTCTTGACGGTCAGCTCATAAACTCCGGAGGCTCGATGACCGGCGGCAGCGCCGCACGCGGTACGGGTATACTCTCGCGTGCAAACGAGCTCGAAGAGCTCAAAAAGCACCGTCTTACGCTGGGCAGGCAGCTCGACGCGGCGCAGATAGAGCTTGAAAAGTCGGTAAACGCTCTGTCCGGACTCAGATATGAGCTTGACGCGGCAATAGAAGATCGTGCAGAGCTCCGGCGCGATATAGCCTCGTGCGAGGCCGAAATGCGTGCAACGAACGCATCGGCAGCGCAGCTTAAAGTGCTTGCTCAGAGCCTGTCGGGTGACAGTGAGCTCAGAAGGGCAGCCATTGAAAAGGCTCAGCGCACATGCGAGGTAATAAATTCGCAGCTTGATGCCGTTTTGAAGCAGCGCGATGATATACTGTCTCAGGCCGAAAAGCTAAAGACCGAGATAGCAGAGATAAACGCAAAGCGCATGGAGCTTGAGGGCCGCAGAACAAAGGCCGATAAGGACAGTCAGGAGTCTAACCGCCGTCTGCTCGAGCTTGAGCGCAGCTGTGCGAGACTTGAACAGAAAAAGCTCTCCGCCGAAATGGAGGAAAAGCAGATCCTTGATAAGCTTTGGGATAATTATGAGCTCAGCCACTCCACCGCTCAGCAGCTCCGCCGGCCGGTGGAGAATCTGCAGAAGGAATCACGCGGCATAAGCGACCTTCGCCGCCGGATATCAGCCCTCGGCACGCCGAATATCGGGGCCATCGAGGAATTTGAGCGCGTAAATACCCGATATGAGTTCCTGACCGGTCAGCGCAGCGATATCGAAAAGGCAAAGAAGGAGCTTTTGGGCATAATCAATGATGTCACCAACGAGATGAAGGAGGTCTTTCTCGGCCAGTTCAGGCTCATTGACGAAAACTTCCGCGAGACCTTCCTTGAGCTTTTCGGCGGCGGCAAGGCCTCCGTAATACTCGAAGATGAGGATGATCCGCTCGAGTGCGGCATTGAGATAAAGGTGCAGCCGCCCGGCAAGGCTGTGTCGAATATAAGCCTGCTGTCCGGCGGCGAGAAGGCTTTCGTTGCGATAGCGCTTTACTTTGCAATTCTCAAGGTGCGTCCGACGCCGTTTTGCGTGATGGACGAGATAGAGGCCGCGCTCGACGAGGCGAATGTTATACGCTATGCCGAGTATATGAGAAGAATGTGCGACAGAACGCAGTTTATTGTTATTACCCACCGCCGCGGCACTATGGAGGAGGCAGACCACCTCTACGGCGTGACAATGCAGGAAAAGGGCGTTTCCAAGATCATAGAGCTTGATCTCGATCAGGCGCAGCGCTCTGTAGAAAATGACTGAGGAGGAACACGATGGGCTTTTTTGACAAAATGTTTTCCGGTCTTACAAAGACCAGAAAAAATATTGAGGAGCTTGAGGAGATATTCCGCAATTACGATATCGACAGTGAGGATTTCTACGATGAGCTCGAGGAAATGCTCATAATGGCCGATGTCGGCGGAGAGACCACGGCGCAGATAATGATGGACTACAAGCGCATTCTTCTTCGCCGCTATATAAACAAGGGCAAAGCCGCTAAGGAGGCCTTCGTCGAATACATGCGTGATATGCTCGGAACTATGGACACGCAGATGAAGCTTACGACAAAGCCGTCTGTGATCCTCATGGTCGGCGTTAACGGCGTCGGCAAGACGACGACTATCGGCAAGATGGCCGCAAGCCTGAAGGCAGAGGGCAGGAGCGTGCTCCTGTGCGCGGGAGATACCTTCCGTGCGGCGGCTGCCGAGCAGCTCGGTGTGTGGGCGGAGCGCTCCGGAGCCGATATCGTGCGTCACGAGGAGGGCAGCGACCCCGCTTCCGTCGTGTATGACGGCCTGTGCGCGGCCAAGGCTCGCGGCACGGATGTTGTGATAATCGACACCGCAGGCAGACTTCATAATAAGGCAAACCTCATGAACGAGCTCAATAAGATCACGCGTGTTGTACGCCGCGAGCTCCCGGATGCGGATGTTGAAACACTCATGGTGCTCGACGCTACCACCGGCCAGAACGGCCTTATCCAGGCAAAGCAGTTTTTGGAGACTGCCGGCATTACCGGTATCGTTCTGACAAAGCTTGACGGCACAGCCAAGGGAGGCATAGTTTTTGCCATATCCAACGAGCTCAGGCTGCCGGTCAAATATGTCGGTGTGGGCGAGGGGATAGACGATCTTATCCCGTTCGACCCCAAGAACTTTGTGGAGGCGCTGTTTAAGTAATGAAGCTCATTCTTGCAAGCAATAACGCCAAAAAGCTCAGAGAGCTCAAGGCGATACTGTCCGATATGGACGTTGAGATACTCTCGCAGCGCGAGGCCGGCTGCAATTTCGAAGTTGACGAGACCGGAACGACCTTTGCCGAGAACGCATATCTCAAGGCAAAGGCGGTCTTTGACGCTACAGGCGAGGCAACTGTTGCCGACGATTCGGGACTCATGGTAGACGCCTTAAACGGCGAGCCCGGCGTGTACTCGGCGCGCTACGCTCCCGGCGGCCACGACGCAAGCGATGAGGAAAAGTACATGTATCTTTTATCCAAGCTTGAGGGCGTAACTGATCGCAAGGCAAAGTTTGTATCAAGCATATGCTGCCTGCTGCCCGGCGGAGCGGAGATACGCACAGAGGGCGAATGCCCGGGACAGATACTTACGCAGCCGCACGGAGAGGGCGGCTTCGGTTACGACCCCGTGTTCATGCCCGACGGATATAGCGACAGCATGGCCGTGCTCGGCATCGAGCGTAAAAACAAAATATCACACAGGGCGCAAGCGCTCAAAAAATTTAAAACGGAACTGAGGAAGATAAATGGCATTGACAAGTAAACAGAGAGCCCAGCTCAGAGGCCTAGCCATGACCGAGGACACGATAATCCAGATCGGCAAGGGCGGAATAACGGAAAATACGGTAACACAGGTAAAGGATGCGCTCAAGGCGCGTGAGCTCATAAAGGGCAGAGTGCTGGAAAACAGCCTGCTGACAGCGCGCGAGGCGGCCGACGCTTTGGCAGAGGCATGTGCTGCTGAAACCGTGCAGACGATAGGAAGCAAATTTGTGCTGTATAAGCGCAGCGATAAAGAGCCTAAAATAGCTCTTGTAAAAGACAAGAAGAAATGAAGATTGCAATTTACGGCGGAAGCTTCAACCCTCCGCACACCGGCCATGTTGAGGCGGCCTTTGCCGCATCCGAATGCTTAAGGCCGGATAAAATGCTTATCATTCCGGCGAGCATACCCCCTCACAAAGAGCTTGCAGACGGAAGCCCCGACGCAAATGAACGCCTTGAGCTTACAAGGCTTGCCTTTGCCGATGTCCCGAACGCCGAGGTGTCTGACATGGAGATATTGCGCGAGGGCAAAAGCTACTCGGCAGATACTCTCGAACAGCTTATGAGCCTTTATCCCGGGGCTGAATTTACCTTCGTAATGGGAAGCGACATGCTCTTCAGCTTTGAAGAATGGTACAGATTCCGCTTCCTGCTTGAGAATATGACCCTGGGTGTGTTTTGCCGCAATGAGGGTGAGGACGCACGAGTTATAGAGCATGCTGATTATTTAAAACGGCAGTACGGAGCAAAATGCGTATTTATAAACCACGAGCCCAGGCCGATGTCCTCGTCGGATATACGCGATATGCTTCCAGACAGGCGCGGAGCGTCGTATCTGCCGGAGACGGTTTATTCGCGTATCATCAAAAACGGCGACTACGATGCAAGGCCGGAGCTGTACTGGCTGCGCGAAAGGGCCTACGCAATGCTTGCGCCAAAGCGTGTGGCGCACGTCGTCGGCTGCGAGGCTGAGGCCGTGATGCTTGCCAATCGCTGGGGAGAGGACCCGGAAAATGCGGCCGAGGCCGGAATTCTGCACGATATTACAAAAAAACTTGTTCTATCCGACCAATTGATATTGTGCAGGAAGTATGGTATCATAAACGACACGGTCGAAGAAGAAAATGTAAAGCTCCTGCATGCAAAGACCGGCGCGGCTCTGGCGAGAGATCTTTTCAATATAAGCGATGAGGTATATGACTCGATACGCTGGCACACTACGGGCAAGCCGGATATGACGCTTCTTGAAAAGATTATATACATGGCCGATTATATCGAGCCGAACCGCGATTTTGACGGAGTGGACGAGCTCAGACGGCTGGCGTATGAGAATCTTGACGAAGCCATGACGCTGGGGCTCAAAATGAGTCTTGAAGATATAAAAAGCTATGGGCAGGAGCCTTATTACGCAACTGTCGACGCATACAAGTGGTATACTGAGCATACCGCGCAGCAATAACACTGAGAAGGGATAAATAATATGCAGCTATTCGGAGGAAAAAAAAGCGGCAGACATACGGACAACGGCAGTAAAAGCAGCCGCCGCGCACACGAAAGATACGACGATTATGACTATGCCGAGGCAAAACGCGCACAGCCCGAGAATACGGTGAGCGGCGGCAAAAAACAGAAAAAGAAGGGCAAGGCCGGTAAGGTCGTCCTTATAATCCTTCTGTGCCTTGTTGTGCTTCTCGCGGCGGCCTATGTTTATATTGAGTATTTCATGGACGCGCCCGACAGCAATAAGGATGGTATCCATAACAGCGATGAGCCGCCCGTAAATACGGTCGACGGCAGAAAGCCCGGAGTGTATACGATACTCGTCGCGGGCGTTGACGTTGTCAGCAACAATACCGACACCATCATGATAGGGCGACTGGATACGGTAAATCATACGCTCAATGTCGTGAGTATTCCGCGTGATACGCTCACGAACATAAAGCACGAGGTCAAAAAGGCAAACTCCGCCTATCATTATGCCGAATACTACTCAAAGCTCGAAAGCAGCTCATACTATGGCTGCGACCCGATAGAAAAAATGCGCGAGGAGCTTATAAAATCCTTCCTCGGCTTTGATGTGGACGGCTATATTCTCGTCAATATGGAGGCTGCCGAAAAGGTAGTCGATGCTATCGGCGGCGTGAAATTCAACGTTCCTCCCGGAATGGACTACGACGATCCGACGCAGGATCTGCATATCCACATACCGGAAGGACAGCAGACACTCAACGGCGAACAGTTTGTTCAGCTCATGCGATTCAGAAGCGGCTATGCCGGCGGCGATATTCAGCGCATCGACATGCAGCATAAGCTCCTCATGGCTGTGGCAAGCCAGATGATAAGCCTGAAGAATATCCCGAATCTCACCGAGGTCATAAGCATCGTAAGCGACAACATGAAGACGAGCCTGAGCGCGGAGAATATGCTCTATTACGCCAAAGAATTTTTGAAGCTTGACAGCGAGAACATAAAGTTCTACACTATGCCAGGCGATACCGGCGGCAGCGTGTTCGGCTCAAGCTATGTTTTCTGCGATATAGACGCATGGCTCAAAATGGTCAACGATTGCCTCAACCCATGGGAGGCGCAGGTGACGGCGCAGAACGTCAATATCGTGACCTATAAAAACGGCAATTTCTATTCAACGACAGGTGAGCTTGCGGGAGGAATTTCCTCGTTCCTTAATTACAGCTCATCAAGCGCAATGGGCTCAGCCACCGTTTACACCTATGAAAGCAGCACAAGTCAATCAAATCCAGACAGTAAGGATGACAGCGAATGATGACACCGAATGAGGTCGTTAAGATAGCCGCCAAGGCGCTTAATGACAAAAAAGGCAAGGACATAAAAGTCCTGAAGACCGATAAGCTCACATCCCTGTGCGATTATTTTATAATCTGCACAGGTACCTCCTCCACGCATATAAAAACTCTTACAGACGAGATCGACAAGGCAATGAGCGAGGCCGGCGAGCCTCCCATCCGCCGCGAGGGCTATCGCAGCGGAAGCTGGGTGCTTCTCGATTTCGGCTGCGTCGTGGCGCATGTGTTCACCGAGGAAGCGCGTGACTTCTACAAGCTTGAGCATCTGTGGTCAGACGCCGAGGAGATCGAGCTCTCATCCCTTATAGGCCCCTGCTAAGGGGCGTTCGGACAATAATCTAAACTATAGGGGAGTAGATTCTAAAATGAAATACGATTTTGCAGCAATTGAAAAGAAGTGGCAGAAAATTTGGGAAGAGACCAAGCCCTACGCGGCGATCACAGGAGATATAACGCGCCCTAAGTTCTACGGACTTATCGAGTTCCCGTACCCCTCCGGTCAGGGACTGCATGTCGGTCACCCCAGACCCTTCACCGCGCTTGACATAGTCTGCCGCAAGAAGAGGATGGACGGATATAACGTCCTGTATCCCATCGGCTTTGACGCCTTCGGACTGCCGACGGAAAACTATGCCATAAAGACGCATATCCACCCGGCAAAGGTCACGGCAGATAATATAAAGACCTTCACCTCGCAGCTGAAAATGCTCGGCTACGGCTTTGATTGGGACAGAGTTATTGACACGACCGATCCGAAATATTACAAGTGGACTCAGTGGATATTTCTCCAGATGTATAAGCACGGTCTTGCATACAAGACCACGATGCCCGTCAACTGGTGCACCTCCTGCAAGTGCGTTCTTGCAAATGAGGAGGTAGTCGACGGCGTGTGCGAGCGCTGCGGCAGCGAGGTCGTCCGCAAGGAAAAAAGCCAGTGGATGCTGCGCATAACCAAGTACGCTCAGCGCCTGATCGACGATCTTGACGATGTCGATTACATCGAGCGCGTAAAAATTCAGCAGCGCAACTGGATCGGCCGCTCCACCGGTGCCGAGGTCACCTTCAAGACCAATATCGGCGGCGAGGTCACGGTCTACACCACACGTGCCGATACTCTGTTCGGCACTACTTACATGGTCATTTCTCCGGAGCACCCGATGCTCGAGGAGTGGAAGGACAGGATAAACAACTGGGACGAGGTCGAGGCCTATCGGAAGGAGGCCGCGAGAAAATCCGATTTCGAGCGCGGTGAGCTCAATAAGGAAAAGACCGGCGTTCGCCTTGACGGTATCGAGGTCGAAAACCCGGTAACTCATAAGATGCTCCCGATGTTCGTTTCCGACTATGTCCTCATGGGCTACGGTACCGGCATCGTCATGGGTGTTCCGGGTCACGATCAGCGCGACTGGGAGTTTGCGACCAAGTTCGGCCTGCCCATCGTCGAGGTCGTTGCCGGCGGCGATATCACCAAGGAAGCTTTTGTCGCAAAGGATGACAGCGCCGTCATGGTAAACTCCGGCTTCCTCAACGGAATGACCGTTAAGGAAGCTATCCCCGCGATGAAAAAATACGTCGTAGAGCAGGGAATAGGCAAGGAAAAGGTCAACTATAAGCTGCGCGACTGGGTATTTTCCCGTCAGCGCTACTGGGGCGAGCCTATCCCCATGGTAAACTGCCCGAAGTGCGGCTGGGTGCCCGTTCCCGAGGAGGAGCTGCCGCTGCTCCTGCCTGATGTTGAAAATTACGAGCCGACCGATAACGGCGAGTCTCCCATTGCGAAGATGCGAGACTGGGTCGAGACCACCTGCCCGAAGTGCGGCGGACCGGCTGAGCGCGAGACCGATACAATGCCCAACTGGGCAGGCTCGAGCTGGTACTGGCTGCGCTATATGGATCCGCACGACGATAAGGCGCTCGTTTCCAAGGAAGCGGTCGATTATTGGGGGCCTGTAGACTGGTATAACGGCGGCATGGAGCATACAACGCTGCACCTGCTGTACTCCCGCTTCTGGCACAAGTTCCTGTACGATATCGGCGTTGT
>ERZ1106976.4201-NODE-4201-length-10335-cov-7.231031_pt1 | contig 10335 bp, 10 predicted proteins | sample MGYA00403687_ERZ1106976 | MGnify/ENA primary metagenome ERZ1106976 (study PRJEB35170, sample SAMEA104062446) | human gut metagenome | biome: human gut; feature: human-associated habitat; material: faeces | place: Denmark | collected 2013-02-22 ... | reverse complement strand
GAGCGCCACCTTGCCAAGGTGGAGGTAGCGAGTTCGAGCCTCGTCGTCCGCTCCAGAAAAAGAGACCTGACACAATGTGTCAGGTCTCTTTTTCAACGAAATAAATCCTGCCGGATTTGTGAAATGTGCTTCGCACGTGAAATACGCCTATGGCGTGTGAAATGCCTGCGGGCGTGCGTGGATTTATTTCATTTCACTTGATGCTAGCATCAAATTTCACAATGCGTTAGCATTATTTCACATTTTGCATCAGCAAAATATTTCACCAAAAAACTTCTGAAAATTTCTAATTTCCTTTAAATATATTTCTCATCGCTAAAGTTATGCTATACTTTCCTAAAAAGGAAGGTGATAGCGTGTCAGAATCCAAATTGCGCGACCTATCGACGGACTTTGCGGTCAAGGCGATAAAGTTAACGGAAACGATCCACGGGCATCGGTCTATCGTTAATCAGCTTGAGCGCTCCGCAACTTCCATCGGTGCGAATATTCGGGAAGCGAACTATGCGCACGGAAAAGCGGACTTCATTGCAAAGCTGCAAATCGCGCTCAAAGAGTGTTATGAAACGGAGTATTGGATAGAGATATTTGTGAAATCCGATATTTTGGGCAGAGAGGCGGCGCGGGAGCTGTATACCTTATGCGGCACCATCCGAAGAATGCTGATTTCTTCCATCAACACCGCCAAAGAACCGAAAGCCTAAAAGATTTTCACGAATCCCACATTTTGTAAGACTTATAAAAATTTATGAATAAAGCGGCGAAGTCGGCGGGAAAGGTTGATTTTTTGGCGGTCCGGTGGTATGATGATGAGTACCGGACCGCTTTATTTATAGAAGAAAGGGTGAGCGCATGAAAAGCTCCATTACGGTCATTTGCGGGCATTACGGCTGCGGAAAGACCAATCTCGTGCTGAATTTGGCAGCAGAGGCGGCGCAGCGCGGCAGACGCAGCGTTGTTGTCGATATGGACGTCGTGAACCCGTATTTCCGCTCGTCGGATTATTCCGCGCTGCTCAAAAAACTCGGCGTGGAACTCATCGCGCCGGTGTTCGCGAACACAACGCTCGATACCCCTGTGCTGCCGCCGGAGATCTTCTCCATCTTTAATATGGAGAACGCCGATATTTTTATCGATGCGGGTGGTGACGACGTGGGCGCTACGGCGCTCGGGCAACTGCATCGGCAAATCGAGACGGCCGGGTACGAGATGCTGTACGTCGTAAACCGGTATCGCGTGCTTTCCACAAAGCCGGAAGAAACGCTTCCGCTCCTTCGGGAGATCGAAACGGCATCGCACCTGAAAGCGACGGCAATCGTGAACAATTCAAACCTCGCTGTGCAGACCGATATGCAAACGGTGCTTGATGCTGTGCCGTTTGCGAAAAAAGCCGCAGAATTATGCCATCTGCCGCTTCTCTATTCCACCGTGCCGGATTTTGCGGTGGAAAACACGCTGCCCGAGGGATTTAAAGCGGTAAAGCGATATGTACGTTTCGTCTGGGAGGACGAAACCGAGTAGGATAAAGGAGGAAACCGAATGGCAAGGATTATTGTAGACGAAAAAGTATGTAAAGGCTGCTCCATGTGCATTCACGCGTGTCCGAAAAAGATCATCGCGCTCGCGAAGGATCGTTTGAACGCGAAGGGCTATCACCCCGCAGAGCTGACCGATGAGGCAGCGTGCGTGGGCTGTGCGGCATGCGCGACCATGTGCCCGGATTCGGCGATCACGGTGGAACGCTGAGAGAGGAGTTAAAAACTATGGCAGAAAAAGTTTTGATGAAGGGCAACGAAGCCCTGGCCGAAGCCGCTATTCAGGCGGGATGTCATCATTTCTTCGGCTATCCCATCACACCGCAAACAGAGCTTGCGGCTTATATGGCAAAGCGTATGCCGAAGATCGGCGGTACATATTTGCAGGCTGAATCGGAGATCGCGGCGGTCAATATGGTGCTGGGTGCGGCTGCGGCCGGCGTGCGCGCCATGACGTCTTCAAGCTCGCCCGGCATCAGCCTTAAGGGCGAAGGCATTTCCTATATGGCAGGCTCCGACTTGCCGGCGCTCATCATCAATGTGCAGCGCGGCGGCCCGGGCCTCGGCGGCATTCAGCCCTCACAGTCCGATTACTGGCAGGCGACGAAAGCCCTCGGCCACGGTGACTTCCAGATTCTCGTTTTCGCGCCGTCCACGGTGCAGGAAATGGTCGACCTCGTCTCCGACGCATTCGATAAAGCCGACGAATACCGCATGCCCGCGATGATCCTTGCAGACGGCATGCTGGGCCAGATGATGGAGCCGGTGGAGCTGCCGGAGCATAAAGACAGAAAGCTTCCCGAAAAGCCGTGGGCAGCCTGCGGCCATGAAAATAAAAGAGAGCACAACATCATCAACTCCCTTTACCTTACGCCGAACGCCCTTGAAGACCTTGTGCGTGCCCGCTACGAGCGCTATAAGATCGTCGAAGAAAAAGAGCAGCGTGCGGAGGAATACCGCACGGAGGACGCAGATGTCATCGTCGTCGCTTACGGCGCATCGAGCCGTGTGGCGCGCAGCGCCGTGAATAAGGCGCGCGAAGCCGGCAAGAAGGTCGGTTTAATTCGTCCCATCACGCTGTGGCCGTTCCCGAAGGACGCGATCAAGCGCGCGGCAGACCACGCCAAAGAGCTGCTCGTTGTGGAGATGAGTATGGGCCAGATGGTAGACGATGTGCGTCTTGCGGCAGAGTGCCGTGTGCCGGTGCACTTCTACGGCCGTACCGGTGGTGTGATTCCTACCCCGAAGGAAATTCTGGGCGAGATCGATAAACTTTTGAAATAAGGCGAAAGGATAGAATCAAATGGCAGTTGTATTTAAAAAGCCGTCTACGCTAACAGACGCGCCGCTGCATTATTGCCCCGGCTGCACGCACGGCATCATTCACCGCCTTGTTGCGGAAGCGATAGAAGAGCTCGGCATCGACGGCAAAACGGTCGGCGTGGCCTCGGTCGGCTGCTCCGTTATGTGCTACGATTATTTCACCTGCGATATGGTGCAGGCGCCGCACGGCAGAGCCCAAGCGGTCGCAACGGGCATCAAGCGCGCAAAGCCGGAGGACGTTGTGTTCACCTATCAGGGCGACGGCGACCTTGCGGCCATCGGTACGGCGGAGACCGTCCACGCGGCAACGCGCGGCGAAAACATCACCGTTATCTTTGTAAACAATGCAATTTACGGCATGACAGGCGGCCAGATGGCGCCGACATCCCTGCCGAATCAGGTCACGCAGACCACCCCATACGGCCGTGATGTCAACACGGCAGGTTACCCGGTGCGCATTTGCGAAATGCTCTCCACACTGGACGGCGTGGCGCTTGCACAGCGCGTGACCGTCGATAACGTGAAGAATGTCAATATCGCAAAAAAGGCAATCAAAAAGGCGTTCCAGAACCAGATTGAGGGTAAAGGCTACTCCATTGTAGAGGTGCTTTCCACCTGCCCGACGAACTGGGGTATGTCGCCGGTTGAGGCGCTCGATTGGCTCGAAAAGAACATGGTTCCGTACTACCCGCTCGGCGTGTATAAAGACGGCACAAAGGGGGACAGGCTGAAATGAAAGACTTGAACATCGTTTTTGCCGGTTTCGGCGGTCAGGGCATTTTGTTCGCCGGTAAAGTTGTGGCGTATGCAGGCCTCATCGAGGGCAGGGAGCTCTCTTGGCTGCCGTCCTACGGCCCGGAGATGCGCGGCGGCACCGCGAATTGCAGCATTTGTCTCTCCGATGAACCCATCGGCTCGCCGCTTGTGACGAACCCGAACGTGCTCATCGCCATGAACCGCCCGTCACTCGATAAGTTCGTGAACGAGGTCGAGCCCGGCGGCACGATCTTACTCGACAGCAGCCTCATCGACGCGCGTGTAGAGCGCGACGACGTGACCGTTTTCTATGTCCCGGCATCAAAACTGGCGGAGGAAAACGGACTGAAAGGCCTTGCGAACATCATCTTGGTCGGTAAGCTGCGCAAGGAGCTTGCGTTCTGCACGGAAGAAACGCTCGATAAAGCGCTGCAAAAGTGTATTCCCGCAAGAAAAGCGGATATGCTCGGTTTCAATAGAAAAGCCTTGGAGATCGGAAAAGCGCAGTAAAATTGAATTTATATAAAAAGAACGGCGCAGGCTTAAAATCTGCGCCGTTCCTTTAAATTGAGAGCCAAGGAGGCGGTCTTTATGAAAATTCTGGCGTTTACGGGCGCGGGCATCAGCAAGCAGAGCAACATTCCGACATTTATGGAGCGACCCGACGTGCGCGAAAAGCTGTTCCGCACGTTCGCGGAGCATCACCACGAGGCGTATAACGAGGTCATTCGCGAATTGAAAGCGAATATGAACGGCGCGGAGCCGAACGACGCGCATTTTGCACTGGCGGAATACAAGGTGCCGGTCATCACGATGAACATTGACGGGCTGCATAAAAAAGCGGGCAGCGACGCACTGGAGCTGCACGGCGGCCTGCCGGAGGACGACGAAATGGACAAGGCATGGGCGCTTTATAATAAGCCCGTGCTGTATGGTGATCCCGCGCCGAACTATGTGAAAGCATACGAAAGGACGGCTGAATTAAAGCCCGGCGACGTGTTCCTTGTCATCGGCTGTTCGTACCACACCGCCATCGCGTGCGACCTGCGGGACGTAGCAAAGCACGCCGGTGCAAAGGTCATTGAGATTCAGGAAGACGCCGCGCATAATGTACGGAAAGTGTTGGAAGAATTGACAAGAAAGAACTGAACAGAGATAGAAAAAGCGCGTAGGCTGTGAAACCTGCGCGCTGCTTTTATCGGTCGAAATAAACGGTTCAAATTTGTGCCGTGCGCTTCTCTGCCTGTCGTTTTTGAATCGCCTTGGCGGCGAAGTAGGTGAGAAGGGCGGCGAGGGTGCCGAGGAGGATGCCGGCGAGGACATCGGTAGGGTAGTGGACAAAAAGGAAAATGCGGGAGAACGCGATGAGCACTGCCGGAATGTACGCGAGCCAGCCGACTTTTTTGTGGCGGAGCGTCAAAATAAGCGCTGCGGCAAAGCTTGACGATGTGTGGCCCGAGGGGAACGAATAGGACGTGGGGCGCGCGATGAGCATCGGAAAATTCGTGAACACGTTGCACGGGCGTAGGCGGCAGATGATGTTTTTCAGCGTCAGCTCGCCGAAAAGCAGCGTGACCGTCATGGCGATAAGCACCAAACCACCGGTGCGGCGCGTTTTTTTAAAGCAGAGCAAAACGAGCGAAAGGACGATCCACCCAATGCCCGCTTCGCCGAGCGATGTGATGATGGGGAAGACCGTATCGGTCACGGTGTTATGAAAGTGCGTCTGTATAAAGGCCATGACGGCGGCGTCAAGCGACGGGATGCCGGGAAAACTCATCTTAGTAAACCTCCAATGCTTTGATTAAATTATAGTATACTGCAATTTTTCTAAAAATGCCAGTGGATTTCTATGAAAGAATTCTTTCAAAATTCTAAACGGACGCGCCCGCGCATAGAATTACCGGAAAAGGGGGCAGGAAAATGTCAAAACCCATAGCGGAAGCAAAATTCTATGCCATGACGGCGGAGGCGGCTGTGAAAACCCTTCAAAGCGACGCGGGGCGTGGACTGAGCGGATCCGAAGCGAAAAAGCGGCTCGGCGTTTACGGTGAGAATCGGCTGCAAAAGGGGAAGAAAACGAGCTTCGCAAAGAAATTTATGCTGCAGTTCGGCGATTTTATGGTGCTCATTCTGCTCATCGCGTCGGCAGTGTCGTTTGCCGTCTCGTGCATGCAGGGGGAAGCGAATCTGGCCGACCCGCTGCTGATTTTGGGCATCGTCATTGCGAACGCGTTCGTCGGCACGGTGCAGGAGGCGAAGGCAGAACGGGCGTTGGAAGCGTTGCGCACGCTTTCTGCGCCGCACGCCGATGTGCTGCGGGACGGCAAACGCGCGGTCATTTCCGCCGAAGCACTCGTGCCGGGGGACGTCGTATATATCCGCGCGGGAGACGTAGTGCCCGCCGACCTGCGGCTTTTGGAGAGCATGCATTTGCAGGCCGAGGAAAGCGCGCTGACGGGGGAATCCGTGCCAAACGGCAAGGGTGCGAATGCGGTATGTGACGAAACGTGCGGCGCGGCGGAGCGCAAAAACATGCTGTTTTCCGGCACGGGCATCTCTGCCGGGCAGGGCGTGGGCATTGTGACCGCGACGGGCATGCAAACCGAAATGGGTCGCATTGCGGCGATGCTCGGCGACGAAGAAACACCCGACACGCCGTTAAAGCTGCGGCTGCGGCGCACGGGCAAGCTCATCGGGCTTTTGGTGCTTGGAATATGTGCGGTGATTTTTTTGATCGGGCTTATCCAAAAGGCAGAACCGCTTGAAATGTTCATGATCTCCATCAGCCTTGCGGTGGCGGCGATACCCGAGGGCCTGCCTGCCGTGGTGACGATCGTCTTGGCGCTCGGCGTGCGGCGCATGGCGGCAAAGCGAGCCATCATTCGGCATTTGCCTGCCGTGGAGACGCTTGGCAGCTGCGAGGTCATTTGCTCCGACAAAACCGGCACGCTGACGCAGAACAAAATGACGGTAGTGCGCTGCGCGGGTGCGGCGGGCGAGCTGAACGGACAGGATAAAGACGCTTTGCTATCTGCGGCGGCGCTGTGCACGAGCGTGGAGGGCAGCGGCGAGAAGCTGCTCGGTGACCCGACCGAAACGGCGATTGTCGCGGCGGTATCGGACTGGGAGCGTCTGCAAAAGCAGCGCGTGAAAGCGGCTGAGGTGCCGTTTACGGCAGAACGCCGCCGTATGACAGTCGTACTGCGAACGGAGGGCGGATACAGGGTCATCACAAAAGGCGCGCCGGAGGCGATTTTACCGCGCTGCACGTATGTGCTTTTAAACGGGAAGAACGTTACGTTAACACCCGAGATGCGGGCGGCACTGAGCGCAAAAAACCGCGACATGGCAAACGACGCGCTGCGTGTTCTGGCGGCAGCGGAAAAGCGCACGGAAGCTTGCCCCGAGACGGACGATGCGGCGGAAAGCGGGCTTTGCTTTTTGGGGCTCATCGGGCTGGAGGATCCCCCGCGCCCGGAGGCGGCGGAGGCCGTTTCCGAGTGCAAGCGTGCGGGCATTCGCCCGGTGATGATTACCGGCGACCAACCCGCTACGGCCTCAGCCATTGCCGGGCGGCTCGGCATTGAAAATAAAGCTGTGATGACGGGTGCGGAGCTGGAAAGCCTTTCGGACGACGCGCTTTTGCAGACGGTGCAGACGTGTTCTGTGTACGCGCGGGTCTCTCCGGCGCACAAAATGCGCATTATCAAGGCGTTTCGCAGGCTGAAGCTCGTCACGGCGATGACGGGCGACGGTGTGAACGACGCGCCTGCCCTGAAAGCGGCGGACATCGGCTGCGCGATGGGCAAAAACGGCACGGAGGTCGCGAAAAACGCCGCCGACATGGTATTGACGGACGACAACTTTGCGACGATTGTTTCCGCCGTGCGGGAGGGGCGGACGGTGTACGGCAACATCCGCAAGACCATCCATTTTTTGATGTCGTGCAACATCGGCGAGATCTTGGTGGTGCTTGTGTCGTTTTTGCTGCGCACGCCGACGCCGCTTTTGCCGGCGCAATTATTATGGGTGAACCTTGTGACGGACTCTTTGCCTGCGCTGGCACTGGGCAGTGACCCGCCGCAGGGCGACGTGATGCGCCGCCCGCCTACTGCGCGGGACAGCAGTGCGTTTTCAAACGGGCTCGGTTTTGCAATGGCGGCGGAGGGTATGATGATCGGCGCACTGGCGCTTTTGGCGTTCACGGTGGGACGCGTGTTTTTTGACGCCGATCCCATGCAGCCCGCCGTGGGGCGCACGATGGCGTTTGCGGTCCTAAGCCTTTCGCAGCTCGTGCACAGCTATAATATGCGCAGCACAGGACCGGTTTTGGGACGCGGTATGTTCAAAAACCGGGGGCTGAACGTATCGTTTTTGATTTGCTCGGCATTGATGGCGGGCGTGGTCGTGTTTCCGCAAGCGGCGGCGCTGTTTGGCTCCGTACCGCTGACCTTGACACAGTGGGGCATCGTGGCAATCCTTGCTTTGCTGCCTCTGCCGATCTGCGAAATGCAGAAAAGGATACTTTCTCGCACGGCAAAAGTGAAAAATATGACTTCCGGTGTGAAAAAGCGAGTCATTTTCAACAAATAACCTGTTACTTTTTTAATTATTAGCCGTCATATTGACTTCTCTTTCTTTTTTCAGCTATAATAAGAAAAAATAGCCCACACTGATGTGCAGGCCATGGGGTCTGCGAAAATGAAAGGGGTCGATATAGATGAGAAAAACCAAGATCGTATGTACGCTGGGTCCTTCTACCGATGACGAGGCTGTGCTGCGCGAGCTGATTTTGAGCGGCATGAACGTGGCGCGCCTGAATATGTCGCACGGCACGCATGAGGAGCACAAGCGCCGCGCCGATATGGTGAAAAAGCTGCGAAAAGAGCTTGACGTGCCGGTCGCCATTCTGCTCGACACGAAGGGCCCGGAGATCCGCACGGGGAAGTTTGCCGAAAAGGTGATGCTGACCCACGGGCAGAAGTACACACTGACGACGAACGAGCGCCCCGGCGACGCGGAAGGCTGCTCTATCACGTTTAAGGACCTGCCGAAGGACGTACACAGCGGCTCGCATATCCTCATCGACGACGGCCTCATTGAAATGATCGTGGAAAAGGTGACAGACACAGACATTGAGTGCCGCCTTTTGAATGACGGCCCCATCACGTCTTATAAGGGCATCAATGTGCCGGGCGTGACGCTTTCCATGCCGTATATCAGCGAAAAAGACCGCGCAGATCTTGAATTCTGCGTGAAGGAAGATTTTGAGTTTATCGCCGCCTCGTTTACGCGCTCGGCAGAGGATATTGTGATGATCCGCAACGAGCTTGAAAAAAACAACTGTCGCGACATTCGCATCATCGCGAAGATTGAGAACACGGACGGCGTGGAGAACATCGACGACATCATCCGCGTTTCGGACGGCATTATGGTGGCGCGCGGCGACCTTGGCGTCGAGATCCCGATGGAGGAGATCCCGGTGCTGCAAAAGCAGCTCATTCACAAAGCGTATGTCGCCGGCAAGCAGGTCATTACGGCGACGCAGATGCTCGACTCCATGATCAAGAATCCGCGCCCGACGCGTGCGGAGGCGACCGACGTGGCGAACGCGATCTACGACGGCACGAGCGCCATTATGCTGAGCGGCGAGACGGCCGCAGGCGCGTACCCGGTAGAGGCCGTGCGCACGATGGTCCGCATTGCGGAGCGCACCGAAAACGACATCGACTACGTGCGTCAGCTGGAGCAGTGGGATGTGCCGGTGCAAAAGGACGTGACCTCTGCCATTTCGCACGCAACGTGTACGACGGCGCACGACCTCGGTGCGGTGGCCATCATGACCGTATCGAAAACAGGCTTTACGGCGCGCATGATTTCGAAATTCCGCCCGGCGTGCCCAATCATCAGCGGTACGACCGACCGCAAGGTACTGAACCAGATGGGCCTTTCCTGGGGCGTAATCCCCGTGATGCTGGAGGAAAAGACCAGCACCGACGAGCTGTTTGAGCACATTGTTGCAGTTGCGGAGGAACACGGACTTGTGCAGGCGGGCGACATTGCCGTTATCACGGCGGGTATCCCGTTGGGCATTTCCGGCACGACGAACATGCTGAAGGTACACCTTGTGGGCGACGTGCTCGTCTCCGGCACCGTTGTGAACGAGCTGAGTACCTGCGGCCCGCTGTGCGTGTGCAAAACGGAGGAGGAAGCGCTGCAGAAGTTCCGCAGGGGCGATATTCTGGTGCTGCCGAAGACCACAAACGCAACGATGCCGCTGATCCGTCAGGCTTCGGGTATTGTGACGGAAATGGACGGTGTGAACTCTCACGCAGCCATCGCCGCCATGGCGCTGGATAAACCGGCCATCGTCGGTGCGGCGCACGCGACCGACCTGCTGCGCTCTGGCACAACCGTGAAGCTGGACGGCGTTAGAGGTGCAATCTTCAGCGTCAGTGCACCGGGTGTGGAGAAGTAAGGCAAAAACGCCGTAGAACATAGCGCTGCAACGAATAAAGTCTTTAGTCAAGTTTTCTTCGAGAAAACTTGCGGGTGCGTAGGGCAGAGCCCTACGTCGCTTTCCGCAGAAAGCGAAATCTTTTTGCCTAACGAAAAATCAGGACGGGAGAGTGAACAGTCCAGTGGACTGTTCACTCGTGGGAGACCCAATTAGGGGGTCTCCCGAAGGGCGGCTTTGTGCCGCCCTTTTTCATATACG
>ERZ1106976.4187-NODE-4187-length-10379-cov-70.183262_pt1 | contig 10379 bp, 8 predicted proteins | sample MGYA00403687_ERZ1106976 | MGnify/ENA primary metagenome ERZ1106976 (study PRJEB35170, sample SAMEA104062446) | human gut metagenome | biome: human gut; feature: human-associated habitat; material: faeces | place: Denmark | collected 2013-02-22 ... | reverse complement strand
CGCACCTCGCTCGCCGTATCGGCACTTAGAATTATGCGGTATTGCCTTTACTTTTTTCATGGGTGCATCGGGTGCACCTTCAACAGACTCTCCGGAAGGAACGGAATGTGTAGAAGAGTTACAAAAGAAGAATCAGATCACAGGGCCGAGGCAATGGATATCAATGGCGCTGAAATACTGGATGGCTTCGTTCTTGGTCATTTCGCCGCTCAGTACGCGCAGCAGCTTGGCAAAGGCTTCCTCGCCAACCTGCTCAATGGTCTTATCGCCGGTAATGATCAGACCGGCGTTCAGGTCCATATCATTTTCCATGCGCTGGTAGGTATTGGGGTTGCCGCAGATCTTGATGACCGGCATGCTGGGGAAGCCCTGCGGGGCACCGCGGCCGGTAGAGAACATCATGAACTGGGCGCCCGTGGCAGCCATGCCGGTCAAAATCTCAGGCTCACGGCCCGGCGTATCCTTGATCCACAGGCCTTTCTGGTCGGTAACATGCTGCGGGTATTCCAGCACGCCCTGGATGGGGCGGGTGCCGCTCTTGACGATGGCACCAAGGCTCTTTTCCTCAATACTGGAAAGACCGCCGGCGATGTTGCCCGGTGTGGGCTGGCCCTTGCGCATATCGCAGCCAATGCTCTTGGCGCGGTTTTCCATGTTGGTTACGATCTCATAGATCTTATCGGCCACTTCTTTGTTTACGGCACGGCGGGCCAGCAGGTGCTCACCGCCCAGGAACTCGGTCGTTTCGCCAAAGATAACGGTAGCGCCCAGATCGACCAGCTTGTCGGCTACATAGCCGATAACACAGTTGGAAGCCATGCCGCTGGTGGTATCGGAAGCACCGCACTTGATGGCCATAACGATCTTGGAAACATCCACCGGCTGGCGCTGCAGGCCGGAAATTTCAATGACAAGCTTGCGGGCAATATCGGTGCCCAGCTGGATCGCCTTGCTGACGCCGCCCAGCTCCTGAATGTGGATGATCTCCACATGCTTGCCGGTAGCGCTCAGCTCTTTGTACATGCGCTCGTGGTCGGTGCCTTCACAGCCAAGGCTTACGATCAGGATAGCGCCAACGTTGGGGCTCATGCCCAGGCTGATCAGCGTATCGGTCACGCGCTCCAGGTCAGGGGGCATCTGGCAGCAGCCCTGATGGTGCAGATATGTAATGGTACCCTGTACCTGGTGGCAGATGGCGTTGGCAACATCGTTGGCACAGGTAACGCTGGGGATGACGGCAACATAGTTGCGCGCGCCAACTTTGCCGTCCGGGCGCACATAACCCATAAATTCCATAGCAGTTTACCCTCCTTACTTGCCTTCCTTGGCCCAGTCACCGCGGCCGCGCATGCTGTCCAGGTTGTGGACATGCACGTACTCGCCTTTTTTGATGTCCTTGGTGGCAATGCCGATCTCTTCGCCGTATTTGTTGATCAGTTCGCCCTTTTTGATGTCCCGCACAGCAATTTTGTGGCCATAGGGAACATCGCCAATCACGGTAACGGTTTCAGCGTTGCCTTTTTTGTCGCGGATCTCAACTTCGGTACCATCGGTAATGCCATTGGCAAAAATGGTGGCGACGTTATCTTTATCGTTGACTTTCAGCGCCAGCTTTATTTCCATTACGCTCACTCTCCTTTTGCGTTTTTTCTATTGGTTCCGGTTTTGCCGGTTATTCCTTAACAGCAAGCACGCTGACGCCATCGGGGATGACAACAACGCTTGCATCGCGGCCCTTCATCTGGTAGGCAATCTCCAAGGCTTCATCCGGAGTGGAAGCGGGGATCATGTTGGCCTTACGCACTTCCTCCGGCTTGAGGTAGGTGGTGACGAGGATGACGGGGTGCTTTTTCAGGATGCGGGCATAAATCTGCGGGCACCACTGTTCGGGAATGGTCTCCTTGGGCGGGATCTTGGAAAGATAACCGTCGATCTCGTCCACGGTGCCCATCGTGATGAGCTTTTCAAAGTGGGTGCCGCCCATGCCGTCGGCACAGCTGCAGCACATGATGATGACGCCATCCTCACCTGCACAGGCTTCCGCCGTGGCAACGGCCTTGGGGCTCTGGTACAGGTTCTGGTCCAGCGGGTAGCCGCCGTTGCTGGTGACCACGATATCGCCGGTAATGCTGGGGCACTGGCTCCATTTGCGGATAAAGGCAACGCCTTCGGCATGGGCCTTTTCCAGGTCGCCTGCCCAGGCGGCGATGATTTTTTTCTGGCCGTCCAGCGCTACATTGAAGATGAACTGGACATTGACCATCTTGGCAGCGGCCAGCATATCCTCATGGATGGGGTTGTGCTCCAGCACGCCGGTGTTGGCATACGGGCTGGAAATGGCCTTGTAGCTGTGGTTTTCGTTGACAGTCTCCTGGGAGCAGATGCCAGGCAGGATGCTCTTGCGGCCGCCGGAGAAGCCGGCGAAGAAGTGTGGCTCAATAAAGCCCTCAGTCACCAGCAGGTCACATTCGGCGGCCAGCTTGTTGACGTTGAAGTCCGCACCGGAGGGCAGCACGCCCATGTGGATGAACTGATCCGGGTCAAATGCGTTGTTGATGGCGATTTTCTCATGATCCACAATGGCATCGCCAAACATGCGGCGCTGCTCTTCCTCGGTGGTGGGGCGGTGCAAGCCGGTGGCAATCAGGATGGTGATATCGGCGTCCGGGTTGCCCTGGCGGATCTCATCCAGCAGGATGGGCAGGGTGATCTTGCTGGGGACGGCGCGGGTGTGGTCACTGGTGACCAGCACAACTTTCTGTTTACCCTTGGCCAGGTCACGCAGGCGCGGGGAGGCAATGGGATGCTCCAATGCCTCATGAACCAGTTCTACTTCCGTTTTGCCGGCCTTGTATTCGTGCATTTTTGCGGTGACAACAGCTTTCAGGTTGGCTTCGTCAACATGCAGGTCCAAGGTGGAAGTATAGTAAGGAATCGAGATGGTTTTCATACAAATGCCTCCTTGGTTGTGGGTGCTCTATGTTTCGAATCACAAATATAGATTGTATACATCATACGTTTTATACTATGATGATAGTTTTGAAATTGGATAAAGTCAATAGTTTAAACCAAAATAGTAAAAAAAAACATGCAAATTTGTACAATGCAACAGGAAAACGATTCACAGAATGTTCAAAAACACAAGAAAACAATTCCTATATGAGACATTGCAGGAGAAAGTAAATACAATAAACATACTTGGTAAGTATGTTTATTGCGCTGGGGGCAGTATAGCACGGAATAGTGGGGCTGTCAATAAAAAATTAACAATTCAGGGAGAATGTGTTAAGGCAATACCGCACAATTCTAAGTGCCGATACGGCGAGCGAGGCACGGCAGCTGCTAAGCCAAAAGCGCAGATAATACTTTGTGTATTATCGAGCATTTTGGCAACGCAGATGCCGTGCCGCAGCCGCCGGAGCGGTGCTTAAGCCGTCAGGCGGGAATTGTGCGGTGTTGCCAAAACTGCCCTTTGGAAAATAAAGCAGCAGGAAGCCTTAATCGGTTTCCTGCTACTTTTTTATTGGTTTTCAACTTCCCAATGCCCGCTGAAGCCGCGGCCAATGTAGTGAACATTATCCAGTTTCTTTATACGCCGCAGAACGGTTCGGGTGCTTACGCCCAGCATCATGCCCATTTTTTCGGTGCTGATTTTATTGTTCCGCTTGATGAGCGCGATGATTTTTGCATCCAAATCGTCTTGAGCGACATCTTGACTGACATCTTGGGTGACATCTTGACTGACACCTTGAGGGACACTGTAATTCAAGTTCGGCATAACGACCGTAAACTGGTATCGGTCAGAACGGAATGTAGGGCGCTTATCTTCAGTGTAGTTGATTTGTGCCTTGTAGCCGTTCAGAATTTTACCGAAGCCGCTGCCCTTGCGCTCCATATAGCCCAGACGGTTGAACACATCGGCCAACACCGGGTTGCGCCGGGTAGACGGCACGGTAAGCGGGTCGCGGTCTTGGATCATCGACCCATCCGGCATTCCGCCCGGCGAGTAGATCTCCAGACGGTCATCGTAGATGTCAATGTGGACCTCGCTGCCGTAGACGAGATAATCGCGGTGCGCCAGCGCGTTGACAAGCGCCTCGTGGTAGCTGCGCTCAACGTATTCGGGCAGTTCCTCCCGAGAGTTGGGCGTTTTGCGCCACATCATGCGGGCGTTGCGCTTGATGAACGCCTCTCCGTTCTCAATCAACGAAAGCACACTGCCGGAATACTCGGCATCGTCCAGCGCGTCCATTGTGCCGCCGCTTTTGTCCAGCCCGTTCCAGCGTGTGCAGAACAACCGTGACCAGCGGATCGGGCTTTCATCAGCAATCAGGGCGCCGGCATTTGTCAAAAAGCCGCCCTCGTCTGCCAGACCGAAAGAAACAAGGTCTTTGTTGTCAAAACTGTTTCCCGTCCACTTCTTATAGCGCTCCCGCAGCTTGGAAAAGGCGTAGTCCTCCACCCTGTAAAGCGTCATCTGAGAGTCGTAGGAGGTGTTTCTGCCGCGCAGGACAAGGCGCTTCAGCTCGATGGCGGATGCCTTGACGCTCTCATTTCCGATGCGTACAAACGCCTCTAAGGTGCCGTCGCCGGAGTAATAGTAGGGCGTTTCCTCGCCTTTGAACACGTCAAGAATCAGCAGCACTTTGCCATCTTCGGTCTTGTGAAACCGCAGCCGAAACTCCGGGATTGGCTCCATGCGCGTCTTGAGTATCTCGCTGATTTTCTCAGCATCGCTGTGAGGTTCGGTCAGCCCAACGATCTGCCCGTCATCCGCCATGCCGAAAATCAGCGCACCGCCCAGCGTGTTCGCAAAAGCGCTCATGCTCTTGCACCAGCTTTTGGGCTTTCGTACTTCAAGCGCCGCTTTCTTGTCATATTCGGTTGTTTCACCGATCAGGTTCTCCATATTCATCTGTTCCGACCACCTTTTGCGCGAAATATCGGTGCTTTTATTATACAGCCTGGCGGGGGCAGTTTGCAATCGTAAGTTGTACTCTCTGGTGTTAAGTTGTACGCATCACGGCAAGACCAGAGTGGGAAAAATTCGACTCTTTGTGGTTTTACGGATGGGATACGATAGTATCTTAGTATTTTATTTATTTAGTTATTTATTTGTGCAGGATTTGCCTGTACAGGGAAATCCCGTCTAGGTAAATGCCGTTGTGGTAAAACAAAAATCCCCGGAAAGCGGGGAATTTAGGGTGGTATTAGGCTGGACGAGTACCACGCCGATGCCCCGCGAATGCGCCCAAACAGGGGCGTTTCTCGCGGCGACGGGGGCGGTGTGCGGGGATGGTGTAGAGTTGGTTTGCGTACAACTTCTTGCTGAAGGCTAAAACTTATATACTGATTCTTTGAGCTTTTCACTTGCGAGAACCCAGTGATATTGGTATCCGCATTTCTCAATGGAACCAAAGCTGCGCATTTATTTGAGCGTTGCGAGTCAGAATCCGTCTCACCGATTTGCCCCCAAAACTGCCCCCAAAAGGGTTTGGAACGGGTCAGCACCGTATGGCACTCTTTTGTACACATGGGACAAAACCCATTCTGAGCCTTGGTACGCAATACCACAAAACCCAACAAAACAGCACCCTAACGCACAAATTTTTGATTTCTCATAACCCGGAGGTCGCAGGTTCAAGTCCTGTCCCCGCAACCATATGAAGAGCGGTAGAACGTCAGGTTTTACCGTTCTTTTCCTTTTTTCGTGGTAACAAGTCAATTTTTTATTCAGCCGGTATTTCCGTAGCGGCAAAGCCAATGATGGAATTCATTGCGTTTGCTGCCTGTACCCTCTCATCATTGATAAGATGGGCATAGTAACGGTCAAGGGTTGCAGGGTCATCACCAACAAAGTCCGCCACGGAAATTTTATCAACCCCGTTATGCAACAGCAAAGAAACAACCGTATGCCGGAATTCACATCATGCAGAAGTAAACGAAAACCATAAAACCGGAGGCCGCCGCAAAGCCCCCGGTTTTATGCGTAAACAGCAGCGATTTTCGTTGCATTGCCTGCCCGGCTGCGGTACAATAGCAGTGCTGCGGCAAGGAAGTACAACGATGAAAACAACAGCTATGACGGCGGAAGAGCGCGTGCGCTATATGACACAAGCACCGGTGCGCCGCCTGATTTTAGAAATGTCTGCGCCCACGGTTATCAGTATGCTGGTGACAAGCTTTTGCAATATGGCCGATGGCGTGGCAAGCGTCGGTGGTGGCCGCCGCGCGGCAGGGATTGTTTTTGATCCCGGTCGTCTTTATCCTGCCAAATCTTTTAGGGCTTGCAGGCGTGGAGTACGCCCAGCCCGCCGCGGATCTGCTGGCCTTTGCGCTGGCGCTGCCTATGGGGCTGTCCGTGCTGAAGACGTTTCGCAGTGATGCGCCGACACCGGCGCACACTTTACGCGAAGAATAGAAACATGGAGGAAAAGTATGTTAGTACCTGTTTTACTTTTTATCGTCGGTCTGCTGTTCCTGATTAAGGGCGGCGACTGGTTCGTCGACGGCGCATCTGCGCTGGCGCGGCGCTTCCACCTGCCGGAGCTGCTGATTGGCGCGACGGTCGTTTCCATCGGCACAACGCTGCCGGAGGTCATGGTTTCCACGATGTCGGCGGTTTCCGGCCACGGCGAGATTGCCTACGGCAATGCCATCGGCTCGGTCATCTGCAACTCGGCGCTGATCGCAGCCATCACGATTGCCGTGCGCCCTGGCAAGGTTGACCCCAAGACGCTGAAAACGCCGGTTATCTTCTTCTTTATCGCCGCCGCCATCTACTGCGTGGCTGCCTACGGCTTCGGTGAATTTACCCGCCCGATGGGCTTTATCATGCTGGCAATGTTCGTGGCCTACATGGTCGCCAACGTCCGGCAGATGAAGAACGCCCCCGCTGAGGAACACGCCGAAGAGGAAGAGCTGATCCCCTTATCCAAGACGCTGATCCTGCTGGTCGCCGGTGCGGCGGTCATCGCCGTTGGCGCAAATCTGCTCGTTGATAATGGTACGCTGATCGCCCAAGCGCTGGGCGTGCCCGAAAGCGTCATCGCCCTGACCTTTGTCGCGCTGGGTACTTCTTTGCCGGAGCTGGTCACGGCCATTACTTCGCTGATTAAAGGTCACAGTGATTTGTCCGTTGGCAACGTCGTCGGCGCAAACGTCTTCAACCTCGTGCTGGTCAGCGGTGTTTCCGTTACGCTGGCTCCGTTCACCATCCCGCAGAGCTCGACGCTGTTCGGAGTAAACTCCAGCCTGGTGTTAGACCTGCCGGTCATGCTGGCCGTCATGCTGATCATGACAGTACCTGCCCTCGTCAAAGGTAAGATGAACCGCGCACAGGGTATTATTTTGCTGGCCATTTACGCAGCTTTCTGTGCAATCCAGTTTACGATGTAAACGCTAATTACAATAATCACTGGGGCGCTGCCGGGAAACGGCAGTGCCTTTTTTTGTGGGGAGAGCCGTCTTGCGCGGTGCTGCCAGGTAGTTTGCCGGGCACGCTGCCGGGTAAAGTCCTACCCAAAACGCGGAAAGAACAGCTGCCCACGATGTTCTGGCTATGTTCCATCGGCGTCAACTCAGTCATCAAGGCGTCGGGCATGACGGCGGTTGTGCTGGCACTTTTGGTGGGCTTATATTTTTTGATATCTGGTCTGCAACACAAGTCGGCGACAATACATTGTCAAAAGATTGCACAAACGCCCCCGCCCAAACAAGACCTTGTTGGGCGGGGGCGCTCATTTTACTCTTTTATTTATGGCAACACCGCACAATTCCCGCCGAAGCGGTGCTTAAGCCGCTAGGCGGGAATTGTGCGGTGTTGCCTTATCTCTTGCCCAATCGGTACTTGAAATCTTCGTAGCCGAAGGACACGATGCTGCGGGTGGTGCCGCTGGCGGCGCGGGCAAAGATAGCGGGCAGAGGCATGCCGTTGAAGGTATTATTTTTGCAGGTGGTATAGATTGCCATATCGCCGAACACCAGCAGATCTCCCACGTTGGGAACGGCGTCCACGCCGTAATCCCCGATGACATCCCCGGCCAGGCAGGTCGGCCCGGCAAGGCGCACGGTGCAGGGCTTTTCTCCCGGTTCGGCTGCGGCAAACAGCGGCGGGCGGTAGGGCATTTCGATCACATCCGGCATATGGCAGGCGGCACTGGCATCCAGAATGGCGATGGTTGTATCGCCGTTCTGCACCACATCCAGCACGCGGCTGAGCAGGAAGCCCGCGTTCAGGGCGCAGGCTTCGCCAGGTTCCAGATAGACCGTCACGCCCCAGTCCTGCTGGGCGCGGGTGATGCAGCGTTCCAGCATGGCGATATCGTAACCGGGGCGAGTGATATGGTGCCCACCGCCAAAGTTGAGCCACTGCATCCGAGGCAGCAGGTCACCGAATTTTTGGGCCACAGCGTCCAGCGTCGTGGCCAGCGCATCGGAGTCCTGCTCGCACAGGGTGTGGAAGTGCAGGCCATCCAGCAAATTGGGCAGCGCGGGGTTCGCCGCTACTGCGGCGTTCCACTGGGCGCGGGTGGTGCCAAGGCGGCTGCCGGGGGCGCAGGGGTCATAAATAGCGTGGTCGTCCTGGGTGGAGCATTCCGGGTTGATGCGCAGCCCCACGCTTTTGCCTGCCGCTTTTGCGGCAGGGCCGAACTTTGCCAGCTGGGCGGGGGAGTTGAAGACGATATGGTCCGCGTATTGCACCAGTTCATCCATTTCGTCCGCACGGTAGGCCGCGCAGAACACATGGACTTCCTTGCCGGGCATCTCTTCCGCACCCAGGCGGGCTTCAAACAGGCCGCTGGCTTCGGTACCGGCCAGGTGTGGCGCCAGCAGGGGGTAGCAGTCATAATTGCTGAACGCCTTTTGGGCCAGCAGCACCTTGCAACCGGTGCGCTGGGCCAGGCCGCCCAGAATTTCCGCGTTGCGGGTCAGGGCGTCTTCATCCAGCAGGTAGCAGGGGGTAGGCAGCTTTTCCAGTTCCGGCGGGATGGTTCCGCCGAGTGCCGCAAAAGGCGGCCGCATATCCCGCTGGTTCATCAATCCACCAGCACGGGGTTATGGTTTTCGCTGCGGGGCAGGCCGTACTTGTCCAGCGCATCCAGGAACGGATCGGGGTTGAACTCCTCAACGGTATATACGCCGGGCTTGGTCCATTCGCCGGTCAGCATCATCAAGGCGCCGCACATGGCAGGCACACCGGTGGTGTAGCTGATGGCCTGACTGCCGACTTCGCGGTAGCATTCCTGATGGTCGCAGACGTTATAGATATAGTAGGTTTTATCCTTGCCGTCCTTTTTGCCGGTAAAGATGCAGCCGATGTTGGTTTTGCCCTTGGTGCGGGGGCCCAGGCTGGCGGGGTCCGGCAACAGGGCTTTGAGGAACTGGATGGGTACGATTTCCTGACCGTTAAAGTTGATGGGGGTGGTGGAGAGCATTCCCACATCCTCCAGGCAGCGCATATGGTCCAGGTAGCTCTGGCCAAAGGTCATAAAAAAGCGGATGCGCTTGACGTCTGGCAGGTTCTTGCCCAAAGATTCAATTTCCTCGTGGTGCAGCAGGTACATATCCTTCTGACCGACCTGGTCAAAGTTATATTCCCGCTTGATGCTCATGGCCGGGATCTCGACCCACTTGCCGTTTTCCATATAGCTGCCGGGGGCAGAAACTTCGCGCAGGTTGATTTCGGGGTTAAAGTTGGTGGCGAAGGCATAGCCATGGTCGCCGCCGTTGCAGTCCAGGATATCGATGGTGTCGATGGTGTCAAACTCATGCTTGGCGGCGTAAGCGCAGTAAGCCTGGGTAACGCCCGGGTCAAAGCCGCAGCCCAGCAGGGCAGTCAGGCCGGCATCCTCAAACTTTTTCTTATAGGCCCACTGCCAGCTGTAATCAAAGTAGGCGGAGAAGCCTGCTTCCTTGCAGCGCTTTTCATAGATAGCGCGCCATTCCGGGTCATCGGTATTTTCCGGCTCATAGTTGGCGGTGTCCATATAGTTGACGCCGCAGGCCAAGCAGGCATCCATGATGGTCAGATCCTGATAGGGCAGGGCAATGTTCATGACCAGATCGGGCTTGTAGCTGTTGATAAGATCGCACAGCTGCTGCACATCATCGGCATCCACCTGGGCGGTGGTGATTTTTGTTTTGGTGTTGGGGGCCAGCTTTGCCGCCAGGGCATCGCACTTGGACTTGGTGCGGCTGGCAATGCACAGCTCGGTAAAAACATCGCTGACCTGGCAGCACTTGGAGATGGCTACACTGGCCACGCCGCCGCAGCCGATAACAAGAACTTTGCTCATGATGGTACTCCTTTATGTTTTATTTGAGGCAACACCGCACAATTCCCGCCTTACGGCTTAAGCACCGCTCCGGCGGCTGCG
>ERZ1106976.4183-NODE-4183-length-10388-cov-4.953547_pt1 | contig 10388 bp, 7 predicted proteins | sample MGYA00403687_ERZ1106976 | MGnify/ENA primary metagenome ERZ1106976 (study PRJEB35170, sample SAMEA104062446) | human gut metagenome | biome: human gut; feature: human-associated habitat; material: faeces | place: Denmark | collected 2013-02-22 ... | reverse complement strand
CCGCCGGCTGGCCGTGCCGCGCGTCGAGGGCGACGTGATGCGGTTTTATGAATACGATCCCCGGACGATGCGTCCGGGGCGAGGGTTTTGTAATACACTGGATTTTTCTCATGGTTATTTGCGCGTTTCTCTGACAGAAAAGCTTCGGTAAGGCTTTCCTTTGGGCAGAAAAACGGAATCCGTTGTGATACCGAGGTTTTCATCGATATACCGGTCGATAGCTTTGAAATCGACCGGATGCGGGTCACGGAACTCCAGCGCGTAAAATGTCAGCTCGTCTTTTTCGCGGTCCCAGTGCATGTGGAAAATCGTATCCGAGTTGTCGGGAAGGTCCAAAAGCATGTCGCCGGATTTGTTCAGCAGCTCCCAGAGAAGCTCCGATATGGCGTCACCGGATATTTTGAAGCCCCGAACTTCATCCTTTTTGATATCCTTGATGCTCATGGCGTGATTTCCTCCAGACCGTAGCTTATGAATATCGGCTTATAGTACGCGGCTAGGGAGCGAACTTCCGACTGGGCGAAAAAACGGTACAGCAAAACCATGGCCGCGAGAGTGGCCGCCGATGCCAGAACTACGCCCCAGGAGCGCGCGATCAGCCCGGCGAACAGGGAAAAAGCAAAAAGAGCGGTAAAGAGGCAAAACACTGTCAGAAACACCCAAATCAGACTGCGCGGGCGGAGACATACCTCCAGAACCTTCTCTTCGTCCCGTTCCGTCACTTTCCCGCAGATACACGCCATGGTGCGCATACCGACCGGACGAATGCGAAACGAATCATCCCGCACCCTGCCGTAAAAGCGCGTCGGAAGCTCCAGACCGCAGCGCTTCGCGGACACGGGAGAGGACTGCGTGCCGCTCCGCAAAAGCACGAGCCAGCTCATATCCCGGAGACGGTAACAGGTTCTTGTCCTCATTGTTTGCGATCCCCTCTCCAAAAAGTATTGCAAAGAAATACGATTCGACATTCCGGCCGCCCCGCTTTTAGCGAACCGGCGTTACCGCCAAAAGCAGCGGTAATGCGGCACGATCCCATCGGGAACGGGTATGGAGCGGAGCTCACCGGCTATACGCTCGGACGCAGTGCACACGATGGTCAGCGCGGCTTTATCTGTATAGGAGTAGTAAAGCGCGATAAAGTCCCGCTCTTTTGCCGCGACAGCGAGGGCGCTGCCAATAAAATCATTGCATTGCCGCGCTGCGTATTCTCCGCAGAAGTCATCCCATACTCGCGCGGCACTTGCCTCATCTGTGTTGGAGAGCAGAAAATAAGAGTATGCCTTGCTGTCTTTCAGCGTTTTGAGGCTGTATGAGGCACCAAGATAAACGCTTTTTTCTTCACAATCCACGCGCGCGGCGAATTTGCCCTCCGACAGCCCGAGAAGCCCCCATACCTTTTTGTGATCCGTGATCCGGTTGCACGCGCTGCGCAGCAGCGCTTTTTCAACAATCTCCCATACGGTGTAACCGGAACCAAAAACCGTTTGAACTGCCTCATCCCAGTATTCCGGCGTGCCGAAAGCGACGGTCTCGGAATCATCATGTTCAAACACGACCCATGTGTCACAGGAGAGCGTGACAGTATGGTTTGAGGTCACCTCAATATTGGTTTTATCAAAGTGTATCATTGTTCATAGCACCCAGCTGCAAATTCTGTGCCGGAACCGAAACGGTGCGGTGCCGGTCAAAAGTTTCAAAAAGACACGATGCCCGAGGGATGGAAAGCGAACATTCCGACAGGGGGATCGTGTCTTTTTTTCATTATACAGTTTATAGCGGGCAAAAGCAAGGGGACGTGCCTGCGATGAGGCTACGGATCGTTCCCACGTCAGATATCGCAGACCGTGCCGAGTCCCTGCTTTTCGCAGGCATTGAGAATGACTGCGGCGGAGGCGATGTCCTGCAGAGCGATGCCGGTGGAGTCGAAAACGGTGATCTCCGCATCGCTCGTCCGTCCGGCCTTTTCGCCGAGAATGACTTCGCCAAGCTCCCCGGCAAGAGCGGGGAGGACACCCTCGCTGTGCGGCAGCTCGCATTCGCCGACGGCGAAGCACTGCGCCGTATCGTCGCCGTAGACGGCGGCGTGGGCGAGCACAGCCGATTCGACCTCCTGCTTGCCCGGCAGGTCGGCGCCGATACAGCTTACATGCGTACCGGGCTTGACCCAGGCGCTTTTCACAACCGGCGCCTTGGCGCAGGTGGCGGTAAAAACGATGTCGCTTGCGCCTACGGCAGCGGCTGTGTCCGTTTCGGCGGTGATCGCGGCGGCGTGCTTGTGCTCGCACGCTTTGAGCAGTGCGTCCACTTTCCCCGTCACGGCGGCAAGGCGCTCCGCGGCTTTCTCCGGGCGGTGCGGGTTCGTGATATAAATCGTCTCGATGGACGGGATCGCCGCGAGCGCTGCCGCAGCAAGATACGGGCAGAGCTCGCCGCAGCCGACGATCGTGAGCGTTTTCGCGTCCTTGCGCGCAAGGTATTTTGCGCCGACGGCGGCCGCGGCGCCGGTGCGCAGCGCTGTGATCGGCCCGGCGTTTAAAAGCGCCTTCGGCTCGCCGGTGGCAAGATCAAAGAGGAGCGACGTGCCGAAAAGCGCCGGGAGCGCCTTTTCCGCGTTCGAGTCATACCATGAAACGACCTTCAGACCGTATACGCCCGCACTTTCGAGATCGCCGGATTTGATGTCGAGATCGGCGTGGCCGGGGTCGAACTCATGGAATACCATCGGCCACACGCGGCCCGTTCCGGCGGATTTCCCTGCGTAGGCGCTCTCTACGGCGCGGAGCGCCGCGGTCACAGTGAATACCTTCTGGATATCCTCCCGTCCGATGACGCGGATGGTGCTCATTTTTCCAGCTCCTTTTCCTTCCACGCAAAGTACTCACTCACAGCCTTCAGCCCGTTCACGAGCGCTTCCTTGCCGTAGGCGTAGCCGATGCGCATGCTCTTCGGCTGCTCAAAGCAGTCGCCCGGCGTGACGAACGCACCGGCCTTATGGTACATCTCCTCGCACAGCTCATAGGAGGGAATGTCGAAATCGTAGTAGACGAGCGCCGTCGTGCCGCCGAGGGGCTTGACGTAGCTCACGTGCTTTTCTCCGGCGACCCAATTGTCCAGGATGGCGAGATTTTCCCGCACGATGGCGCGGCTGCGCGCGAGCATTTTATCGCTGTGCTTGAGCGCGAGCGCGGCAATGGCTTCGTCGATCATGCCGCCGCTGATGAGATCGTAGTCACGGTGAGAGACGAGCGCGCGGAGCGCGTCCTTGTCGCGCGTGGCGATCCAGCCGAGCCGCAGCCCGGCAAGAGAGAAGACCTTCGACATGCTGCTCACGGAGATACCCTTTTCGTAAAGATCCGCGATGGACTCGCTCCACTCGTCGGTCTGGGAGAGATGGCGGTATACCTCGTCGCAGAGAATGTACGCGCCCGCCTCGCGCGCGATCTGCACGATCTCTTCGAGCATATCGCGGCTCATGAGCGCGCCGGTCGGATTGTTGGGGTTGTTGATGCAGATCATTTTTGTCCCCGGCACGGCGAGCGCGCGCAGCGCGTCAAGATCGGGGAGATACCCGTTTTCGCGGCTCAGGGGGAGAATCTTTACCTTTGCGCCGAGCGATTCGGGGATGGAGTAGAGCTGCTGGTACGTCGGCAGAACACTGATGACGCGGTCACCCGGCGATACGAGCGAGCAGAACACATGGTGGTTCGCGCCCGCCGCGCCGTGCGTTGTGACAATGTTTTCGGGCTTGACCGTTTTATAAAGCGAGCAGATGCCCTGCCGGAACGCGGGCGCGCCTTCAATGTCGCCGTAGGTCAGCCGGCGCGCGGCGAGATTCTCCAGAAAGGCGGCCTTGTCCTCGCCGGTCAGCGCGAACAGCTCGTTGAGCGACACGGAATCGACGCACGTCTCCGCGATGTTGTATCGCGCGCCGACCTCCCATTCGTTCATCCATTCCTCTACGGCAAACGGCTTGATGTACATAAAAATTCTCCTTTCCGCCCGCTGCAGCCCGGATAAAGCAAAAGGCGTCCGGGGCATTCCTTGTAGCGCATGTGCGCCGTACCTGCGGAATTGCCCGGACGTCTTTTTGACCCGCACCCGGTGATGCGGAAGGCGATATATTTAACTTGTGATTGAATATTAATTCAAAAATCACAAAATGTCAAGCTATAAAATAAATATTATTCATAATGCCAAGCAAAGCACCCTGCCGCCTCCGATCCCGCCGCATACTGCACAGATTTACGGTTTTACGGCCCGGTAAAAGGCCGACAGAAAAAAGTCTATGCGAGAGGCGGAAAAAATCAGGGCCGCCCCGGTAAGGGGCGGCCCTTGCGTATTGGTTTATTTCCGGATCACTTTCTCCAGGCGGTATCGTCCTCCGTGTAGCGGGAGGCGCTGCGGCGGCGGAAGTAGAAGTACAGACCCGCGCCGAGTGCCAGGACGGCCACGATGATGCCCGTGATGAGAAGGATGCGGCCGAGACCGCCGGACGCCGCGGTATCCTTGGTGTCGTCGTTTTTCTTCACGTCGCCGATGGCTTCCTTCACGGTGAGCGTCGCGGCGTTGCTCTCAACGGAACCGGCAGCGTTTTTGATCACGCAGCGGTACTTCCAGCCGTTCTGCTCGGCGGTGACCTTTTCGACGGTGTAGCTTGCGTTCACCGCGCCGGAGATATCCGTCCAGCCGCTGCCGTCGTTTTTGTCCACCTGCCACTGGCAGAGCAGCGGCGTGGTGCCGCTCGCCGTCACGGTGAACGTGGCGGAGCTGTCCGCGTTGACGGACGCGCTCGCGGGCTGGGAGGATACGGTCGGGGCGACGGTCTTATCCTTCGCCTTGATGGTGAACTTGGCCTTCGCGCTGCCGTCGCCGTAGACGAGCGTCACGGTGTGGGAGCCTGCGGCGAGCGTGTCGAGATATTCCGGCTTGAGCGTGACGGTGGAGCCGTCCGCGGAGGCGGTGTATTTCCCGGCGGCGACCGCGGCGCCGTCCACCTTCACGGTGAAGGTGCCCTTGCCGCTGCCGGAGAATTCGATGCCCTTGTCTCCGCCCTGCGTCCATTCGCTGTTCGCGCCTTTGGTGACGGTGTACTCACTGCCGGCGACGACGAGCGTCATCTGCCGCGTGGAGAAGCCGGTGGAGTTCGTCGCCTTCACGGCGAAGCGGAAGGAGCCTTCCTGCGTGGGCGTGCCGGAGAGAATACCGGTGTTGGTCGCGAGCGTCATGCCGTCGGGCAGCGTGCCGCTGTAGGACCAGGTGATCGGCGTGCCGCCGGTGGCTGTGATCTGCTGGCGGTATTCCTTGCCCATCGTGGCCGCGGCGAGCGTCGTGGTGGTGATGGCGGGCGCGGCGGGCAGCGTGCCGCCGCCGGTGTTCTGGCTCTTCACAATGCCGGACACGCTGACGGTCTGGTTGGCGTTGATGTTGCTGATGGTGTAAACGCCGTTGTTGCTCGTGAGCGTCGTGCCGTTGGCCTTTACGGAAAAGCCGTTGCCGCGGGTGTAGCCGTTGCTGGGCGTCACGGTGAAGGAGAAGCTGCCGCCGGCGTTTACGGGGCTCTTGGAGCCGCCGGTCGCGGCAATGGTATAGCCGGTGCCGCCCTGGAGCGTCACGGTGTAGGTCTTGGGAGCGGGCGTCGGCGTCGCGGTCGGGGCCGGCGTCGGGGTGGGCGTCGGCTGCGCGCTGTAGGCGGGAACGGTGATCGTGAACACGTCGCTCAGATTGCCGCTCTTATCGCGCACAACGACATAGACCTTGCGGGCGTTCGTATCGGCGATATCGCTGAGCTTAATGGTAGTGCGGGCGTTGGTGCAGCCGCCGTGCGGGTTCTTGTCGTCGGCGATCTGCTCCGCGGTCGGAACACCGCCGTTCACGCTGCCAACCATGTAGTAATACGTTCCATCTTCGGAGGAGGTGAAGTAGAACTCCGCGGTCTTCGCGTCGATGCGCTTGGAGGGCTCGCCCTTGATGGTGGGTTTCTGGGTGTCGCGCTTATAGCTCGTGGCGGAAGCGTCCGACCATTCGCTCTGCGTTCCGGCGGCGGCCGCCTGCACGCGGAAGGTGTAAACGCCGTCGTCGTTCATGTGGGGCGCAAGGTTCGAGGTCGTAACGGAGCCGCCGTTGACGACGATCACGTTGCCGTAATCGCTGCCGTCGCGGAGAAGCTGGATGTTATAGGCTTCCGCGCCGGACACGGCGTTCCACATGGCGGTCGCGGTGTTGTTGACCCAAGTGATCGTGGTGGGCTTTGCGAGATACACGGGAACTTTCACGGTCTTAATGTCGCTCCTGTTCCCGGCGGCGTCCACGACCATAAGATACACGTTCGTTGCTTCCGCGCCGAGACCGGAGAGATCGATCTTCGTTTCGCCGGAGGCGATGTCCTTCACGTTTGCCGAGGCAAGAAGAGCATCCTGCGCAGGCTTCTCGCCGCCGACGATGTAGTAGACCTTGCCGGCCTCGTCGGAGGTGAAGGTCACGGAGCCGTTGGAAGCGTCCGTGCGGCTCGCGCTCTCGCCGGAGACGGCGGGCGCGGTCTTATCGATGGTGAGAGCGCCGCTCGCTTCCGACCACGCGCTCAGAATATCGCCGTTGAGAGCCTGCACCTTGAAGGTGTAGGAGCCGGACTCTTCCAGCGTGAAGGTGTAGCTGGTCGTATCCGCGGTAACGGCAGGCGCGACCTCCGCGCCATCCTTATAAAGCTGCACGCAGTAGGACGCAGCGCCGGGGACTTCCGACCACATCGCGGTGGAGGTGCCGTTCACCCAGGTGAGCGTGGCGGGGGCCGCGAGATAGAGCGGCACGGTCACGGTCTGCACTTCGCCGCGGTTTCCGAGACCGTCCTCGGCGGCGTAGTGGACGACGACGGCGGCGCTGTCGGCAAGGCCGGTGAGCGTGAGCGTGTTGTCCTCGCCCTTCGTGAGCGCCATGGTGCTGCCGGAGGTGAATACATCGGCGGCATCGTCGTTGAGAACATAGTAAAGCTTGCCGTCCTCGTTGGAGACGAAGGCGACGGTGGCGGTGTCCTGCGCCGTGCGCTTGACGCCGTCGGCCGGCACCGTGAGGATGGGGGCGGCGGTGTCGCGCACCGTTTCGGCGCTGCGCTCAGACCACGCGCCGACGGTGTTCGCGCCGACGGAACGCACGGCGAACGTGTAAACGCCGTCGTCCTTCATCACGTCGGAGAGATCATCCGTAGCGGACGCACCATTCACGGGGATGGGATCGCCGTAGGCGTCGGAGCCCAGATAGAGCTGCACGGTGTAATCATTCACACCCTCCACGCCGGTCCACGCGGCCTTCTTGCCGTCCCAGACGGGGGCGGTCGGCGCGGCGAGCACCGCGGGGATCGCTGCGGTCAGAAGCTCGGTCGTATGGCCGAAGGCGTCCTTCGCGGCAATGTAGACGGTGTGGGCGTTGGCGTCGAGATCCTTGAGAGAGATCGTATTCGCGCCGCGGACGAGCTCGGCCTTCGCCTCGTCCTTCATGATGTCCGCCGCGGAAGCGGGTTCGCCGTCGAGCTGGTAGTAGTATGTACCGGCTTTCGAGGCGGTGAAGGTGACGCTGCCCTCGGTCTCCGAGGTGCGCACGGCGGAGGAAATAGTCAGCGCGGGGGCTTTGCCGTCGTCAAAAACAAGCTCCTTCATTTCGTCGGTGGGAGCGGCGGCAAGCTGCGCCTCCGTGGCGGCCGTGCCGCCGATGTAGAGCGTGGAGCCGTCGAGCATCTTGCCGAGCGTGAGCGCGTTGTCCTTATCGGGGGCAATGGCGCAGACGCTGCCCTTGACCGTGCCGGAGGCGATCTTGATCTCGCCGGAAGCGCCGGACAGGTTGATGCCGTTTGCCGACTCGATCTTGCCGAGCGTATTCACGCGGATCTTCACGCCGGAAGCGCCGACAACGGCCTTCACGCCGGAAGCGCCGCCGGAGATGCCGACCTCGCCCGAGATGGTCACGGCGGCGTCCTTTGCGACGACGATGCCGGAGGCGTTATCCGGCACCTTGACCGTGCCGGAGCCCTTGAGCGTCAGACTGCCGCTCTCCACATGGAAAACGGAAGCGTCGGCATAGCTCTCGCCGTCGGCGAGCTTGAGCGTGACCGTCTGACCGGTCAGCTCGAGCGTCACGTCCTTGTCGAGCGTAAGCGGCGCGGAGAGGACGATATCCTTGACGGATTTATCGACAACATAGGATCCTCCCGCGGAAATGCCCGAAAGGTCCGTGATGACTTTGGCGTCGTCTGCCATCGCCGGCATGGGCAGCAGCGATACTGCCATCAGCACGGCGAGCAGAAGAGCCATCAGTTTCTTTGTCATAACAAAGTACCTCCTTGAAAACGGCGCACATAAGCTTCTGCCGTTTGCTTTCTGACTATAAGACGTGCGGCGAGAGCAAAAGGTTTCCTCCGCACTCGGAATTTTTGTTATTTTTCGTTGCCAGTTTTTACCGGATGCCCTCCGCGATCACATCGGCGAGCGCTTCGATCTCGGCGAGCTGCCCTTCGGTGAGCGAGGAGCGGATCGCGACGCTCTGCTCGAGCACCGTCATGTTCTTGAGCGGAGCGAGGATCGCCGCCATCTGCCGCGCGCTGACGGGCGCCCACGTGCCGTTTTCCATAAAAGCGACGGTGCGCTTCTGGAGATTGTGCGCGGCGATATCGCGCAGCAGCTCGTCCATCGTGACGAAGATGCCGCCGTTGTACGTCGCCGAGGCAAACACCAGATGGCTCCACCGGAAGCACTCGGCAATGATGTCCGAGGCCGGGGTGACGGACACGTCGTACATCGCGGTGCGCACACCGCGCTCGCGCAGCTTTGAGGCGAGGATCTCGGCGGCGTTTTCCGTGTTGCCGTAGATCGAGGCGTACGCGATCATCACGCCCTTGTCCTCCGGCGTATAGGTGCTCCAGAGGTTGTACTTTTCCAGAATATATCCGAGATCACGCCGCCAGACGAAGCCGTGCAGCGGGCAGAGCATCTGAATGTCCAGACCCGCGATCTTCTTGAAGAGATTCTGCACCTGCACGCCGTATTTGCCGACGATGTTCGTATAGTACCGGCGCGCCTCCTTGAGATAGTCGCGGTCAAAATCCACCTCGTCGGCGAAGATCGCGCCGTTGAGCGCGCCGAAAACGCCGAAGGCGTCCGCGGTGAAGAGCGTGTGCGCGCTCTTGTCGTAGGTCATCATGACCTCCGGCCAGTGGATCATCGGGGCAAGATAGAACGTGAGCTCGTGCGCGCCCGCGGAGAGCACGTCGCCCTCCTTGACGAGATGCATGTTCTTCACGGCGTCCTTGCCGAAAAACTGCGCGATCATCACGGCGGTCTTGTCGTTGCAGACGACCGTGGTTTCCGGGTGGCGCAGCAGCAGCTCCGAGAGCGTGGCGGAGTGGTCCGGCTCCATGTGGTGTACGATCACATAGTCGAGCGGCCGCCCGCCGAGCTCGTGCTCCAGATTTTCAAAGAAGGTGCGGCTCACGGCCTTATCGACCGTGTCGAAGAGGACGGTCTTCTCGTCCGTGAGAAGATAGGAGTTATAGGAAACGCCCGCCGGAACGGAATATACGCCCTCAAACATGGCGAGACGGCGGTCGTTCGCGCCGACCCAGACAAGATCCGACGCAATTTTTTTTGTGCAGTACATATACTACCTCCGTATTGAATTGGGTTACATAATTTAAATACAGATACAGTTTACCCGCTGAGGCGCGGAAACGCAAGTACCTTTCTGCCGAAAAAGACAATAGCGCGGATATGTTCGTTGACAAAATCTTTATACTGTGATATCACATAGTAGTATGCCGAAGTATATAAATTTCTTTATGTATCTGCGAAAGGATCGCATTCATGCAGACTTTTTTGAAAACCGTTCTTCCGTATGTGTTCTGCATTCTCGCGGGCTATCTGGCCGGAGCGGTGAATTTTGCGTGGCTGCTGGCGAAGAAGCGCGGCTTTGATATCCGCACGAAGGGCTCCGGCAACGCCGGGACGACGAACGCCGGGCGGACGATGGGCTCGGGCGTCGCGGCGGTCGTGTTTCTGTGCGACGCGCTCAAATCGGCGCTCATGGTATGGCTGGCGGGATTTCTGTTCCACAGCTCGCCCTCCATCCAGACCGTGACGATGGCGGCGTGCGTGGCGGGGCATCTCTATCCGTTCTATCTGGAATTCCAGGGCGGCAAGGGCATCGCGGTGCTGCTTGGCAGCGCGCTCGCGCTCGACTGGCGGCTGTTTCTTATCCTTGTGGCGGGCGTCGCGGTCATCACGTTCATCACGGACTATATGTTCATCGGCACGCTCTCGGCGAGCGTGGGGTATCTCGTCTGGTGCATCCTCACGGGACGGAGCGGCTGGGACATTGCGATCATGGCCGCCACGGTCGCGCTCATCTTC